>ENA-ORRR01000789-ORRR01000789.1-human-gut-metagenome-genome-assembly--contig:-NODE-789-length-26248-cov-3.65036_pt1 | contig 26248 bp, 27 predicted proteins | sample MGYA00242182_ERZ509148 | MGnify/ENA primary metagenome ERZ509148 (study PRJEB26280, sample SAMEA2338674) | human gut metagenome | biome: human gut; feature: human-associated habitat; material: faeces... | reverse complement strand
TGTTAAGGAGGATTTATGGCCAAATTTAGTGTTTTTAAAGATCAAGAGAGTCTTTTTGCTTGTCCTATCTGTCAAGCGCCAATGCATTTGGATTTGTCTAGCTTGGTTTGTCAGAATAGGCATACCTTTAATATCGCCAAGCAGGGCTTTGTTAATTTTTTGAGACAGACCAAGGGAGATAAGCACTATGATATGGCTTCTTTTGAAAAGAGGAGTCAGATTCTTGCGGCAGGCTATTACGATCCTATTCTAGAGGTGATTTCAGAGCGCTTGCGTGACCTTCCTGGACACTCGCACGTTCTAGATGTTGCCTGTGGTGAGGGCTATTATAGCCGTCAGTTAGCTCAAGAGTTTGACAAGGATTTCATGGCCTTTGACTTGTCTAAGGATTCAATCCTTCTTGCGGCACGTCAAAATCCTCAGAAAAACGTAGCTTGGTTTGTTGGCGATTTGGCTCAATTGCCCTTACGTGAACACAGTATCGATGTGATTTTAGATATTTTTTCACCAGCTAATTATCAAGAATTTGGACGACTTTTGTCTGATCATGGCTTGATTTTTAAAGTTATTCCTCATGAGGATCATCTTAAAGAGTTTCGCCAATTGTTACCGGAGGCGCAGGCTTATTCGAACCAGGATGTTCTGGAACATTTTCAAGAGTCCTGTGACCTTTTGGAGCGTGTGACGATTGCTAAGACTTGGTCTATGCCATCAGAGCATGTTCAAACATTTGCCGAGATGACACCTCTTTTTTTCCATGCCAATAAGGATACTTTGGACTTGACTTCAGTGACGCAATTAACCGTTGCGGGAGAACTGCTGATTGGCCGTATTAGAGATGATAAGCAATCCTAACAATCGTTGGGATTTTTTGATGGGAAAATGTCTCAGTTAGCTTGTTTGGTCTTCCTAAAAGGTGTATGATGAGAGCAATAAGTAAGAAAGTTTCAGTAATGGGTAAAAAGCGATGAAAAATAGAGCCTATAGGAACTACATTTTTGATTTTTATGGTACCTTGGTTGATATCTTAACCGATGAGAAGGATCCTGTGTTATGGGATAAACTAGGCCAGCTATATCAAGCTTATGGAGCGGCTTATGAAGGTGATGTTCTTAAAAAGGCTTATGCTAAGCGCGTGGATCAGGCCCGTAAGGAGTTAATAGAGCTCAAAGGAGTTGCTTATCCAGAAATTGATTTAGCCCACATTTTTAACCAGCTTTATGTAGATGCTCGGCCTCAGTCTAGTAATTCTAATCAGCCGGAAGATTGGGGACAATTGATAGCAATGGTCTTTCGCGTCTTATCTCGCAAACATGTGACGGCTTATCCCCATACCAAGGAGGTGCTAGCCTTTCTAAAAGAGCAGGGCTGTCGGATTTATCTCTTGTCTAATGCTCAAGCAGCCTTTACTAACGCTGAGATTGACCTAATGGCGTTAAGACCTTATTTTGATGCTATTTACTTGTCTTCGGATGCCGGTATCTGTAAGCCGCAACCTGAATTTTTAAAGCAAGTTTTGGATGATCATGGGTTAAACCCGTCTGAGACTGTCATGGTTGGAAATGACTTAACGACTGATATTGCTGTGGCTGAAGCAGTTGGGATCGATGGTATTTTGCTGAATACCTTCCCTTATTCTCCTCGAGAGTTGGAGAATTCCCCAATCAAGCCAGACCGAGTGATTACTGATATAGAAGCTCTAAAGACCAATTTTACATAAAAATACACTGTATTTGGCAAAAGCAAAGACAATTATCAGAATTTTTGGTATAATAATTCCTAACTTTATGTGAATGGAGAATCTCATGACTGCACAAAAAATGTCTGCACAAGAAATTATCGCTTTTATCGGTAATGCTGAAAAGAAAACGAATGTTAAAGTAACTTTTGAAGGGGAATTGGCAACTGCTGTTCCAGCTTCTGTCACTTAACTTGGTAACGTTCTTTTCGGAGACTGGAAAGATATTGAACCACTTCTTGCTAACTTGACTGAAAACAAGGACTATGTTGTGGAACAAGATGGCCGTAACTCAGCTGTTCCATTGCTTGATAAACGTCACCTTAATGCACGTATCGAACCAGGCGCTATCATCCGTGACCAAGTAACTATCGAAGACAATGCTGTCGTTATGATGGGTGCTGTAATCAATATCGGTGCTGAAATTGGTGCTGGTACTATGATTGATATGGGTGCTATCCTTGGTGGTCGTGCTACTGTTGGTAAAAACAGCCACATCGGTGCGGGTGCAGTCCTTGCTGGAGTGATTGAACCAGCTTCAGCAGACCCAGTTCGTATCGGTGACAACGTTCTTGTTGGTGCCAATGCTGTTGTTATTGAAGGTGTTCAAGTTGGTAACGGTTCAGTCGTTGCTGCTGGAGCTATCGTTACTCAAGATGTTCCTGAAAATGTGGTTGTGGCTGGTGTTCCAGCTCGTATCATCAAGGAAATTGATGAGAAAACACAACAAAAAACAGCACTCGAAGATGCTTTGCGTAACTTGTAACATATTGATAGTAGAGGCCTGTAAGGCCTCTATTTCTAGATTCTCTATAAAATAAGACAAATAAAAAGGATAAAAACATGACACTTGATTTAATTAAAATCAGACGAGACCTTCACAAAATTCCTGAAATTGGTTTGGAAGAATTTAAAACTCAGGCTTATCTCTTAGAGCGTATTGCTGAAATGACTGAAGGTAAGGATTTTGTGGAGAAACGTACTTGGCGTACAGGGATTCTTGTCTATCTTCACGGGCATGCTCCTGAAAAGACTATTGGTTGGCGTACAGATATTGATGGTCTTCCAATCGTAGAGGAAACAGGTCTTGACTTCAAGTCTACTCATGAAGGTCGTATGCATGCTTGTGGACACGATATGCACATGACCACAGCGCTTGGTCTCTTGGATCAGATGCTTCAAGTACAGCCTAAAAATAACATGCTCTTCCTCTTCCAGCCGGCTGAAGAAAATGAAGCTGGTGGTATGCTTATGTATGAGGATGGTGCCTTTGGAGATTGGTTGCCAGATGAGTTCTATGGCCTTCACGTCCGTCCAGATTTCAAGGTAGGTGATATTGCGACTAACACAAGCACCCTTTTTGCTGGGACTTGTGAAGTCCTCGTTACTTTCAAGGGGAAAGGTGGACATGCAGCCTTTCCACATGAGGCCAATGATGCCCTTGTAGCAGCTTCTTACTTTATTACTCAGGTGCAAACGATTGTTAGTCGTAATGTTGACCCTATCCAGGGTGGGGTAGTTACCTTTGGTTCGTTCCATGCAGGAACTACTAATAATGTTATCGCTGAAACTGCAGAGGTTTATGGAACTATTCGTACCCTTACTCAGGAAATGAGTCTCCTTATCCAGAAGCGCGTGCGTCAGATTGCAGAAGGCGTGGCAGCTAGCTTTGGTATGGAAGTGGATATCATGTTGAAACAAGGTGGTTATCTTCCTGTGGAAAACAATCCAGCCTTGGCCAAAGAGTTGATGACTTTCTTTGATGCTAGCCCAGAGGTCAACCTGATCGATTGTCCACCAGCTATGACTGGAGAGGACTTTGGTTATTTGCTTAGTAAGGTTCCAGGTGTCATGTTCTGGTTGGGAATCGACACGCCATATGCACTTCACCATCCTAAGATGAGTCCAAATGAAGATGCCCTCGCTTTTGCAGTGGCTGAAATTGGAAAATTCCTTAAACACAAGGCAGAAGCCTAACCATAGTTGATACAGCTAAAAAATCTACCAAGTCTGACTTTTGGTAGCTTTTTTGATATGATAAACCTATGAAAAATGAACTTAGAAAAACAGTCTTGGCTCAGTTAACTTTACAAGATCCTGAGACTAAGGCTAAGATAGATAAATATCTTTTGGAGCAATTGATTGCCTTACCTGCTTATAAAGATGCCCAGGTGATTGCGACTTATTTGTCTTTTCCTCATGAATATGACACCAGTCTTTTAATCAATCAGGCTTTAAAGGATGGTAAACGACTGTTGATTCCTAAAACATATAAACAAGGTCGAATGATTTTTGTGGATTATGATCCAGATAATCTTGTTGCAACCTCTTTTGGCCTGATGGAACCTGCGTCTGATTTGGCTGTGGAAAAATCAGAGATTGATTTGATTCATGTGCCAGGAGTAGTTTTTAATGATGAAGGCTATCGCATTGGTTACGGAGCAGGTTACTATGACCGCTATTTGTCTGATTTTGAAGGGGAGACCGTTAGTACGGTTTATTCTTGCCAGAAACATGATTTTCAACCAGACAACTATGATATACCTGTTAAGGAGGTCGTTACATGCAAGTAAATGAGTGGAAGAAATATCCAGCAACCTATCTATTGTTGGGGCTTACGACGCTGACTTTCATCTGTCAATATCTTTTAAACGGCTTTCAAGCGACCTCGCCTTTGAGCCTCTTTAAGATGGGGGCTATGTACGGTGCTTTTGTTCGGTACAGCCCACTGAACCTCTGGCGTCTTGTAACACCAATTTTTGTGCATATAGGTGTTGAGCATTTTCTATTTAATATGCTTGCTCTTTACTTTATGGGGAAAATGGCTGAGCAGATTTTTGGGACTCTACGTTTTCTAGGGCTTTATTTGTTAGCTGGTGTTATGGGAAATGCCTTGACCTTACTTTTTACGCCTAATGTTATTGCGGCTGGTGCTTCGACATCCTTGTTTGGACTTTTTGCGGCTGTTGTGATTCTTGGCTATTATAGTCATAGTCCTTTACTTAATCAGTTAGGTCGCAATTACTTGGCTTTGATTGTTATTAACTTAATTTTCAACCTTTTTACACCTAGTGTTGGGATTACAGGCCATCTCGGTGGTTTAGTTGGTGGTGCTCTTGCAGCTATCTTTTTGGCCAACAAGGTCGAAAGTCGCTTATTTAGTAAAGGTTGGCGTTCTACAGCTCTTTTGACCTACATTTTACTATTGCTGATTCTTCTAGGATTCACTTATTTTTAAGTCATATGAAAAATCCATCGAATGTCATGTTCGATGGATTTTATATTAGTCTTTTTTAGCTGGTTTGCCTTCAAGTTTGTGACCCAAGTCAATGAGGTATTGCTTGAGGTCATCTTTAATTTGAGGATGTTTAAGTGCGTAATCGATTGATGTTTTCATGAATCCGAATTTATCACCGACATCATAACGGTCTCCAGTAAATTCGCGAGCAAAGACGCGTTGTGTCTTGTTAAGCGTATCGATAGCATCAGTCAATTGGACTTCGTTTCCAGCACCTGGTTCTTGAGTTTCCAAAATACCGAAAATTTCAGGTGTTAGAAGGTAACGTCCGATGATAGCAAGATCACTTGGTGCATCCTCTGGATTTGGTTTTTCAACGAAAGTTTCAACGCTATAACGTCCATTTTCGCCTTCGCCTTGAGGGGCGATGACACCATAAGAAGAAACTTCTTCGTGTGGTACAGGCATAACTGCAATGGTTGATGCGTGTGTTTCCTCATAATCGTTAATGAGCTGTTTAGTCAATGGTACAGCTTTGTCATTAGTGATATCCATAAGGTCATCACCAAGCATAACAACAAATGGCTCATTTCCGACAAATGCTTTAGCTTGAAGAACAGCATCTCCAAGGCCACGTGGGTGGCTTTGGCGGATAAAGTGGAGGTTAATAGCAGTGGTATCATTAACCAATTTCAACAAGTCTGTCTTACCTTTTTGTTCCAAGTTGTACTCTAATTCGAAGTTTGAATCAAAGTGATCTTCGATAGAACGTTTTGACTTACCAGTAACCACCAAGATATCTTCGATACCTGATTTGAGGGCTTCTTCAACGATAAATTGAATAGTTGGTTTGTCAACGATTGGCAACATTTCTTTGGCCAAGGCCTTAGTAGCTGGTAAAAAGCGTGTTCCGAGTCCTGCAGCGGGGATGATAGCTTTTCTAACTTTTTGATTCTTCATGAGAACTCCTTAGATTTTATTTTTTATCCCATTCATTTTCAGAGCGCAATTCATTGGACATCATATTGAGAATAGATTCCTTAATATCAGCACCCTCATAGATAGACTTGTAGATTGCTGTTGTAATTGGCATGTAGACGCCGAGTTCTTGGGCGATTTCGTAGGCAACCTTTGTGGTTGAAATACCTTCGATAACCATTCCCATGTTACGTTCAATGTCTTCTAGTTTTTCTCCACGACCGAGCGCATCCCCAGCACGCCAGTTACGTGAATGGATAGAAGTTCCTGTAACAATAAGGTCACCAACCCCAGATAGACCGCTGTAAGTCAAAGGATCAGCCCCAAGTTTCACACCAAGACGAGTAATTTCCGCAAGTCCACGAGTAATAACGGCTGCCTTAGCATTGTCCCCATAACCCATACCGTGGAGGGCACCAGCACCTACCGCAATAATGTTTTTAAGAGCACCAGCTGTTTCAACACCAATCACATCTGAATTGGTGTAGAGGCGGAAGTAGCTATTACTGAAAATACCTTGGACATAGCGTGCCGCTTCAAGATCCTTAGATGCTGCTGTAATCAGGGTGATATCGCGAACGATAGTTTCTTCAGCGTGGCTTGGACCAGATACGACAACAATCTCACTACGAAGTTCCTTAGGAATCTCTTCTTCAAGGATTGTTGAAAGACGTTCGTGTGTTCCAGGTTCCAAACCTTTTGAAGCATGCATGACAACAACTTCGTGGTCCAAAAGTTCAGCAACTTGCTTAGCAACTAAGCGAGTAACCTTGGTTGGAACAACAAAGAGAACAGCGTCGACACTATCTAGGGCTTCAGACAGCTCCTTGTAGGCTCTAATGTTTTCATCCAAAACCACATCCTTGAAGTAGCGGGTATTGGTGTGTTTCTCGTTAATTTCATCAATTTGTTCAGGGATATTTCCCCAAATACGAACCTCGTGTCCGTTGTCGTTGAGTACCTGAGCAAGGGCAGTTCCCCATGAACCAGGGCCCAAGACAGCGATTTTTTGTTTTTTCATCATTAGGTCTCCCTTTAGGTCCTTTCTAACAAAGTAGAAAAAGACTGTATTCTTTCTCATTATAACATAAGAAAAGCATGTTTGTCTTGTACTCTCTGTTAGGAGGGCTGATGGCTATTTATTTTTTTTTAGCCAATTTTGGGCAATGTAGCCTCCAATGAGAGCAGCCATGAGCGTTCCTCCAATCAGGATTAAGGCATGACTGGCTGTAAAGGGAACCATAACTTGATTTACATAATCTTGAGTTTTCCCTTTGGCTAGGAGCTGTGCGATATAGGCTTTGGGTGCAAGCCACATGGTGATAATGGGTGCTAAGTTTCCTAGGGAAAAGATCATATAGGAAAGTAGATTAAGTTTATTATTCTCATAGTTCCCTTTCTTAGCTAGAAAGTCAGCGACAAGGCCAGCTAGAAAGCTAGGAAGAAAGGCTAGAACAAAGTGTCCAGAGGCAAAGAAGAAGAGGGACATAAAGATACCCAGACAGGTAATTGCTCCAAATTGTTTTGTCTTTCTGATAAGCCCCAAGTAGACCCAGCCTGCAAAGATAGCCGCTAAAGCAGGCGTATGATACATATTTTTGACTTTGAAAAAGATTAAATCAATAGTCACTGCAAGGGCTAGGCAAATAAAATACAGTAGAATAGCTAGGCTGGTTTGTTTGATGAATGTTTTTTGACGCATGTGGTCTCCTAATCAATGTGAGGTGTTTTAGTTTTATTGAGCCAAGAGTATGCCAAACCAATGAAAATACCTCCGCCAATCCAGTTACCGAAGAAAACGACTACCCACTGACGTAGAATATTTGCCAAAGTGAAATTATCCACAGCATCACGCACACCGTTGAAAACGAGCAACATGAAAGAAGCAAAGTTAGCAATCAAGTGTTCATTAATCAAAAATACAAACATAAAGATAGCTGATAGTGCAATGAAAATTTTAGCAGATTCTTCTTTGAGGAGCATGTAGCCCAAGATGGCAATATTAACGAACATATTAGCTGTAATACCTTCTGTAAAGTTCATCCAATCTGTTTTTCCAAGCTTGGTTGAGACAGCAGTAACTAAGAAACTCTTGTCAGTCAAATGTTGGAAAGAGAAGGATTGGTTGAAGAACCAGGCCAAGATAAGGGCACCGACAAAATTAAAGAAGGTACAGTAGAGGAGGATGGTACACACCTTGCTCCATTTGATTTTACCATAATAGGCACCACTGGTCAGGAACATCATGTTTGAAGTAGCCAACTCTCCATTGAATATGAGAACGAAGACCAGTCCGATGGCAAAGATAAAGGCAAAGACAAATGAATATGAGAACGAAGACCAGTCCGATGGCAAAGATAAAGGCAAAGACAAAACGAGAAAGGGCTGGAATACCTGTTGCGATAACATCCGCACCAATAATTCCTACAGCAGTCGACATGGTAAGATAAGCTCCTGCAAGCATAGAACGCAAGGCATAGCGCCCCAGACTTTCGTCAAAGAGAGCTTCTTTTTTAGCACAAGCAGCGAATACTTTTTCTTGAAATTGAGACATAGTTTTACCTCTAAAATGTGTGGCTTGGAGCATGGCAAATGCGCAAGCTCGAGTGAAAATGAATCTAAGATGACCATGAAAAAAAGTTAGGACAGTTGTCCCAACTTTTCCAAGTCTTAATACGAGGATGCACCAGATGTGGCGTCGCTACCGCCATGACTAGCTGCAGCTGGTGCAAAAGGACCGCTTCCTCCGACAAGGCGTTGACCAGTTGTTTCGAGATACCAGTCAAGCCATGGTTTAAAGTTAAAGACGATTTCATTGATTCCTGCATAAGAACCATCATCATAGTACATAGCCTGATAGTTATGCGTATTGATAACTCCTTCAGGTGACCCTGGAACAATCGTACGAACATATTCTTGGTTACCATTACGAAGTGTACCGATAACCCATTCTACATTTTTCATACGAGCTGGTGGAAGTGAGCCGTGAACAGTTGACATACGGCTACCAGATTGAGGTGGCACACGTTTAGCAAACATAGTGTCAGGATCTTGATGGGCGTTATTGTAGTAGAGGAACTGGTTGTTATCATCGGCATAGGTCAATTCAAACGGCATAGCCTTGAGGAACATGTCAATTTGATTAACCGTCAAAATACCGTGGTCCAATTTCACGTAGGTATCACCAGATACCGCACCAGTGATTTCAGCTACTTTTTCTACCCACTCTGGATCGTCAGGATCAACTTCGGTAACAGTTGTAGCGATTGGGTTGTTACAATCCAAGTCTTCAGGTTCAATTGGTTTTGGTTTTTTCAATTTAGAAACCACTCCTACATATTGGATGAAATTGTCTAAGCATTGTTCAAGGAAATTAATAGTACCTTCGTTAGTAATGTTCCCCTCAAGGTCAAAGGCTTCTTTAGCCTTTCCAAGCAAGAATTCATTACCTGGAAGTGTATAGGCATTGACACCAGGTGCTTCAAGGATTTTACGCAAATGCACTTGGGCACGTGAAGTTCCTTGGTCGTAGTAAGAAGCACCAACAATCATTACAGGCTTGTTTTCAAAAGGGGGCACTTCGAATGATAGCCACTCTAATACTGATTTAAGTGCTGCAGAGATAGTGTGGTTGTGCTCAGGTGTTGCAATGATGACACCGTCAGCGCGTGTAATTTTGTTATTAAGTAAGCGAAGTTGGAAACTTTCATCCCATTTTTCATCTTGGTTAAACATAGGAACTTCATCAATTTCCAAAACTTCAAGTTCAAATTTTATTTTAAAATGTCTTCTGATAAATTCGAGCAGTTTACGGTTATATGATTGGTCATAATTTGCTCCAACGAGTCCAACAAATTTCATAGTTTCTATTCTCCTGTCCTATAGGCTTTCCCAGTCGAAGTCTTCAGCTTCTTTGTGTAGCAACTCTGTAGCATGTGAGAGTTTACCAGTAATTTTGACGTAGAGACGGAAGTCATCGAAAATAGCATCTAGTTTTTTGATGACATCAAGGTCGACTAAATCACCATTGCTATCAAAAGCTTGTAGGGAGTGTGAGAGTAAGAATTCGTCTGGAAGCACATTAGCTTTGATTTCTGGAGCATTCAAGATTTGACGAAGTTGTAACTGTGCACGAGAAGCCCCGAGTGTTCCGTAAGATGCTCCTGTAATCATAACTGGCTTATTCAAAAGAGGGAAAACACCGTATGAAACCCAAGCTAAAGCGTTCATGAGAACGGCAGGAATTGAGTGGTCATACTCAGGTGTTCCAATAATAACACCATCAGCCTCATCGATTTTTTTAACGATTTCAAGGACACTTTCTGGCAATTGTTTGTTAGCGGGTTTGTTAAAGACAGGAAGGTCTTTGATTTCAACAAGTTCGATGTCTGCCTTATCTGCAAAATGTTTCTGAATATATTGCAATAATTGTCTATTAGTTGAACGTTTTGAATTCGTACCAACAAGTCCGATGAATTTCATGACAATTCTCCTTAAAAGTATTATATCTAGTACTATGTTAGCGTTTTCCTGGTTAAAAGTCAATCTTCGTTTAATGAGAAAGTGATTAGACTATTACCTTTGTCATCTTATTTCGAATAGATTATAATAGGATAGATTTAAAAGTCTGAAGCTAGCATGGCTAGTTTATACAAATACTAGTCAATAGATGTATTGAAAGGAAAAATAATGACAAAAATTCGTGGATTTGAACTCGTATCAACGTATAACAATCAGGAATTGCTTCCAAAACGTGAGACAGCTCATGCTGCAGGTTATGACTTAAAGGTGGCAGAGAACACTGTCATTGCTCCTGGGGAAATTGTTCTCGTCCCAACAGGTGTTAAGGCTTACATGCAACCTGGTGAGGTCCTCTATCTCTATGACCGTTCGTCAAACCCTCGTAAAAAAGGTCTGGTCTTGATCAACTCAGTTGGCGTTATTGACGGCGATTACTATGGAAATCCAGGAAATGAAGGTCATATCTTCGCCCAGATGAAAAATATTACTGATCAGCCCGTGACTCTTGAAGTTGGCGAACGCATCGTTCAAGGTGTCTTTATGCCCTTCTTGATTGTAGATGGGGACGAAGCTGATGGTGTTCGTACAGGTGGTTTTGGATCGACAGGAAAATAGAGGAAGCAAAGTGGCAGATTATTTGTTAGTAATCGATATGCAGTCAGATTATGTTGCTGTAGGAAAAGCATATCATGAAGAACTGATTGTAGCTGTAAATGACAAAATTGCTACCTATCCGAGCGACCGAGTTATCTATATTCTCAATCGTTTTTTCTGGGAGAGAAAAGATAGAAAGAAGAAATTTGCGACCGGCTTGCTGCTTGTACCTTCTCGTATCTTTGAGAAGCGTCGGGCTTCTTGTTTCACCAATCTGGATTTAAAAGATTTTTTAGAGGGAAATGGTGCTAAAAGCATAGAGTTTATAGGGGTAGATGGCAATGGCTGTGTTAAGGCTTCCGTTTTAGCGGCTCTCAAGGAGAATTATCAGGTTTCCGTCGATTTGTCCGCTGTCGGAGTTGCCAACCAGAAGAAATTTCAAAAAACATTGCATAAGTGGCACTCTGCTGGAGTAAGCGTAGAAGGAGAATTATCATAGCTAAGAAAAAATCAACTTTTGTTTGTCGAGAATGTGGCTACAATTCACCCAAATATCTAGGGCGTTGCCCCAACTGTTCTTCTTGGTCCTCTTTTGAGGAGGAAGTTGAGGTGCAGGAGGTAAAAAATGCTCGTGTCAGTTTAACGGGTGAAAAGTCCAAACCTACTAAATTAAAAGAAGTCTCTTCAATTAATTATGCCCGCATAAAGACTGACATGGATGAGTTTAACCGTGTTCTAGGTGGCGGTGTGGTTCCGGGTAGCCTGGTTCTTATTGGAGGAGATCCAGGGATAGGGAAATCAACTCTTCTCTTACAAGTGTCAACACAGCTGGCTAACAAGGGAACTGTCCTCTATGTTTCTGGGGAAGAATCTGCCGAGCAAATCAAATTGCGGAGCGAACGTTTAGGTGATATTGATAACGAATTTTATCTTTATGCTGAGACCAATATGCAAGCCGTTCGTAGCCAAGTGGAGGCTATAAAACCCGATTTCCTCATTATCGACTCTATTCAGACCATCATGAGTCCAGAGATTTCTGGCGTTCAAGGCTCTGTATCTCAGGTTCGTGAAGTTACTGCTGAACTCATGCAGATTGCCAAAACCAATAACATTGCCACATTTATTGTTGGGCATGTGACCAAGGAGGGACAGTTGACTGGACCACGTATGTTGGAACACATGGTGGATACTGTGCTCTATTTTGAGGGTGAACGTCATCATACCTTCCGTATTTTACGAGCAGTCAAAAACCGTTTTGGTTCAACTAATGAGATTGGGATTTTTGAGATGCAGTCTGGTGGTTTGGTAGAAGTGCTAAATCCTAGCCAAGTTTTCTTAGAGGAACGCCTAGACGGAGCCACAGGTTCTGCCATTGTTGTAACAATGGAAGGTAGCAGACCTATCTTAGCTGAAGTTCAAGCCTTGGTGACCCCAACCGTCTTTGGTAATGCTAAGCGGACAACAACGGGACTGGATTTTAACCGCGTCAGCCTCATTATGGCTGTTTTAGAGAAACGTTGTGGCCTTCTTCTCCAAAATCAAGATGCTTATTTAAAATCAGCTGGTGGTGTCAAATTGGACGAGCCGGCTATTGACCTTGCTGTTGCCGTTGCCATTGCTTCTAGTTACAAGGAGCTTCCAACCAATCCACAAGAAGCTTTTATAGGAGAAATTGGGTTGACTGGAGAGATTCGCCGAGTAACTCGCATTGAACAGCGTATTAATGAGGCTGCTAAATTAGGTTTTACTAAGATTTATGCTCCTAAAAATTCGCTTCATGGCATGAAGATTCCAGAAGGTATCCAGGTTATTGGGGTCACGACGGTAGGAGAAGTACTCAAAAAAGTCTTTTCTTAAAAAGAGGCCTCAAAACAAGTGTTTGGAAGCGCTTGCAAAAGTACCTGTTCGATGCTATACTTTTCTTAAGAATAGGGAGGTATTTATTATGCAATTTTTTACAGACAGCAATATGCAATTCCCGCTAGTAGAGTTATCTCTTAATCAAGGTGAAACAGTCTTTATCCAGCGTGGCAGTATGGTATATCACACACCGAATGTGACACTGAGTACCAAATTAAATGCCAGTGGATCAGGTTTAGGTCGCTTTGTAAAAGCAGTTGGGCGTTCAATGGTTTCGGGCGAAAGTAGCTTTATTACTCAGGTTGTCTCGCAGTCCAATAACGGCTATATAGCCTTGGCCCCTGATTCTCCAGGTCAAGTGATTCCACTTTATTTAGGTGAAAAACAGTACCGACTAAACGACGGTGCCTTTCTAGCACTTGATGGCACAGCTTACTATACAATGGAGCTTCAGTCTGTTGGTAAGGCTCTTTTTGGTGGTCAGGGTGGTTTCTTTGTAATGACTACCCAAGGCCAAGGAACTCTCTTGGCAAATGCTTATGGCTCTATTAAAAAAATTGAGCTAAACAATCAAGAAGTGACTATTGATAATGCTCATGTCGTTGCCTGGAGTCAGACACTTGATTATAATATTCACCTGGAAAATGGTTTCTGGCAGTCTATTGGGACAGGAGAGGGTGTTGTTAATACCTTTAGAGGAACAGGTGAAATTTATGTTCAAAGTCTCAATCTTCAAACCTTTGCAGGCTTGCTTAATAGATACTTGCCAAAACGTTCATAATATAAATTGAAGGAGGATGGATGCTTGTTAGCATTTATTCTCCTTTTTTATGTTGCGAACTCAATAGCTGACAAGTTAATAAAAAGATGATAAGATAGTGTGTAAATAATTTGATAGTCAAATTATTTTCTTCATTAGAAAGTGAGTTATTATGTCTTATTTTGAAAACTTTCTCAATGCCAACAAAGCCTATGTTGACCTCCACGGGACAGCCCATCTTCCCTTGAAACCAAAGACTAAGGTGGCTATTGTGACTTGTATGGATTCACGCCTTCACGTTGCTCAGGCTTTGGGGTTGGCCCTAGGTGACGCTCATATTTTACGTAATGCGGGTGGTCGTGTGACGGAAGATATGATTCGTTCTTTGGTCATTTCTCAACAACAGATGGGGACACGAGAAATCGTAGTTCTTCACCATACAGATTGTGGTGCTCAGACCTTTAAGAACGATGAGTTTACCGCCTATCTCAATAAAGAACTTGGTGTTGATGTTTCTGATCAAGATTTTCTTCCATTCACAGATGTAGAAGAGAGTGTTCGTGAAGATATGGCCATTCTTCGTCAGTCACCGCTTATCCCTGGGGATGTTATCATCTCCGGTGCGGTTTATGATGTAGATACTGGCCGAATGACTCAAGTTCAACCCTAATACCGAAAAGTTAAGCAGGCAACCATGCCTGCTTTTTTCATGTTTTGACATAAAAAACTCAGCACACAATAAATCTGCTGAGTTAATCTAGTTTTTAAGAAACAATAAAAATGAGAATCACGGTCCCCAAATAGAAAAGACTGGTGATAAAAAAGCTGATACGCCAGAACAACTTAAGAAAACGTTTAAATTTAAAGGATTGTGTTTTTCTCAGCATTTGAATCGTGATAATTATAGCCGCCAAGGATAATAAAATGGTGATGTAAGGCAAAAAGCTATGGGTAAAGAAACGGGCTGACACAGCAACTACCTCAATAAAATAAAGAGGGAAGGTAAGGTCAGCAAAATTAAGCCCTAGGTATTTTAAACTGAAGAAGCGGTGGATAATAAAAGCAAAGATAGGTGTTAGAATCAAAAATGCTATAGCAAAGAATTTATATAGAATCATAAGTCTATTTTACCTCGAAAAGCCCTTTATGTAAATTTTTTCCTAAACTTAATAAGAAATTCTTGCATCTAAAAAGAATTTCTGTATAATAGATAAGGTATGTAAAAACATACTTGTGGGAGGTAACAAAACTTACTTACCGCCAAAACCACAATAGGAGGAAATTACAAAATGGCTAAAAAAGTCGAAAACATCGTAAAACTTCAGATTCCTGCTGGTAAAGCGACTCCAGCTCCACCAGTTGGACCAGCTCTTGGTCAAGCCGGAATCAACATCATGGGATTCACTAAAGAGTTTAACGCTCGTACAGCTGACCAAGCTGGTATGATCATCCCAGTTGTTATCTCTGTGTATGAAGATAAATCATTTGATTTCATCACTAAAACACCACCAGCTGCTGTTCTTTTGAAAAAAGCTGCAGGTGTTGAAAAAGGTTCAGGTACTCCAAACTCAGTTAAAGTTGCTTCAGTAACTCGTGCACAAGTACAAGAAATTGCTGAAACTAAAATGCCTGACTTGAACGCTGCAAACATCGAATCAGCTATGCGTATGATCGAAGGTACTGCACGTTCAATGGGATTCACTGTTACTGACTAATTCAGTTAACAAGAAAACCACAGACGTCGTCTCACTTCGCTGAGTGACGTGGAAGATGAAAGTCGTTATGACCACATTACACAAGGAGAAATAATTAACATGGCTAAAAAAAGCAAACAAATGCGTGCTGCTCTTGAGAAAATCGACAGCACAAAAGCTTACAGCGTAGAAGAAGCTGTAGCTCTTGCACAAGAAACTAACTTCGCAAAATTCGATGCTACTGTTGAAGTATCATACAACCTTAACATCGACGTTAAGAAAGCTGACCAACAAATCCGTGGAGCAATGGTATTGCCAAACGGTACTGGTAAAACTCAACGCGTTCTTGTATTTGCTCGTGGTGCTAAAGCTGAAGAAGCTAAAGCAGCAGGTGCTGACTTCGTTGGTGAAGACGAACTCGTTGCTAAAATCAACGGTGGATGGCTTGACTTTGACGTTGTTGTTGCAACACCAGACATGATGGCAATCGTTGGTCGTCTTGGACGTGTCCTTGGACCACGTAACTTGATGCCAAACCCTAAAACTGGTACTGTAACTATGGACGTTGCTAAAGCAGTTGAAGAGTCTAAAGGTGGTAAAATCACTTACCGTGCTGATAAAGCAGGTAACGTACAAGCTATCATCGGTAAAGTTTCATTCGAAACTGAAAAATTGGTTGAAAACTTCAAAGCATTTAACGATGCAATCCAAAAAGCTAAACCAGCTACAGCGAAAGGTGCTTACATCACAAACCTTTCAATCACTACTACACAAGGTGCTGGTATCAAAGTTGATCCTAACTCATTGTAAGAGTAGTAAGGGGCCTATCTTCGGATAGGCTTTTTTCTTGCTCTAAACACGAAATTTGAGTAGAAAATAAAAAATATTCAGAAAGTAGTGTTGCTTTTTCGAATTTATGGTATAATTTAAACGTATACACATAATTATTGATTTTTGAATTTTTTACGTTGCAAATTTAAGGAGGCAATGAATGAAAAAGAGTAAGGTATTTTTACTGGCAGCCGTAGGCCTGTTATCTGTAGGTGTTTTAACGGCTTGCTCGTCATCAAGTAAGACGTCTGGTAAGACTTATAATTATGTCTACGGTGGCGATCCTGCAACCCTAGACTATGTTTCTACAAATAAGAAAAATATGACGACAGCCGTTAGTAACGGTGTTGATGGTTTGTTTGAAAATGACCAATACGGGAATCTAAAACCTTCTGTCGCTGAAAACTGGTCTGTTTCTCAAGATGGTTTGACCTATACTTACAAGATTCGTAAGGGTATCAAATGGTACACTTCAGACGGCGAAGAATATGCCAATGTAACAGCTAAAGACTTTGTGACAGGACTTAAGCATGCTGCGGATACTAATTCTGAAGCGATTTATTTGCTACAAAACTCAGTTAAGGGCTTGAATGATTACCTTTCAGGTGCCAACAAGGACTTTTCAAATGTAGGTATCAAGGCTGTTGATGATTACACCTTGCAATATACGCTTAGTCAACCAGAACCTTATTGGAATTCAAAATTGACCTACTCTGTTACTTGGCCTGTTAATGGAGAATTCTTGAAATCTAAAGGTAAAGACTTTGGTAAGTCAACAGATCCGACTTCTATTCTCTATAACGGTCCATACCTTCTTAAATCTTTGACAACGAAATCATCTATTGAGTTCACCAAGAATGAAAACTATTGGGATAAGGATAATGTCTACTTTGATACAGTTAAATTGACTTATGATGATGGTACAGACCAAGAATCCTTGGAACGTAACTTCACAGATGGAGTCTATAACTTAGCTCGTCTATACCCAACTAGTTCAAACTATTCTAAAGTTGAAAAACAGTACAAAGACAATATTTTCTATACACAACCTGGAGCAGCTGTAGAAGGTGTCGGTATTAATATCGATCGTCAAACTTATGGTCATACATCTAAAGAAAATGACCAGCAAAAGACATCAACTAAGACAGCTCTTCTTAACAAAGATTTCCGTCAAGCATTAGGTTTTGCTATTGACCGTACGAATTATGCTGCACAACTTAACGGTAAAGAGGGTGGTAGTACTGCCGTTCGTAATATCTATGTTAAACCAGACTTTGTTCAAGCAGATGGTAAAGATTTCGGAACTATGGTAATGGATCAATTACCAAGCTATGGTGATGAGTGGTCTGGTGTGAATCTTGCAGATAGTCAAGATGGTCTTTATAATCCAGAAAAAGCTAAGGCTGAATTTGCTAAAGCCAAAGAAGCTCTTCAAGCAGAAGGGGTTCAGTTCCCAATCCATTTGGATGTTCCTGTCAATCAGTCAAATAAAATCTTTGTGAACCAAGTGCAGTCACTTAAACAATCTATTGAATCAGCTCTTGGAAAAGATAATGTTGTACTTGATCTTCACCAATTGTCAACTGATGATTTCTATAACATTACCTACTCTGCTTCAAATGCAGCGGCAGAGGATTGGGATTTGTCAGTAGGTGTGGCTTGGGAGCCTGATTACCTTGATCCATCAACTTATCTTGATGTTTTGAAGACTACAAATAGTGAAAATACTAAATCTTTCATGGGTTATGACGATCCAAATAGTCAAGCGGTTGAAAAAGTAGGTCTTAAAGAATATGACCAATTGGTTGATGATGCTTCTAAGGAAACAACAGACTTGACGGCTCGTTATGAAAAATATGCAAAAGCTCAGGCATGGTTGACGGATAGTGCACTTTATATCCCAACGACTACTTATAACGGTGCAGCCGCTGTAGTTTCTCGTATTAAGCCATTCTCAGGTGCTTATGCTCAAGCTGGTGATAAAGGTTCTACATACTACTTCAAGTATCTTAAATCTCAAGATGATATTGTGACTAAGAAACAATACGATTCAGCTTATAAAGATTGGCTTAAAGAAAGAGCGAAATCTAATGACAAAGCTCAAAAAGATCTTGCCAAACACGTTAAGTAATCTATCGAAAACGTCTACCTTTAGGTAGTCGTTTTTTTAACAAAATTTCTCGAACCACCCCTAGATTGTGATATAATAAGAAAGATTGGTACTCGCTTCTAGATTTTTATTTGGAAAGTTTGGGGGATAGAGTTGCCTACTGGTACTTATCATCTTAAGGTTAGTCCTAAGGAAGGGACTTTAGGCTCAATAGGTATCCAAAGACTGAAGAATGAAACAAAAAAAGGAGATTTATCTTGGCTAAAGATATCCGCGTTCGTTACGCACCAAGTCCAACAGGGCTTCTACACATTGGTAATGCTCGTACAGCATTGTTTAACTACCTTTATGCACGTCATCATGGTGGTACATTCATTATCCGTATTGAAGATACTGACCGTAAACGTCACGTTGAAGATGGTGAGCGTTCACAGCTTGATAACTTGCGTTGGTTGGGAATTGACTGGGATGAAAGTCCTGAAACACACGAAAACTATCGTCAATCAGAACGTTTACCGCTTTACCAAAAATATATTGATCAACTTTTGGCAGAAGGTAAAGCCTATAAGTCATACGTAACTGAAGAAGAGTTAGCTGCAGAGCGTGAACGTCAAGAAGCAGCTGGTGAAACTCCTCGTTACATTAACGAGTTCCTTGGCATGACTGAAGAAGAAAAAGCTGCCTACATCGCAGAACGTGAAGCGGCAGGTATTGTACCTACAGTTCGTTTGGCGGTTAATGAGTCAGGGATTTATAAATGGCATGATATCGTTAAGGGAGATATCGAATTTGAAGGTGGTAATATCGGTGGTGATTGGGTTATCCAGAAGAAAGATGGATACCCAACTTACAACTTTGCGGTAGTTGTTGATGACCACGATATGCAAATTTCACACGTTATCCGTGGAGATGATCATATTGCCAATACACCAAAACAACTCATGGTTTATGAAGCCCTTGGTTGGGAAGCCCCTGAGTTTGGACACATGACCCTTATCATCAATTCTGAAACTGGTAAGAAGTTGTCTAAACGTGATACTAACACCCTTCAATTTATCGAAGATTACCGTAAAAAAGGTTACCTTCCAGAAGCAGTCTTTAACTTCATTGCTCTTCTTGGTTGGAATCCTGGCGGTGAAGACGAAATCTTTTCTCGTGAAGAACTCATTAAACTTTTTGATGAAAACCGTCTAAGCAAGTCACCAGCGGCCTTTGACCAGAAAAAATTGGACTGGATGAGTAACGACTACATTAAGAATGCAGATTTCGATAAGGTCTTTGCTCTTTGCAAACCTTTCTTGGAAGAAGCTGGTCGTTTGACAGATAAAGCTGAAAAATTAGTGGAACTCTACAAACCACAAATGACAGCAGCAGAAGAAATTGTCCCTCTTACAGATCTCTTCTTTGAAGATTTCCCAGAATTGACAGAGGCTGAAAAAGAAGTTATGGCTGGTGAAACAGTACCAACAGTACTTAAAGCCTTTAAAGCCAAACTTGAAGCTATGTCTGATGATGAGTTTGTTGTTGAAAATATTTTCCCACAAATTAAGGCTGTTCAAAAAGAAACAGGAATCAAAGGGAAAAATCTCTTCATGCCAATTCGTATTGCTGTTTCAGGAGAAATGCACGGTCCAGAATTGCCAGATACTATTTTCTTGCTCGGACGTGAAAAGTCAATCAAACATATTGATCAAGTTCTTGCAACACTATAAAAACAAACCCAACAATTGTTGGGTTTTCGAATGCACATAAGCGATATGTCAATGATTATATGATAATTGCTAATCCTACTTTTGTAATATAATGATGATATTTCGTAACCATATCATCATTTTCAAAACTTTAAATTAGTTTTATAATAGATTGGTAATAAAAATTAGGGAGGAGTGAGCATTATGAGAAGATTTGGTTGGTATTTCTACTACGTTATCGGCATGTACCCATAAAAAGAGGTAATGAGTCAGTTGAAGAGCTTGGTTTTTCTAAGCTCTTTTTTATGTTTATGAAAAGTAAGGGATATGTGGGGTCGTCTGATGTTAGATTGTTCTCAATCAGGAAAAAATAGCTTTATATTTTTAGCTTTTTCTAATAGGAGTGATGCTAAATTATATATTTATGTTACAATAAAGTAGGTTGATTTTTGAAAGGAAGGGGGAGTCTAGAGATGATCGTTTTATTTACGGTTCTACGTCTATTGGCTATTTTAATTGTTAGTCACGATATGTCAGGTTTGCTCAAAACTTGGAAGAGTAAATGCTGGTTTATCGCAGGGAGTCTCTTGCTCTCTCTATTTGTTGGAGGCATTACAGGGTCGCTCTTAGCACTTTTGTTCTGCTATCTTTTCTTAAATAAAATATCAAGTAGTGAAAAGAATTCTTTTCTTTTCACCTTTTTGCCGTGGGTTTTTGTTGAAGTCACCTCGAAACTGCTTCAACTTTACTTTTTCCCATGGATTTTTCAAATTAATTACTTACAGGTCAAGGACACCCCAGTACTCATTGCTTTGTCTTATCTCTTGATTTACCCAATTTTTCATCTGATTGTCAAAGTGTTCTTTATTGACTTTGGTGCTCTCAATGTTATGGGAAATAACCATACTTACCAAGTTAGACAACGCTTATTGGTTGGGGTGACTCTGGCTTATATTATTTTATCTTTAATTATTTTCTATGCCAGTAATATCTTTCCTTACTCAGGTCTCTTTATTTATTTAGCAGGTAGTATTACGATTGTCTACTCCATTCTCTTTATTTTGCTCTTTGCTCAGCTTAATATCTATTCTAAGAAAAGAGTGAAGGACCAGTTGACCGAAGAAATGGCTAGACACGAGGAAAGTTTAGAAGAATATAGCCACCGTTTAGAAAAACTCTATAATGATATTTCTCAGGTGAAGAAGGATTATCTCGAAGGGCTTAAAACAATGGAGGTTAGTATCCAACGACGAGACTTACCTGCTTTGAAACAAGAGTATGCAGAACTTTTAGAAAAATCTGGAAATAGCTTAACTTTGTCAAATTATGAATTGTCACGCTTAATCAACTTAGAAATCACATCTCTCAAGAGTCTCTTTTCTGCTAAAGTGCTTGAGGCTGAGAACTTAGGAATTAAGGTCAATTTGGAGTTGCCAGATGTTATATCGTCAACTCAGATAGAGGCCTTAGATTTGGTTGTGATTTCTTCTGTCTTCTTAAACAATGCTATTGAGTCGGCAGTGGATTCTGAAGATCCTACTTTAACCATATCCTTCTTTAAAAATCAAGGTTATCTTATCTTGGTTATTGACAATACAACCAGAGAAGAACGTATTCCTGTGTCAAGGATTTTTGATGAAGGGGTTTCTAGTAAAGGAGAAGGCCGAGGACTTGGTCTGTCTAAGGTTGCAGATATACTTAATCGCTATCCAAAAGTAAATCTTGAGACTCGTAGTTGTGACCATCATTTTACACAGGTACTCTCTTTTCAGGATAATTGATAAATCAAAGATAATATTTGTAGAGGATAGGGAAAATAGAAAGGGGAAAAGCATATGCAACTTGTGATTGACGGCCTTATTGCTTTGGTTGTTGTCGTTTCACATCTTGTGATTTTAGCTAGAATGGCTTATCTAGATGTTTTTACTTACAGTTACATTCCTTATGTAATCGTAGTAACTGCCGTTAAGTGGTTAGCCAAGGTGCTATGGCAAATTGATATTCCAGATGCGATTTATCTCCTAGTCTTTATTTTTCTTGAAAAACCTCAGGCTCTACGAGAAGAAAAGTATTTTTGTGCTTTCTTTGCCCCTGTCTTTTGGACTCTGATTACAAGCTTCTTTAGTTTTTATTTTTTCCGAGTTTTCTTTAATAAGCCGGTCGAATTGGTTCCAAACCATTTAGGAATCTTGGTTGTAGATAGTGTTGTTCTTCCCTTCTTTCTAGGCTTGCAAAAAATGTTCGGTTTAGATAGCTTTTTTAAGGAACCATATCAGGACTTGCAGGATAAATATAAGAGTATGCTCTTGCAAGTTGATCATATTTTAATTATCAGTTATCTGCTTATTCTCTTTAAACGGGAGATTTTCTCCTTGCTTCTGAGTCAGACCTATCTCCCAGGTTACCCTCAAATTTATATTTGGGTTGGTTTCCTTATACACATGTATATTCTTGTTCGCTTTGTTTCTTATGGTAAAGACGTACGTGATAGCAAAATTCTCAGAGAACAAGAGGAGCACTTGAGGAGTCTGGAAGCTTATAATGAAAAAATCGAAACTGCCTATAAGAGTGTACGCTCATTTAAACATGATTATGAAAATATACTCATTAGTATGCAGACAAGTATTGATAGTGGGGATTTTGACCTTATTGAACAAACCTATCAGGATATTTTGAAAAAGGCTGGTCAAGAACTCGTTGAGGAAGATGACGAAACTGTCTCTTGAGTGTAAACAGGAAATATTATCATGAACTTACAGCTTTGGACCATGGTATCACTTGAAAATAGTATTATTCAGATTATTAGTTTTCATATTACCTGGTTTATTTATAAAAAACTAACAAGGAGCACTCTAGCTTACTGGAAAGTATTTTGTTTAAGTCTCTTAGGTATAGTGGTATCATTTGGTAAAGGTGATGGCTTCTATTATCAAGTTGTTATCTTTCTAGCTTTGGCCTTAAAGGAACGGCGGGAGCATCGTTTGACGCTCTGGGCAAGCCTCTTTTTTGGGGCTTTCTCGGTTCTCTTTACTGATTTATTTGCGACTTTTACACCATATTATGTATTCAGTAACTTATTTACAAATATGAGCTTGGTTGAGATTCAAGAAAATTTCTTCCTAAATTTGCTATCTTATGTGATGATTTATCCTTTTTTTCTCTATGTCAATTATCTATCAAGTTCAGATATTGACAAGATTAAGGAGCTGATTTATTCCCATGGTCGTGAGCGTTTATTGATTGCGGTTGATTTGACCTTTGCACTCTACATTACTTGTAGTATTCTTTTGGTATCTACAGGTAGTGATGTGAGAGGGCCAATTTTTATTGCAATGGCGGTTTATCTCCTAATGGTAACAACCTTGAACCGCTATTCTCATAAATTTGTCAGAGAACGTAGTAAGGAAGCTGTGGAGACCTATGTCTATAACTTGGAAGTCTATAATAAGCATATTGAGGATCTTTTTACAAAAGTAAAACCTATTGAAAAAGATTTTGAGAGTCTTTTGGTAGCTCTTGAGACTCCTCTGGCTAAAAATCAATTGTCAGAGGTTTTATCCGTTTATCATGAGCATTTGAACCATCTTAAACTTGATAATTTGGATTTAAATGATAAGTTGGCTCCTTTGTTCGAGATTCCTTATCCGGTATTAAGAAGTTGGATTGTAAACCAAGTTATTCCTTTGGAACAAAAAGGTGTCACAGTTAGGTTGGATGTCAATGTTGATGCTTATCCTAATAATTTAAATGTTGCAGTTCTTATTAGAGTTTTAGAACGTTGCATGAACTTAGCTGAAAAACTTTGGGCCAAGGAGCCGGAGACAGATATTGGTTTCCTTATTCAACAGAATGAGGATGGCAATCTCAGCTTTATTCTTGAGAATACCAACCAGGAAGCTAATCCGAAACTTGACGATAGTCTGGTTGTTAGTCGAGATTTTGCCCAGTTTTGCTGGTCAAACGGTATCGGTTTAACAAATAAAAAAGAATTATTTAAAACCTATCAAATTGTCACGGTAATACCATAATTGTAGGAAGGAGGAAGGTAGCTATGCTAGGTAACGTCATTTTTCAAATTTTGATGTTTGTCATTATTTGGGATATCTATTTACGTATTGGTGGACAAAACACTAATCTTAAAAATCGTATACTTTATTTGTTATTTGATGTTGCTCTATGCATTTGGGGACAACTCATTGGACGCTATATAGGCATAGTACCTCCCTTAATAGCCATTGTAACATTGACATTTAGCTACCAACTGAATAAAAGTGTAACTTCTGTAGAGCGCTTTTTTCTAGGTTTTTACCCAGTGGTACTAGTCGATTTGGCAAGACGTTTTTTGGCTACTTTCTTCTTTCCGCCGATACTTGGCATAACTGTTGATACTTTAAACACTAATATTTGGTGGTCTATGGTACCACTTTCCTTCGTCATGTTGACGGTTAGAATAGTAGATTTTATTTTACGTCTAGATTTTACAGATATATTGAAAGTTGCTGCCCAACAAGAAAAAAAGAACCGTCTGGGTTTGGTCAACATGCTTCTTTTGCTTTATTATTTAGTTATCTTTTTGGTGTCGACATTTGATACTTATTTTCCAGAGTTACATCTTGAGGGTAGGTTTCGTTTACCATTGGTAGTGGGATATCTCTACTTACTCCTCTTTGTACTAGGAGCTGTGAACCAGTTCGCTAAGGAAAAAATAGAGCAGGATTTAGCGATGAAGCAAGCCAACTATCTTGATGATTTGAAGCGTGAGAATACTAGGGTAGAAGGTTTGTATAGAGACTTGATGCATGTTCGCTCTAACTATAATTTTCTGCTTAATAATCTGAGAGATATCGAAAGAACAGGAGATATTCGTTCTTACAAAAAAGATTTGGTTGATCTTTATGTGTATCGAGATCAGTACCGCCTCTCTACTCATGTTACAGATTTGGATAATATCCAAAACTCAAGTATTCATAGTCTACTTTCATCAAAGTATCATGAAGCTCAGATGTATCAACTCAACATTCATGCAGAAATTCCTGATCCAGTGATTCATAGCTATCTAACTGACTTAGATTTAGCAGTTGTTTTAGGTCATCTTATGAATAATGCTATTGATGGTGCTCGCAAAGCCCACGAGGGCTTTATTAGTATTGCCTATTTTGATGAAGAGGGCTGCCAGAGTTTTATTGTTGAAAGTGCAATTTCAGATGAAAAAGCTTTACTTTCAATGATGGCATCTCAAATTCCTATCAATGGGGGGGACGCAGGTATAAATGCTGTTCAAGATATCTTGGAACGTTATCCGAATACATCCTTCTCTGTTCGAAGTCAGAAACATAAAATGATGCAAATACTAGAAATGAGGCCCTAATATGAATATATATATTTTAGAAGATGATTTGATGCAACAAACACGTATTAGTGATATCATCAGAGAATTGGTTTCAGAGGGTGCGTTTTCTGTACGAAAACTTGAAGTTTTTTCTAAACCACATAAACTATTGTCCAGCATCAACGAGAAGGGGAACCATCAGATTTTTCTTTTGGATATTGATATTGATGGCAATCGAAAGAAGGGGTTAGAAGTTGCCTCTGAAATTCGTCAACAAGATGCTAATGCGGTTATTATTTTTGTAACAACTCACTCAGAATTTGCTCCAATTAGTTTTAAGTATAAGGTTTCCGCACTTGATTTTATTGAAAAGACAGTCTCTAATGTGGAATTCAAACAACAATTGAAACAAACCTTGACTTTTGTAAATCAAAAAATTGGAGATGTGGACGATGATGAGATGTTTGTGTTTGAAACTGCTCAGTCTAGAATACAAGTTCCGATGCGAGATATTTATTATTTTGCGACAGCTGCAACTCCTCATAAGGTAATGTTAATTACTAAAACAGAGCGCCTGGAGTTTTATGCTAATCTTGGAGATATTACTTCGGTGAATAAAATACTCTTTTCATGTCACCGCTCCTTTTTAGTTAATCTGGATAATATTGCCCGTATTGATAAGACGCAACTGATGATTTATTTTGAGAATGGTGATTCATGTCCGGTTTCTCGCTTGAAAATGAAGGCCCTACTTAAAAAATGGTCAGAGGTAAGAAATCATTAGTGGGAGTGACTAAATCAGACTTTTAAATTTGGCTCTATAATTTCTGTAGTGGGTAAAACCACTGTAGAGATTGTAGTGCTTTTTGAGTGTCTCTTGAATATACAATATAAGTGCACAATA
>ENA-ORRR01000774-ORRR01000774.1-human-gut-metagenome-genome-assembly--contig:-NODE-774-length-26651-cov-8.28527_pt1 | contig 26651 bp, 23 predicted proteins | sample MGYA00242182_ERZ509148 | MGnify/ENA primary metagenome ERZ509148 (study PRJEB26280, sample SAMEA2338674) | human gut metagenome | biome: human gut; feature: human-associated habitat; material: faeces... | reverse complement strand
TTCAGCCAGGGAGATACCGGCAAAGCGATTACTGAGTCGTTCACGAACCGGCCACCGGATCAGATATCTCAGGATGCGCCGTTTATTCAGGCCGCCAGGGATACAGAATCCCGTGCCGACAGTATTGTCGGTGATACCGGACAGTCCTGTACCGCCCAGGTTGTGAACCGCAGCGAGTTCACAAACCATACCTGCGAACGTGATCTGCAGGTGGAAAATTTTTGCACACGGGAAGCGACCCTGAAGGATAACGCCACCACGCAGAAAGTTAACCGAACCTATCAGCAGGTGGTGACGCTGAATTATGCCCGGAGTACCCGGCAATGGAGTGGCAACCTGACGATCCCGACCAACGGTCGTCTGCTGAATGCCTCGGTGGATGGTGAGCCTCTGGTGATCCCCTGGATTGAAGAATGCGATTCCGAAGGGAAGGTGCGGGATAGCTGCAAGAGTGCAGTCAGTGAAAGCCTGACCCTCTTTGAACGAACGTTCCCCATAGATGTGATCAGCTGGCCACGTTCAGAATCGATGTGTTCAGGCGGTCAGAACACGCATTGTACGAAATATACCTATGACGGGAAGGGGAAGATTCATCAGTCGTTTGGTGTGGACAAAGCGGTTACTGCAGGGCAGAACTTTTCAGTAAGCAAAACATCACGGACCGTATCATCGGCCAGCCAGAAACCCGTACAGGTCACGGTCACCCTGGTGATGGAAGAAACCGAAACCGTCTATGCACCTGAAGTCGTCTGGGTTGAAAGCTGTCCGTTCAGTAAGGATGAAGGGAAAAAAACGGGCGAGGAATGTATCAGTCCGGGAGGAACGCGAACCATCACCCTCGGAGGCAGGGATTACTCGTTCACGGAAGCCTGCTGGAAATATAAGGATACCTGGCTCACGCAGCCGGCGGACAGCGGCTCCTGTGAAAGCCTGATGAAAAATACGGCCTGTACTCTGTCATCCCGCCAGTGCGCCTTCTCCAGCGAGGAAGGCACGTGCCTGCATGAATATGCAACGTATTCCTGCGAAACCAGGACGAGTGGCAAGCAAATGATCTGCGGCGGTGATGTCTTCTGCCTTGATGGTGAATGTGACAAAGCCACGTCAGGGAAGAGCAACGACTTTGGGCAGGCGGTGTCTGAGCTGGCGGCACTGGCTGCCGCGGGGAAGGACGTCGCGGCACTGAACGGGGTGGATGTCCGGGCATTCACCGGAAAAGCGAAGTTCTGTAAGAAGTTTGCTGCCGGCTTCAGTAACTGCTGCAAAGACAGCGGCTGGGGCCAGGATGTGGGGCTGGCACGCTGCAGCAGCGAGGAAAAGGCGCTGGCCAAAGCGAAAAAAGACAAGCTGACGGTCAGTATAGGGGAATTCTGCTCTAAAAAGGTTCTGGGGATTTGCCTGGAGAAAAAAAGGAGCTATTGCCAGTTCGACTCAAAACTGGCGCAGATCGTTCAGCAGCAGGGAAGAAACGGTCAGCTGCATATCGGTTTTGGCGGCGCCAGCAGTCCTGACTGTCGGGGCATTACCGTCGCGGAACTCCAGGGGATTGATTTTAACAAGCTGGATTTCACCAACTTTATGGACGACCTGATGAAAAATCAAAAAATACCGGAAAACGATGTGCTCACCAATAAGACCAGAGAACGAATTAAGGAAATCATGAGTCAGCAATCCGCGCAATAAACCATGCTGCCTAATAAAGAGACCGATAATCATGAAAATGAGTTTTCACAAAAAGCCTGTTATTGATTTTGTCCTGAGATTAACGCTAACAATAATCATTATTTCTCCGGTGATTTATTTCTCCTGGGATGCCGTCAAAGGGACGTCGGGAAGTGATTATGTCGAAAGTGTGGTCTTTATTCTTATGGCTGGGTTTGCCATGTCTGTGTGTTATTTGTTTTTCTCAGTCCTGGAGAAAGTTATAAATGCAAGGAAAAGCAAAGATGAATCGATATATCACGATTGAGAAATTTATAGACATTCTGAATGAAGAGAATTTACCCCAGGAGCATCATGTTATGGTACTGGCTGTTCTTGCGGATATCTCTCTGCATACAGACAGGTTCCTGATTAACTCGTCCGAACTGGTTCAGATGGCCGCTCAGTACTCACCTGCTTTCCAGAAACTGCCAGCGGACCGGCAGGCTTTTATATCTTCAGTACTGAGCATGCCGCTATTCCTTATTATGTGACCAGGAGAGTCAATGGAAGAGAAAAAAGCATACGGGCTGGTCATGGTGTTTGTCGGGGTGTTTGTCTTTCTCCTGGTCAGCATTATGTCGTACAGCCTGTGGCGGGACAGGCAGGTTAACGCATTTATGACAACCAACCGGGCCTGGGGGATCCAGTGCGACACTGTTTCTCAGGCCGCATGGGTGATCAGGGACGGGGAGCGGGTGGACCTTCAGATAAATCATCTGCCTCTGTACTGCAGCGGTTATCGCTTTGAAGCCCGTGATGATGCAGGAAAGGTACAGCGCCAGCTCGATAAATACAGTGTCTATCAGCATCTGTCACGCCAGTCGCATTAATTCATAAAAGGGTATTTGCCATGCGAACAATACATGCCGCCATGCTGGCGGGGTGCCTTTGCTGCGCCCTGATGCCGGCTTTCGCCAAAGACGCGGGCTGGCAGTGGTACAACGAGAAACTGAAGCCCCGTGATGAGGACAGGAAAGCCGTACCAGCGGCACCACCGCCGCAAATGGATATTCTGGAGAAACTCGCCACACTCCAGGCGGCCACCAAACGGTCGTTGTACGAAGCCATTCTGTATCCATCGTCTGAAAACTTCGTGAAGTATTTCCGGCTGCAGAACTACTGGACGCAGCAGGCAGGTTTGTTCTCGATGAGTGCGAAGAAAGCCATGCTGGAAAACCCCGAACTCGATTACAACCTGCAGTACAGCCACTACAACGGCACGGTAAAAAACCAGCTCGCTGCCGACTATGCCGAACAGCGACAGGCTATCTCCACCCTCGCACAGCACTACGGCGTGATGTTCTTCTACCGGGGCCGGGAAGCGATCGATGGCCAGCTGGTCCAGGTGATTAAAAATTTTCGCGAAACCTATGGCCTGAGCGTGATACCGGTGTCGGTTGACGGAGTGATTAACCCCATGCTGCCCGACAGCCGGACGGACCAGGGCCAGGCAGAGCAGCTTGGCGTGAAGTTCTTCCCCGCGATGATGCTGGTTAACCCGAAAAGTGGCCAGGTGAAGCCTCTCAGTTACGGCTTTATCAGTCAGGACGACCTGGCGAAACAGTTCCTCTATGTCTCCAGCGACTTTAAACCGAATTTCTAAGGAGTGTGTCATGCGAAATATTCGTTTTCCGGATTTAGATATCACCGGGATGTGGGTGCTGGCCGTGGGCGTGTTTTTCCACCTGATAGCCCGGCTTGTCAGAAAACAGCCTGAGCTGGCCGTCCAGGCCGGGGAAATCTTCGGGCTGGGTATGGTGGTGTTCGGGGGATACCGCATTCTAAACGCCCTGATTGCTGAAGCCGAAAAAGAGGAGAAAGCCTGTGAAAAACAGCCTGATGAACCTCGCTAAGACGCCGCTGGCGGCACTGGCTCTTTCCCTTGCACTGGCTGGGGTGGCACATGCGGGAACGCTCGATGAGGTGAAGTCGCTCTGGGATCCGCGGGGTATCTCCGGTACTGAAACGGCCTCCCCGCAGAGCGACACTCCCCAGGCGGTGAGCGGGGCATCTCAGCCACGCTGGTTACGACTCAGCAACGGAAAGCAGGTGGACCTGCGCGACTGGAAAGTGGTGCTGTTCATGCAGGGACACTGTCCCTACTGTCATAAATTTGACCCGGTGCTGAAGCAGCTGGCCGGACAGTATGGCTTCTCCGTGTTCTCTTACACCATTGACGGACAGGGTGATGACGCGTTTCCGGAAGCGCTGCCGGCGCCTCCTGACGTGATGCAGACCTTTTTCCCCAATATCCCGGTGGCCACGCCGACTACGTTTCTGGTGAACGTAAACACGCTGGCAGCGTACCCGATCCTGCAGGGCGCCACGGATGCACAGGGCTTTATGGCCAGAGTGGATACGGTATTTCAGATGATGCACTGAGTCTCTGTTATATCCGGTCTTAGCAAGTGATTAAGGAAAATAGCCATGAACAAATATATACGTTCGACGGGACTGTATGCGTTTTTATTTCCAGCCAGTTTAAAAGCACCCGGGCAGACAGCAGAAGAAAAAATAGAACAACTGAAGCCGGAATTTATTCACCGGGAAAGGCGTCTGGAAATCTATCTGGAATTATTCATTGTGTTTCTCACTGCAGGTGCTCTGTTGTTATGGATAATGAGAATTTTATTTAATCTCTGCGTGGATGACTGGATAGCCAGCGGTGACCTGCGAGTAAAAGACCTGTGGAATATTATGATGTACGCCATCCCTTATGCGCTGATCGCTGTTGGGGTGGGGTTCTTTGTTGCCGGAGTGACATTAGCGATCCGCAATTTTTTCAGTTATCACCTTAAGACCCTTTTTATTATGAGAAATGACAGAGTTAAAAAGAATGCTGTGCGTAATGGAGGACAGGATGCGAATTAAACTTCTGTCACTTTTCTGCGGTGCCGCGCTTGGCCTGTCATTTAGCGCCGCCGCCGATGTGAATGGCGACATGAATAACTTCTTCAATAAGCTCGGGTTTGCGTCCAATACCAGCCAGCCACAGGTCTGGCAGGGGCAGGCGGCGGGTTATGCCTCCGGCGGTTCGCTGTATGCCAGAACGCAGGTGAAAACGATCCAGCTGGTCAGCATGACCCTGCCGGATATTAACGCCGGCTGCGGCGGCATCGATGCGTACCTGGGGTCGTTCTCCTTTATCAACAGCGAGCAGCTGCAGCGCTTTGGCAAACAAATTATGTCCAACGCCGCGGGTTACTTCTTTGACCTTGCCCTGCAGACCACGGTTCCGGAGATCAAAACCGCGAAGGATTTCCTCCAGAAGATGGCCAGCGACATTAACAGCATGAACCTCAGCTCCTGCCAGGCCGCACAGGGCATTGTGGGCGGTCTGTTTCCACGGACCCAGGTGGCGCAGCAAAAGGTCTGCCAGGACATCGCCGGCGAGAGCAACATTTTTGCGGACTGGGCGGCTTCCCGTCAGGGCTGTTCGGTGGGGGGGCAGATGGACAAAGTGCAGGATAAAGCCAGCGATAAGGACAAAGAGCGTGTGATGAAGAACATTAACATCATGTGGAATGCCTTATCGAAGAACCGGCTCTTTGATGGCAATAAGGAGCTGAAAGAGTTTGTGATGACCCTGACCGGTACGCTGATTTTTGGTGAGAACAGTGAGATCACCCCGTTGCCGGCACGCACCACTGACCAGGATCTGATTAAAGCCATGATGGAGGGCGGTACAGCTAAAATCTACCACTGCAATGACTCGGATAAATGTCTCAAGGTCGTTGCTGATGCGACCGTAACCATCACCGCCAATAAGGCGCTCAAAAATCAGATTCGCGCTTTGTTGAGCAGTATCCAGAATAAAGCGGTGGCTGATGAAAAACTGACGGAGCAGGAGAAAGGGTTTATCTCCAGCACCACCATCCCGGTGTTCAAATACCTGGTCGATCCGCAGATGCTCGGGGTGTCTAACTCACTTATTTACCAGCTGACGGACTATATCGGCTACGACATCCTGCTGCAGTACATTCAGGAACTTATCCAGCAGGCCCGGGCGATGATCTCAACCGGTAATTATCCCCAGTCGACAATGGATATGATCATGGAAAATCTCAACCAGGCGAGTGTGCAGATTGCCGCTTTCCAGTCCCGTGTTCAGGTCCAGCAGGACGCCTTGCTCGTGGTGGACAGACAAATGAGTTACATGCGCCAGCAGGTTTCTGCCCGCATGATGACCCGCTACCAGAATAACTATCATTTTGGGGGGAATCTGTAATGCTTGAGATATATGCCATTGCTGGCGGCGACTGGTTACGGGGCAACCTGAACGCGATTGCGGCGTTTATGGGGACCAGCACATGGTCGACTATAGAAAAGATGTGTATCGCCATCTCGGTACTCATTGTGGCGGGGAACTGGGTAAAAAAACACAACGTAATGGACCTTATTGGCTGGGTCTTTTCCCTCACCCTGGTCTCTATGCTGGTTGTCATTCGTACCCCTGTGCAGATCATCGATTACAGTAACGTTGCGCAGGTCTATGAAGTCGATAATGTGCCTATTGGTCTTGCCATTCCGGCGTCGCTGACAACACGGGTAGGAAACGCGCTTATCCAGAGTTATGAGATGGTCTTCGCTCTGCCGGACAGTGTCACGTACAGTAAAACGGGGATGTTATTTGGCAGTAATCTGGTCGCGAAAAGTACGGATTTTTTATCACAAAATCCTCAGATTACGACGCTGTTCTCCGATTACGTACAAAACTGTGTGATGGGCGATATTTTCCTCAATCATAAGTACTCTTTTGAAGAATTACTGAATTCACCTGATCCGTATACCCTGATTTTTGCAAACCCAAGCCCACTGCGTGGCGTGTTTGATAAAAACAACCAGTTCCAGACATGCGAAGAGGCCTCACGGGATCTGAAATCGGCTCTTGCGCTTGATACTCAGACAGGCGGGAAAACCTGGAACTACTATGTTCGTCAGCTGTTTGGCGGCAAACCTAATCCCGATCTGCTTTTCAGCCAGATGATTGGCGACAGCTACAATTACTTCTACAGCTCGGGACAGAGCGCCGGGCAGATTATCCGCCAGAACGTCACGATGAACGCCCTGCGCAGTGGGATCCAGAGTTATGCGGCCCGCAGCGGGGACACCGCCAGTCTGGTCAATATGGCTAACACATCATCCCTTGAAAAGCAGCGGCTGGCACAGGCCACAATGGGGCACCAGGCGCTTCGCGCACTTCCACTGATGCAGACCGTCATTATGGGTTTAATGATTGGGATGTTCCCGATCATGGTGATGGCTGCCATGTTTAACATGATGACGCTGCAGGTGCTTAAAGGGTATGTGTTTGCGCTTATCTGGCTGCAGACGTGGCCATTACTGTTCGCCATCCTGAACAGCGCGATGGCCTACTATGCGAAGCAAAATGGCGTGCCGGTTGTTCTCTCTGAGTTGTCGCAGGTTCAGCTCAAAAACTCGGATATTGCGACCACCGCGGGTTATATTGCCGTGATGATACCGCCCTTGTCGTGGGGGATCGTGAAGAGCATGGGGGCCGCTTTCTCCAGTGCCTACAGCCATTTTTCTTCTTCGGGGCTCAGTGCAACATCGCAGGCGGCCTCCGGCGTGGTGGACGGGAATTACTCTTTCGCCAACATGCAGATGGAGAACGTCAGCGGCTACAGCTGGGGTACCAACAGTACAACCAGTTTCGGACAGATGTCGCGGCAGCTGGCGAATGGGGGTATGAGCACGCAGACGCGGGATGGATCGATGGTCTGGGACAGTGGTGGTGCAATGTCAAAACTGCCGGTGGATATCAACGTCGGTCGTCAGATAGCCAGTGCGCAGCAACAGATGGCCCGTGAGGCTGATGTCCAGGCCGAAAGCGCGCTGCATGGCTATAACAGCAGCGTGACAAGTGCCTGGAATAGTCTGCAGCAATTTGGCACCAATAAAGGGAACAGCGCCTCAACAACGACCGGGGCCGATACTACCGAGTCTTCACAGGATTTGATGGCCAGAAGCAAGATGTGGAATGCGGTTGTTGCTAATGCGAAAGCCAACAACATCAGTAATGAGGAGTCTTTCCAGCAGTTGATGGATGATTCGGCTAAAAGTACGCAGGGCGTTGATTTATACGGATCAGGTAAGTGGAGTTCAGGGGATCAGCTGTTTGGTAAGCTAGGTAAATGGGGAACTGGATTATCTGCTGAGGCCGGATTTAAAGGCAGTGTGGGTTGGGCCCACAGCTCAGGTAATACAGATAACGTTGGAACTTCCGGTCGGGAATCTCATGACAGCCGGCATGATACCAGCAGTCAGGCAGCGAAAGACTTTAAGGAAGCATCCGATTACTTTACCAGCCGCAAAACCACCACATCGGGCAATATTACCGATAATAATGCCAGCTCGCGTGTTGACCAGTTTGCCGCGTCACTCTCCAGTGCCAAAAACAGCTATGACCAGTATACAACCAGCCGGACACGCAGCCATGAGTATAGTGAGATGGCGTCACGCACAGAGAGCATGACTGGCCAGATGAGCGAGAATCTCACTCAGCAGTTTGCTAACTTTGTTCAGCGTCGCGCTCCACAGGATGCCGAGGCCATTCTGACCAATACCAGTTCTCCTGAAATTGCGGCGCAGCGTGAAGCCCTGGCGCGTGAATTCGTCAAAGAGCAGGTAGAACCCAGGGTTGATGCTGCATATCAACAGGGGCGTGAAAGCATCGGACAGAATATGACAGGGGTGTCAGGAGGTGGAGACAATGGTTCGGTAATGGCCGACTACGGACATAATTCCGCCCGTATCGATGCGATGACGCAACGGGCAGATATTAAGGATAATGTGGGTCAGAAAGTGGATGGGATGATTACAGAGAATAAACAACAGCATCAGGAAACCCGTGAAAACATACAACGGCAAGGCGCAGAGGTGAAAAATGAGAATGCTGAAATGGAAAAGGACCATAAAACAAAAGCAAATGAGTTTAAAGGTGATTATAATGAAAGAAAGAGTAAGGTGAAATCTTTACCAGGAGCTGACTCGCCTGCTGAGTTAGAGGCGAAAGCGGCGAAAATTCAAAAGGATTATCTTGATGGTAAAAGGTAAAAATGATGATTACGAACAAAATACTTATTGAGGAAGTGGAGGAACTGAAAAGTCTACTTTCACAAGGGAAGGCTGAAATTCCATCTTTTTGGGAGTGCCTTTGGCCAGGCGTAGTGTTAGTTGCATGGAATATACTTTGCGCTGTAATTAGTGTGGATACTGTGTATTTGTCAGGAAAGTATATGTTTCATGTTTTGGTTTTTCCTGTTGGGGTCAGTACCATTATGCTCCTGGGCATTGCCAGTTCACGTTCTCTGTTTTTGTCAGTTCCGAAAAATTTTAGAGAAAAATCGAATGTATATCGTTTTTTTGCTAAGAAAGTTTTTATTTATGCTGTTGTTTACATGACGGTGATTATGTTATTGGCTATTTGTAATAGAGTGTTTTATGACTCACCATTCTCTTTTGCATTTATGGTTATTTTAACGTCCGTTTTTTTTGGTTTTGTCATGAATCTGGATTTTGGACGATATCAGCTATCATTACTCACCTCTGCAATAAATTCTTTTCGAGTAGAAAAGTTGGGGGGGTAATCATCCAGATGCAACCTATCAATTATGGTAGTTTGTTAACAGGCTAAAAGTTTCCTTTGTTATTATTGGTTTCTCAGGCTGTAATTAGTTTTTATATCTCGTTTAAAATTCGTATATAGTGAATGCGCATTCCGAAATGATAAGAGAATGTGTATTCACTCGTATTGATTCTGTCACAAGGATTCAGGATGAAGCTTAATAAAGTCATGGCTGTTATGGTCGTCAGCTCTGCGCTGGTGTTATCTGGATGTAGTGCAATGGGAACCGCCATTAAAAAGAGAAATCTGGAAGTAAAAACCCAGATGAGCGAAACAATCTGGCTGGAACCTTCAAATAATAAGACGGTTTATCTGCAAATCAAAAATACCTCCGATAAGGATATGAGTGGCCTGCAGGCAAAAATTGCCAGCGCTGTCACTTCAAAGGGATATCAGGTCGTCAGTAACCCCGATACGGCGGGCTACTGGATCCAGGCGAATGTGCTCAAGGCCGATAAAATGGACCTTCGTGAGTCTCAGGGCTGGTTAAGCCGGGGTTATGAGGGCGCTGTGACTGGCGCCGCTCTTGGGGCGGGGATTACCGCTTACAACTCCAGTTCCGCGGGAGCAACCCTGGGAGTAGGGCTTGCAGCCGGTCTGGTCGGAATGGCGGCTGACGCGATGGTGGAAGATGTGAACTACACCATGATCACCGATGTTCAGATCGCGGAAAGAACCAAAACACAGGTTCAGACTGATAACGTGGCCGTATTACGTCAGGGAACATCCGGAGCAAAAGTGCAGACAAGTACTGAAACGGGTAATCAGCATAAATACCAGACTCGCGTCGTCTCTAACGCGAATAAAGTTAACCTCAAGTTCCCTGAAGCCCAGCCTGTTCTTGAAGACCAGCTGGCAAAATCGATCGCTAATATCCTGTAAGCGTTCTATTCCACGGCCCGGGTACTCCGGGCCAGACTGGCATCACCTTTCCGGCGTGTCAGAATTCATTCGTCAAATAATCAGTTAATTCCACATCTAAACGATGAACAGTTGCGCAATTTATTTGTGCATCTGTGAGGCGTTGCCGCCTTCGGCGGAGTCTTTTCGTCTTTATTTGAACAGAGGTTATTTATGGCAATATCTGTGCCTGTCAGGTCTCTTGATACACATGAACTGATGCCTGGCGATATTTACCCACATCCTGCAGCGGGGGGAATTGATTCCCTGTCACATCGCGAGGTCTGTTCTCTCTTCAGTGACCACATCATGTATATCTGCAGCGCGTTAGTTATTCTTCTGCTTGTTTTCATCGCAGGTGTCTTTTTCCGAAAAATAATGACGTCTTCCGTGGAGCGTAAGCGAAACACGGCGTCAGTTATTTCCGATGCAAAGCCAGAAGTACAGAGCAAACCGGAATACTTCCATCTTTCCATATGTGTGGAAGGCCCGGCCAGCACGGATGACTCCGCCTTGTCCTCTCTTGCCTCCCGTGTTGTCCGCGAAGCTGAAAATCTGTATATCCCCGGCGTCAATCGCCGCGACAGCGCTGACGACGTGTTTGCCTGGTCCGTGCAGACTCAGTTTCCTTCTGACAGGCTCTTCGGCACACGGATTTTCCCGTCGACCGGCTGGTTTGAACGTCCCGATATGATTAAACCTCCGGTGAAATGCTACTGCGTCTGCCTGCAGTACACGGCTGAAACATTGCCATCCACACTGCATGCCCTGGTCGATGAGGCCGGACGGCAAGTGGCGAAGTCGTATATTAAAGGCGGGCACTGCCCTGGCTCAGAGGGCTATTCCTTCTGCATAACCTCTTAATAGCAATAAGTATCCGGCCTGGTCATCTATGGATCCGGGCATGACTGTAATCCTGTTTTCTGTGCCGGTGTATTTCCGCTGATTAATTTGTCCTTCCGACCCTAATACTTTACTGACGGATTAGTGCCATGAGTTTCAATGCCAAAGATATGACGCAGGGCGGTCAGATCGCCAATATGCGCTTTCGCATGTTTGGTCAGATTGCCAATATTATTTTCTACGTGCTGTTTATTTTATTCTGGGTGCTGTGCGGGCTGATGCTGATGTACCGGCTCAGCTGGCAAACCTTTGTGAACGGCTGCGTATACTGGTGGTGTACGACGCTGGGTCCGATGCGCGATATTATTCGTTCCCAGCCGGTATACACCATTCAGTATTACGGCCAGTCGCTGGAATATACCTCAGAACAAATCCTGGCCGATAAATATACTATCTGGTGCGGAGAGCAGCTGTGGACCAGTTTCGTCTTTGCTGCCGTGGTTTCTCTTGTTATCTGTATCGTGACGTTCTTCATCGCCAGCTGGGTGCTGGGCCGCCAGGGGAAACAGCAGAGTGAGGATGAGAATACCGGCGGGCGCCAGCTTTCCGATAAGCCCAAAGAAGTGGCCCGCCAGATGAAGCGTGATGGTATGGCCTCCGATATTAAAATTGGCGATCTGCCTATTCTTAAAAACTCCGAAATCCAGAACTTCTGCCTCCACGGTACCGTAGGCTCCGGTAAATCAGAAGTGATCCGCCGGCTACTGAACTACGTGCGTGCACGTGGGGATATGGCCATCATTTATGATCGCTCCTGTGAGTTCGTCAAAAGCTATTATGACCCGTCACTCGATAAAATCCTCAACCCGCTGGATTCGCGCTGCGCGGCCTGGGATTTGTGGAAAGAGTGCCTGACGCTGCCGGACTTCGACAACATCTCCAACACCCTTATCCCGATGGGTACCAAAGAAGACCCGTTCTGGCAGGGTTCCGGTCGCACTATCTTTGCCGAAGGCGCGTACCTGATGCGTGAAGACAAGGATCGCAGCTACGAGAAACTGGTCGATACCATGCTGTCCATTAAAATCGACAAGCTGCGCGCCTATCTGCAGAACACGCCGGCAGCGAACCTGGTTGAAGAGAAAATTGAGAAAACGGCCATCTCCATTCGTGCCGTGCTGACCAACTACGTCAAGGCTATTCGCTACCTGCAGGGCATTGAGAAGAACGGCGAGCCATTCACTATCCGGGACTGGATGCGGGGTGTCCGTGAGGACCGACCCAATGGCTGGTTGTTTATCTCCTCCAACGCTGACACCCATGCCTCCCTGAAGCCGGTTATCTCAATGTGGCTGTCGATTGCTATCCGCGGCCTGCTGGCGATGGGGGAGAACCGTAACCGGCGTGTTTGGATTTTCGCTGACGAGCTCCCGACGCTGCACAAGCTGCCGGACCTGGTCGAAATCCTCCCGGAGGCGCGTAAATTTGGTGGTTGTTATGTGTTCGGTATTCAGTCCTATGCCCAGCTGGAAGACATCTATGGCGTTAAGCCTGCCGCCACGCTCTTTGACGTAATGAACACCCGGGCCTTCTTCCGTTCACCCAGCAGGGAGATCGCGGAGTTTGCTGCCGGTGAAATTGGCGAAAAGGAAATCCTCAAGGCCAGCGAGCAGTACTCCTACGGTGCTGACCCGGTGCGTGATGGTGTATCGACCGGGAAAGAAAAAGAGCGGGAAACGCTGGTCAGTTACTCCGATATTCAGACGCTGCCTGACCTGTCCTGTTACGTCACGCTGCCCGGGCCGTATCCGGCCGTGAAACTCGCCCTCAAATACAAGCCGCGTCCGAAAATTGCCGAGGGATTTATTCCTCGCACTCTCGATGCGCGGGTGGATGCACGGCTCAGTGCGCTGCTTGAGGCCCGGGAAGCTGAAGGCAGCCTTGCCCGGGCGCTTTTCACGCCGGATACGCCGGAACCCGGGCCAGCTGATACAAACAGTCACGCCGGTGAACAACCTGAGCCGGTCAGCCCGCCTGCGCCAGCAGTAATGACGGTAACTCCTGCACCGGTAAAATCGCCGCCGACAACAAAGCGTCCGGCAGCGGAGCCTTCCGTCAGAGCAACGGAGCCTCCCGTCCTGCGGGGCACGACCGTACCGTTGATCAAACCAAAAGCAGCCGCAGCGGCCACTGCTGCCTCAACAGCATCCTCTGCCGGTGCCCCTGCGGCAGCTGCAGGCGGGACAGAACAGGAACTGGCGCAGCAGTCAGCGGAACAGGGACAGGACATGCTGCCGGCCGGCATGAACGAGGACGGCGTCATCGAGGACATGCAGGCGTATGACGCCTGGCTGGCAGATGAGCAGACACAGCGGGATATGCAGCGGCGTGAAGAGGTCAATATCAACCACAGCCACCGCCACGATGAACAGGATGATGTCGAGATTGGGGGGAACTTCTGATGATGTCGATTGGCTCCGTTAAATCGGCGGGCAGTGCCGGTAATTACTATACGGATAAGGATAATTACTACGTCATAGGGAGCATGGACGAACGCTGGCAGGGTAAGGGGGCTGAGGCGCTGGGGATCGACGGGAAAGCCGTGGATAAGGCGCTGTTTACGGAACTGCTGAAAGGGAAGCTGCCGGATGGCAGCGACCTGACCCGAATACAGGACGGCGCCAACAAGCACCGGCCCGGTTATGACCTGACCTTCTCGGCCCCCAAAAGCGTGTCGGTCATGGCGATGCTGGGCGGCGATAAACGCCTTATCGATGCCCACAACCAGGCGGTAACCGAAGCGGTGCGGCAACTGGAGACGCTGGCCGCGACCCGGGTCATGACGGACGGTAAAAGCGAAACGGTGCTGACCGGAAATCTGATTGTGGCGAAATTCAACCACGACACGAACCGTAACCAGGAACCTCAGATACACACCCATGCCGTCGTCATTAACGCCACGCAGAACGGGGACAAATGGCAGTCTCTCGGCACAGATAAGATCGGTAAAACAGGTTTTATCGAGAACGTGTACGCGAACCAGATAGCGTTCGGGAAGCTTTACCGGGAGGCGTTCAAACCCCTGGTTGAGAAGCTTGGCTATGAGACGGAAGTTGTGGGCAAACACGGGATGTGGGAGATGAAAGGGGTCCCTGTGGAACCGTTCTCCACCCGGTCTCAGGAGGTCAGGGAGGCCGCAGGGCCCGATGCCTCCCTGAAGTCACGGGATGTGGCCGCGCTCGATACCCGCAAGTCGAAAGAAGCCATCGATCCGGCAGAGAAGATGGTGGAGTGGATGAACACGCTGAAGGAGACCGGGTTTGACATCCGGGGGTACCGTGAGGCCGCCGATGCGCGAGCCGCAGAGCTGGCCCGTGCACCTGCCGCGCCGGTGAACACTGACGGTCCGGATATCACGGATGTGGTGACGAAAGCGATTGCCGGTCTCAGCGACCGCAAGGTGCAGTTCACGTATGCCGACCTGCTGGCACGCACGGTCGGCCAGCTGGAGGCGAAGGACGGTGTGTTTGAGCTGGCGAGAAAGGGCATCGATGCCGCCATTGAACGGGAGCAGCTTATCCCTCTCGATCGCGAGAAAGGCCTGTTCACCTCAAACATCCACGTTCTCGATGAACTCGCCGTCAAAGCCCTGAGTCAGGAGGTGCAGCGCCAGAATCATGTCTCCGTCACGCCTGATGCGTCTGTGGTGCGCCAGGTCCCTTTCAGCGATGCCGTCAGTGTGCTGGCGCAGGATCGCCCGGTAATGGGTATCGTTTCCGGTCAGGGCGGTGCAACCGGCCAGCGGGAGCGGGTGGCCGAGTTAACCCTGATGGCCCGGGAGCAGGGGCGTGACGTCCATATCCTGGCTGCCGATAACCGCTCACGTGATTTTCTCGCCGGTGATGTGCGTCTGGCCGGGGAAACGGTGACCGGTAAATCCGCCCTGCAGGACGGGACGGCGTTTATTCCGGGCGGAACACTCATCGTGGATCAGGCGGAGAAGCTGAGCCTGAAGGAAACGATTTCCCTGCTCGATGGCGCGATGCGCCATAACGTGCAGGTCCTGCTCTCCGACAGCGGGAAGCGCAGCGGGACCGGCAGTGCGCTGACGGTGCTGAAGGACAGCGGCGTGAATACGTATCGCTGGCAGGGGGGCCATCAGACCACAGCCGACATCATCAGTGAACCGGATAAAGGAGCACGCTACAGCCGGCTGGCACAGGAGTTTGCCGTCAGCGTGCGTGAAGGACAGGAAAGCGTGGCCCAAATCAGCGGGACGCGTGAACAGAGCGTACTCAACGGCCTCATCCGAGACTCCCTCAGACAGGAGGGGGTGCTGGGTGAGAAAGACACGACCATTACAGCCCTGACGCCGGTGTGGCTGGACAGCAAAAGCCGGGGCGTGCGGGATTATTACCGGGAGGGGATGGTGATGGAACGCTGGGATCCGGAGACCCGGACGCACGATCGCTTTGTCATTGACCGGGTGACCGCGAGCAGCAATATGCTGACCCTGAAAGACCGGGAAGGGGACCGTCTGGATCTGAAGGTTTCCGCGGTCGACAGCCAGTGGACGCTGTTCCGGGCAGATACACTGCCGGTGGCAGAGGGGGAACGTCTGGCGGTGCTCGGGAAGATACCGGACACACGCCTTAAGGGCGGGGAGAGCGTCACAGTGATGAAAGTGGAGGACGGGCAGCTGACGGTACAGCGGCCGGGGCAGAAAACCACGCAGACCCTGGCCGTGGGTGCGGGCGTGTTTGACGGTATTAAAGTCGGCCACGGCTGGGTGGAAAGTCCCGGCAGGTCGGTTAGCGAGACGGCAACGGTCTTTGCGTCGGTGACGCAGCGTGAGCTGGATAACGCCACCCTCAACCAGCTGGCACAGAGCGGAAGTCACCTCCGGCTGTACTCGGCGCAGGATGCGGCGCGCACGACGGAGAAGCTGTCGCGGCATACCGCGTTCAGCGTGGTCTCAGAGCAGCTGAAGTCCCGATCCGGCGAGACGGATCTGGATGCGGCCATTGCGCAGCAGAAGGCCGGGCTGCATACCCCGGCAGAACAGGCCATTCACCTGGCCATCCCGCTGCTTGAGAGCCAGGACCTGACCTTCTCCCGGCCCCAGCTGCTGGCGACGGCAATGGAAACCGGGGGCGGGAAGGTTTCGATGGCGGACATCGACACGACCATCCAGGCACAAATCAGGTCGGGGCAGTTGCTGAATGTACCGGTGGCGCACGGCTACGGCAATGACCTGCTGATTTCCCGTCAGACCTGGGACGCCGAAAAAAGCATCCTGACCCGGGTGCTGGAAGGTAAAGACGCGGTGGCCCCCCTGATGGACCGCGTGCCGGACAGTCTGATGACGGACCTGACCGCCGGACAGCGGGCGGCGACCCGGATGATTCTGGAGAGCACGGACCAGTTCACGGTGGTTCAGGGGTATGCCGGGGTGGGGAAAACCACCCAGTTCCGGGCAGTCATGAGTGCCATCAGTCTGCTGCCGGAAGAGACCCGCCCGCGCGTCATCGGTCTGGCGCCGACGCATCGCGCGGTCGGGGAAATGCAGAGTGCCGGCGTGGATGCGCGCACGACGGCGTCGTTCCTCCACGACACGCAGCTGCTGCAGCGCAATGGGCAGACACCCGATTTCAGCAACACCCTGTTCCTGCTCGACGAGAGCTCGATGGTGGGGCTGGCCGATATGGCAAAAGCCCACTCCCTCATCGCCGCCGGCGGTGGACGGGCGGTGTCCAGTGGGGATACCGACCAGCTGCCGCCCATCGCGTCGGGCCAGCCGTTCAGGCTGACGCAGCAGCGCAGCGCCGCCGACGTTGCCATCATGAAAGAGATTGTGCGCCAGGTACCTGAGCTGCGACCGGCGGTCTACAGCCTGATTGAGCGGGATGTGCACCGCGCCCTGACCACCATCGAGCAGGTCACGCCGGAGCAGGTGCCGAGAAAAGAAGGCGCCTGGGCGCCGGGCAGTTCTGTGGTGGAATTCACACAGAAGCAGGAAAAGGAGATAGAGAAGGCACTGAGCGAGGGGAAAACCCTGCCGGAAGGTCAGCCCGCGACGCTCTACGAGGCGCTGGTGAAGGACTATACCGGACGGACCCCGGAGGCACAGTCGCAGACGCTGGTGATCACCCATCTGAATAAGGACCGGCGGGCGCTGAACAGTCTGATCCATGACGCAAGGCGGGAGAACGGGGAAACCGGCAAAGAGGAAATCACCCTGCCGGTGCTGGTCACGAGTAACATCCGTGACGGTGAACTGCGCAAACTGTCGACCTGGACGGCTCACAAGGAGGCGGTGGCGCTGGTTGATAACGTATACCACCGTATCAGCAAAGTGGATAAGGATAATCAGCTGATCACCCTGACAGACAGTGAAGGAAAGGAGCGATTTATCTCACCCCGGGAGGCATCGGCAGAAGGCGTCACGCTCTATCGTCAGGAAAAGATCACCGTGTCTCAGGGGGACCGAATGCGCTTCAGCAAAAGTGACCCGGAGCGCGGCTATGTGGCCAACAGTATCTGGGAAGTGCAGTCTGTTTCGGGTGACAGTGTCACGCTGTCTGATGGCAAACTAACCCGCACGCTGACCCCGAAGGCGGAGCAGGCACAGCAGCATATCGACCTCGCCTACGCCATCACCGCCCACGGTGCCCAGGGGGCCAGCGAACCGTATGCCATCGCGCTGGAAGGGGTGGCCGGTGGTCGGGAACAGATGGCCAGCTTTGAGTCTGCCTATGTGGCTTTATCCCGCATGAAACAGCATGTTCAGGTCTACACCGACAACCGTGAGGGCTGGATAAAGGCCATCAAGAATTCACCTGAGAAAGCGACGGCGCACGATATTCTTGAACCCCGTAACGACCGGGCGGTGAAAACCGCAGATCTGCTGTTCGGGCGGGCAAGGCCACTGGATGAAACCGCCGCGGGCCGGGCAGCCCTGCAGCAGTCCGGTCTGGCACAGGGAAGTTCACCGGGAAAATTCATTTCTCCGGGGAAAAAGTACCCTCAGCCGCATGTGGCGCTGCCGGCATTTGATAAAAACGGGAAAGCCGCCGGTATCTGGCTCAGCCCGCTGACCGATCGGGACGGACGGCTTGAGGCTATCGGCGGAGAGGGACGAATTATGGGCAATGAAGACGCCCGGTTCGTGGCGCTGCAGAACAGCCGCAACGGAGAAAGCCTGCTGGCCGGGAATATGGGGGAGGGCGTCAGAATGGCCCGCGACAATCCCGATACCGGGGTGGTGGTGCGGCTGGCCGGTGATGACCGCCCCTGGAACCCCGGGGCCATGACCGGTGGGCGGTTATGGGCTGAACCGGCGCCGGTGGCTCCGGTACCGCAGGCCGGGGCTGACATTATCCTCCCGCCAGAGGTACTGGCACAGCGGGCGGCAGAAGAACAGCAGCGCCGGGAAATGGAAAAACAGGCGGAACAGACTGCCCGGGAAGTGGCCGGGGAGGCGCGTAAAGCCGGCGAGCCGGCGGACCGGGTGAAAGAGGTTATCGGGGACGTCATTCGCGGACTGGAGCGTGACCGGCCGGGTACGGAGAAAACGACGCTACCGGATGATCCTCAGTTCCGGCGCCAGGAGGAGGCGATTCAGCAGGTGGCCTCAGAACGTCTGCAGCGTGAGCGTCTGCAGGCTGTGGAGCGGGACATGGTTCGTGACCTTAACCGCGAGAAAACACTCGGGGGCGACTGACGCGCCTGCGGCTTGTCTGCTCCGGCAGCCTCCCCGATTGAAATCGGGCAGTCTGCCGGAGCGCTAAAAGGAAAAAAACATGAGAGCACAACACACATTTCCAGGCGCGACAGACAGCTGGCTTCAGCGCCTGCTGACCTGGACACCGGGACAAACGGATATGATTAAAACGGTCGCACTGGTACTGATGGTGACTGACCACACCGGCTTACTGCTGGCCGGAAACAATGAAGTGATGCGCCTGCTGGGACGTGGTTGTTTTCCGCTGTTCGGTCTGGCATGGGGAATGAATCTGGCACGGCACGCGGAAATACGCCAGTCTCAACTGAACAGCCTGTGGGGCTGGGCGCTGGTCGCCCAGGTGTCGTTTATGCTCATCGGGTACCCGTGGTATACCGGGAATATTCTGTTTGCCTTTGCCGTTACGGGCCAGGTCCTGCGGTGGGTCAGCCAGCCGTCCTGGTATTACACCCTCCTGGCGGCTGGACTGCTGGTCACATGGATACCCCTGTCAACCGGCAGCTACGGCATGGCTGGAGTGGGCATGCTCACCGCCAGCTGGCTGCTTTGTCGCGCACAGCATGCACCGGAACGGCTGGGATACGGGGTGTTGTGGGCCCTCATGGTGTTGCTGATGAATATGCATGACGTGAGTGAATCAGTGGCCGGGCTGGCGATTGCACTGCTGACGCTGATGGTGTGCTCATCTGCCGGAGAACGTGTGAAACGCTTCTGGCCGCGGCAGTTCTTCGTGATGTTCTATGCCGTGCACCTGGCGGTACTGGGTATTGTCGTCTCAATGTGAACGCAGGAGCAGGAAAGGGCGATGTCGTTCAGGTATAGTAGCTTTTATTAACTGAACGATAGGCAATTGTTATGGCAGAAGAGAAACGCCCTGTACTGAGCCTGAAACGAAAACCGGCGGAGAACAGCACAGCCCCCGCAGAGGCAACCCCTGCTCCTGGTGTGGTGCGCCGAAAGAAGGTCGTGGTGGTCTCGTCCCCGCCGGCCTGGAAGGCAAAGAAAGCGAAACTTGAGAAGGCTAAACAAGCGGCCGAAGCCGACGCGCGCAACGCTGCGCCGGCGCCGGATAAAGCGGTAAAGACGCCACCTCCGGTGCGTTATCTTCGCCTGCTGCCGCCGGAACAGGCCATCATGACCCTGAAGGCATTCTGGCCACAGCTGTTCGACGGAAACTCACCCCGTCTGCTGGCGACGGGAATGCGCGAGCAGCTGTTTGCCGACATTGTGAACCGCGACCTGCCGCTGTCGCATAAACAGGTCATTAAGTGCCTGAAGAGTCTGACCCGGTCTGCGGGCTATCTGTCCCGGATGAAGGTGGGGGCCTCCCGCTATGATCTGCAGGGGAATGCCGTTGCGACCGTCACTGCAGAGGAAGCGCAGTACGCCAGTGAGCGCATGATGAAGGAGCTGCTGCGAGCTGAACGAAAGATGAGTCAGACCCTTTAATTATATTTACCCATTCCTGATAATTATACCTGGGAATCCTCAGCTAATAGATGTAACGAAAATTAGCTGAGGGTATGCCTGAAATAGCAACAGGTATTCATTTTATATTTGCCGCATTACAGGCTGCGGCATCATAACTGTCCGTGCAGACAGATTCTGGATGACGATGACTGAAAAAATTATTGCTCTCGTAGATTATGAAAATATTGGTACACTTGAAAATGTCCGTCTGTCCCGTTATGAACGCCTTATTTTATTTACCGGGCCTCAGCAGGAGTTTATACGTTTTCCAGCTGTAACGTATGCAGGTGATATATCGGTAAGCGTATTCCAGGTTTCGAATGTGTCAAAAAATAATGTGGACTTCCATCTGGTGTTTGAGCTGGGAAGACTTAGCGCGACTGCACCGGAAGAGACGATATTTCATATTATCTCGAATGATAAAGGCTATGATGGCGTCATTGCCGAGCTATGCAGGGCGGGGAGACGATGTTGCCGTATATCATCGCCTTGCTCTGCAGAGAAACCGAAGGCGGCACCTATGGTAATCAGTAACGATGAAGTGCTGCACCTGACCAATAAAGTCCAGTCATTAAGTAAAAAATCTGCAGGGAACCGCCCGGCGAATACTTCATCCCTGATGAATTATATTAAATCCCTGTCCGGTAATACAAAAGGCATGGCGCTTTATGGTCGCGTTAAAGAGGAATTAATCAGGCGTGGTGTGATTGCGGTGTATGAGAAAACAGTGGTCTGGCGATAATGAAATTAAGACGGCTGTGAATGTTATTTTTATCTAAAAAGGAATCAATATGTTCAGATATTTCATTCTGCGCCCTGAGCAGCAGTTATTCTGTTATTTATACGGCTGCGCGCTGGCACTGGTTCAGATGGTTTTATTTTCTCCTGTATCCCGGGCAAGCGGATTTTATCTGGTTGCGTTATCTGTCGCGCTGTTCTGGGCCGGTCTGGCCCTGTACACCCGGCACATCGACCGGATGAGAAAGCCAGAGGTCTCACCGCTGGTCAGTATTCGCGACGGTATTCAGGTGGTGGCCGAGGTGCCGCGCCATGAAAAGGCCCGGCTGGAATGGGAAATCCTCCGGGATGATGAGGTGTTTCGCCAGCAAAGGTGTGAGCTTACAGGCCTGACCGGACGGGTTATCAGCCGGGGGCTGTTGTATACGCCGGCGGTGATGCTGGTCGGTATCGGTATTCTCGCCTGGGGTTCCCCACAGGATGCCATCCGGCTGATTAATGCTCTTCGTAATATGCCTGCTGCGGAACTGGTGCATCAGATTGGTTTTGTCCTGTGCCACTTCCTGCAGATTAGCGTCATATCAGTTCTGATTGCTGATGTTGTAGCCGGGAGAGGACTGCCGAATGTATTTCGCCGCGCGTTGCTCGACAGGCTGCCGGCAGAGTTCTGCCTTATCAGAAGAGGGACAGAAAGATGAGGAAGACGACAGGAAAACGCATCGGGAAAGAAAGGAACATCAGGGAATAAAATACATGGCAAAGATATTAATGATGGCAGGCAGCATTATTGTTGTGCTGAGTTTGCTGGGATTTCTGGTGCTGCTTCTGAAAGGACGCGCAGTAACGAAGACTTCCCCGGTTCTGAGGTCACTGAAAGCCCTGGGTATTCGCCCCTCAGAGGCTGAACAACGGTTGTGTCGCCAGCGGGTCTGGGTGGGTAATGACACACTGATGACGCCACGGGAACAACATTTTTTCCGGGCATTGCTGAGGCATACCAGCCGAACACGCTGGCTGTTGTGTCCTCAGGTCCGGGTGGCAGATATTGCCACACTCTCTCCCCATATCCGGCCACGATCCCGGACCTGGTGGCAACTCTTCCGGATGGCATCACAGTGGCACTGCGATGTGGTCATCGTTGACATCCATACCTTCGCTATCATCTGCGCAGTTGAACTGGATGATGCCTCACACCAGAAAAAACACCGTATCCGGCGCGATATTCTGCTGGAAGAGGTTCTGAGGCAGGCCGGCATTCCACTACTACGCGATCGGGATTCGGAGAGTCTGGTAAGAAAGGTCGGAGAGTTTCTGAAATACCGGGAAGCCGGTGCTGAAGAAAAATCCATAACCGTTATGAAATCAACGACAAAGCATAGCGAACACAAGGAGAAAGAAAAATGATTATCGTCGCTGAAGTGAAACGTGATGAACAGGGGTACTGGACACATCCTGCGCTGGTACGAAGTGGCTGTGAAACTTCCGCAGAATTAAGTTACTGGCTCAGAACCCATAAACTCCAGTGCTTTGTGATGACAATGCGCGATGAAGCGCCTGAAGCTTTCGCTGCCGGATTTACGGATGAAGCCCCGGATGCCCGTGGCTGGATACCGGAGCCACCGGATGATGATGGCTGGTTTCTGGGATCTGTCCACGATACAGGCGACGGACCCGTCTGCTACTGGTTTCGTCATACCACAAAATCCTGACGCCTCCGCATCGCGTCGTTGTCCAACCCCGGGAACGGGGAAAAGCCAGTTTCCCCGCTCCCGGCGTTTCTTAAACACCCGTTAAGGAAATACTGTGAAAAAAATGAACCGTACGCTCCGCAGATGTTGTCTGTCCGGGCTTATCAGCCTGTCTTTGTTTGCACCCGTTCCGGCCGTGTATGCCGCCAGCATCGAGACGGGGTATTCGCCGGAAGGAACGGCTCTGCAGCTGGTCCTGAAGACTATTAATTCTGCACAGCAGGAAATCCGGCTGATGGGCTATTCCTTCACCTCACCCGAAGTCGCCGACGCGCTTGTCAGGGCAAAACAGCGTGGTCTCGATGTGAAAGTGGTTCTGGACTGGAAAGCCAATACAGGCAGGCAAAACAAGGCGAGTCTGGCGGCCATGAATCTTCTGGTCAATGCCGGTATCCCGGTTCGCACAGTGTCGCAGTACAAAATCATGCACGATAAAGTCATTATTGCTGACGGCCGTAATGTTGAAGTGGGGTCTTTTAACTACACTCGAGCCGCTGATCGGGTCAATTCAGAGAACGTGCTTGTCGTGTGGGATGTTCCAGTCGTTGCTCAACACTATCTGCGGCACTGGCAGTCCCGCTGGAATGGCGGTACTGACTGGTATTCATCGTACTAACGATCACATTGAACACATTTTTTCTGCGCCAACAGGAAAATGTATTTTACATTAAATTAATGTGTGCTCTCGCTGCCTATAAAGACATGTAGTATCTTTGTCCAGGTATTTTGTTAAATGCTTGAGGAGGCAGAGATGTCACAGGTCGTTAACGGAGTTACTTCCTCATCGAAACGTCCCTACCGGAAAGGGAACCCACTTAGCGCTGCTGATAAACAGCGATCTTCAGTGGCAAAGAAAAGGACCACCCATAAAGAAGTTAAAGTGTTTCTGGAACCACAGCTCAAAGAAATATTGATGAAAATGTGTCATGACGATGGGTTAACACAGGCTGAAGTACTGTCCCGGTTGATCCACCGCGAAGCATTAGCCAGAAACATAGCTTAATGGGCTTACTTTCTTGAACCTTTACCCGATGAGTGTTAAATTGCTGCGAGAGTAGAGTTTTTGGTGTGCCACGCCGTAAGGTGGCAGGGAACTGGTTCTGATGAGGTATCTACCCGGGACCAGAAAAGCAAAAACCCCGATAATCTTCTTCAATCTTGGCGGAACGAAAAGATTAACGGGGCCTTCATAAACTGCATAGAACGTGTTGCTCTATGCAGGGAGTATATGTACATGCTCAGAAAACTTCAAGATCAGTTTCTGTGTCATTCGCTCCTTTCGTGCAACATAAGCGCAGGAAGCGGTGACTGATCATAACCAACAAAGCTCACGCAAGTGTGTTCAGGTAAACAATCCTGAACCTGTTTTCACGGTTCCCCAGGACTACACTCCCTGGCCTTTCTCGCTGAAACTGAGCGAAGCCAGACTGAAGTGTCTGGCCGCCAAAAACAGCGGCAGGGAGAGTGCAGATGAGTAATGCGCACAATCCGCAACACTGGAGTCAGCTGGATACGGAAGAACAGATCCGTTTCTGGCAGGGGGTAGAGGACGGCCATGTGGCATCTTTTCTGGTTTCCCCGGAGAAGAAATCTACCCGTCGCCGGCGCGGCGAGCACTCCACAAAACCCAAATGTGAAAACCCGAGCTGGTTTCGACCGGAGCATTACAAAAAACTGGGTGGCCAGCTGGGGCACGCCTATAACCGTCTTGTTCAAAAAGATCGCACCACTGGCGAGGTGCGACTGCGTATGCACGTATCGCTTCATCCGCTGTACGTCAGGGAACGCCGTCGGGCTGGCCGCCGGTATGGCTTCCGGCCGGAAAAGCAACGTCTGCTGGATGCTATCTGGCCAGTGCTGATCAGTTTCTGTGATGCCGGCAAGCTGACGGTCGGTATGTGTATTTCTCGTCTGGCAAAAGAACTCAGCCAGAAAGACAGTCATGGAAAAGTTATTCCGGAAACAGAGGTAACAGTCTCACGTCTGTCCCGGTTGATTGACGAACAGGTTCGTTTTGGTGTCCTGGCTGTATCTGAAGAAAATAGCTGGGACAGGGAATCCCGTACCTGGCTTCCTAAATACGTCTATATCACCGCGTTAGGGTTTCAGATGCTGGGCGTGGATCTGGAAAAACTTGATGCGGAACAACAAAAAAAGCTCCGGCAAAGCGAAGAGCGTCGTCGTCTTATCGAGGAGGGGATTCTGCGTGAAGATGAGGAGATCTCCCCGCGTGCAGCACGTGAGCGCTGGTACCGTCAAAAAACTCTCGATGCACTGAGGTTCCGTCGGCAGCGTGGCGCCGAGCGTAAACGAGCTAACCGCCTGGCCAGATATTCTCGTGAGCGCCAGATTCACGAAATGTCGCTTCATATCCTGAAGACAATGCCGGCAGACGAGGCTTACTGGTGTACAACGGAGCGGCTGCAGCAGCTGGCCATTCAGAACCTGTATCAGCTGGAGCTGGCCCTGGCTCCGCCGTCCTGACGGATATCATTTAGCTATTTTTTCTATGCCCCTGCCCGGGGCTTTTGGCGTTTGTCCGGATTCATGAAATTGCCTGGTTTTTATCCATCTGACGTTCCGGCCGTCGGACCATCGCTGGTTTGAGCACGTATACCCTGTGACGTTCGCACCAGGTTTTCATTTATCCACAAAAACCCGCAAATGAATAAACAGGGAATTTAGCAAAAGGATAACAGCAAACCTGCAAAATAATCTTACCCCACTTTTTTAATCCCCTGCGTTGCAAGCAGCAGGGAGATCTTTTGTCTCTGCCGGCTCTGTGAATAACTCAATGAGGCCTTCGCTTACAGCGGCCACACGCGTCCAAAAGTAGCTCCCATCGCTTCGCGACGGGCCCCGACCAGAGAACTGCATTAGTTACAGCATTCATAAGGAAGCTCATCATAAAACCGGCGCCGGTTTGCAAGCCAGGAGCCCCTCCCCACCACTGAAAAGCGCCGCCGCCCCCGGCCGAAGGCCGGGAGTAGTGTCGCTTTTAATGATGGGTGTTGTAACTATACTTCTTCATCGCTGTGGGTGGAGCTGCGGTCAGTTGTCTGGTACACGCTCGTAAGCGGCCCTCCGGCCCGCTAACGCGGAGATACGCCCCGACTGCGGCTGTCGCCTTGTCGGGACCACTCCGACCGCGTACAGAGGCATCTGAGCCGTTTTTAGCGGGTATAGCTTTGGGGGAAGGGGGTGGGTGAGGCAGAACCTGTCAAAACAGCAGCCGGCTGCGCCGGGCGACGGCGCCATTTACCCGCAGTACTCCATTCAACTTCAGCTGGCGCCTCCATGCCGCTGACGCGGCATTATCTATACTTTAAGTCTGGCCACTGGAGGTAACCATGTGCGGACGTTTTTCTCAGTCTATGACGCGGGAAGAGTATCTTTCTCTCCTCGCCAATGAAGCCGATCGAAATATTGCCTACGACCCGGAACCCATCGGTCGCTATAACGTCGCCCCGGGTACCGGGGTGTAACTTCTGAGCGAACGCGACGAACAGCTGCAGCTCGATCCGGTTCACTGGGGTTACGCGCCAGGGTGGTGGGATAAACCGCCATTGATTAATGCCCGGGTTGAGACAGCAGCCAGCAGCAGGATGTTTAAACCTCTTTGGCAGCACGGTCGGGCGATCTGCTTTGCTGATGGCTGGTTTGAATGGAAGCGTGAAGGAGACAAGAAGCAGCCCTATTTCATCCACCGTAAAGACGGCCAGCCAATCCTCATGGCAGCGATCGGAAGCACTCCGTTTGAGCGTGGTGATGAGGCGGAAGGGTTTCTGATTGTCACGGCCGGGCACTGTTGCAAATAGTCGGTGGTGATAAACTTATCATCCCCTTTTGCTGATGG
>ENA-ORRR01000761-ORRR01000761.1-human-gut-metagenome-genome-assembly--contig:-NODE-761-length-27060-cov-3.39011_pt1 | contig 27060 bp, 24 predicted proteins | sample MGYA00242182_ERZ509148 | MGnify/ENA primary metagenome ERZ509148 (study PRJEB26280, sample SAMEA2338674) | human gut metagenome | biome: human gut; feature: human-associated habitat; material: faeces... | reverse complement strand
CTCCGGCAGTTTTACCCCCGACTGTCTCAATACTTTCGTCTGAAACATAAGTGCATGCATAATCAAATACTGCGATGGATGAAAATGTCCGATTGTGTTCCAGTTGCACATTTTTTCAGTTGGAAATACATTTCTGTAATTCATCGGTTTCTGGATTCCCTCATCCAGATGATCGTACACATAATTACAGATGATCAGATCCTGGAACTGTGCGACTTCAAAACTTTTTATTTTATCTAACATTTTCAGATAAGCATCACGGTCGAACCAGTCGTCGGAATCCACGACTTTATAATAAAGTCCATGCGCCAGCTCCAGCCCTTTGTTCACACCGGAACCATGACCGCCGTTTGGCTTATGCACCGCTTTTACAATGTTTGGATAAAGCATTTCGTATTCATCTGCGATCGCACCTGTCCGGTCGGAAGAACCATCGTCAATAATGAGGATCTCGACATCCTCGCCGCCCACCAAAAGTGAATCCACACATCTTCGCATATAATTTTCTGAATTGTAACATGGGATTGTAAATGTGATATATTTCATTTGGAATGACCTCCGCTATACTCTGTAACATTTTTACTGTTAACGAGTATAACGGTTCATTCTTAAAATACACATGGATTATTCTAAAGAAAAGGTAAAGATTACCTATACAAAATGTTAAATCTTCAATAATTCGATCATAAACAGCCAGACCAGTCCATAATAAGTAACCACTGCTACCAGATCATTCACGGTTGTGATAAGTGGTCCTGACGCGACCGCCGGATCGACTTTGATCTTATGGAAAAGCAGTGGGATCGTTGTTCCGACAAGGCTCGAGATCACCATCGCAAGCATTAAGGAAACTCCCACACAGCCTGAGATCAAAAACGAATAGGAAAGCGCATTTCCTTTTATGAAACACACATAGAGTCCGATAAATACAAATGCCATAATTCCAAGAAACAGTCCATTTGCAAAACCAATGCGCATCTCTTTCAAAATCAGTCCAAACTTATTTTTCCGGTTTAAATTCTCATCCATCAGCACACGGATCGTCACCGCCAGCGACTGGGTTCCGACATTTCCTGCCATATCTAAAATCAATGACTGGAAACACATCACAATCGGGATCACTGCAACGACCGTCTCAAAAATTCCGACAACCGAAGATACCACCATTCCCAAAAACAGCAGGATGATCAGCCACGGGAGACGTTTTTTCATACTCTGAAACGTTGTCTCCTCCAAATCTTCTTCTGCAGTAAGACCGGCTAACTTCGCATAGTCCTCTCCCATCTCTTCATCCACGGCTTCCACGATGTCGTAAGCTGTGATGACTCCTAAGATTTTTCCTTCCTCTGACAATACCGGAATGGAATCCTCTGCGTAGTCTTTTAACCGTTCGATACACTCACTGATTTTCTCATGTGCTCCCACATACGGATAGGAAGTCGAGATCAGATCGTCCAGATTCTGATAATCTCTTGCCACGATCAGGTCTTTTAAATCGATTGCTCCATAATACTGCTCATTTTCATCTACTACATAGATCGTTGAGATATTATCGTTCTCTCCCGCCTGACGGATCAGCTCATGCGTAGCCTGACGGATGTTCAGATTCTTTCCTATGACGATAAAATTCGTTGTCATTTTGCTACCGATCTCATCATCTTCATAAGATAAAATCAGTTTTACATCTTTTTCCGCATCATCATCCAGCAGATCGACGATCCTGGTCTTAGTGTCCGCATCCAGATTCTCCAGAACATCGACCGCATCATCGGAATCCATCTCCGAAATGACTCTGGCAGCATTTTCCAGGTTGATCTCCTGCAAATACTCTGCCGCATCCTCGGTATAGGAAAGGATTTCCGCAATATACTCCTCTCCAAGCAACGGATAGAGTTTTTTTCTTTCCTCCGGTGTCATCTGCTCCATTGCATCCGCAATGTCGCTCTCATGATAATCGGAGATTTTTTCGAGCAATTCTTCTTTTCCAAGATTGCTTCGGAATAATGTTAATAATTCTTCTACATAAGTCGGTTCTTTTAATACTTCTTTTTGCATTTCTGCCTCCTGTTCTCCCTGAAAAAAGGGCATAAAAAACCACCGCTTTACTTCCAAGCAGCATGTGTAAGTTTCTGCTGTTATAGTTCATGACAATAGATTGTCCGCGAAGCGTGCACTCTATTGTACAGGCATGTAAACCGGTGGTTTCAGAAGGCATATTCTATTATCACAGAGGTCAGACGCCCACAGACATCTGCCCTATGCCAAAGCATTCAGAAAATCCATCGGTTTTGTTCTTTCGCCCCGCACTATCACAACTGTCCATGAATGTCACCTCCTAAAAAATTTCCATTGCTATTATATAATCGTGACCGGAAATGGTCAACTCATTTCTGCCTCATTTCTATCTGTCTTTCATAAATGCTTCGATCTCGTCCGGATCACGGATAATTGCCTCTGAGAGACACTCACAGCCGTTCTCTGTGATCAGAAGATCATCCTCGATACGGATTCCGATCTCCCATTCGTCAATGTAAAGTCCCGGTTCATCAGTAATGATGGCACCCGGTTGTAATGTGTCATTGCAAGCCGCTGTGACATCATGCACATCGATTCCAAGATGATGGGATACGCCATGCATATAATAAGTATCAATCTCGTCCTCTTTTTCGATCAGACCGAGTTTCATGCAGCCTGCTGCAAGCACTTTCTTTGCAATCTCATTTAACTCTTTTAGCGTCATGCCCGGTTTTGCAGTCTTTGCGACCTCACGGTTTGCAGCTAAAACAATGTCGTAAACCTGTCTCTGGCGCTCTGTGTATGTTCCGTTTACCGGATAAGTTCTTGTGATATCTGCGCAGTATCCGCGGTATTTTGCCCCGAGATCCATCAGCAGTAAAGAACCATCCTCACAAATGTCAAGGTTTGTGTCGTAGTGAAGCATGGTTCCGTTCGCACCGCTTCCTGCGATGGTAGGGAATGCAGTTCCCTCCGCTCCGTTATAGCGGATCATGTATTCAAAATCAGCCTGTGCCTGATATTCTGCCATTCCCGGCTCTAAATGTTTCATCACATACTGCAATGCTTTATCGGTAATGCCGATCGCCTCCCGCACAAGTGCTACTTCATCCCCGTCTTTTTGCATACGCAGTTCTGCGATCACCTGCGAAATATTTTTCACTGCATGTCCCGGATATTTTTCTGCAAATTCTTTTGCTTTGATCATATTGTAATCCGGCATGTCCTCAAACTGATATCTGTAACAGTCAAAATACAGGCTGTCGATATCTTCCCTTGCCATCATGCGGTCAACAGCGCCCTCAAAAGAATCTAAAAACATCACATTATCGATACCGGAAATCTCTTTTGCCTCATCCACTGTCACTTTTCTTCCGTACCAGCGCTCCTGTGTCGGGTCTGCTTCTTCGATAAATAAAATCACCTGCTCCTCTTTCAATGTCTTTTTCATCAAAAGAATCATATGGTCTCTTCTTAATCCTGTCAGATAAAAAAAGTTTCTGTCTGCCTCAAATGGTGCATATTCATCTGCACTCACATGGCTCTCAATCCCGGAAAATAAGATCAACGCTGACTGTCTCTCCATTTTCTCAAAAACCTGTTTTCTTCTCTCTGCAAAATTCATGGTTGTTCTCCTCTTTTTTCAATCATCTATTGACAGAAACTCAAATCGTATTTTCTGTCATAATAAAGGCAGGTTCTTTCATCTCTGAAAAAGCCTGCCCGAAAAACTTATTGGTTGTCACCTATGCCTCTGCGCTCATCTGGATTCTCGTTGTGATCTCTTTTACTTCAGCCATCAAAGCAGAATACATCTCCATCTCGATTCCAACCGGCGACATATGCGGATGCTCCTGTTTCATACGGTATGCCTGTACCAGTAAACTTCTCTTCACATCTTCAAGTTCTAAAAGCTGCTCTCTGCTCATAACCAATCTCCCATATAACATATTTTCATTTGCAGTGCACTATATCTCGTACGTGCGCCTCAACTATAATAGCATATATGGTAGATTTTAGCGCATGAAATTCATCGGCAAAAGTAACAATATTTTTTCTGACATTTGGCACATTTGTCTATTGCCTGAAAAATTTTCATCACTTTTTACAATTGCATCAGCGTTTGCAGTGCCTCATTTTCTACAATACATTTTCCGTGTTCTTTTATAAATGCAATTTGTCCGACCTCAGCATAACGGCAATTGTTATATTCTACAATTGTAAACGCAAATGGCCGTAATTCTTCCCTTGAAAAATGGATCAGATCCATCACAAGATAGTATTTTTGCTGGAATTTATAAAGACTGCTTGTAGGCATTTTTTCTGTAAATGGTGCCAGACGGATCAATCGCAGCATTTCATCCAGACTGGAAAACTCCAGACTAAACGGAACCGATGTCTCAAAAATTTCATTGTCCTCTTTCTGCTCAGTACCATTTGCATCTTCTGTCTCTGTCTTTTTTGCATCCTGGCTGTGCTTTGCCTTATATTTTTCGAGGAAATCATCGATAGCACTCTGTTTTTCCTCTTTATTCATCTGCCGAAATTCTGATAATTTTTCCGGTGCGAGCTGGTTCATCAGCTGTCCGACCGTATCCACAAGATTCTTAAAACTCATCTCGGAATCTCCGCCAAACGTGATCGCCATGCTGTGATCCTGCAAAAGTTCTGCCTTCACTACCGGTGAAATATTCTGCATACTGATATTGCCCTGCTCCTCTACCAGTTCCACCACCGCACGCATAAACTCCTGCGTCACCTCGGTATTTCCAATAATCTCATCAATATTGTATCCCATTTCACGGATTTCTTCTTCAGACAGTGCACATCTGATCTTATTTTCACCTAATCTCTCAATTTCCATATATATTACCTTCTAAAACATCTTTCCGATGCTTTGCAATCCAAAAATACTTTATACCTTTCGAATGGCTTTGCATTCTTGGAATGCTGTTTCTTCTTATAAAGAATATGTTGTTATTTTCACAGCTATTATCCTATTTTTTTATGCATTTGTAAATAGGGTTTCGATTCCACATATCTGCCACAAAATAGGTCAATGCTGTCCATGTATACACGGAATAGAAAATGCCGTACTCATCAACACCGTCCTTTAAAATTTTCTGCGCCTGCTCTTTTGTCAGAAAAGAAAAGCCGTCAAAACACTCGCTTCCCTCTGCACCGTCCTGTGACATACCTGTCAGAGTATCCCGGTTTAACACGATTTTCACAAGCGCATTGCTCTCATCTGTCATTCCCGGTGTGCTGAAAAGGCATGGATTGACCACTTCCAGTTCATCCGTATCCAAAACCTCTATTCCGGTCTCTTCCCTCAGTTCTCTTTTTGCAGTCACAAGCAATGGTTCATCTTCCACCTTATCTGCCGGATCAATCAGTCCCGCCGGGACACTCAGCAAAAATTGTCCTGCCGGATACCGGAATTCACGGTTCAACAACAGTTTTGGCTCACCGTTGGATGGATTCCAGATCGTGATGCAGCTCACCGCATCTGGAAGCATATTTTGAAATTCTTCCGTAGACTTCACTGCCACAAGATCATCTGCGCTCCGTCTTGTTGCATTATAGTAATGTCTGCCCTCGGCATACTGAAGATCAAATACTTTGATAAACTTTGTTTCCAACAGCGTTTTTATATTCTGTTTTGTGATTTTGGGACGCATAATAAACTTCCTTCCTTAACCGATGATTGCGAAACTCCTTTACACAATACTTTACATTGTTCTATATTCAGGAATTTTATAAAAATATACTCTGTTTCATTTTTACAATAATTTACACCCGATAGCGGTTCAGGCAGGAATAAATCTCCTGAATTCTTGGGATTGCGTATCCACCGGAGATAACGCCATGCTCTGCGGCAAATACCATTCCTTCCTGCTCTAACTTTTGTTCTAACCACTGTGCCGTTTCTGAAATGGTACGCTTTCCATCCACCAGATGTTCCACAGTATATTTCAAAAGCAGTCCCAGTGCCGCCGTCTGCTCGCTGTCGATCAACTGCTCGATATAGCGCAGGTCGACATTCTGTTTTCCAAGCATAAAGCCATCCACACCAAGCGTCTTTACCTTCAAGCGCTCCGGCTCGCCTTTTTTCACTTCTCCGCTCCGGTAGTCCCTGCGTTTTACCGCTCCATTCCTGTCTTTTTCCATGACACGGTGGCTATCCGGTAAAACAAATGGTTTTGCTGTCTCCTGCATGATTGGAAATTGTCCACACAGGTTCTTTGCTTTCTCTGTGATATCCACAGGTTCATACTGATCCATCTGGATCACAGTGTCTGCAATGTGGAAAAATGCTCCCGAACTTCCCGCAACCAGAATGGTAGAAATTCCTGCTTTTTCATACAGATCCTCTGCTCTGGATAAAAACGGTGTGATCGGCTCTTTGTCCGGGCTTACCACTTTCTGCATAAACGCATCCCGCACCATAAAATTGGTTGCAGAAGTATCCTCATCCAGCAAAAGCAGTCTGCTGCCAGCCTCAACCGCTTCCACGATGCCAGCCGCCTGGGACGTGCTTCCACTCGCATCAGCAGTCGAAAAATCCTTCGTATCCCTGCCGTTTGGAAGATCATTGATAAACATGGAAATATCTACATTTTTGATAAATCTTCCGTCCTCAGAGCGGAGCTTTTGTGCCGTTTCATCTGCGATCACATATTCCCTGCCATCTCCGGCAATATGATTGTATACGCCTAATTCCAACGCATTTAAAAGCGTAGATTTTCCATGATAACCGCCGCCTACGATCAGGGTGATCCCTTTGGGAACTCCCATTCCTGTAATCTTACCCCGGTGCGGCAGTTCTAATGTCACACGCATTGTTTCCGGAGAAACAAATTTTACAGACTGCTTCATTGGCTTGGAAGAGATACCGCTCTCCCTTGGCAGCACAGAATCATCCGCCACAAACGCAGCCAGCCCAAGTTCTGGCAGCTTCTCACGGATTGCCTGCTGATCTTCTGCCAGTTCCACAACCTCTTTTACTTTTTGCGCATTCAGATTTTTATAATAAAAAGACTGCTCCACGCACTGTGGCAGATATTCAAATAAGATTTTTTCGAGTTCTTTTGCATTGATCGTTCTTCCATTTGCAGGAAACCCGACTGCAAATCTGGCGGTGATCTCTTTTTCACTGATTTCACATGCTGTCCTCTGCAGCACTTCCTGTCCGCAGTGTGTCACTGAGATCAGCCCGCTTTTCCCGGATCCCTTCGCTTTAAAGTTGAACTGATTCACTTTTGCCGCAAAATTGCGAAGCAGTTCATCCGCCAACGCAGTTCTTGTCAGCTTATCTTTCATCGCAAATGCCGGGAATCCGGCTGCCTTCGCATCCACTGTCACCCTCACATCCGATGGCGCCGCAAACGGATCGCCCTGCACATGGTCAATTGACAATATGTATTTGGGGAACTGGTAACTTCCGCGCAGGGATTTGTATAATGGGTAACTTTTATGGTCTATTGTTTTTAATTGTGATTGTAGGTCGTTGTATGATTGCATGGGGACTCCTTTTTGTATTGTGTTTTTATGAAATTTTATTGATAACTTCTATTTTGGAAGTAAGCTTTGACCCATTGTCCTGCTTCGCTTAAATCTTCTTCTGTCCAATCAGAAATTTTTGTGCTATTTGCTCTGAACACACTGCTGCTCTCATCTTTATTTGCCAAGTTCCAACACATAAAGCTTATCTGATACTTGTTTAATAAATCCAACCATTTCGCAGTAGATTCAAAGTCATTCACACCATTTCCCGAAGCATCACACATTCCAAACTCGCTCACAAAAATCGGCAGACCATTCTGTGCATAGCTTTCCAGCCGATTGCGCAAATCATCCTTATGTGTTCCTGCATAAAAATGTAACGTATACATAACATTTTTATCTTCTAATGGCGACTCTGCTGCTTTATCAATCTCCTGACTCCATGTCGGAGTTCCTACCAGAATTACCGCATCCGGCTTTTTTTCTCTAATGACTGGAATTATTTCCTCTGCATATGCTTTGATACTTTCCCATGAAGTACCACCATTTGGTTCATTACAAATCTCATAAAGCACATTGTCATTATTAACAAAAGTTTCTGCCATCTCTTTAAAGAAAGCAATTGCCTCATCTTTATTCTGATTTGGATCACCATCACTCAAAATGTGCCAATCCACAATCACATACATTCCTAAATCTGTTGCATAGGAAACGCCATCCTTAACAAGCTGTTTTAATTGCTCTTTATCTCCGCCAGAACAATATCCTCCATCTTCCGCCGTATACATTGCCAGACGTATGCAGTTTGTATTCCAATCATCCCGAAGTGTGCGAAAAGCATCCGGATTCACATACTGCGGAAACCATGCAATTCCATGCGTAGACATTCCATAAAGCTGCACTACATCGCCATGCTGATCGGTCAACTTTCCATTTTCTACATGCAATGCGCCATGCATTTCAAAAGGAGATAGCTTCTCTGTGTTTTCATTTTTTTCTGTATCTTGGATTTTCTCTGTATTCTGGATCTTTTCTGTATCCTGCATTTTTTCTGTTTCTATATTTTCGCTATTCTCCTGCATTTGTGCTTCTGATACCTCACTTTCAGTTTGATTCACTGTATTTTGTTGGCTGCATCCTGATAGCATACTGATTAGCAATGCATAACTTCCCACTTTTTTCATATATGGCATTCTCCTATAAACAATGATAATTATTATCTTTTCGCCAAGCTACTGCCCTATTATTCTCAACTATCGAATAATACTTACTCATCCTTCCAAATTGTAAATGTGTACCGTCTCTGACAAATTACGTCATTTGACTGAAAACTATGTAAAAGCATCAAATAAGATTTCTTTATAATATCTATGATATCATATAAATAGCTTTATTTGACAGATATTTTTTAACGTCAAAGTATGTTAATTAACAACATAAGAAAAAGTCCTACCTTTCCTATTAGGAATACAATCCACGCTCCTACAAGAGGAGCGACATGGTAGTTGAGCAACCTTCCATCACATTCACTCGCATTTCAATCCACGCTCCTACAAGAGGAGCGACAACAAATTAGACAAACTGCTTCTGATGGGAAAAATTTCAATCCACGCTCCTACAAGAGGAGCGACTCCGACCGTTGACATGTCCTCCGGCATACTTCCATTTCAATCCACGCTCCTACAAGAGGAGCGACTTGCAACGATGTGAGTATCATCTGATAAACTTCTCGATTTCAATCCACGCTCCTACAAGAGGAGCGACGTTGATGAACTTTTTGACGGATGTCTTATATGAATTTCAATCCACGCTCCTACAAGAGGAGCGACATGTTGGAAATGGTTATATGTATTGGATTTCTAAGATTTCAATCCACGCTCCTACAAGAGGAGCGACTATTACGATGTGGTTGTGGACAGGGATGTTGATCTATTTCAATCCACGCTCCTACAAGAGGAGCGACGCAATCTTGAATTACTTAAACAAATAAGGCTTGACGATTTCAATCCACGCTCCTACAAGAGGAGCGACAATTGCAATACTTCTCACTTCATGCGGAATATACAATTTCAATCCACGCTCCTACAAGAGGAGCGACAGTTATCATCCTTAAGGATCTCGTAATGTACCAATTTCAATCCACGCTCCTACAAGAGGAGCGACATTCGCAAATGTATTTTCTGTATTCGGGGATGAATTTCAATCCACGCTCCTACAAGAGGAGCGACTGTTATGCCTGACAACTTTTGCAGGAACACAGACTATTTCAATCCACGCTCCTACAAGAGGAGCGACTCAGGCACTGTTTACTGTATCACTTGTTTTTGCAGATTTCAATCCACGCTCCTACAAGAGGAGCGACTATTGCGTTTCGTTTGCGATATAAAACGACTTCTATTATTTCAATCCACGCTCCTACAAGAGGAGCGACGTGGACTTCCATTTTTTGAATTGCTACTACTTTATTTCAATCCACGCTCCTACAAGAGGAGCGACTAAGTCGTGACTTTTAATGAGGTACTAATATGTGATTTCAATCCACGCTCCTACAAGAGGAGCGACATCCTCTCCGTCATAAATTACTGCGTTATACATTATTTCAATCCACGCTCCTACAAGAGGAGCGACATCTTCTAAAGCTATTATGTTTCTAAGTTCCATAATTTCAATCCACGCTCCTACAAGAGGAGCGACGTAGGAGATTACTACAAGCAGTTAACAGAGCAAAGATTTCAATCCACGCTCCTACAAGAGGAGCGACCTAAAGGTAGCACAAAAGCTTGACCCGGCTACTCATTTCAATCCACGCTCCTACAAGAGGAGCGACGTAATTAAACGTTTTAATGTGTATGTACACTTTATTTCAATCCACGCTCCTACAAGAGGAGCGACGATGAGTAGTGAGAGTGGCAATGCATACCCAATTGATTTCAATCCACGCTCCTACAAGAGGAGCGACTGGAAGTCCACGAAGAAATGTACGGTTTGAAAGATTTCAATCCACGCTCCTACAAGAGGAGCGACAAAATAATTGAGGACGCATTATGCTATTGCTTTATTTCAATCCACGCTCCTACAAGAGGAGCGACTCGATAAAGTGATACTATTGTACCAAAAATGGGATTTCAATCCACGCTCCTACAAGAGGAGCGACGTAATTAAACGTTTTAATGTGTATGTACACTTTATTTCAATCCACGCTCCTACAAGAGGAGCGACAGGTGGTACGGTTGCAAGTAGATATTCAAGACTTATTTCAATCCACGCTCCTACAAGAGGAGCGACACTAATTCACTAAACGGTGTGTTAGGACTGATTGATTTCAATCCACGCTCCTACAAGAGGAGCGACTGACTGGTGTTGGGAACAATATTGTAATGATTCGATTTCAATCCACGCTCCTACAAGAGGAGCGACATATGCAAGATTCCCCCAGAAATTGGACTTAATAATTTCAATCCACGCTCCTACAAGAGGAGCGACGAAAGAATTCATAAAATGCTTGAATGCCTTGCTATTTCAATCCACGCTCCTACAAGAGGAGCGACTTTCCAAACCATCCATAGCCTTAAGCTGATCCGAATTTCAATCCACGCTCCTACAAGAGGAGCGACCTTACAATTTTTATCCTTTTCGCTGTTATATAAAGATTTCAATCCACGCTCCTACAAGAGGAGCGACTTTGCGGAAAAGAATTTTACTCCGCGCCATCAGATTTCAATCCACGCTCCTACAAGAGGAGCGACTATCTATTTTCGTGTATTATAATGTTAACAAATATTTCAATCCACGCTCCTACAAGAGGAGCGACAGAGCAGATGGCAGAATTTAAAAAGAACGGTGTTATTTCAATCCACGCTCCTACAAGAGGAGCGACAATAACTCAGTCCCAGAGGACTACCAGATCAAAATTTCAATCCACGCTCCTACAAGAGGAGCGACCGTTTTCGTTTTTTGTCAATTTTGCAACAGTATTTATTTCAATCCACGCTCCTACAAGAGGAGCGACACTTAATGATAAAAGCGGCAGACGGATTTTTGAATTTCAATCCACGCTCCTACAAGAGGAGCGACGATGCAGCACCGGAAGAAAAGCAGATGTGGAGAAATATTTCAATCCACGCTCCTACAAGAGGAGCGACGTGGAACGGTCGCCCGGTGCTGACGATGGAAGACCAATTTCAATCCACGCTCCTACAAGAGGAGCGACCTTACAATTTTTATCCTTTTCGCTGTTATATAAAGATTTCAATCCACGCTCCTACAAGAGGAGCGACAACAAATGAACAGAAAGCGGGGAAAATGAAATGATTTCAATCCACGCTCCTACAAGAGGAGCGACCTTATTATGTAGATCCATCTGACGGAGATTTTGAATTTCAATCCACGCTCCTACAAGAGGAGCGACGCGGAAGAATTGCATATCGGAGAATTTCTACCGATTTCAATCCACGCTCCTACAAGAGGAGCGACTACCAAATCATCCTGTGGAACAATCATTCCTTATATTTCAATCCACGCTCCTACAAGAGGAGCGACGGATTATTTTTACGGAAAAACTGATAAACTGGTTATTTCAATCCACGCTCCTACAAGAGGAGCGACATGCGTTTTCAATTCCGCCACCTAAATCAGAAAAATTTCAATCCACGCTCCTACAAGAGGAGCGACTAATGTGAATGAAGTAGGCGATTTTGAGTATTTATTTCAATCCACGCTCCTACAAGAGGAGCGACAAGGGCTGGAACAGCTTGCCAGAAATTTGTGCAAAATTTCAATCCACGCTCCTACAAGAGGAGCGACAGCAAAAATGCACAATATTCCTTATGCATCTCTGCAATAATTATTGCATAGTGTCTATATAATTCCATCAAAACCGCAATAATTATTTTATGCAACACAAAAAATATTGCATTTTTCCGGTGCGAATCATCCGCTTTTTCATGTTCGCTTATGATCCGCACCACTTTAAAATATCAGCGTATTTTCTACTGATATTCCTTTTTTTACACCCAGACATTCTATTTTCTGTTTTTGTTTATCGTTTAAATAATAAATACGAATGCTGTCTTTTTCTTCGTCTATAATTTCCTGTAGTTTTCCTTTCAGCATGCGACACTGGGCACCATCTACAATACATTCAAAAACAGAATTTTGTACTCGTACTCCATAGTTTACACATTGTTTTGCTACTTTACGAAGTCTGCTCTTTCCTGCTTCATTTTCTGTATTAACATCATATGTAATCAATACAAGCAAAATATCACCTCTATTTCCACAAAAATGGCGGATATGCATCAATGTCTCCACGTAAATATCTTGCCAAAAACATTGCCTGCATATAAGGAACCATTCCCCACTGAATCTTTTCTTTTAAATATGGATGTATTATCTGTTCCTGTTTTCGCTTCTGCCATTCGTCAAGCACTCTCTTTCTGGCATCATCTGTCAATAAGATTGCTCCATCTTCTTTTTCTATAAAATCTGTTTTGCCCACCATCCTTTTATTAATAAGGCGCAAAACAAAACGATCAGCCAGCGCAGGCCGAAGTTCTTCCATCATATCCAATGCCAGTGAATATCTTCCAGGTCTATCTCCATGTAAAAATCCGACACATGGATCCAGTCCAACTGTTTCTAACGATGCTGCCATCATGCTTGTTAATAGTGTATATACAAATGATAATAATGCATTTACCCTGTCCAGAGGTGGTCTTCTGTTTCTCTCATGAAAATAGAAATCTTCTTTTTGTTGTAAAATCAATTCATCAAAAACAGAAAAATACTGTGACGCAAGTTCACCCTCTATTCCCCTGAGTTGATCTTTGTTGTTACTGATTCTGATATCAGGTATTTTATCCCGAAGCCTCTCTGAAACAATTTTTAATTTATCTGCATCTGTCTGTAGTGAATGATCTCTTATGGTACGTTCAATTACCCATCGTCCATTATAAACTTTTCCGACAATCGTATTGCGTGCAATCTTTAGGCTTTCCTGCTCGTCTGCTGCAACTTCATACTGTTTCTTCCTCAGAAGCACATTTCCTTTTGTCTTTCCTTCTACCCTTGCCAGGAATGAGCCGGACGGCGTCAAAAATACAATTGAAATATTATTATCTGCACATTTTCCCATCAACGCCGGACTGGCTCCTGCTCTGCTAAACGTTACAATCATTTCAAGATTATGAAGTGGCATTCTTCCAAGCTCTGTACCTTCCTCTTTAATCACCACATTTTCTCCATCCAGAGATAAATATTTATTCTCGGATGTGATATAGAGAGTATTCAACAATTTTTTCATGTGTTATCCTCCAAATCTTCTGCCAATATATTATTCATGTATGTTTCAACATTTCCCGTTTTTTCCAGTTCCGGCAGACACAAATCTTTTAAAGAACACACATAACATGCTTTCTTCTTTTTTGCTTTTGGTGTATAACCTCTTTCATAATATTGATGCATTTCATCAAACATATCTTTTACGTTCTGCTTGATACCCTCTGTAATCTGAATATTAACACGATGCTTTATCTCTCCATAATACAATGCGCCCTGTGTAATTGTACAATCCAACATTTCTTCCAGACACATGGCCTGTGCAGCTACCTGCAGGATATCCGCATCATGATCTTTTGGTTTTCCTCTTTTATATTCTATCGGTAATGGCGTATATTTCCCACCAAATGTACGTATCAAAGTACCAGACTCATCTGCATGAAATTCCACAATATCACAAATCCCACTCACACCCATTATTCGTGAGAAAACCGGCATTCCACGAGAAATGATGATATCTTTTCTTTTCTCGTGGGATGCCCCATTATGCGCCTGTCTGTGCATAAAGTTTCCATCCATTGTCTTGTAGTTTTCAGTCCATTGCTGTTCCAGATGAATCAATGCCCATTGTCTTCTACAAAACGCAAAATGCTGTATCCCGGAGATCATCAGATAATCGTCTTCTTTATATTCCTTCAATTATTTCCACTTCCAATCCTGGTAAAGAATTTAATGTAAATTCGTAATCATCAATACTTTTTGGAAATTCTGTCTTCTTCTCAATTTTCAGTAAGCGATGAACTTTTGCAGAAGAATATTGTCCCATCGGGCAATTATGTTTCCACCAGTAAACCCTTACCACTTCCATGCTTCCGTCCGGTCTTGCAGATGATGCATCATTTTCAAAAAGCGTCCTGAGCGCTTCTTTTATCTTTTCCGCATCTTCATCTGAAAATCCTGTCTTTTCTGCAAGCTGATGATTAATACTTCCCTTCACGGTATACATGGCAAAATTAACACGATGCTTCATTCCCATCGTATCTGCCCCTCTTTTATCGCTTGTTTCTGAATTTACACTTTTCGTGATCTGTATGCTTTCAATATCAATAGGATCTACGCTGAATGCTGACTGAATTGTTACAGGTCCTCTCACTCCAACTGATACGGAATTTCCTTTGAAAGCAAATACCTGTCCAAATGCTCTCACATCAATCCACGTCTTACATGCAGCTTTTGCATATGCCTCATTATCCTTTGCTTTCAATGCTTTCTGCATCTCATCATTTGTCTTTGTCCTGTCTGCAAGACTCTTGCATCCATCATCACAGCGTTCTTCGCTTTGTATAAAAATTTTCTCTCCCATATCCTGCAGACGATTTCTGATTTTTCTTTTCAGACATACATCCGAAATCTCTCCGAATCCGTCAAAATCTTCTCTTGGACGATTTCCATTCAATGGATCCCCATTCGGATTTCCATGATTTACCATAATCACCACTTCAAAATCAATTTTGTTTGTAAATGCTCCCATTACTCTTCTCCTCCTTCATTCGACTTTTCGCCTTTTGATTTCATTAATTTTTCTCTTTCCTCGTAATAACCAAGTAAATATCTTTCATTCAAAGGATTGTTGTTGAATCCATCTGTTTCCCGAAGAACATTTATGATCTGCATTATTTCGTTTTCTATTTTCGCTCTTGCACCCGGATTTAACCGTTTCAGATATGCTCTCACTATATGACTATAGAGTCTTTCATAAGTGATTGCCGGACGTCTGGTATACACATTCCACATTTTCTTTGCATTGGTAAGTCTGTCATCTGTTTTACTTTCCTGTAAATATAGTGCTCTCTCCTCGACTTTTTCAAGGATAGCAAGTAATTGTCCAAACAGATAGCTTCTGTCTTTCTCTAGCTCCATACTATTCACCTTCCCATCAAATTCATTATATTTTATCATTGCACAAGCCACCGGCGCCACACAGTTCTGCCACACAAAAGAGCTGTATGCCTGTGGATTTGAAGCCCTGTTTACAGCAGCTTTCACAATATCGGCCGGTATTTTCGGGCTTAATCCGATAATACACGGTAAAATTCTTCGGATTGTAGTTTTTTTCAGTTTATCACTACATGCCAGATATCCTTTTTCCTGTTCTGTTCCATACGCAGCAAGTGCTATCTCATTTGGTGATGGCGCTGTGTTATTTATGAACACCCATTTTTTTGTTTCATGTAATTTTATCCATCGTGGCCAGGTACAATTCTGATGCCAGTGAAGAACTCTGTCTATAAATTCATTTCCCGGAACTTCCTGATAGTAAGTAACAGCTAACCTTCCTGTTGTTGCTGCATCAACCGACAAAATGATTACTTCATCATCCGGTTGGAGTTTTGCCCGGTATCCAGCCATCGCCTGATTCAATTTCTCTGCAAATTTTCTGTCGAGTTCTATGTCATCCTCGTCCCTGCATTCTGCTGCCCAGTCAAAATCTGCCAAAAATGTTTCCTGTGTATCTCCAAATAAATCAACTACATCCAACGCCAGATTAGAATCTTTTTCTTTTAGATTTTGTGGAAGCTTCCACACCACAGTCATCTCACCGTCTATATATTTTCCCTGCCTTGCTAACAGCCAGCGCAAAGCATTATGTGCTTTCTGCGAAGTTTCATATCCAATACTGGCAACCTGCTCACGATTCGCGAACCTTCCCCGGTAAGTAAAACCAGAGGTATCATTTGCCGAAAAAATCTTTGCTTTATCCCCGGAATTTCTGATTTTCGATGGATGTTTTTCAGAACATTGTATCTTTTCACCCGTCACATAATCTATATTACAATTATGCAAATTAGTCTTGTAATACTCGATAAAAGAGTGATACATTTCCGGCTCTTTCCACAATTCATGTTTTTCTCCATTATCCCATACTGCAAATCTTACCATCGCATCTTTTTGGGCAACTGACTGAATTTTATTTTCATTTTCGGACAGAAAACCATCTTCAGCCAATACCAATAATTTTGCTTTTATTAAATCCTGAATCAGTGTAGCTTTTTTCAAATAAAGATATACACATTGCAGCCACTTATTGGAAAATTCAGAGCTTGTCCATTTTCTCAAACTATTAATGTAATCATTATAGTATTCTGTCTTGTCCTCGTTTGTGTATAATGAATAATCTCCTGCAACATAGCAAAGTTTGTCACATAATGCATGCGGACAACTTCCATTACTTCGCGAAGCCGAATCCTCGGTTACTGGGATAATCGTGATTTTATCTTCCCCATCCTTTGGAATGATTCCGGACAAAGCCGGCATAAATTTACCTTTTAGGTCAATCGTCACTTCTATCTGCGCATTTGCTGTAGAATGCGAGATTGGAAGTAAGATTGGATCTTCATTTACCTTTTTCCCCACAATCGCTTCGCATGCGTCATATGTTTTTTCAAGCATTTGTATCCAGCCCAAAAAGATTCCCCCTTTCAAATTCCCTTATTCCACAGAAATTTTTTTCGTCAAATGTTTTCATTTCCATTTCCGCAACTACTTTTCTGATCTGACATTCTTCCGGTTCCGGAAATCTAATCACTCCGTCTTTCATGTATGCATTCCATAACCGGATCGTCATATGCTTTTTCTCATTCTCCCTGACTGCTTCATCCGAATATGTAATTCCATGTACCATGATTCCAAAAGAAATATTTCCATCATTGTCATAGAATCCTTCTCCTTCCATCACTGTACAGGGTTCTACATATCCCTGACATTCTCTTGTTCCAAGAAAAATATCTCTCCTGCCTCCTCTTTCTAACATTCTTTTTGCAATTTGATAATGCTTATTCTCATTCCGGTCATTTACAAGATCCGGTCTGTTTTCATTCCATACAAAATGTGCTTTCACCCGGTATTCTACATCTTTTAAATATGTGTAAGATGCCAGATCGTTTCCTCCCTGATATTTTATCGGGCGCATTCCCTTTGACTCTGTCCGTATTGGATGCATCACTCTGCACTCATCAATCACCCACGTAAACGTAGGTTTCCAGTAAATACTTTCTGTGATTCCTTTCAATGCCTGATACGTTGGCACCTGATATGACAGTTTTTCGCCTCCTGTTTTCGTTAATGGATCGGTGAAAAGTGCATATTTCCCATAGACTTTATATTCTATTGCATTTTCTCTTTCCATTCTTCTTTCCCCCTTTTTCAATAATATTGTAATACAAGTTCATTGAGCAGTCCTTTTTCCATATCATAATTTTTAGCTACATATACGTCTGGTAAAAGCCTGCTTTCTTCTATCACTCCATTTTGTAAGCATTCTTTTAATTTATTTTCATAAACAGACACCGTATAACGCTGTATCTTTCTTAATAATCTTTTTTTATCAGATACCGTCTGCGCTGTTTCCAGTTTTTCAAGGATATCCATTCCCTCTTTATATGGAACTATCACTGTTTTTCCCTCTTCCTGAATCGGTCTGTAGTTTTCTCCTGCTGTTTTAAATGCCTGTCTGATGAAATGTTTCCGTTCTCCCGGAAATCCACTGCTCAATAATTTATATATTGTTTCGCCTTTTCCTATATCATAATCCATTTTATTGCTGACTTCCTTATAATAAATTTCATAATACCAATCCATCCACTCTGGGAAAATAATACTCTCCGTACTATTGGACTGATTATATTTTTCACAGACTTCTTCCGTTTTCTTCTGAGCTGTTCGAATCACCTCAAATTCATCTCCAACTAATTGAATTACAGTAACCCTCCCCTGCTCCATTTCCCCGTTTCGGTTGCAACGACCTGCCGCCTGTGCGATATTGTCCAATCCTGCAAGTGAACGATAGACATGATTGACTGACAGATCCACTCCCGCTTCTATCAGATTTGTACTTATAATCAAAACTTTTTCTGTACTATTTTTCAGATAATTTTTTATGCTTTCCAATTGATCACTCCGATGTTCCGGACATAAGTTTGTTGTCAGATAAAAAATCTTCACATCTTTCAATTCTGCTTTTATGTAATCAAAAAATGTTCCAACCGTCTCTTTTTTATTCAAAATTAGAAGTATTGTCCGTTCTTTTTGGAAATCATGGCTTATCCTCTCTCCCAGTGATTCAAATGTGTCTGGCTCATTTATTTCAAAAGAGATGTTCGTACGCTGAAAACGCTGAAAAATATCACACACTCCTGTGACCATATCCTTAGGCGCTGTATATAGAATCTTTCTTTTTATATTGCCAGATGCCAATTGCGGTTGGGTGGCTGTACACAAAATAATAGTCGCATGACATACATAACATAAGAAATTCATCATAAGATTAAATGTGTGTATTGTCTGCACCGGCAGTGCCTGCCCTTCATCCACAATAATCACTGAATTTTTCAATTGATGAAAACGGCGGATGCTTTTATTTTTCTGTGAAAACAACGTATACAAAAATTGAATCATAGTTGTACAGATAATCGGTTCCTTCCATGCAGTATCTATCTGCTTCTCCTGTTCATCAGAATTGCTGACATTTGAGTGATGTTCCATCACCCATTCTTCGTTTCCGACTGCTTTTTTTATCACTTCAGTGCTCTGTTCTGTGATGGATATATAAGGACTTATGTAAAAAATGTGAGAAACTTCCGATGTTTTTCTCTTTGCTGCCACTTTCAGTGCATATCCCAAAGATGCTAACGTCTTTCCCGCACCTGTCGGAAGTGATAACCGATATATTCCATATGATGTCTCTGAGAAATTCATACATTCTTCTCTAATCTTTTTTCGCAGTTCGAAGATTTGTTTTTGTTTCTCTGTTCTGAGATTCTCCTGTGCTTCTTTTTCCAGCTTATCCATATATTGCTGATAATTTTTCAAAGCCTTCTGATATACGTTTGCAGTTTCCATATTATCATCAAGCATACTGTCACCCATTGCTCTTGCTGTATCTGTCCAGTCTGAGTCTATTTGTAAAGACAAAAGCAATCGTTCCATACAGCTCATATAAAAAAATCTCTCTGTGCCTTCTGTCTGTCCATTCTGACAGATTTGTTTTAATGGTTTCAAAAAAGCGGTTATGAATTCACCATATGCCTTTCTCATCTGACTGCATAACATATCTTTTGTAAAATGCATTTCTTCAAACCACAGTCTTGCAATTTCATCCAGTTTTTCTTTTTCAACCACATTCAATCTGACTTCAAACTTGTCTTCGCCATCTTCATCTATGCAGTCATAAATTCCATGATGTGCCGTAATCGTATATGAAATAAGCTCTATCAAAAGCCTCATATCTTGAACTGAATGATAGGGACTGTTCTTAAATTCCTGCATTAATAATTCAGCTCCTGCAGAGCTATGATTTACTGCTCCCCTTTTGGGTAGATCATCTTCTTGCTTGATATATGCCTGAAATTCAGTACTAAACTTTCCTGCATCATGCAATTGCAGGCAAAGTGCTGTTATTGTCCCTATTCCAAGCGCAGTTCCTTCCATCTGCGCATATTGCTTTGTTCCTGACAAATGTTCTGTTAATCCTTGCTCCATTTCATTTTCTTTGTGTGCCAGATACATCTTATCTCTCCTTTTTCTTCATATTATTCCTTCTCTTTTCAATTGTCAATATAAATTATCCATATTATAGAATAGTATTTTATTTATTGACATTTTTAATCTATTATTTATAATAAAGACTGTCGTATTTACTACGTGGATTGAAAGTATAATATGGATAATATCATTCTCTTTCAGCAGGGGTTTTCCCTGCTGATTTCTCATTACTAAAGATATAACACTTTAGCAGTCCAATAATTTGTACATTTTAATTCAAATTAACAAAAAACTGCTATTTAAATATTTAAACCGCAGAAGTTAGAAATATGGTTACACTTTGGAAACATTCAATAATGAATTACTTAGAACATTTCCGCAATCAAAACCGGGTATCAAAATAAGGCTTTTTAACAGGTAATATGGATATAACGTAAAAAGCCGTATACCCGAGTAAGGTAAGTACGGCTTTGTTTCGGCATATAGCGGAAAATGATTTTCATATTTCTTGATTTTTTTTAAAATGTGTTTTTTCCATCTATTATAATCATTTTTATTTGCTTTTTGAAAAATAGAACCCTGCATAATCATTTGGATTATGCAGGGTTCTCCGTTCCCTATTATAACATACCAAGTAATAACCGGGAACTACAGCGAGAACACCATACACTGGCACACAGCCTTGATTATAACATACCAAGTAATAACCGGGAACTACAGCATTTTTTGTTAATTTCTTTTCATCGAGATATTATAACATACCAAGTAATAACCGGGAACTACAGCTATTGTGAGGAAATTAAGACCGACAGAGAATTATAACATACCAAGTAATAACCGGGAACTACAGCCCTTCACGCCTTCTACAGCCGCCGCTGCTAATTATAACATACCAAGTAATAACCGGGAACTACAGCTGTGCGTGTTTGTTTCGTAAAGTCCCATAAATTATAACATACCAAGTAATAACCGGGAACTACAGCGGAAGAAGTTGAAACTTTGTACGGAATGAATTATAACATACCAAGTAATAACCGGGAACTACAGCCTTCTTCTCTCTTTTTGATATGCTTTTTGAATTATAACATACCAAGTAATAACCGGGAACTACAGCGCTAGAAACAAATTTATTGTCTGCCTAAAATTATAACATACCAAGTAATAACCGGGAACTACAGCGCAATCAGCAGAGGTAATAGTAAAGTCATTATTATAACATACCAAGTAATAACCGGGAACTACAGCAAATGAGAATAGTAATAGGTTCAGCGAGAAATTATAACATACCAAGTAATAACCGGGAACTACAGCAACAATGAGACACCATTCGGAGAGTTGGCTATTATAACATACCAAGTAATAACCGGGAACTACAGCATTTGTGTGAATTAACAAATTTAAATAAGATTATAACATACCAAGTAATAACCGGGAACTACAGCAGTACCTAAGAATGGTTCTGTGTGTTTAAATTATAACATACCAAGTAATAACCGGGAACTACAGCTGTTTGGGATTATACATTTTTTAACGAATAATTATAACATACCAAGTAATAACCGGGAACTACAGCTGCGTGTGGGTGCTTGAGATAGTAGACATATTATAACATACCAAGTAATAACCGGGAACTACAGCCCTATTCATTCCCTTGTACGGATTTATCGATTATAACATACCAAGTAATAACCGGGAACTACAGCGTTCAGACGGAACAATTACACTTGGTGTTAATTATAACATACCAAGTAATAACCGGGAACTACAGCATGACTTGGAAACGGGGTGATCTGGTGGATATTATAACATACCAAGTAATAACCGGGAACTACAGCTGCCGTCTCGATTTTCTCTTTGATGGCATATTATAACATACCAAGTAATAACCGGGAACTACAGCCCGAGAGAAGAAAGAGTGTTATACATTTTAATTATAACATACCAAGTAATAACCGGGAACTACAGCCAACAGGATGCGTTCACTCTCCGGTCTCACATTATAACATACCAAGTAATAACCGGGAACTACAGCGATTTCCAGCGATGGTTCGCAATGCGGTACATTATAACATACCAAGTAATAACCGGGAACTACAGCGTAAATATAGTATAATATGAGTGTAGAAAAATTATAACATACCAAGTAATAACCGGGAACTACAGCTGAAAATCCTACAAGTACGAAATCTATGTGATTATAACATACCAAGTAATAACCGAGAACTACACCCCTGGTCTTGGATTGACAGGAAAAGCAGCGAAATCCACTCCGTTTTTATGTAACCATTTTGCACCACACTTTGCCATAAAATCATTGGGATCATCTCCAAATAATCCAATAACCACACAGTCTGAGCCTTTTGGATTTTCATAATAAGTTCCATAGAAACCGTCTTTTTCGATTTCAAAAAATTGCTTTTTCACAACCTTTAATGATTCAATCTTATTGCATTCTACATTTATTTCTACGAAAAAAATAATACTTTAAATAAACGCGATCATATATAACGGTAATGTAATGATACCATCATCACTTACACCTATATTACCATCAACAAACTTGTATCCATAAGGAATGTCTGCATTCATTTTCAAAATAGATTTTAAGGAATTAGCCCGCGTATTTCCACTTTTAACCTCAATCGGAACTACCACACCATCTTTTTGGATCATAACATCAATTTTTCTCTTGGTTGTCTCATTTTTATAGAAATATAACGGATATCCTTTCTTGTAAAGTGCATCTGCTATGGCACATTCATATATACCGCCTTTTGAGTTTCCGAACAACGTATTTTCTACAATATGTTGCTTTAATGAAAAATCTTTCATCGCCATCAAAAGAGATAAATCCGTTGTGTATGCCCTGAAAAAGTCATCTCTTGCATAGTCATCCAGATCAAATCTGACATCTGTTACCAGTTTGCATAAATGCACCATATCCGCACGAAGCAGCCACTCAATACTTGAAAAATATTTTTGTGCCCGACCACCATGCTCGACCTCTTTATATTGAAATTTATGGTTTTCCTTATCCAGTAACTGTTTTGCAAGAGAAAGATAACACTTCTCTGCTTTTACCTTTTCCTCAGCTGTTGCATAATGTGCTATGTCATACTGGTATCCCTGTAAGAGGCTGCGCTGTATCCTGTCAATTTCCCTAAAATCTTTTGTGTCTATATATTTCTGTACTGCCTCTGGCATACCACCTATTGCAATGTACTGTCTGTAATAATTCATCATTTGCGAATGAATTGCTTCAGGCACAATCGTTTTAGAACGCAGATAACCACAGAGATTTTCTATCATATCCCCGGATATTCCCATTCCCCACAGAAACTCTTCAAAATCAATCCCATACATTTTCAAATAATCAACATATCCAACCGGATAAGAAGAGGCACGTTTGTAGTCGATTCCAAGAAGTGAGCCAGATACAATTACATCATATTTATTATCTATCGCCCAAAATTTAAGTGATGTGACCGCTTCCTGACATTCCTGAATTTCATCCAGAAAAATCAATGTTTTTCCAGGAATAATTTTCTTTTCAGGGAAGCGGAACCGCATACCCATAACCATAGCATCTACGGTAAGATCTCCAGAAAATATCTCCATCGCAGAAGGCATCTGTTTAAAATTAATTTCAACCAGTTCTTCATAATTTTCTTCGGCAAAACGTTCAACGGTATATGTCTTTCCTGTTTGTCTGGCACCCTGAACGACAAGGCACTTCTTATCCTTTGTGTTTATCCAGTTTTTCATAAAATTTGTTGCTTTTCTTTTTAACATAAGGCACCTCTGATCAACATAAATAACACTTTTTAATGTAAAACATCAACATTTTATGAAGATAAAATGTATATCTGTCAACATTTTAGAAAAATTATATCATTAATTTGAATCGATGAAAAGGATTATTGCAAATTTCATCCGCAGTACCTGTAAAAGTATGGCATAATTTCCACGAAAACAACTGTAATTTTCTTCCAGCATGTGCTATGATGATGACATAAATGTAGCAACACGAAAGACATTCCACTGCACTTTTCCGTAAGCGCTGCGGATTTATGACACACAGAAGGAGGATTTTATGTACGAATTTACAGAAGACTGTATGCTTCATATTGATGCAATCGATGAAGAACACAAGCGTCTGTTCCAGATGATAAATGAAGCATTCGAATTAGTTGAGAAAACAGAGGATGTGACAGCCATCGGTCAAAGCCTGATCGCAAACCTGAAAGATTACGCAGCTACGCACCTTGCTCATGAGGAGGCTTATATGGAGAGTATCCATGATCCTGAGCTTCCTCTCCAGAAGACAGAACATGCTGCATTTGCAAAGACGATCAACGAATTTAAACTGGATACCACATCACCACGCAATGCCAAGAGATCGTTAAATGAACTTCTTACTTACCTCGTTCACTGGCTTTATCATCATATTTTAAGCAGCGATATGATGATCGGGAAAATGATCCCTACGGAAGAATCTACAGAGGATCCATTTGCATTCACGGACAAATACAAAACCGGCATCACATTTGTCGATGATGAGCACCGCAAGCTGTTTGAGATCATCAGTGATACCAATGACCTCATCCACGACCAGCTTTTACATGATAAATACGATGAGATCATGCGTCTGCTGGCAGAACTGAGAGATTATACGGAATTACATTTCAGCGAGGAAGAGGCTCTGATGGAGCGCATCCATTATCCTGAACTTCCTTCACAGAAACGGGCACACGCTGCATTTGTAGACCGTCTTGTAAATATCGATCTGGATGAAATGGAGGATCTGGATGACAACCAGCAGGTATATCTTCTTGATCTGATCCAGTTTTTACTGAACTGGCTTGCAAACCACATTCTTGCCTGTGATAAAAAAATTGGTGAATATATGCGCGAAAATCATATTTCTGAATAAGCAGGAACGGTTGTATGGGTTTTCACCCGAATGATAAAAGATCACTAGTCATCCGGTCAAAAACTCATACAACTTTTTTTATTTTCTTACTTGACAAAGTCAAGTATCGGTTTTATACTGTGTGCAGTTGGAAACGAAAATACTCAGTTTTCGATATGAAAATTGGATTTCGCTTTGCGATGTAAGGAGGATTTATGCTAATATCAACTCTTTCCTACTATACAACTGAACTATATAAAGAATTTGCTGCTTACACAACAGAAAAGCTCCATGAGTTAGGTCTTAACTTTGGTCAGATGTACTTTATCATTTATGTGGGCAAACATCCTGAGTGTACCCCATCAGAACTGACCAGCGCCTTAAAACTGGACTGGGGACATTCGCAGCGCTCCGTTGCGAAACTTGCAGAAGATGGTTTTCTGATCAAAGAAAAAAAATCCGGCCGCAGTTACCGGTTAACCTTAACCCCTCTTGGGAAACAGGCTTTTGATGTCTGCCATCAGGTACTTTTCGACTGGGATGCCACCAAATTGACCGGTCTTACCAATGAGGAGCAGCAGCTCCTTTTAAATCTGTTGTGTAAAATATCAATTCAGAAAGTGTGAGATTATGTACGAAACAATTCAGACTCCCTTCAATTATGGAGGATTAACTTTAAAAAACCGCATTATTTTTGCCCCTACAACATTCGGTTTATCGGATGAAGATTACTTTGAAAAAATACGCCGGATCGCGGCTGGCGGCTGCGCTATGATCATTGTCGGAGACGTTCCGGTTGGAAAAAGTCATTTCGGAAAATCACTTTTTGACAAAAAAGGCTTTGCATTCTATGAAAAAGTGATCGGGATCGCCCATGACAATGACTGTAAGGTATGCGCCCAGCTTCATCAGTCCGATTCCAATATCAAAGCCATGTTAAAATATGTTCCGGGCGTGCTCACAAAACGGATCAGCATGCAGGAACTCCGCCCTCTTTTAAATAATGAGGTTGCTCCATATATTACGAATATGCCTCACAAAAAAGTAAAAGAGATCACCTCTGCTTTCGGCACTGCCGCTGTTCTCGCAAAAAAAGCAGGATTTGATATGATCCAGATCCACGGTGACCGTATGTGTGGAAGTTTCAGTTCTTCCATTTACAACCACCGCACCGATGAATACGGCGGAACTGCCGAAAACCGTGCCCGTTTTGCAGTGGAGGCTGTTTCTGCCGTCCGCGAAAAACTGCCGGATATGCCAATCGATTACAAGCTTGCCGTCCGTCAGGAGAATCCACACTACGGAAATGCAGGTGTTATCGAGGATGAGCTGAAGGTATTTGTTCCAATGCTTGAAAAAGCAGGCGTTACAAGCTTCCATGTCACACTCGCAAACCATTCTGATCTTGAGAATACTATCCCACCAAAAAACCATCCGTATTTTGGTGAACCGGGATGTTTCCTGAAATTCTGTGATGAGGTAAGACAGTACACCAATCTTCCGATCTGTGGTGTCGGCGGACTTACCGATCCTGATTTTGTGGAAAAACAGCTTGCCGATGGCCGTATCCAGTGTGCTGCCATGAGCCGCCAGTTACTGGCTGATCCTGACTGGGTGAACAAGCTGAAAAATGGTCATGCAGACCAGATCCACCGCTGCGTCCGCTGCAACAAAAAATGTCTTGGCGGGCTGATGCAGCATCAGGGAACACACTGTATTTATGAGAAATAATTTTTTAAAAAAAGAATGCATCCGGATTAATTTCCTCCGGATACATTCTTTTTTATTTGTTCTTACTTTTTTATTTGTTC
>ENA-ORRR01000752-ORRR01000752.1-human-gut-metagenome-genome-assembly--contig:-NODE-752-length-27306-cov-14.2687_pt1 | contig 27306 bp, 19 predicted proteins | sample MGYA00242182_ERZ509148 | MGnify/ENA primary metagenome ERZ509148 (study PRJEB26280, sample SAMEA2338674) | human gut metagenome | biome: human gut; feature: human-associated habitat; material: faeces... | reverse complement strand
GAGCTTGTGCAGAAAGCCAAGGTTCGCTAAACCTCTGCATTAGCCCTCGACTCTTACTTGACAGCTCTGCATTCTTTTGCAGAGCTGTCATGCTTTAGAGCCTTCAATTGATTTCGCAAAAAAGTTCCAGCCGTCTTCCGAGACTCCCGTCACGGACGGTCGGTTTTTCGACGGCGCGGCGAAGAACCGCTTCGGACCCAAAAACATCCACCGTTCGCTTAGTACGGGTAACAGCCGTATAAAGGAGCTCTCGGGTAGCGAGGTCAGACGTGCGCTTCACCGGCAAAAGCACCGCTACGCGTTCGAATTCCGAGCCTTGGGATTGATGAATCGTCATCGCCCAGGCAACGTCAAACTGCGGCAGAAGCGCAACCGGGAGTTCCAGATTTGTATCGCCGAAATAGACCGTGAAACTCACTGCCGGTCCTTGACGATCCGGCCGATCTTGACGCTCGGGCGCCCCTTCCGCATCCTCATCCCCGACAACAGCAGACGAATCGTCCAAGTCAGCCGTCGGCGCATCGAGTTCGAGCAACTTAGGCAGCACGATGCCGACGTCGCCGTTATGAACGCCTAGCCCCTCATCGTTGCGCCGCACAATGATCACCTCGCCCGGATAGTGTCCCCCGCCGAATGCCCCTTCAGAAAGCGGCCAGACGCTTCGTATGCGCTGATCAGCATAATCATTCACGGCCTGCACGCTCATTGCACCATGCCGCTGCGCAGCAAGTGCCCGAAAGCCCGAGAGACAAAGCCAAAGCTTTTGACGCAGGCTTTCCCACTGCTCCTTCGTTGTGCCCGCCAGAAACGCTGCTCGACATTCTGACAAAACGCCGGCATAGCCTTCGAGTTCACGGTTCAGCCAACTGCGCACCGGTGCGGTGAGCCCTGTGCGGCTGAAGATTTCGCGCTCACGCTTTTGTTCGTCAGTTGCTTTTGAAGTGAACGCTCCCTTCTGTAATTCCATTAGTCCTGCAGTATGAAGTGAAGCACTCTGCAAAGATTTATCGGCATTAGCTTCTGCCGAGGCAAAAGCGGCCAGCACGTTCTGAAAAACCTCCGCTTCCGGCAGCCCTGCATTGGCTCCCTGATGATTGATCGCCGCTGCCAGCTGGCCGATGGGAGTGTCTTTCCCAAAGCGCCAGCTCTTCACCAGCTCTACGACGGCCCCCATGCGCGCAAGGGCTCCCTTGCCGTCAGAAATCTCCGCGAATACAGCCCCAGGCCCTACTGCTGCGAGTTGGTGCTTGTCACCCAAAAGAATGACACGCGCTTCGGGTGAAACCGCCCGCATCAGGCGAACTGCCAGATGAATATCCACCATAGAAGCCTCATCCACCACCAGTACATCCGCGGGAATGGGATTCCCGATGCCCGGGGCAGAACCGGCGGCAGTGGGCGATGCCAGCCATTTGTGAATCGTCCGTGAGCGAATCTGCTTCTCGGCATCCAGCAGAAGTGCATCGTGCTGCAAAACTGCCCGCAGTGCGCTCAGCCCTTTGGCTGCGTTGTTCGCGCTTGACTCGAGCGACTGCTGCATGCGGCCCGTGGCCTTGCCCGTCGGCGCCGCCAATGCAATGCGCAGTGTTGGATTTTTCCGAAGGAGACACTCCAAAATTTGCGCCACCGTTGTCGTCTTGCCCGTGCCGGGACCGCCCGAGACCACCATCAGTCTGCGCTTAAGCGCCGTTGAAACAGCAAGCCGCTGCTGCTCATCCGCGTGAGCTCGGCTTGTTACCTCCGCAATCAACGCGTCATCCGACTGGCCGCTTGCAGACACAGAAAACGCCTCATCAGCAGCGGCAAAACGCGCCAGGGTGCGCGCAAGAAGGAGCTCCTCCAACGCCAAGCGTGCGAAATAAATGCGTGTTTGCGCAAATATCGGCGCCTCATCGACAATCAGCGGCGCAATGGGCTGGGTCGGCGCTCTCTCATCCGAAGTCTTCCCGAGTCTCGTCCCAGCTGCAGAGATGAAATCCTGAAAATGCTGAGCGAGTCCGAGAGCCTGCAGATCTTTAAGCCCGGTCTTTAGGACTTCAAACGTCTGAGCGAGGTGCATCTCCGTCTCTTCAGGGCCTTCCGCCGCCTCTGCAGCATCAGGCATCAGCCCTTTGACCGCGTCGAGCGCACGCACGCAGACGCTTCCCTGCCGCTCAGCATTGGCAAAAGCAAGCGTCAGCCCCATCATGGCCTGACGGGCCGCTTCCGTCACCGTCCCGATACGTTCCGCAGCCCGCAGAAGAACTGCTCCCAAACCCGCTATACCGCCCTGCGGGAGCTCAGACGTGCTGTCGGCATTAGGCATCATGCTTTTATCCATTTTTCGGGTCCTTAGGCTCTGCCCGCAAAAAGATCATCCATGCGCCGAATCACCTCTGGACGCACCGGATCGAAAACAATACCCTGAGGGTTGGCCGCTGTCGTCGTGCCGGCCCGTACGCCTCGAAGAAACACATAAATGGCGCCGCCAATCATTTCGTCGCGCCAATGCGCGCCGAGCCGCACTTGGAGGAAACGCCGCAAAGCCACCCAATAGATCAGATACTGCAGGCGGTAAAGATGCACATCCATCTCGGCAGACATGGCTTTTTCGGTGTAGCCGGAAGCTTCGGGCGAAATTTTGTTGCTCTTCCAGTCCAGCACGTAAAAGCGCCCGCCTGCACTAAAGGCCAAGTCAATGAATCCCGTCAGGAACCCCTTGAGATCCTCTGGCCGCAGCGTCCCGAAATCGTATTTGGGATCCATAGCCTTAAGTTCACTGACGAGCCGTTTGGCAGTCAGCGATACGGAAATCGGAATGAGAAATTCAAGTTCCGCCGACCTTGCCGATTTGGGCACGTCTTTGAGCGTCACGCCGGGAGCCACCTCCGCATTGAGAAGATCTCGGATCATTGCGGCCGCTCCTGCGGCTGCTGAGGCCGCCTCCTTTTCGGGAAGCGACAAATGCTTTTCGACCTCACGAACCGTCAGAGCCAGACGGGCTGCGGCAGCTTTCTCATCATCGGAAGCCATCAGCGAAAAGTCGGCGCGCTCCATCATTTCATGCAGACAGGTGCCGGCCTGCGCCCCCTTGGGAAAGGACAGAATGTCATCGACCAGCGGCGGCTTTTCGGCCTGTCCGTACCAGGTTGAAAAAACCGGCCCGTCGTCCTCAGCCATGCGGGTAATGCCCGTAAAGCTCGAGGTTCGCCATTCACTGCGCCGAGCCTGTGACTGAGCAGTCGTATAAGACTCTCCGACGGTCCCCTGCATCAAGAGGGAGGATTGTGCGCCGGCAGCTGCAGCACCCAATTCGGTAAAACGAAAGAGCGGCGTGCCTGAGGACGACTGAAGCCCCGCCAAGCGTTCGACCGCAGGCAGGATGTCCGCTCGCGACGGCGTCAGTTGACCCGTCAAGGCTCGGAAGAGATGTGCCTGAGCGGTACTGCTGTGCCATTGATCCGGATTAACAGCACTTTTAATCCGCTGTTCGCCGATGATGCAGAGATGCCGCGCAGCTCGCGTCATCGCGACATACATCACTCGGACTTTTTCTTCATATTCAGCCTGATTCACCCGCTGATCGGGTTTTTCTGCCTCAAACCGCACCTCAAGGCATCTTTGCGCGGATCGCTTTGGATCATCCGTTCGAGACGTGCAGCGCGCATGGGTGCCAATGCTGCCCGACTGCGTGTACGGCAGAAACACAATCGGATACTGCAGCCCTTTGCTCGAATGAATGGTTTCGACAAGCACAAGGTTGGCATCGCTTTCGAGCCGCTCGCGATTGAAGTCACTGACGGGACGCTTAGCCTCTGCCGCGAGCCATGCCGCGAGTCCGGCAGGCGTAGGAATGATTCGGGCCGCGCCGTGAAGCAGCTCCAGCAGATGGCGATAGTTTGTCAGCGTACGCTCACCATTGGCTTGCGGCAGCAAACGCTCTGCCGTTCTGCAAAAAGTCATCAGCCGCTCAAGCGCTGCCGCGGGACCGACTGTCCCCCAATTGCGCGCACCGTACTCGAACTCGCCGCGCAGTGCAATGCGCCTTGTCTCGTCGCGCTCTTGATCATCGAGGCAGGCGAGGTCGTCGCCGATAAGCCGCGTCGTACGGGCTGCGCGCAGAAGCTTCAAATCGCCGGGAGCAGCAAAAGCGCTCAAAATCATGCCGATTTCACAAGCTTCGATGGTATTGCATACATTCTGGTCACAGCGAATCCGCACTCGCACGCCGCGGTGTTTAAGCACTTCAGCGGCCGTCAGTCCCTCGTCATGCGTACGCACCAAGACTGCAATGTCGCCCGGGAGCACTCCGCGCAGCCGTTTGCCGTCCTTTTCCGCTACGGCTAAAGACGCTTCTTCGTCAGCACAGGGCACCAGAAGCTCCCCGCGCCGGCCGGCCTCGATCATTGCCGTAATCCGATCGGCCAATACAATGCCCTGCTGCTGCCGGCGTTCCGCGGCCGTTTGTGCAGGCGTCTCCTGCCAGCTGCTCACCCATTCAAACGGCACCGCATCCATGATGGCCCCGTCGGGGCGTTTTTGCATGAGCGGCAGATTTTTCGGCGACGACTTCACTTCAAGATAAGCGAGATCTTCGCGCAGGAAGGGATTCGGTGCGGTACGCCAAAACGCGTTGAAGGCTCTGACCAAATCAGGGCTCGAGCGGTAGTTGGTTGTCAGGGCATAGACGCCGCGGAACCGACCGCTTCCGGCCGTCTGATAAAGCGCCTCTACATCGCGGCGTGCCCGCAGGTAGGTTTCCAAATCGGCACCGCGAAAGCGGTAGATGGCCTGTTTAGGATCCCCCACGAACCACACGGGGTGTGATTCGCGCTTACGCAGAAAGAGACGTTTGATGACCGCGTACTGAATAGGATCGGTATCCTGAAATTCATCCACCAACACCACGCTGAAGGCGCTGCGGATACTCTCGGCCAATCGTTCCGCCTGCGCCCGGGATTCCGCATCGGCAGGATCTCCCCGCAGGCGTTCGTAGAGCTCAATCAAAAGATCGTCGAAGGTCTTTACCCGTGCTTCGCATTTTTTCTGCGCCAAACGCTTGGGCGCTTCCTTCACGAAATTTTGAAAAGCAGCGGCAAGCTCCGGCGACTCCGGCAGCGAAACAATCGTGCTCGGCACCAAATCGTCCAGCGCAGCCATCAGCTGCTTGAGGATCTCGATCCATTTTTCCGGATCACTGATCGCTGCGCGATCTTCGCGTTCGGAGAGCTGCAGCAGTGAGGTACGGATGAATTCATTCACTACCTCTTCCACGAGATCGTCAACATTTTCAACCAATTCAAAACCGATCGAACTGCCCGAGGTGAATGCGCGGTCCTCAAGCACCTTTTGACAGAACCCGTGAATAGTGAAGATGCCGGCATTGTCGAATTGAGCAAGCGACTCCCGCAGACGGCTCACAATGACCGCGGGATCCCGCCCCTGCTCTGCCCAGAGAGCGCGCTGCTCGAGCAATACGGCGTCAACCGCAGAGTCAGCGAACGTCCCGGTCATCAGACCGTGCATAGCAGAGAGATGCGACTGGATACGGGCTTTCAGTTCTGCTGTAGCCGCTCGAGTAAAGGTCATGATGAGCATTCTGCTCACCGAAACATCTTCTTCCGCAACAAAACGCAGCACGAGATGCTTGATGGAGAAAGTTTTCCCCGTGCCGGCAGAGGCTTCGAGCAAGGTCGGACGCATCAGCGGCGCATGAAGCATGTCAAATGACGAATCGTCCGATGAGTCTGCCGCAGGCGCCTCACCCGCGTCTGATGCGAAATCCATTTCATCGGCTTCTAAGTACGCTGCCGTCTGCTCATCGGCCGAGACGCTCTCAGCCTCCGCACAAAGCTGCGTCCAGTCCGTTTCTGCCGTCAGGTGTTCAGCCGGTATCTCTGCGCAGAGCGCTTTATCCTTTTTTGCCATAGTCGTTCTCACAGCGATCCCGCATCAGTCAGCATTTCTTGAACAACGCTCTCGAGCGCGGAAAGGTCTTCGGCCTTATAAAGGCCTTCGAGCGCCTTCTCTAAGCGTTCGGCGTAAGCCTCAGCCTGCGCTTGGTCTAAGCCTCGCCAGACGATAGCGTTGGGAAGCGCCCTCTCAGCAGGCATCTGCTCCGCTTCAGCGCCTCTTGACTTCGGCTGATAGGGCGGCACGGCAAAGGGCAGCCTGCCGAGCTGGAATGCTTCATAGAGCTTGAGGAAATAGCCAAGGAAGGTCTGCGCTTCCTGGGGTGTCCACTGCGGTGCGCCGATCAGCGGAGAAGCCTTTTTTTCAACATCGGTCACGATGATCTGACCCTCTGCCGCTGCTCCGGCTGCCCGCAAAAGCGCCCAGATGAAAAGCGACTGAATCGCCCCGGCGCCCGTGATTTTTCCCGGCACCACATTGATCCAATGCACCGCCCCTGAAGCATCGCGCCACAGGTTTGAGGCTGCGTGCGTCAGCGTCCAGGGGAAACCAGGCACCGCGGCCGCCGCTTCCTGAGGCGCAAGCGCCGTCATCTGCGACGTCAGTTTCCAATAAAGCGATGCCGCCGTTCGTGCGCAAACCACATCGTCGCTGTAGCGCCAGTCGCGCAGTCCCTGCGCCCCCATCCGCGGGTCAACCGCCCACCGGGCTCCAAGCGTTTCCACGGCTTGGTCGGCGCCTTCAGCCCCCGCAGAGAGCATGACATGGAGGAGCGTATGGATGCGCTGCCACTTAGGAAGATCTTTATCTCTTTGAAGAATGGGGGCCGGATCAATCTCTTCGCCCGTGGAGAGCCTGATGCCGTGACGCTTGAGAAAGGCTTCCGCGGGATTGCGCATCCAGCGATAAAGCTCCTTCACCGGAAGACGGCCGCCTTCGGCACGGGCAGTCAGTGCATTTGCCCAGGGCGCCGCCGGTCCATTCCAATTGGCAGCGGCAGCTTTGTCGACGGCCTCGAGCATCTTTCGGTTCGTGCTCTGCCACTGTTTTTCCTCAGCAGAAAAGCTCTTCGGTGAAAAGGCATTCAGCGGCAAGTGATGCGTGAGGATTGCTGAGGCACGAAGGCGGTCCGACGGCTCTTGAGCAAACGTCAGCAGCCATTCGCGCAGCTCCTGCGCCACTACCGACGGCTCCTTCCATTGCGCCGGATTGGCGCCTTCGGTGTAGGAAATGAGGAATTTGCTGCGGGCAGCCAGCAGCAGATCAAGGAAGATGTTGCGGTTGTCAGTTCGGCTGTCGCGGTCGCTGCGCCGAGGAAAGCGCTTCATCAGATCAAACTCCTCGGCGTGAGAGGCCCCCGGGAAGCTTGAGTCTTCATTGAGCCCCCAGAGCACGATCACCTTGTAGGGCAGCCCGCGAAGCTGCCGCATACCGGAAAACACCACTGTATTGCCCGGACGCCCTGCGCCTGTCTCGCCGCGCTTGAGACGTTCCTCTAGCGCCGCTATGAAAATTTCAAAGGAAACGTCGGGAATGCGTTCCGCCTCATCGCGCGCCTGCGCGATCTCATCGGCCAGATCTGCAGCCGCTCGTCGAATCGCGAGCCAGTCCCGCTGCGGCGTTTCCGCCGGAAAGCACTTCTGCAGCATTTCGCCGATCCAAAGCGTCCAAAAATGGGCGGATGTGCCGTCAGTAAGTTTTTCACCTTCCGCAGTCTTTAGCCGGAGCGTTTCAAGCACAGCGTAAAGGTTCGCGAGCTTGAGGAGCAGTCCGCTCTTTTCGCCCGTGGCATCCCAGCCGCCGAGCTCTGTACCGACAACGGGCAGCACATCTCCATAGGGCGCAGCATCCTCGTCCTGAGGAAGCATCCAGCCGAAAGCGAGACGCTCCAGTGCACGTTCGAGCGTCAGCTCATGGAGCGCCGCCGGCGCATAAACCTGCGTCTGACGGGGATCCGCGGCTTGCGCATCCAAATGCGCCGGATTGAGTCCGACTTCGAACCCCGCAGCAGCAAGCCACCGATTGAGAATCGCCAAGTCATCACTTTCGAGATCGAATTTTTCGCTCACGATCGGCAGCGACAGCCACTCGACAAACTTCTCCCGTGTGAACCCCCCGATCAGCAGGTTCTTCAGTCCGATGAGCACTGCGAGCGGCACGTCTGAGTCCGCCGAAACCGCACCGCAGACGCGGTAGGCAATCCGCCGCTCTGGTGCAAGGCTGCCGAAAACTTGATCGATGAGCGGTGCGGCCGCCGAAATGTCCGGCGTCACCACCAGAACGTCAGAGGGCGTCAGCGTCGGATCTGCCTGAAACTGCGCCTGCAGCCAGTCGACAAGCCCTTCGAGCTCTCGGGCCGCCGACGGCGCGCCGACAAAGCGAAGTGAGTCATCGGCCTCGTCAAAGAGCTCTGGCGCACCAGCGTCGGCAGCCTGTTGTCTGGCGGTCAAGCTGAGCAGATCCGGGCTGAGGTTGAGGATCGAATCCTGTACGCGGCGCAAAAGCGTCGGCTCGTTGGCTTCAATGTAGATGCTCTGTGTATCCAGCGTCAGATCTGCACGAAGATCCTTGGGATCACTCAGGTACTGCCTCAGGAAGTCACGCTCATCGAACAGCTTGCGGGAATGCGTTTCAACGGACAGCTGCCGACGTTTGCGAGCGTCATCATCATCCTCGTCGAATTCTGTCAGATCGCCGCGCTCCTGCGTAAAACGCCAGAGACGGTCGATATTGGCCCGCGTGCTTCGTCCGTTGTCAGCGAGAATGGGGTGACCCACCTCTGCCTGGCCCGCTGTCTCATCCCGATGCTTCCAGTCATAGAGCCGGCGCGGCACCAAATCGAACCAGTATTCGCTCGAGGGATTGAGCAGATAAAGCCAGACTTCCCGTCCTGAATGCGCATAAGCCTTCAAAACCGGCAGCATCAGCGGCGGCACGACAAAAGGCACAAACACATGGAGCGCATTGGGAAGCGCCACCTCCCGACCGTCTCCTAAGACGAGCGTACGGGCGTTGGCGGGGGCATCAGCAAGCGCCTGAAGCGACTCCGGAAGATGCTCAAGAAACCCGCGGCCGCGCCAACGTTTGGAGCGGGCAAGCCGCCTAAAAAGTTCGCGCTGCCAAACCGCGTCTTCATCCTCGGCCAGAGCCGCCGCCTCTCGCTGAGCCTGCGGCGTGGGATGGAGCCGATCCTGATGCAGCCCCAGCCATGCCAGAATCCAGTCGAGGCGATAGCTCGAATAGGCCACAAAAACGCCGGCAATGCGCTGAGCGAGCAGCAAAAGATCATGGTCGCTGCGGTTTTTAAGGCTGTCCTCCAAGCGGGTCGTCCGAGTGCGAACCGCTTCCCGCAGGCTTCCCGGTCCCGTAGCACGGAGTTCGCGCCAGATCATCCAGCGCGCCTCGTTGCCGATCACATTGGCCAGCGGCTCGCGAGAGAAGAACCCAAGCCACTCCGAAAGAAACATAAAACGCATGGACGCGCAGACGGATTCCTGTTTGGCAATGGCTCTCACCAGATCCGTCTCTACAGCCTTGCTCGGAATAATGACAGGAACACGGTCGAAGACGCCGGCAAAGCATTCGTCGGCTCTGAGCGATTCAGCCTCCGGACGCAGACGAAGCGCATCAATATTGTTGAGAAGCACTGCGCGCAGCACTTCATAGCTGTTGGAGTAGATGGTGTGGATCATGGACGGCAGGCTCCGACCGCATTCAACGTTCTTTTCGAAAAGATGAGCGCTGAAGCCATCCACTCCAAGATGCCTTCTGCAGACGGGAAAGTCTGCTGAAGGCGGACGGCTTCAGCGCTCCTTTGATCCACCAAGATTAACGCATCAGTGCGTCAATCATCGACCGATTGCAGCTACTCAGCTTTTGTCGGCTGAAATGTTCTTTCAAATTCGGCTGCGACGATCAATCAATTCATCAGATAGATGAAGAACAGGTACCCCGTCATTGTAAAAGCCAGCGCCACTTTGACAGCCGTGCCGACGATCATTCCGACCCAGGTGGCGACGCCTACGCGTCCGGCATGCATCAAGTCGCGTTTGGCCCAGAATTCACCGACAGCCGCGCCCACCAGAGGCATCACAAAGATGCCGAAAAGCCCCATGGGAATACCGACCACGGTCCCAACAATGGAACCCACAATGCCGGCCTTTGAGGCGCCTGCCCGCTGCGCACCGGCCGTCTGCGCGACAGAATCGACCACTACGCCAATGACTGCAAGCACAATCAAGACGGCAATAGTCCAGAACCCCACTTTTTCATAGTGATCAGCCCAGCCAATCAGCCACCCGCCGGCGGCAATCATCGGCAGGCCCGGAATCGCCGGCACGATTGTACCGGCAAACCCAAGCACAATGAGCACAATGGCGCCGAACCAGCACGACAGCGCAAACCAATCCAAACTTGTCAGCCATTCCATGAGCGAGCATTCCCTTTTGAATGAATTCCATTTTGTCCGGCTAAAGGTTACTCTTCAATCCCGCCCCAATAGCCCGCGTCCGCTGAAGGTTCAAAGCGCGTATTGCCGCCGAGGAACGTCATGCGAAGCGTCCCGATGGGGCCGTTTCTCTGCTTGGCCACAATGATTTCTGCCAAGTTTTTATCGACCGTTTCCTTGTTGTAGACAACGTCTCGATAGATGAACATGATGACGTCCGCATCCTGTTCGATTGCGCCGGATTCACGGAGGTCCGACATCACCGGACGCTTATCGGTACGGCTGTCCACTGAACGATTGAGCTGCGAAAGCGCAATCACCGGAACGCCGAGTTCCTTGGCGAGCGACTTCAGCCCGCGGGAGATTTCCGAGAGCTCCTGCGCGCGGTTGTCTTGATTGCTGCGCCGCTGTCCGGACATAAGCTGGATATAGTCAATCACGACGAGACCGAGCGGTCCGGCCTGATTAACCAGCCGCCGAGTGCGGCTCGTGAGTTCCGAAATCGTGAGTCCCGGCGTGTCGTCAATATAAATGGGCTTTTCCTCAAGACGATGCAGTGCCGCCGTGAAGTTGTCCCAGTCCTCGTCGTCGAGCTGACCTTTTCTGAGCTTTTGCGCATCAATACGGCCGACCGATGAAATCATGCGCTGCGCGAGCTGATCCGCCCCCATTTCCATGGAGAAGACCGCCACGGGCAGCTCCTGATCAACGCCCACGTTTTCGGCGATATTGAGTGCAAACGACGTTTTGCCCATCGACGGACGGCCGGCGATGATGATGAGATCACCGCGCTGCAAACCTGCCGTCACATGGTCGAGATTGGGGTAGCCCGAGGAAACACCCGTCACCTCGGAAGTCGACTTCGTGTTGTAGAGCTCAATGACGCGGGCGGAGACGTCTCGCACGAGCGTCACCAAAGGCTGAAAGCCGCGCTGTGTACGAGCATTGCGCTCATTGATGGCGAGCACTTCCTTTTCAGCTTCGTCCAGAATTTCACGTGTCTCGCGGCCTTCTGGCGCCAATGCATTGGTAACGATGCGGTCGCCTACGGTAATGAGCTGGCGCAGTACCGACTTGTCATGCACGATTTCCGCATATCGGCGGATATTCGCGGCCGAGGGAGAGCTCCCCACCAATTCGGTGAGATAAGGCAGCCCGCCCGCATCGTTCTCAATCCCCTTTGACTTCAGACTTTCAAAAACCGTCAGATAGTCCGCAGGGTGTCCCTCCTGCAGCAACTGCACGATTTCTTCAAAAATGATGCGGTGGTCGCGCCGATAGAAATCCTCTGGGCGAATAATGTCGACCACGCTGTCGAGCGCCGAATTGTCGATCATCAGGCCGGCGAGAATCGCCTGCTCGCTCAGTACGCTTGAGGGCGGACGACGTACTGCCTGAGCGGCTTCGTCGATATTTTCTTCGGCCATGACACAGACCTCAAAGAGGTATAAGGAACGTTGAGAAAGTTTTGATTATGACCGATCGGCGCAGGGTCGCCGTCCTTATCTGCCTCAAAGGCTTTGCGGCATCCCTGCGCTGCGGCAATAATCATGCAGAAAAAAGCCCCAAAGATCCTGAGCGGACTCCTCGGGGCTTTCATCGGTCTGCCGCCCTCAGAGCGGACGGCAGATGCGGTCGAACCGATTATTCCTCGGCGACGACCTTCACCGTCACATCGGCGGAGATGTCCGTCATCAGACCAATGGTGATGACGTATTCGCCGGTCGCCTTGATGGCGCCGAGCGGCGTGCGAACCTGCGACTTCTTGATCTGGAAGCCGAGCTTGTCCACCGCTTCAGCGATGTCGGCGTTGGTGACGGAGCCGAACAAACGGCCGTCGACGCCGCACTTGCTGGCGATCGTAACTTCAGCGCCGTTGAGCTTGCCGGCGAGTTCTTCGGCGGCAGCGACGCGAGCAGCCTGAGCCTTTTCGAGTTCAGCGCGGCGAGCTTCGAATTCGGCGATAGCCTGCTTCGTGGCGCGCTTGGCGTGACCCTGGGGGATCAGGAAGTTGCGGCCGTAGCCGTCCTTGACCTTGACGATGTCGCCCAGATCGCCGAGATGCGTGATCTTTTCAAGCAGAATGACTTGCATTTCTCTTTTCTCCCGTCGATTACTGGTTGTCCGTATAGGGCAGGAGGGCCAGGAAGCGGGCACGCTTGATGGCGGTGTCGAGCTGACGCTGATAGTGCGCCTTCGTACCGGTCAGGCGAGCCGGCATGATCTTGCCGTTTTCCTGGATGAAATCGCGCAGCGTGTCGACATCCTTGTAGTCGATCTGTTCAACGTGTTCAGCCGTGAAGCGGCAGAACTTGCGGCGCTTGAAAAGCGAATTTTGCTGGTTCGAACGGCGGGGCTTGCCCTTACCCTTAGCACCAAAAGCCATTTGGATGACTCCTCTATTTGAATTCTGTGATGTGTACCGTCAGACGGCGGGTTCTCATCGACTTGGGAGCCAGAAACCCCTTGAACTGGATTTCTGCGCCAATCTCCATTCCGTTCAGTCTTCTGGCAAGTGCCCCGTAGGACACCGCGTTGAAGTCGAACTCAAGCTTGCGGACCTTGCCCGCTTCGACCACTTCAGAGCGATGATGCAGGACGGCTTCGAAAACTTCGATGCCCGCGGGAGTAAACCTCACCGCTTCCCGCTCTATCAATGTTCCGGAAAGATCGATTGAATTCACGGATGGGATGGAACTTCGTCTGACAGCTTGCAGGAATTAGGCCTCAGCGGCTTCTTCCTGAGCAGCGGCAGCCTCAGCGGCAACCTTGCGGGCCTCTTCCTTCTCAATGACCTTCATCATCGGGGAGGGAGCGGTTTCGGCATGCTTCGTCTTCACAGTGAGGTGGCGAAGAACGGCGTCGTTGAAACGGAAGCCGTTTTCGATCTCGAGGATCGTCTCATGGCCGCACTCGATGTTGAGGAGCACATAGTGCGCCTTCACGAGCTTTTCGATCGGATAGGCGAGCGGACGACGGCCCCAGTCTTCGATGCGGTGAATCTTGCCGCCCTGTTCGGCGACGAGGGTCTTGTAGCGCTCGATCATCGCGGGAACCTGTTCACTCTGGTCAGGATGCACGACGATGCAGATTTCGTAGTGACGCATTTAGCCTCCTTGCGGAAAAAGCCGCCCAGAGCGTCGTTCCAGTGCGGCAAGGACAGTAAAGGCCGCGATTGTACCGATCCAACCGCGGCCCTGCAAGTGTTTAAGCCAAATTTCTTTTCAATGCACCCAAGCGTTTCGTCTTAGAGACGCTCGTCGGGCGAACCCGGCTGCACGAGGCCCGCAGCAATGCGCTGACGCAGTGACTCAAAAAGACAGATGCCGGAGGCAACGGAGACATTGAGCGACTCGACCGAACCCACCATCGGGATGGCAGCGAGGACGTCGCAGCGGCGGCGAGTAAGCTGGCGAAGGCCCTCGCCTTCTGCTCCCAAAACCCATGCGAAGGCACGCGCCTGAGCCACGTCATAGATCGTTGTATCCGTTTCGCCCCCGCCGTGCCGGCAACAAAGACACCGTTGTCACGCAGTTCCATGATGGCCGAGGCAAGGTTGGTAACCGACACCACCGGCACGGTTTCCGCCGCGCCCGCGGCAGCCTTGGCGGCCGCAGGCGTCATACGGGCCGAACGGTCACGCGGCACGATCACGGCCTGCACGCCGGCAGCATCAGCCGCACGCAGACAGGCGCCGAAATTGCGCGGATCTGTGACGCCGTCCAGAATAAGCAGCAGCGTGCGGTCTGTGATCTGATCGAGCAGATCAGCAAAATCAAGCGTGTTCTCGCGTTCTGCGGCAATCGCCGCAATGCCCTGATGGGGAACGTCGGGCGACAGACCGTCAAGACGCGCAGCATCAGCATTCATGACGCGTACACCGGCCGCAAAGAGCTTCTCGCGCATTTCACGCATGCGCTTGTCACGACGCTCCGGATCGACATAAACCTGCTGAATCGACTCCGGATCCAGCTTCAGACGAGCGGCGACAGCATGAAAGCCCGCCAGCACAACGGTGCCGGCCTCGGTGCGAATCCTCGCTGGACGGCTGCGTTCCGTGCGGTCGGATCGTTCGCGGCCGAAATCTTCGCCGCGGCCGCGGCTGCGGCGGACGCGCCCTGAACCTTCGTAGTGTTCGTCCTGAGAATTGTCGTCGTAGTGCTTCACGGAAAAGGCCTCGGTGAAAATAAGCGCTCCCCGAAAGGGAACGATCAAAAGCATTTTGAAAGGCCGGCATTGTAAGCGCCGGACATCCTCTATGTGGCGTTTGAGCGATTAGTACCAGAAATCATCATCAAAACGCCGGCGTCCGCCGCCCTTGGCAGGATGACGGCGGCTCTGATTGCTCAAGAGCGTAAAGTTTATCCGCCGCTCCTTCAGATCCACATCTTCAAGCCGTACCGTCAGCTGATCCCCCAGACGAATTTCCGTCATCTCTTCATGCGACGTCATCGTCTGTTTGGCGGGATCGTAGACAAAATAACCCCAGCCAAGCTGTGAGATATGCACAAATCCTTCAATCGGCATGTCGCTGAGCGTCACAAAAATTCCTGCCGGGCACATACCGGTAACGGTTGCCTGGAAGGATTTCTGATCCGCTGACAGCAGATACTGACATTTCAGGAACTTCATCACCTCGCGCGACGCATCGTCAGCACGACGCTCCGCGGCCGAGCAGATGATGCCTAAGCGCGTCCAAACGGCCTTTTTTGCCTCCTGACGGCTCAAGGGTTTTGCCGCCCCTGAAGGTTTTGCCTCCGGATTGGAACCGAGCTTGCGGGCGTGATACCCCGTCATCAGCTCCGCATCGTCAAATTCAACGGCCGGCGTATAGGAGCGCTTAGAGAGAATCCCCTTGATCGTGCGGTGCAAAAGCAAATCGGGGTAACGCCGGATCGGCGACGTGAAGTGCGCATAGGCCGGATACTGAAGACCAAAGTGCCCGATATTTTCCGGCTGATAACACGCGCGCTGCATCGTGCGCAAAATGGCCGTCTGCAGATAGGGCTTATCTTTCGTATCTTCAATGAGCTTTGCCAATACAGGGGCGAGATTCTCCGACCCCTTCAGTTTGAAGGAAATGCCAAACCCCGCCAGAATGCTCTTTAAGTCGTTGAGCTTTGTCTGCTCGGGTTCACCATGAACGCGAAAGAGCGTTGTCTGCTTCTTGGCAATCGCAAACTGCGCGGCGCAGACATTGGCCACCAACATACATTCCTCAATGATTCGATGGGCATCATTGTGGTCACGCACGTGGAACCCGATGATCTCGCCGTCCGCCGCAAAATCCGCTGCGCTTTCCTCCGTTTCGAAATCAAGTGCATGACGCTCAGAGCGCGCCGCACGGAGTACGCCGTAAAGCGCATAAAGACGCTTAAGTTCACCTAAACGCGGCCCCACCGTGTTCAGTCCCCAAGCCTCTCCCTGCAGCGCCGACCATACAGCGGTATAGGTCAGGCGACCGTGCGAATGAATGACCGCCGGATAAAACTGATAAGCCGTAGTCTCCCCTTTGCGGTTAACCAAAGCATCGCAAACCAGCGTCAGCCGATCAACGCCGGGGTTGAGCGAACAAAGCCCGTTGGAGAGCTTTTCGGGGAGCATCGGCACAACCGAAGACGGGAAATAGACCGATGTGGCTCGCTTTTGCGCATCGCGGTCGAGCGATGTGCCCGGACGAACGTAGTGACTGACGTCAGCAATGGCCACCAGGAGCCGCCAGCCTTCCGGAGTTTCCTCGCAGTAGACAGCATCATCGAAGTCGCGCGCATCTTCACCGTCGATGGTCACAAAAGCGAGATCCGTGAGGTCCACTCGGTGCAAAAGACTTCTGCGATCCACTTTCTCGGGCAGTTTTTCCGCCTCAGCGAGCGTATCGGGTGAAAAATCAATGGGAACGCCGAATTGAGCAGAGGCAATCGCCATTTCACCCAACGGATCATTCATTACGCCTACTTTGCGAACAAAATGTGCCGGGAAAATCTGCCACTCTTCGTCCGAACCCCAATATGCATCTTCGCGGCGTTTGGCAAAAAAAGGCGCATCGGCGCTGATTTCCAGTTCAACGGCGTCACGTTCGAGATCTACCTCAGGCGGCACCTCTTGAACGTTGACCTGCAGTTCAATCGGCGCAAAAGCAGAAATGGGTTTAAAGAGCAGCCACTCGGTTTCTTTGGCGGCAGCGTCAGTCACACAACGGCAGACCCATCGACGCTGCGGACGCGAAACCAGTCCCGCAGGCCGCCAGCCGCTGATCGTCTGACGCAGCTCTACCACGTCGCCAGGCACGACCTGTGCCGATGCCGTCAGACTGAACTCTGTCCCATCGACGCTCTGCGGCGTCACCTTCATGTCGCTCGGACGCCGAGCGCCCTGTACGACGCCGGTCGCTGTGGGAGCATCGGGATGACGAAACCAATGTTCTTCGCCGCCTTCAAATCCCTCTTCACTGAGCTTCATGACCAATGCGTTCGCCACGGATTTGGCGCAGGGCATCATGCGAACGAGGTGCTTTTTGGCCGCAGCGTATTGAACATCCTTTTGAAGCCCAGCAAGGATTTCCTTGGCTTGGGCAATCTGCTCAGGGGTAAGCTGAACTTCCGTGATCGGCAGCTGTTTGCTCTTTTTCTTCGACATGGATTCTTGAATCCGAATGAAATGATTATTTGGACCTCACTCTAAATCATTGTGCTCGAGCGCGCCCAACGAGCAGCACAAAAGCGCTGTTGCCCCGCTCACCGATCAGCCGACCTCGAAGATACAGAAAAGTTATTTTGGATCGCTCTCTTGACAAATTAAACTGATCACTTCATAATTTCTTTCCTCAGTGCCCGGGTGGCGAAATTGGTAGACGCACCAGCTTCAGGTGCTGGCGGCTTCACGGCCGTGAAGGTTCGAGTCCTTTCCCGGGCACCACAGAATTCAACGACAACTGTCGTTAACGAGACCCGCTGTAAGTCGCAAGACTTCGGCGGGTTTTCTGTTTTTTACTGCACCAAAACGAAAGAAACGGCGCCGACATTGAGCTCTGTTCGGCGCCGGTTCATGTCTCTGCAGCTCCTTGGCCGGTGCGCAGTGTGTGCTTGCCGGCTCAAAGGGGCTACCCCGAAAAAATTATTCAGCCTTCAGATGACTGCCCTTTTGCAGCACAAAGGTGAGCACCGCATAAAGCGATGCGCCAATGATCATTGCCGCAACAAGTCCGATGTTGGCACGCGCAAAAACGCTCGTTTCAGAACCCGCCGGCAGCAGGAAACTCACCGCATGGGCAATGTAGGGATCTGACGAAGTAATCGTGCCCAGACCAATCAGACTCGCGAAAATAAGCGACCCGAAAGCGGTCCAGCGGACGGATTCACCGCCCTCACCCGGAGCAAGTGCGAGTTTGCAGTCCCAGCCGATGCGCTTCTGACGCAGCAGGTCGACCATTTCAATGGCGCCCCACGTACCCATCACCACCGAGATCAGCGCGAGGAACGACTGGAAGGTCGACACGAAGCTGTCGGAGATAAAGAGCAGATAGTAGGCACCGAGCGCGATGATCACGCCGTTGAGAATCGTAGTGGCCAGACGCGTCATCGGCACGCCGAGGGCGAGCAGAGCAAGTCCAGAACTGTAGATGCCCGTCATGCCGGCTGAAATCAGCGAGATGATGACGATAAGCGAGAAAGGCACATAGAACCAGAAGGGCAGAATGCCGGTCAATGCGGCGAGCGGCTCATGGTTGGCTTTTTCAAGCAGGGCGGGATTGCCGACAGCGAGCATTACCCCGAGGATGAGGAGCACAGAAACAGGCACTGCAATGCCGGTGGTGGTCCAGAAAATGACGCCGCGCGCAGGGGTTTTGCGCGGGAGATAACGGGCATAGTCACCGCCGTAATTCAGGAACCCGAGACCCACCATGGTCATCGAAAGAACGATGCCGCCGACAAAAGTGGCGAAGCTGCCGCTCGGCGCGGATGAAAGCGCCGAGAAATTGATATTCGGAATGAAAAAGAAGAGATAGACAATCGTGAAGATGCCCGTCAGCCAGGCAATGGCCTTCTCAATCTTGATGATGAGCTGATGGCCGTAAATGGCGCCGCTCATCGTGAGCAGGAGCACGACAGCGAAACACCCGAGCGTGCATCCGGCCACCGGCATGCCCTTGTCGTTGAGGAGACCGGGAACGAGGTTGGCCACCAAATCGGCGAGCGTCGTCGTAGCCATCGAGAGCAGCGTCACCTTCCAGCCCATGTTGGCGAGGTAGCCAAAGAAGGTCGGGAGTTTATTGCCGTGATAACCAAATGCCAAGCGCGACTGCACAAGGGTCGGAAGCCCCGTGCGGACGCTGCCGACGGCAAGGATGCCCACCAAGGCGCAGGAGAGGAAGTAACCGATGACGCCCGCGAGCATCGCCTGCCAGACCGAAAGGCCTAAGCCAAAAACGTAGATGCCGAGCGTAATGCCGAAGATGGAAATATTCCAGGAAAACCAAACGGGGAAAAGGTCAAACGGGCGGCCGTAGCGTTCATTGTCGGGCACCGGATTGACGCCGTTGGTTTCGATTTTGGATGCGTCAGACATGTTTTTTTAAAGTCCGAGGGTTGATGAAAAAAAGGTTCTGAATGGGTTGACGTTCAAATATCAAGCAAATGCCGGGCTCGCAGTTCGGCGGCTTGCGGTGCGGTAGCCGCACCCTCCTGAGCCGTTACCCAGCTCGCCACCGCATTTCCGAGCAGCACGGCCTCAGCGAGCGTGAAGCCGCTGGCCAAACCTGCAAGCACGCCGCCCGCATGCGCATCGCCGGAACCAATGGTGTCGACGACATGCACCGGGAACCCCTGCAAATGCGAAACTTTGCCCGCCTGCGCCGCATAGGCGCCGCGCGCACCGTCAGTGACAATCACTGATTGAGCTGTCAAAAGCGACAAAGCCGCCGCCGCTTCGCGGGGCGTTGCCGAAGGCGCCAGCGTCTTTGCTTCCTGAGCGTTCACCTTCAGAATGGTGTTGGCCGAAAGAATGGCCGAAAACATCTCTTCAGGAATGCTTCCCGAGCAAGGGCCCGGGTCAAAGAGAATCTGCGCATCGGGGCGCTTCTCGGCGAGGAGCGCTTCAATGAAACCGGCATTGCGGGCGTCCGCCTGATACCCCGAGAGGTATATGAGATCTGCGCACTGAAGGTCGATCTCGTCAAGCCACTCGGGCTTAAAGCATTTTTCCACGCCCGACATCGATACGAAGGTGCGTTCGCCGTCGGGCTCCACAAATGAGAGGCACCAGCCGTTGTCGCCAATGCCGCGGAACTCGCGCACCGTGAAACCTCGTGCACGAAAAGTTTCCCGCACGCGGTCGGCAATCATGCCTTCGCCCACTGGAATCAGGGCGTCAAAATCAATGCCCAGTTTGGCAACGGCATCCGCTGCGTTGTAGGCGCAGCCGCCAACCACCTGCTGCCGGCTTGAACCTTCGACATCTTCACCCGAAAGCGGCAGACGGGGCACATGCACGATCACGTCGACGAAGGCGCTCCCGATGATGAGAATGCGTTTGCGGACGTCGAGCGCGTCAATGAGTTCAATGATGCTGCGCATTGCGGTCGCCTATGTCCTTAAAGCGTGAAAACTGCACGAGTCTTCATGACGCCCTGAGCCAGTTCGCCGAAATGGAGGCCGTTCGTTTTTTCCAAAAATTCGACCGTCTCAGCCGCAATCCCGCCGATGCCGCAATGCGCGCCGCAAATTGCAGCGGCCATGCAACCGATGGTATCGGTGTCCCCGCCCATATTGGCGGCGATTTCAGCAGCTTTCTTCGGGTTCTGTGCCCAGAAAGCCAGCGCGAGTGCAGCGGTCACGGACTCGCTCGTCATCGTGCCGGTGCCGATCACGTCATAGATAAAGCGTGAAACCGCCTCGTCATCGTAAGCCTCGCGGCGCTTGAGGACGAGTTCTTCAAACACTTCAAGGCGCGCCAGAATGCTTGCGGCCCAGGTTGGTTCTCCCTTGGCGGACGCTATCGGGAAAATGGTTTTCACATCGGCGAGCGTCTGCTCCCAGCTGCGGCCCGCCACGCCGCTGGCCACGGCCTGCGCCACCATTGCAGCGCCGGCAATCGTCACGTCGGTTGAATGCGTCACACGGCTCACTCGGGCAGCGACCTCGGCGATTTTTTCATGTTCGCCGGCTTCGATCAGACAGCCTACGGGAGCGATGCGCATTGCCGCCCCGTTGGTGAGCGAAAGTTTGGTGACCGGAAGGGCGTCTTCCCCTTTGACCCACGCAAGGAGCGAAGCCTTGGATGACGGTCCGAGCAAATTAATCTCAAACCCGTTCATGGACTCAACCCAGGCAATCAGATCCTTGGCGAGCGTCTGCACCGGCGGCACCGTGCCCGCCGCTTCAATGGCATTGAGCACCACGAAGGCCTGCGCAGAATCATCGGTGTAGTGTCCGGCCTTGAAGTAGCAGGCCACGATGTTGTCGGCGGGACCGTCGAGAAATTCGGTGATGCGGCCGAAACGTTCGCGCACCTTGGCGCGCGGCCAGAGCTCGCCCGGGACGCCGAGCGCGTCGCCGAGCACCATGCCGGCAAGCGCGCCGGCAATGCGGTCTTGAAGCTGGGACATAAAGACGGGAGAGGAAGTTGAAAACAGGGCCATTGCCTAGGCTGCATACCGAACAAAATCCCCAACACTAGGGTTATCGTTTAGGTGTTGCATCTTGGCGCGCCGGAGAATACCAAAATCGGTATAGATAATCCACTACACTTGGCGCGTGACCGGCATGTGCAAACAGCTCCGATGCTCTGCCCGCATGCTGCTCCGAGTCGTTTTTGTATTTCTCTTGGCCATGCAGATTCCCGTTCGCTTCCGCTACCGCATTGAACGTCGTCAGGCACGTTGGAACGTCGTGTTCCCGGAGCTCTCCTCGGCGAACTTCACTGCGGACTCGCCTGCGCAGGCCCGCACGGAAGCCCCCGAAAAGGCGCTGACGGCGCTCGCCCGCCTGCTGCTTAAGAGTTCTGAAGCCGTCCCCGTCTGCCAAAGGGCGCATGCGGGTGAAGGCGAAGCCGTGCTGCCGCTTTTTGCGCAGGGAAAGGCCCGCTTTATTGAACGGGCGTGGGCGCTTCAGGTTCAAGCCGCCGATGTTGCCCGCGCACTGGGCATTACGCGTCAGGAAGCCGCGAGACTCTTTGATCTCGCGCATCCCACAAAAATCGATGCGCTCTCCAAAGCGCTCGAAGTGCTGGGGGCTCAGCTCGATCTGTCGCTCTCGCTGCTGCCCCAAGGTCCTTCGCCGCTGCTCAATGAAAAGCCCCGGCGCGGACGAACACCAAAGTCAGCCGCGGCTGCCGATGATGCCGCGAGCACCTGAGGCAGATCAGCCGCAGCGGTCTTCAGAGGCTGGTGAAAGCGCTCTTAGTAAGGTTTCGAGACGGTTCGTCTTCGAGTCCTTCAATAAAGATATTGAGATTTTTATCAATCTTGACCACACCCGCCGCATTGTGTGCGGCATCGTTTTCAACCATCCCTTTGCCGACAATGTAGTGGATGCCGCGGCGCTCGGAATACCATCCTGAATGGTAGTGCCCGCTGAAGACTGCAAGCACCCGACGGCTTTGCTCCAGCACATCCACCACCTCGGCCGCATTGCGGATGAAATAGCCGTCCGGAATCTTGCCCGCGATTTTGCCGTGACTCGAATCCCAGAAATTCAAAAGCTGGTGAATGAAAACAATCACTGGTTCTGATCCCTCGGCGAGCACTTTGCGAAGCCACTCCACTTCGAAGTCCGGCACCATTGACACGCTCCATTTGAGGTTGCCGTCCGAATAGTGTTCTCCGGCCATCGTGTTGTAGCAGGCGTCCAGCACGATGTACTTGATGCCGCCCTTGGTAAACGCATAGTGCGTCAGGCCCTTCATTTCGTCTGAGTTTTCAGTGTGCGCCAGAAAATCCTCAAGCGAAATTTTGTCAAAGTCATGGTTGCCGGCGACATGGAAACGCGGCCCGGGAAACTGCCGGAATTCCGTTTCGACCTCGTCGAGCAGCCCCACCGTCTCCGCCCGACTGCCTGTCTTTGTGCAGTCTTTGAAGTCACCCAATTCAATCGCAAAGTCAGGGCGGCGCTTATTCATGAACGCAACGGCTTTGCGGAACTTCTCGAGCGACAAATCAAAGTACTCGTGGTGGGCAACACCTTCCTCATCCCAGAAATCGGGGGATTTGCGGCAGTGATGTACATCCGTCGCCCAGCCGAAAGATGAGATAACTTCGGCATCAGACGGAAGCGTTTCGCCGGAACGAACGAAACCCCAAGGAGAAAGCATGAGCAGTCCCATGGAGGACTGCAGTAAGACGCGGCGCTGCATGTTCGGCCTCTTGGCAATTGAAACGCCGGAATTATCTGCCCGCGTGATGTCTGTACCGTGACGCCGCCATGAATAGTTCATGATTCCAATCGATGCGCTGCGGCGCTCTCGTCTTCAAAATGCAAAAAAGCGGCAGAAGAAGACTTTTCCGTCTTCTGCCGCCGCTTTTCGATCAAGCGCGTACAGATCAGCTTGCTCTTGCAGTTTTACTGCAGGCGGCCGAGCGTCTTACCCGATTCAATGGCTTCAATGAACGCCTCGGCGCCTAGATCGTCATAGCATTCGAACGGCTGATGAATCCAGGGGCTGTCTTCGAAATAAACGCAGTGCCAATCGGGCTTAAGAACGGAGTGCGCCTTCCACCAAAGAACAGCCACGCGGATTTCCGTGATGGCCGGATAACGCTTCTTCAGGTGCGCCACCACTTCCTGAATCGTCTTGCCGGAATCGACCATATCGTCGACGAGCAGCACTTTCCCTTTCAGTTCGGCGAGTCCTGTCATGCAGTCAGCAATGTCGAGATTGCTTTGCACGGTGCCCTTGGCTTCGCGGTACGAGCTCGTTGCGAGAACCGCGAGAGGCTTGCCGTAGATACGGCTGAAGAAATCGCCGGGACGCATGCCGCCGCGAGAGAGGCAGATCAGGCAGTCAAACTGCCAGCCGCTCTTGGCGACCTTATAGACGAGCTCTTCGTTCAGACGGATGTACTCGTTCCAAGAGTAGGTGATATCGGACATGGGTGGTGTCGAAAAGAGGGAGAGTGAGAAAAACGGAAGGCGGCAGAACTCAAGGAGCCCGCCGCCTTCTGCGTCGAGAAATTGCGCGCTATTTTAGACGCACTGCATTAATCCGCAAAGGGATTGACGTGCAGAATTGTCTGCTCGCGATCCGGCCCCGTCGAAACGAGCGCAATCGGAGCACCGGCGACTTCAGAAAGACGCGAGAGATACTGACGGGCGGATTCCGGCAGTTCATCCCATTCCGTAAGACCGAAGGTGCTTTCTGTCCAGCCGGGGAACTCTTCGTAAATCGGTTCGCACTTGGCAACCGCATCGGCGCCGGAGGGCATAACCTTGAGTTCCTTGCCGTCCATCTTGTAGCCGACGCCAAGCTTGATCGTATCCAGACCGTCAAGCACGTCGAGCTTCATCACAGCCAGACCGGTGATGCCGTTGATCTGCACCGCACGGCGAAGCGCGGCGCCGTCGAACCAGCCGCAGCGGCGGGGACGCCCCGTCACGGCACCGAATTCATTGCCCTTGCGGCGCAGCAGCTCGCCCGTCTCATCAAGAAGTTCCGTCGGGAAGGGACCTTCGCCGACACGCGTGCAGTAGGCCTTGGTGATGCCAAGGACATAATTGAGCTTTTCCGGACCCACGCCGGCACCGGCGCAGGCGGAACCTGCAACCGTATTGGAGCTCGTCACGTACGGGTACGTACCGTGATCGATGTCGAGCATCGAGCCCTGAGCACCTTCAAAGAGGAATTGACGGCCTTCATCCATCTGTTCGTGGAGCGTTTCGGAAACGTCGCAGACCATGGGCTTCAAGCGTTCGGCATAAACGAGCGTATCGGCGATGACCTTTTCGGGATCGAGCGCTTCGGCGCCAAGGAACTGCGTCAGGATGAAGTTATGGAGCTTCATGACCGCGCGCACCTGTTCGGCAAAACGTTCAGGATGATAGAGGTCAGCGACGCGCACAGTGCGGCGGGCCACCTTGTCTTCATAGGCCGGACCGATGCCGCGGCCGGTCGTGCCGATCTTCTTCGCGCCCAGAGCCGCTTCACGAGCCTGGTCGAGCGCAATGTGGTACGGCATGATGAGCGGGCAGTTGCCCGAAACACGCAGACGCTTTTCAACATTGGGCACGCCTACAGCGTTGAGTTCGTCGACTTCGCGGAAGAAAGCTTCCGGAGAGAAGACAACGCCGTTGCCGATATAGCAGGTGCTCGTAGCATGCATGATGCCCGAGGGGATCAGACGCAGGATGGTCTTCTTGCCGTTAATGACGAGGGTATGCCCGGCATTATGGCCGCCGTTGAAGCGCACCACCCCGGAAGCCTGTTCCGTCAGCCAATCGACGATTTTGCCCTTGCCTTCGTCGCCCCACTGAGCGCCGATCACGACAACATTCTTGCCCATTTGAAATCCTTAATAAACCTAAATTGGAGGAAGTTCCCTTCGTGCTGTTCAATCTTCCGGGCCTTACGGAAGCGCTGGTCTGCAGCTCGGAGCTCGGGGGAGCGCAGGCGGCACGCTTGCGGCCGGCCGGGAAGCTTCTAAAGGAGGCTTTCTCGGGGAGGCTTGCGCGAAACCATTGCAGGCGCCGGCGATCTGCCGCTCGATTCAAGGCAGCGTTTACCTTCCATCAACCGAGTGCGGACGCAACCGTGAAGATAGCACACGCCGCGTGCGCCTGCCGACGCCTCCCACATGAGAGCGGGAGGCGCGCGCAAAGGATGCAGACGGTCTTGCGCGCGGGCGAGCCGCCTAGGAGACTTTGCCGAGAAAGCTCCAGATAATGACAAGGCCGAGCGCCACCAGAACGGAGGCCGCCGCGCGTATGACTCTTGGATCGGCCTTCGTGAGCTCAGCGAGCATCGCGAGCCAGCGTTCAGGCGCTATCAGCGGACTGATGCCTTCGAATACAAGCACCCAGCCGAGTGAAAGCAGCAAAACTTCCCAGCCGTCCATGAGTTAGTTCTGCTCCCCGCCTTCTTTCTTCAAATAACTGAAGAAGTCGGCCGACGGATCGACCACCATGACGTCGGACTTCTGCGAGAAGCTTCGGCGATAAGCCTCGAGCGAGCGATAGAAGCGAGCGAATTCCGGATCCTTGCCGAAAGCGTCGGCATAGATGCGCGCGGCTTCGCCGTCGCCCTCGCCCTTGGTCTTCTGCGCATCGCGATAAGCCTCAGCGAGAATCACTTCGCTCTGACGATCAGCACCGGCACGGATGCGCTCGGCCTGAGCCGCACCTTTGCTGCGCTCTTCACTGGCCACGCGCTTACGTTCAGCTTCCATACGGCTGTAGACCGATTCGGAAATTTCGGGCGTAAAGTCCACGCGCTTCATGCGTACGTCGACGATGTCGATGCCCAGCGCCTTGACGCGCGCCTGCAGGAGTTCGGAAATCTCCGCCATCGCTTTTTCACGTTCGCTCGAAGTGATTTGATTCACCGTGCGTTTATTAACGGCAATATTGAGCACGTCGCGCAGCAGCATCGCCAGACGATCGCTCGCAGCACGTTCGCTGCCCTGGAAGGACACCCAGTAGCGGCGAGCGTCACCGATGCGCCACTTGACGAACGTGTCGATCATCAGGTTCTTCTTCTCGCTCGTCTGCACGAGATCAGCACCGGACGCGTCGAGTGTCAGGATGCGCTTATCGAGATATACGACATTCTGGAGCGGCGCAGGCAGCTTGAAGTGCAGACCCGGCTCGGTCACGACGGTTTTGAGTTCGCCGAGTGCGAACAACATGGCGTATTCGCGTTCGCCTACGGTGTAAAGGCACGTCTGCGCAAGGCCCGCGGCCACAACAACGCCGACGGCAATGGAAGTAATGCTTTTCATCTGTTCTTCTCTTCAGTCGGTCATCTCAGCGCAGACGGCTGCGGATCATTTCACGCGGATCGATATCGGTGGAATAGGTCGCCGATCCAGCCGAATTGGTGCCGGCAGTATTGGGCGCCGAAGTGCTCGCAGCAGCTGCCGAACTTGCAGGCACGGCTGAATCTGCTTCGGACTTCGCCGCGGCCTGCGTGGACGCAACGATCTTGTCGAGCGGCAGATAGAGGAGGTTCGACCCAGACTTCTGATCTACATAAACCTTGGTGACGTTTTGATAAATGTCACGCATGGCATCCACGTAAATGCGGTCGCGCGTCACCTGCGGCGCCTTGGCATATTCGGTATAGACGGAAGTAAAGCGGTCAGCATCGCCTCGTGCGGTTTCTACGACGCGGGCTTTGTAGCCCTCAGCTTCTTCCTTCAGGCGCGAAGCCGTACCCTGCGCCTTCGGGATCACGGCGTTCATGTACGCCTCGCCCAAATTAATCTGACGTTCACGGTCCTGGCCGGCTTTCACCGCGTCATTGAACGCAGCCTGCACCTGCTGGGGCGGCTGAGCGTTTTGAATGGCGACGCTCATCACCTCAATACCGGTAGAGTAGCGATCCAGCATAGCCTGCATGGAATTGCGCACAGCCTCGGCAATTTCAGCCTTGGACTCGAAGAGAACGCTGTCCATTGCTTTTCGGCCGACCACTTCGCGCATGGCCGATTCGGCGGCCTGTGTAACGGAGGCGTCAGGCGCGCGCGTATTGAAGAGATAGTCCTTAGCGCCGGTTTCAGGCTTGATGCGGTATTGGACGTTGAACTGAACGTCAACGATGTTCTCGTCGTCAGTAAGCATCAGCGCCTCGCGCAGACGGTCTGTCGTGCCGCGCATGCCGATTTCCGCCGTACGGACGCTGCTCACGTCAACGAGCTCGACATCCTGAATCGGAGCCGGCAAATGCCAGTTGATGCCAGGCATGGTCGACTTGCTGTAGGCGCCGAATGTGGTGACGACGCCCGTCTGACCTTCGGGGACGATGTAAAAGCCGCTTACGCT
>ENA-ORRR01000744-ORRR01000744.1-human-gut-metagenome-genome-assembly--contig:-NODE-744-length-27698-cov-3.29664_pt1 | contig 27698 bp, 29 predicted proteins | sample MGYA00242182_ERZ509148 | MGnify/ENA primary metagenome ERZ509148 (study PRJEB26280, sample SAMEA2338674) | human gut metagenome | biome: human gut; feature: human-associated habitat; material: faeces... | reverse complement strand
ATACGGAAGGAGTTGCGACTATGTGCAAGGCTATGGAAGATATGAGAAATGAAGCTGCAAAGGAAAAATCCATTGAAATTGCTCTGCGGATGCTGAAAGCAGGAAAATATACCCATGAAGATATTGCTGATCTTCTTCAAATGACCGTTGATGAAGTCAAGGCTCTGGACGAGAGCAAGCCTGCCTGATGTGATTTTTTGCGAAATGCTCCTGCACCCTCTATAATTTCCGCAGGAGGTGCGTGAGCATGAAAGCAATGAATGAACAGACCCGCGCTGCGGTAGAGGAAGTCCGTCTGACCAATTGTGAGTTTCTGACGGTTCAGCAAGTGGCAAAGATTTTGAAGGTTAACAAGAATACGGTGTATGACCTTATCGGTGCCAAACTGCTGCGGGCGGTCAAGCTGGGCAGTACCAAAGTGGCGACCATCGCTGTAGAGGACTTCATCCGCGAGATGGATGCCGGACTGATTGAGTACGACACGGTTACGAAGAAAGCTACGCGGCACCGCGCAAAAGCCAAATCAGCGGCAGGTCAGAATAAGTAAGTATTTCGCTTGTGAAACCTGACTCAGTACTGAATTTGCAGAGCGTGTTTTTTGTGGGCAAAGCGTGGGCAAAAAACTTTTCGATTACCATAAAGGACATATATAGCTTGATAGTTACGCTGAGGTAAACCCGTCACTGGACGAGGCTCGTCACGGCAAGGCTTTCGAGGGCCTGCTGAAGCGTTACTTCAACAAGTAAGAAAGTCTGTATATCCGTGCTGGGATACGCTGAGGGAACGGCAAAAGCCAGTAAAACCAATGGTTTCCGGCACAAAAGATACGCAGTAACAGAAATGCGGTTCACTGATCAGAGTGAGCCGCATTTTTGCGTCTGTATCCATACCCGAAACCTGCCGGGACAGACAAACAGCACAGCCTTTCTCCGTCCGCACGCATAAATCGGATCGACTTTGCCACTGACACGGACTTTTCCTGCCAGCTTGCCGGACTTTTTCCGCCACTGCGCCGGAGCAGCTTGCCACTTTGATGATTTTCCCTAATAATGAAAGAAGCGCGAGCTGAAAAGTCGTGACTACTTTCAAGGAGGTCCTTCAAAAAATGACGGACTATAGGAAAATTCTTATGCTTCGAAGTAGGAAATGCAGTCAACGCGAAATGGAACGCAATAAGGTTGCATCTCGCGAAACAAGCAAGGCGGTATTTGAAGCTGCAGACCGGCTAGGCATCTGCTGGCCTATCGATGATGATATTACGAATGCAGATCTGGAGCGGATGTTCTTTCCGGACAAATACAAAAATGTTTGTCTGTATGTTGAACCCGATTATCCGTACATCCACCGCGAACTGGCCAAGCCCGGCGTTACACTGACTCTTCTTTGGGAAGAATACTGCCGCAAATGTTATGAAAGCGGCCGCACGCCGTACATGAGTACACAGTTTGGCGATAAATACCGCAGATGGGCTCGCATTACCAAGGCAACCATGCGCATTCAGCATAAGCCGGGAGATGCAATCCAGGTTGACTGGGCCGGAGATACTGTCCCGGTATACGATTCGGTTACTGGAGAACAGGGCGCGGCTTATCTGTTCGTAGCGGTGCTCCCGTGCAGCTGTTATGTCTATGCAGAAGCCTGCGATAACATGAAAACCGAGAACTGGCTGAACTGCCATGTTCACGCTTTCAATTATTTCGGCGGCGTGGCCAGGCTGCTCATTCCGGATAACTGCAAGACCGCAACTATGTCTAACACTCGATATGAAACGGTGCTGAACCGCAGTTATCAGGAACTTGCCGACTATTACAACACAGCTATTGTTCCTGCACGAGTACATCGTCCAAAGGACAAGAGTTCGGCAAAAGCTTCTGTCCGTTTTGCTGAGACCTGGATTATTGCTGCACTGCGAGATCGTAAGTTTTTCTCCTTGCATGAAGTCAACGAAGCGGTTGCTGAGAAGCTCGAAGAATTGAATAGCCGCGAGTTCAAGCAGCGCCCCGGTACCCACCGCAGCGCTTATCTTGAGGAAGAACAGGCGTATATGCTGCCGCTGCCCGCTGCACCGTTTGAAGCCGCTGTCTGGTCTATGGCAAAGGTTCCGAACGACTACCTGATTTCTGATGGCAAAAACAAATACTCCGTGCCCTATAATCTGATTGGTGAAAAGATTGATATACGCGTTACAAAAAACCTGGTGGAAGTTTATTATCATGGCAGCCGCGTTGCAAGTCACCGCCGTTTACAGACGCTGCAGCACGATCCTCTGGTAAAGCTTGAGCATATGCCGGAATCGCATCAGAAATATATAACCTGCAATGAAGATGACTTTAGGGTTTGGGCAATGTCCGTGGGTCCGATGGCGGAGCGTGTCGTGACATTCTTCCTCGAATCGGGCAAAGCTCCTGAGCAAGGATATAAGGCCTGCGCAGCCTCATGAAGCTAGGCGAACGCTATAGCAAAGAACGTCTGGAAATGGCGTGTACGCGTGTTCTCGCATACGGAACTACGCCCTCGATTCGGAATATCAACAGTATCTTGAAAAGCAGGCTGGATATCAAGCCTAAGGATTCCGCTGTTAAGGAACCTCTTCAAAACTCAAATCGCTATGGAATTACGCGCGGTGACGCTTACTTCAAGAAGGGCGGTGACCACGAATGAACCAGCAGACGGTGGATATGCTCACGGATATGAAATTGAGCGCCATGGCTGCGGAGTTTACAGCTCAGCTCCAGGATTCTTCTTTTCGTGCGCTCAGCTTTGAAGAACGCTTCAGTATGGCGGTAACGGCAGAATGGAACAGACGGCAGACGAACAAAGTAGAACGTTTGATTAAAAAAGCGTATTTCAGCGCCCCCTCCGCAACGATGGAGGGCATCGAGTACTACGAAGACCGCAAGCTGGACAAGTCTCAGCTGCTGAGGCTATCTACCTGCAAGTATGTCGACGAAGGGAATCATGTAATTCTGGAAGGTGCCTCCGGTAATGGCAAAACTTATATCGCCTGCGCTCTTGGAAATGCAGCCTGCCGCCGGTTTAAGAAAGTCGCTTACATTCGTATGCCTGAATTATTAGACGAAATCACCATTGCACGCAGCAGCGGCGAACTGAAGAAGCTGCTGGCTGCCTACAAGAAAGTGGATTTGCTGATTCTGGATGAATGGCTGATTCGTCCGCTGAGCCCGCAGGAAGCATATGATCTGCTGGAAATCGTAGAAGCTCGCTGTAAACGTTCAATGCTCTTTTGCACTCAGTACCAGCCCGAAGGCTGGTATACCCGAATTGACCCGAATCCAGAGTCCGACAGCCCAGTCTCTGAAGCGATTATGGATCGTATTATCCATAATTCGTATGAGATTATGGTTGAGGGACGCATCTCGATGCGCGAACGTAAAGGATTAAAGGCTTCTGCGCAGAAAGGTAGCGGCGAAGACTGAAATTCGAGGATTGTTATTGCGTTTTGCATGTTGTGAAGAAACATTGCACGAATGTGGACCAGTATTAGAAAATTGACACCTGCTCAGCCAGTGCTTGCACTGGCTGAACTTTTAGTGGCAAGGTGCTCCGGTAAGGTGGCAGAAAATCTCCGGCACGGTGGCGGAAAAAGTCCGTGCAGATGGCAGAATCGCTGCGATTTATGCAGTCCGCACGCGGTCTCGCATTCAGAAAAGCCGGAAGGCTGTGCCTGTCTGCGCCCGTCAATCCGCGAAAAGCTGCACCCAGTAAAGCGTGCCGTCGATATTGACGCTCGCAGAGCCGATGCGCGAGTAACTGCTGTTCAGAATGTTCGCGCGGTGGCCCGGCGAATTCATCCACGCATTCACGACCTCGGATGCGCTTTTCTGGCCGGAGGCGATGTTCTCCCCCGCCCGGAGATAGCTCACACCGCTCTCGCTGAGCGCCGAACTGAATGACGCACCCGACGGTCGTGTATGCGAAAAGCTGCGTGCGATCTCGCGTGCGCGCACCGCCGCCGCCTCGCTGAGCGCACCGTCCTCGACGAGCGCGGCATAGCCGTTCTGACTGCGCGCGCTGTTCGTCAGACGAACGACCTCGCTCGCGGCGCTGCTGCTCTGGATGCCTGCGCTCACACTGCTGCTCCCCTGTACCGGCCGGTCCAGATGAACTGCGCCGGCGGCTCCTGTAAGCGCTGCGGCCGCCAGCGCGGCGAAAACAATTTTCTTTATCCTGCTCATGTTATTTCCTCCTGTAAAACGGCGGCTCTACGTCCGCTCTGCGGCAAGTATACCATGTTTTGCAACCGTTCTGCAATGGAAATACCGGCTATTCAAGCCAGTTTATGCCGTTTCCGGAAACATTTCATTCGTTTTACAGCATTCTAAAAAACATTTGCAATTGCCTGTTCGATGCGTCATAATGATAGTGGGAAAATTTTTGCACCGAAATGCACACACATACACATCTTTTTCGGTTTTAAGGAGATGAAACATCATGCTGATCCCCCCTTCCCGTCCCTGGCATCGTGCAGAGAACGCGGAGGAATTGCTTGCGCTCTCAAAGAAGCTCGGGCTCACCCCGAAGAAAGCCGTCGAACCCAAGCCGCTTGTTTACCGTGATCTGCTGAACGGCACGAGCGAGTCGTGTAAGCTCGTCGGCTGCGAGGGCGAACGCTACGCCATCATTGATATCGGCGGCGTTCTGCACACCATCCATATCGACTGTCTTGCCGATATGCAGTCCGGCTCGCGCACCAGACGTACAGAGGCCGAACCGGATTGCCCGGTCTACACGGTCATCGACATCGAAACGACCGGTCTCGACCGTCAGACCGCTGAGATCATTGAGTTCGGCGCGCTGCGCATTGAGAACGGAACGCCGTCAGCACAGTTTTCCATGCTCGTGCAGGCTTCTGCGCCCGTTCCTCCGGTCTGCGCCAGACTGACGGGCATCACGGACGATATGCTTGCCGGACAGCCTGAAATTCGCGAAGCGCTTTCGGCATTTGTCGCATTTATCGGAGATACGCCGCTCGTCGGTCAAAATCTGCTGGATTTTGATCTGCCGATCATCAACCGCATCTGTGAGGAGCAGGGCATTTCCCCGCTCCGGAACCGGTGCTGCGATACCCTGCTCACTGCACGGCGCTGCCTCACGCTGTCGAGCTACAGGCTCGAAGCACTGGCGTCGGCGCTCGGCGCAGAGCAGAGCACGGCGCACCGTGCGCTCGGCGACTGCGAAACGACATACCGCGTGTTCGAAAGACTTGCTGAGGATTATCCTGCGGCAGTTCAATGGGCACGGCCGCCGCGCCCGCGCAAAACGGCTCCGTCTGCGCCGCGTCCGCGCGTTACCGCATCGCAGCTTGCGCATTTTCAGTCGCGCCCAAAGGCAAAGGACATCGTCCCGGCGACCGATCTGTTCGATCCGGCGCATCCGCTGTTCGACAAGACCTGCGTGCTGACGGGCGAGCTGTTGAAGCTGAGCGACCGCGAAGCCATGCAGCACATCGCCGACTGCGGCGGTAAAAACGCCGATAATGTGACAAAAAAGACCGATCTTCTCATTGTCGGCGGCGGTTCGCCCAGGGAGAAGAAGAGCGGAAAGGTCCGCAAGGCCGAGGAATATATTGAGAAGGGCATTCCGATACAAATAATCAGCGAGGAAGAATTCCTTCAAATGTGAGGGCCGGGATCTCCCGGCAGAGACAAAAGGGGCAGGGACGCCAAGGCTTCCCTGCACAGGGGCATCAACCAAATACCGTTCATGAGCAGAGCATGAGGCCACCGGAAATCACCCGGTGGCCTCGCTTTGCATGATACAGGCTGACGCCCTTATTTGCCCTGATAGGCGCGATGTAAGCGATAAATAACTAAAATGCCGACAGCCACCAGAGAGTGGCTTCCGGCATTTTGTCAGGGTGCTTTCTTGCAGACATCGGGTAGGTTCTCGGACCAGAGCATCAGATTAAGGAAGGCTTTTCAGTCATTACACATCCAGATAATTTTCTTAGCGGCATAACATGACCAGGACAATCGTTTCCTTAACTGAATCAGTCGCCGTTACTCCATGTCGCTTGCGCGCTGATCCGTCGATGTTTGAAATGTCCGAACAAGCGGCTTTGTTGTAAAAAATGAAATCCGTGCTGAAATCTATCTGATAGGGTTGAGCAAAACGCGAGTTTTGCAAAGTCGAGTCACCAATATATAGGTTTTAAGCAAGCCGGATGGCACTATTTATTGTATAGTCTCATGAACAAATTGAAATTTTACTCATCCCTATATTTCGTTTTACAGCCGATAGCCAAGCAGCCGCGAGATGTTATGCGCCGTCTGCCGCGCCTCCCGGATCATGACCTCCTGATCCTCCCGCATTCGGTAATCTGGGCCGGAAATGCTCACAGCCGCCACCACCTTGCGGTTCATATCATAGACCGGCGCCGCCACGCAGATCAGCCCCGCTTCAATCTCACCGTCATCCATGGCATATCCGTTGAGCCGGGCCTGGACCAGCTGGGAACGCAGCTGGTCGGAATCGGTGATGGTGTTGCTGGTCAGCGGATAAGCCTTGCGGTTCATCCACTGGCAGTAATCGTCGATGTATGCCTCGTTCTGGCAGGAAAGCATCGCCTTGCCGCTGCTGGTGGCATAGGCCGGCGCCCGCCCGCCAATCTGTGTGTTGCAGACAATGGAGCGGTGGGTCTCCACTTTATCCAGATAAAAAATATCGTGCTCCAGCAACACGCTGAGATTAATGGTCTCATGCACAGTGTCGCTCAGGTGCTCCAGCTCCGGCCTGGCCACCCGCCGAAGGTCCGATTGACCCAGAATCGCACTGGCCAGCAGCATCAGCCGCGGTCCCACCCGATAGCTCTTGCGGACAGGGTCCTGCACCAAATACTGCCGCTCCGCCAACGTGGACACCTGGCGGAACACCGTGGTAGAGGGCAGATCCAGATGGTCCACCAGCTCCTTCAGCGTCCATTCGGTCTCTCTGTCCATGAAACACTCCAGGATCTGTAAGGCGCGGAGGATACTGGACACTTGCACTTTCGCCATATATTTCTCTTCCTTTCGCGCAAAATGCTCATTTTTTAAGATGCTTGGCAAATAAACGGAAAAATCCTCTGATAATAGTATACCACAAGAGAGGCTGCTTGTGAATCTTTTTCATCTTATATTCCGGAATTAAAGTCCGTACTATGGAACTTTTTGAGTCTCTCCCTTCTCCCTTGCCTATACAGCTCAGACAGCGGCTGAAAATAAGGACTCAGAAAGGAAATGAAACATGAGCAAAAAAGCGTTGTCATGGACGGAGATACCGCAGCAGCCTATATCTCTTACGCCTTTACCGAAGTGGCCAGCATTTTCCCCATTACGCCTTCTTCCACCATAGCGGAAAAGGTGGATGCGTGGGCGGCCAACGGCAAAAAAATTCTCCCTGGAGATACACTGGAAATCCATGTAGAGCTGCTCAGCGAGCGGGCGGAAAAGGCCATTGCCACCTGCCAATGCGCCGTCTACACCGCCGGCGATCTGGCGGCGGAAACAGGGGGCACCATCACCATGCGCTGAAGGCCTCTTTCTCTCCCGGATTCCCTGGGCTTTCCATATTCAAAAGCGGCCCGCTGTCTGAATACAGCGGGCCGCTTTTTTGCTTTTTGCAGGGGAAATTTACTCAACACCCTCCCGGCGCAGCAGCTCCAGGATCTTGGCGTCATCTTCCACTGTCGCGTTGGGCATGGGGAAAGTGCCGGTGCTGCTGGCGGCCACGCCGCGCAGCTTGCAGGCTTCTTTAATGACCGGCAGGAAGGGGCTGCGGACCGCATAGAGATCCATCAGGCGGTCAATGGTCTGCTGTCCCCTGGCGATCCCGTCCAGATCATTTTCCCGGAACGCCCGTACCCAGGCGGAGCAGACCTCAGGCACCACGTTGCTCAAAGCGCCGATGCAACCGTTGCCTCCAGCCAGCACGTTGTGGGCAAAGTTGTCATCAAAGCCGGAATAAATCTCAAAGGAGGGGATCTGTGACTTGACGACCTTGATCAGCTCCCGGGTGTGATCCATACCGGAAATAGTATCCTTCATGCCCACGATGTTGGAATGGATCTTGGCCAGCGCCAGCACCGTTTGAGGCGGGATGGTATAGCCGGTGTTGTCGGGGAAATTATAAATGTAGATATTGCCATGAATTTGAGCTGCCAGGCGGTCGTAGTATTGCAGCAACGCCTCAGTGCCGAAGTGAAAGTAATAGGGCGGCAGAATCATGACGGCATCGGCCCCGGCATCCAGGCAGAAATTAGAAAAATTTACAATCTCGTCCGCCACCATGTGGCTGGTGCCGATAATGAGCTTAACCCGGTGGTTCACCGTCTCAATGGCAAACTTGGCCATCTCCCGGCGCTGGTCCATGGGCATGGCAAAAAATTCGCTGGAGCTGCCCTCCACCAAAATGCCGTCAACACCGTTTTCAATCAGATTGTTGAACAGGTGCTCCTGGCTTTCAAAATCCAGGGTGCCGTCTTCGTGAAAGAGCGTGATTGCAGGCGTCAGATATGCTGCGTTCATGATAGAACTTCCTTTCTTGTCTGCCGGCAAAAATGTTCTGCCGTTTTTTGATTCCGTATAACGGAATCATATTCCAAATTAACTTTACACAAAACTATGCCATTAACATCACAAATATAGTATAGTCTTTTCCCTCCATTTGTCAAGGGGTTTTTCCGAAACACGCAAAAAAAAACCGGGCCCGCACTGCGGGCCCGGTCAGAGGGGCATTGAAAAAACTTACACGAAGTTGCACACGCGGGCAATGGCCATCTCCGTATAGCCCAGGGACTCGGCCTTGGTCTGCTTGCCGCAGGCCACCTCCTGGGTCAGCTTCAGCAGCTCGTCACCCAGGCTTTCCAGAGTCTTGGTACCATAGATGATGGGAGAAGCGTCCACGTCAATGTTGTCCACCATGTTGGCATAGGTCAGCTTATTGCCGGTAATCTTGATGACGGGAGCCAAAGGATTGCCGGTGGGAGTACCGCGGCCGGTGGAGAACACCACGATCTGTGCGCCGCCAGCCACCATGCCGGCAACGGAAGAGGGGTCATTACCCGGGGTGTCCATGATGACCAGACCCTCGCGCGCCTTGACCTGCTTGCCGTACTCATAAACGGCATTGACGGGCCTGTGGCCGCCCTTGTGGATGCAGCCCAGGGACTTCTCCTCCAGGCAGGTCAGGCCGCCAGCCTTGTTGCCGGGAGAGGGGTTGCCCTCGCGGACTTCCTCGCCTACCAGCTGCAACGCCTTTTCGTAGCGGTGCACGATCTCATAAATCCGGTCATGGACCTCGGGCGTGGCGGCTCGGCGGGCCAGGATGTGCTCGGCGCCGATGAACTCAGTGGTCTCGGACAGGATGGAGGTGCCGCCCTCCTTGACGATCAGATCGCTGAGCTGCCCGATCAGGGGGTTGGAGGCAAGGCCGCTGGTGGGGTCAGAGCCGCCGCACTCCGTGCCGATGATAAGCTCGGACATGGGGAATTCTTCCCTTTGCAGCAAGGACGCCTCTTCCACCATTTCCTTGGCGTAGCGGACGGCCATATCAATGGCCTTCAGGGTGCCGCCGGCCTCCTGGATGATGACCTGCTTCAAGGGCTTGTTGGTGCGTTCCTTAATGGACTCCACCACCAGATCCATCTGGCAGTTTTCGCAGCCCAGGGACACAACCACCGTGCCGTAGACATTGGGGTTAGCGGCATAGCCGGCCATGACATCCATGGTGAACTGCTGGTCGGAAGCCACCTGAGAGCAACCCAGCTGGTTGTTGAAGGTCACGCTGCCCACCACCTGCTGAGAGATGATGCGAGTAGTATCGGAGGCGCAGACGCTGGCAGGCAGAATCAAAACCTTGTTGCGCACGCCAACGCGGCCGTCAGGACGCTTATAACCGTAGAAATTCATATTGAAATCCTCCTTTTCTCAGCCTTTGGCATCCAGGTTTTCCCGGTGCTCTTCCAGATTGTGGCAGTGAACATGCTCGCCGGCCTTGATATTGCGGGCGGCCAAGCCGATATGCTCGCCGTACTTGACAATGGGCTGGCCCTTGGCAATGTCGCAGGCAGCCAGCTTGTGATAAATGGTGATATCCTCCAGAGCGGTCAGGCTCTTTTCCTGGCCGGCGCAGTTATAGGTAACGGTGTCACCCTTGGCGATGGGCTCAATGGCAACGATCACGTTGTCCTTCGCCGCTTCAACGATCATAGCATTCAGCATTGTTATTGATCTCCTTTCGATCCTCTTTCTTTTCAGCAAGTGCCTTCTTTAAAAATCAGTCCTTGGCAAACAGAGCAGCCTGCGCCTCGTCCTTGGGGAACTTGGGACAACCATACTTCTTGGCCCACCAGGAAGTGATGATGGGAACCAGAATGGCGGTCAGGATGGCGGAAGCGGCCACCTGAGAGGTCGCAATGTCCGCCCAGGGAGCCCAGGTGGCGTCTGCGGCGGCAATGACAGCGGGAACAGCCACGGCGTTGCCTGCGGTAGTGGCAACGGCCCAGCCGGCATAGCCGGGACGGCGGCTGATAAATCTGTCGCACAGCATGATGAAGACGCCGCCGATCAGGCAGGTGATAAGGCCCAGCAAAATGCCCTGGACACCGCCCTTGGCGATGTTGGTCAGGTTCATGCCGGAGCCCAAGCAGAAGCCCACGAAGGGAAGCAGGATGCTGCCGGCGGGAGCCAGGAAGTCAGAGAGGTCCTTGTCAATGTTGCCCAGGATCATACCCACCAGGATGGGGCCGATGGCGGCAACCAGAGCCATGAACGGGATGTCGGCAAGGCCGCCTGCGCCCATAGCGATCATGGTGAGCATGGGGCCGTCGTTGATGGCCAGCAGAGGCATGGCGGCCTGGTCAACCGTATCGCCGTAGCTGTTCATCAGGGCCAGGTACACAGAACCATTGGAGTTGGTGACAGCGGAGATGATGGCCAGCGCGCTCAGACCCAGCAGGCCCTCGGGACCGCAGAGCTTGCCCACGCCGATACCGATGGCGGCACCGATGATGAACTTGGCAATCAGCAGCACGCCGCCGCGCTTGCCGACGCCGCCGATCTCGCGGAACCGCAGGGTCGTACCCAGGCAGAACAGCTGAATACCGATCGCCGCGTTGGCACCGGCGCTGGTGAAGATTGCGGTGGTAAAGGAACCGATGCCAGTGACCTGCGGGAAGAAAGTATTGATGAACGCGCCCAACAGCATAGGCACGACCATCATACCGGCGGGGATTTTTTTCAGGAACTTCATGATCATGGGCTTTTTCCTCCTCGTTTTTATTCTTTTTCTCCCATGTCTCCACCCGTTTTTTCGGATATTCCGCATGGCGGAATATTGTTCCAAAACGAGGGCGAAGTAAATTCCCCTCTAGGGGGAACTGTACTTCTCATACAATCGCATTATATCTTTTTTCGATTCACTTGTCAAGAAATTGTCAGGCCACCGCCTTGTTTTCAGCAATTGTGCACGAACTACGTCTCCAAAATCTGTCGAAAAAGTCAATAAAGAGTCTCTTGTCAGAGGCCCTTTTCCACCGGATGCGCTTTCAGATATTCCCGCCACTCCACGCATTCCGCGGTATGGAGATGGATGCCGTCGGAGATCAGTTCTTTTCGCAGGCAATCGTTCTTCACGGTCACGGCCTCCGCCACATTCAAATACAAGCACTCCTTTTCAGCCGCCGGTTCCTCCAAAAGTGCGTTATATACTGCAATAAGGATTCCTCCCGGGGACAAGCAGGCTCCCGGGTCGGCGGATGGGACTTCTCCGGCCCCGTGTCCACCGGAAGCAGCGGCTCCAGCACCTACGCCGTCACCGGCGCTTCCCGCACCGGGACCTGCGGCGTTTCCAGCGGCACCGCCGAAACCGGCGGATTGCCCGACAGCAGAACGCAAACCGCCCCCATCAGCATCACCGCACCCCCAAAAATGACGCCGGCCGCGGCCGCCGCGCGTTTCCTCACCCATCTTTTTCATGGCAACACATCTCCCACTGTGTCTTTTACTTATTAGACGGGATTCGACCGGAAAAGTCGATACAATATGGCGCTGTTGAAAAAGTCTCGCAACAGCCCTCGCGGAATGCTATAATGAGGAAAACAACCTGAGGTGATGGGATGCAGCTGGCGATGCACATGGTAACGATCGAGGACTTAATGCCGCAGGAGCACCTCCTCCGAAAGCTGGAGACGGCGCTGGATTTGTCGTTTGTGTACGAGGAAACAGCCCCGCTTTACAGCAAAATACGGCTGTCCGGCCATCGACCCGGTGGTCATCGTGAAGTACCTGCTGGTGGGGTTCCTGTACGGCATCCCGTCGGAGAGGCAGATCGAGCGGCGTATCCAGACCGACATCGCCCTGCGCTGGTACCTGGGCCTCGACCTCTTCGACCGGGTGCCGGATCACAGCACCATCTCGCAGCTGCGCCGCCGGAAACCGTCCTTCCGCAGGGTATTTCGGCAATTATTTGAAGAAGTCGTGCGCCAGTGCATTGAAAAGGGCCTTGTCAGCGGGCGTGTGGTCGGCACGGACTCGACCCATGTGAGGGCCAACGCCTCCCGCGCGTCGGAGGAACTCGCTGAGATTACCGAAGTGCCCGGCGGTCTACTGGGAACGGCTGGACGCTTACAAGGAGAAAGAGCTGGAGGAGTTTGAGCGACGAATCGGAAAACGTCGGAAAAAGTGGACAAGGCAGATCAAACGGGACAACCGCCGCTCCCACGCCCTTTGTGCAACGGGCCCTGATTGCTAGGGCCTCTACGGTTACAGTTCAGATTGGGGAAAATGAGGGCATTACGCAGACCTATACAATATAGTGCAAAGCACACCCTAGAAATACTTGAAAAGCAGCTCGAACGGATTGATACCAGTTCAGCGCTTGGAATGTGGGAATTTGCCTCCTATGTCATTTCTAGTAGTCCTGTAGTTGCCAACAATGTTGCGCACATGTATCTGGCTTTAACGCAAGGAGAAGGCTCATTCATATCAAGCGCTGCAGTACATCTTTGGGACGGTGAAGAAGAAAAGGATCAAGCCGCCACCATTCTCGAAAGGATTCGGAAAATCACACATCCGGTCTTTGGCCCCAGGGATAGTTCTGATATCACTCTCTATGCCAAGTGGACAGTGCAGGGCGGTATCTCCTATACCGTGGAGCATTATCAGCAGAATGTAGCGGACAATGAATACACCCTTGCGGACAAAGAATCCAAGACCGGCGCTACGGGTCAGCCTAGTCTTAACCTGTTCAATCCAAGTGTATGGGGGCAGTCAACGGCATAGCCGATGGCTGCCGAAACTAACAAAAAATAAGTCGAGGAAAATTCCCTCGACTTATTTTTCGTGCCCTGTACCGTCCGATCTGCCCCATAGGTCACATTGTGTACCTATGAACATGAACCGTTCCGTTGCAGTGTTTTCCGTGATGATGGTGTTCGAGAAGTTTGTCTCCATCAGACCGCGCTTTGTGTCGTTCAACAGGCAAATACCGCCGCCTTTTGCAGCGCTGTTGGTACTCATAACAGTATTGGTCACCGCAAGGTGATTTGCTGTGAGATCACTGCTATACAAACGCGTTCTTAATCTGTACCTTGGCCGCATCATTCAGATTTGCCAACAGGATTCCGCCGCCAACCGATTGGTCTTCCCAACCATCGGCAGAGTTGTTTTTGATCTTTACCGGATTTTCTTCGGTGCCATTGATAACCAACCCCGGTGTGGTAGTAGTCTGCCTAATTGTTATGAAAGAATTTATCACTTTTCAAGTCTGTTTTTGGGCGAAATGGCCTAGATTTGCGGTATGTTACCATCGGCAGACAGACTTTACAAGAGCCTGTCTGCCGATTTTTTCGCTTTGGGTGTCAATAAGACACCCAAGGTTGGACAGCGAGGGTGTCTATTGCACACCCTTGACCTTAAATCTTTTGCAGGAGTTTTTGATTCCGGGGTATTCACCACGCTTTTTTTTCGGGAGGGGTAGTGAGGGGGTATCAGAAAAAACAGAAAACCGCTCTTTACTGCCGTCTCAGCCAGGACGATGGGATAGAGGGCGATTCCAACTCCATCCAAAATCAAGAGTTAATATGTAAAGGGTGGTTTCTCCCACCTAATACATATGACTGCGGCTCATTTGTGGTGAATGGAACAGCAGTTGTAGGAAAGGAGTCAAAACACCTTATAACCGCTGGAAATCAACACACAAAGGAGCTGATTTTTATGAAATCGTTATTTAAGCAAATGGGCGGCACTTATCATCAGGAGGGCGATTACCTTATCCCAAACCTTACCCTGCCAGATGAGCCAGAATATCAGATCGGCAAGTATGGACGTGTGCGCCGCAGTTATCTGAAAGCTCATCGGCCTGTTCTCTACGCGAACTTTCTCACATCTGGGACGCTACATCGGCACCTTGCCGAGATTGACCAAGCCTGCAATGAACGAATGGAAATCGTCGTTTCTGCTATGGCGAAGCAAGAAGGTGTGACCGAATCGCTCAAAGCCGCCGACCAGATGGAATGGGTACACCGCATGAACAGTATCCGAAACCGCACGGGGGAAATCGTTTTGACCGAGCTTGTATATGAATGACAAATGCCCGTTATTGGCAACATGGCCGATAACGGGCGTTCTCTTATTCTCTGGGCAATACGAACCTATATTTGCCCTTGCCTTGACCGGTAACAGGTTCTATTAATGCGCTTGCACAGGATGCGCAGGCGCATTTGCTATTCCTCACTCCGTAAAACCGGCTCAATCACACTCAAAAAGTACTCCGTTATCGTCTCCGGCGTTTCTTTCATCCCACGGGACACCCACCAGTCAATCGTTTCAACGAAAGAAGACGCAATGTGGTTTACCAGATAGTCCTCCGGCAGCGTAGCACTTTTCAGAAGTCCCTTTTCGGCGTACTGGGTCACAATCAGCGTCCGCAGGTTGGTTTTGAAGTATTTCATAAAAATCTCATTATTTTCTGAGGACAGCAGCTCCAGAATATTCCGGTCATTTTCCTGCAAGTGTCGTACCAGATGCAGAAACACAGAGTCCGTTTTGTTGCCGCAGGAATAATGATAATGTCCGTGGGGCAAGCCCATAGCCGTGTCGATGATATGCCCGAACAATTCTTCACACAGGGATTTCAGCAGATAGTCCTTCGTTTCAAAATGGGCATAAAAGGTCGTTCTTCCCACATTGGCTGCATCAATAATCTCCTGCACGGAGATCTGATTGTAATGCTTCTGAGAAAGCAGCTCCGCAAACGCGGAGAAAATCGCATCTCTTGTTTTCTTCTGCCGTCTGTCCATATCTGCCTCCCGAACAATTCGCAAAATCTGTTCCGAACCGAATGTTCCGCAAAATCTGCTTCTTGCTTCCTTACTTCTTTCTCGATACAATAAGTTCAGAACAGAATAAAGTGTTCTGTATCGAATAAATGATACAGGAAAAGGCTTGCAGTGTCAAGAAGAAAGAGGTGTCCGAAATGTTAAAACGAATCAATGATTTTCTGGCAGGACTCCCGATGACCATCATCGGAGGCGTTCTGCTTGTATTCAGCTTTGCCCTGCCGAGGACGGGCGTCAATCTCCCGGTTGACCCGGCATGGGGAACGGTTGTAATCTCCGGGATTCCGCTTTTGTATCTTGCGGTGTGGCGGATCATTTATAATCCCGGAATCAGCAAAATCTCATCTGCTCTTTTGATTACCATTGCCATGTTTGCTGCCATTGCCATTGGCGACCTGTTCGCCGCCGGTGAAGTCGCTTTCATCATGGCAATCGGTGCGCTTTTGGAGGACGCCACCACGAACCGGGCAAAGAAGGGACTGAAAAAGCTCATCAGTCTCGCTCCGACGCAGGGACGGCGCATTCGGGACGGAAAGGAAGAAATGATTCCTGCTGAGAAGATCGTCAAGGGCGATATGCTCCGAATCCTGCCCGGAGAAACCGTTCCGGTGGACGGTGTCATTGTAAGCGGTGAAACCTCCGTTGACCAGTCGATTATGACCGGTGAATCTCTGCCAGTAGATAAGGCAGCCGGAGACACGGTGTTCTGCGGGACCATCAATCGTTTCGGCGCAATCGACATCCGTGCAACAAAGGTTGGCGAGGACAGCTCCTTGCAAAAGCTCATTCGCATGGTGCAGGAAGCGGAGGACAAAAAAGCGCCCATGGCACGAATTGCCGACCGGGTCGCAAGCTGGCTTGTCCCTGTGGCGATGTTGGTTGCAGCCATTGCCGGTATTGCAACGCAGGACATTGTCCGTGCGGTAACGGTGCTTGTGGTATTCTGCCCCTGTGCGCTGGTGCTGGCAACCCCCACGGCGATTATGGCTGCCATCGGGCAGGCTACCAAACACGGCGTAATTATCAAATCCGGCGAAGCGTTGGAGAAGATGGGCAAGGTCGATACCATCGCCTTTGATAAAACCGGTACGCTGACCTATGGAAAGCTGGAAGTCAGTGATGTTCTGTCCTTTGCTCCTGATTTGGACGAAGAAAAGCTCCTGTATCTTGCGGCTTCTGCCGAGGCAAAAAGTGAGCATCCGTTAGGGAAAGCAATCGTGGCGTATGCGAAAAAGCGTGATTTACCTCTTAGCGAATCTGCGGCGTTCCAAATGACCTCCGGCAAAGGCATTTCTGCCGAGGTGGACGGCTGTCAGCTCCTTTGCGGCAACGAAAAGTATCTGCACGAGTGCGGCGTTTCCGTGACAGCGAACGCAGCCGGTACACTGGAAAAGCTCCGGCTGCAAGGCAAGGCATCCATTCTCGTTGCGGTGAACGGTCAATGCGTCGGTGTAATTGCGCTGTCGGATGTTCTGCGTTCGGAAGCTTCGGCAATGGTGCAGAAGCTGACCGCCATGCAGACAAACACATATATTCTTCAAACCCCTTGACCTAAAGTTAGGTTTAGGTGCTATCATTATTATAGCAGAAACGAAAGCGCAGCGCAAGAGCGTGCGCCGAAATAAATGGAGGTAACGTAAAAATGGCAATCAAACAAACAGCCGGTAGGGATGCTTTGGGCAATTTCGCGCCAAAGTTCGCGGAGCTGAACGACGATGTGCTGTTCGGCGAGGTATGGAGCCGGGAGGATCAGCTTTCCCTGCGAGACCGCTCTCTTGTGACGGTGACGGCGCTCATGGCACAGGGACTCACCGATTCGTCCTTCCGGTATCATCTGGAAAGCGCAAAGAAAAACGGCATCACCAAGGAGGAAATTGCTGAGATTCTGACCCACGCCGCCTTCTATGCCGGATGGCCCAAGGCGTGGGCGGCGTTCCGTATGGCAAAGGAAGTGTGGGGCGAGGACACCGGCGAGAATGCTATGGCAGAGCACGCTGCATCCATGGTCTTTCCCATCGGCGCGCCCAACGAGGGCTTTGCACAGTATTTCAGCGGGAAAAGCTATCTGGCGCCTGTCTCCAAGGAGCAGGTAGGCGTTTTCAACGTGACCTTTGAGCCGGGCTGTCGGAATAACTGGCATATCCATCACGCAAAAACCGGCGGCGGGCAACTCCTGATCTGCGTTGCCGGACGCGGCTTTTATCAGGAATGGGGCAAGGCCGCTGTGGAGATGCTGCCGGGCGATGTGGTAAACATTCCGGCCGGTGTCAAGCATTGGCACGGCGCAGCACCGGACAGCTGGTTCTCCCATCTCGCCGTAGAGGTACCGGGAGTTGAAACATCCAACGAGTGGCTGGAGGCCGTAAGCGATGCAGATTATATCAAAGCAACTACGAATAAGGAGCGCAACGAAAATGACAGATGAAAGGCTGAATTTAACACAGAAATGGGACAAGGTGTTCCCAAAAAGCGACAAGGTTGACCACAAAAAAGTGACCTTTCACAATCGCTACGGCATCACGCTGGCGGCAGATCTGTACACGCCGAAGAATGCAGTGGGCGAGCTGCCCGCCATTGCCGTCAGCGGCCCATTCGGTGCAGTGAAGGAGCAGTCCTCCGGACTGTACGCGCAGAAGATGGCGGAGTATGGCTATCTCACCATTGCCTTCGATCCGTCCTATACCGGCGAGAGCGGCGGACTGCCCCGGTATGTGGCCTCACCCGACATCAACACCGAGGATTTCTGCGCCGCCGTGGATTTTCTGTCCGTGCAGGAGAATGTAGACCCGGAGCGTATCGGCATCATCGGCATCTGCGGCTGGGGCGGTATGGCTGTCAACGCCGCCGCGCAGGACACCCGCATCAAGGCAACCGCTGCCATGAATATGTACGATATGACCCGTGTCACTGCCAACGGCTATTTTGATGCAGAAGATTCTGAGCAGGTGCGTTTTGAAAAGAAACAAGCCATGAACGCCCAGCGCACCGAGGACTACAAAAACAGCAGTTATGCCCTTGCCGGAGGCGTGGTCGATCCGCTGCCGGACGATGCGCCGCAGTTTGTGAAGGACTATTACGCATACTATAAGACGCCGCGCGGCTATCATCCACGTTCCCTGAATTCAAGCAATGGATGGAATGTAACCTCCTCACTGCCCTTTATGAATCTGCCGATTTTGCAGTATGCCTCGGAGATTCGTTCCGCCGTTCTGCTGGTGCATGGCGAGAAGGCACACTCCCGTTATTTCAGCGAGAGTGTCTATAAAAAGCTCACCGGCGACAATAAGGAGCTGCGCATCATCCCCGGTGCCAGCCATACCGATCTCTATGACCGGATGAGCCTCATTCCATTTGAAAAGCTGAATGCGTTTTTTCAGGAAAATCTCAAGTAAAAGAAGGAGTATCACATGAAAAAACCATATATGATCTGCCACATGATGATGTCGATAGACGGAAGGATCGACTGCGGCATGACGGTAAAAATTGCCGGGTCCAATGAATATTACGAAACGCTGAATGCTTTGAACGTTCCCACAACGCTGATCGGCAGAGTGACTGCACAGCTTGAAATGTCAGACTCCGGCGTATTTGAACCCACAAATGCGGCAGCAGCGTTCGGAAAAGAGGGCTTCTCAAAGAAGAGGGATGCAGCGGGCTATCAAGTCGTTGTAGATACAAAGGGAACGCTCCTTTGGCGTGACGACAGCAACAGCGGAACGCCGTTGGTCGTCATTCTATTGGAAGCCGTCACAACGGAGTATCTTGCCTATCTCGATTCGCTTCATATTTCGCGGATCGTCTGCGGCAAAACGCGAATCGACCTGCGCAGAGCTGCGGAAATCCTGTACTCTGAGTTTGGCGTGGAACGCATGGCGATCGTTGGCAGCGGCACGATCAATGCAGCCTTCCTCCATGCGGGACTGCTGGATGAGGTCAGCATTCTGCTCGGCCCCGGAATCGATGGACGAAAAGGCATGACCTCCACCTTTGACGGTCTGCCCATGGGCACAGAGCCTGTCAACCTAAAGCTTACAAGTGTGCAGCCCTATAAAGATGGCGCAGTCTGGCTGCGGTACACACTGTAATAACGCTCCGGACACGGATAACCCCTCTGCCGACACTCAGTCAGGGTGTCGGCAGAGGGGTTTGCCTATTCAGGATGATAGCGAACAAATCACAGATGCCTTCCGGTGACGTTTTCCGTATTCTGCGCAATTTCCTCCGGCGTCCCGGCAGCGACAATGCGCCCGCCCTGCTCTCCGCCGCCGGGACCCATGTCGATGATATAGTCCGCATTGCGAATTACGTCCAGATCATGCTCGATGACAATAACAGTTGCACCGCTTTCTACCAGTCGGTCAAAGACCAGCAAAAGCGTCTGCACATCCAACGGGTGCAGACCGATGGTCGGCTCGTCAAAGATAAATATCGAGGTGTCCTGCTGCCGCCCCATCTCGGATGCCAGCTTCAGCCGCTGGGCTTCGCCACCCGAAAGACTTGGCGTGGCTTCTCCAAGAGTCAGATACCCAAGTCCCAAGTCCTGCAAAACTTGCAAACGGGCAGAAACAGTTTTCATATCCCCACAGGCGGAGAGCGCCTGCTTGACGTCCATATCCATGACCTCCGGCAGAGAATACGCTTCTCCGGCCTTATTTTTCCGCTGAACCTGTTCCGCTTCCCGGCGATACCGGCTGCCCCGGCAATCCGGGCAGGGAATTTCCACATCCGGCAGAAACTACACATCCAGACTGATGGAGCCTGTTCCGTCGCAGGTCGGGCAGCGGAGCTTTCCGGTATTGTAGGAGAAATCTCCTGCCTTATAGCCCAGTGCTTTGGCCTCCGGCAGTCTTGCATAGGCCTTGCGCAGCTCGTCGTGAACATTGGCATAGGTGGCCACGGTAGAGCGGACATTGATGCCGATGGGTGCGGCGTCGATCAGCTTGACCTGCCGGATGCCTTCTGCACAGATTTTCTTTACATGAGCCGGCTGCGCCGTTCCGTTTGTCAGGGCTTCCAGCGCGGGAATCAGGCTTTCCAGAATCAGCGTGGTCTTGCCGGAACCGGATACGCCGGTCACCACCGTCAGCCGCCCCTTGGGAATATCCGCTTCCAAGGGCTTCACGGTGTGGACGGCATCCGTGGAGAGATGGATGTGCCCCAGCTCAAACATCTCCTGCGCCGCCGCTTTCTTCCGAAGGGGCGGCGTTTTCCCTCTCAGAAAAGGGCCGATTTTGGAATGGGAGTCGGCTGCGATCTGCGGGATAGTACCCTGTGCGATGATTTGCCCGCCGTCTGCTCCGGCCTCCGGCCCCATCTCCACCACCCAATCCGCTTCGGACAGGATCTGCGTGTCGTGATCTACCAATATGACCGAATTGCCGTCGGCAATCAGATCGTGCATCACATCGGTCAGTCCCACAATATTGGACGGGTGCAGACCGATGGACGGCTCATCCAGCACATACAAAACGCCTGTGGTACGGTTGCGGACGGCACGAGCCAGCTGCATCCGTTGGCGCTCGCCGGTAGAAAGGGTGGCAGACGCCCGGTCCAGCGACAGATACCCCAGTCCCAAGTCCATCAGCCGCTTTGCCACTGTCCGGAAGGATTCGCAGATGCTCTCCGCCATGGGGCGCATTTCCTCCGGCAGCGTGTCGGGGACATGATCGACCCATTTCACCAGCTGGGACAGCGGCTTTTCGCACGCCTCCGCCAGCGTGATGCCGCAGAGCTTTGGCTGTCTTGCCCGCTGGGACAGCCTGCTTCCGCCACAGTCCGGGCAGACGCTCTCCTTCAAAAAGCGCTCCATCCGTTTCATACCCTTCTCGTCCTTGACCTTGGACAGGGCGTTTTCCACAGTGTAGACTGCATTAAAATAGGTGAAGTCCAGTTCACCGGATTGATTCGTTCCCTTTGCCTTATAAAAGATATGCTTTTTCTCTGCCGGGCCGTGATAGACGATTTCCTTTTCCCGGTCAGTCAGGTCCCGGAACGGCACATCCGTGCGGACGCCCATTTCCCGGCAGACGTCCGACATCAGCGACCACATCAGCGTTTTCCAGGGCAGAACAGCGCCCTCATCAATGGTCAGGGAGTCATCCGGGATCAGCGTCGATTCGTCCACCGTGCGCACAAGTCCTGTGCCGCCGCAGGTCGGGCAGGCCCCCTGCGAGTTGAAGGCCAACTCCTCCGCCGACGGCGCATAAAACCGTTCTCCGCAGACCGGGCAGGTCAGTGCCTGCCCTGCTGCCACAGCAAGGGTCGGCGGCAGATAGTGCCCGTTGGGGCAGCGGTGGCTTGCAAGGCGCGAGAACATCAGCCGCAGGCTGCTCAGCAGCTCCGACCCGGTGCCGAAGGTGCTTCGGATACCCGGAACGCCCGGACGCTGATGCAGTGCCAGTGCCGCAGGAATGTGCAGCACCTCATCCACCTGCGCCCGTGGTGCCTGCGTCATTCTGCGCCGGGTATAGGTGGAAAGTGCATCCAAGTACCGACGAGAGCCTTCCGCATACAGTACGCCAAGGGCAAGGGAGGATTTGCCGGAACCGGACACCCCTGCAATGCCTACGATCTTATTCAGCGGAATATCCACATCAATATGTTTTAGGTTGTGTACATGGGCATTCCGAACTTGAATGACCATGGGATTTTCCTGTTTGTTCATTCTATTCTCCTTTACCTTTTTGCCAGATAGAACGTTACATGGGATTCCTCATCAGAAAGCGGAATATTGACTCGATTCGGATAGTCTCGAAGCCGAACATAATCCGTGGTAAAACAGGGCAGCGACGAGGCGTTCACCAATTCTTCAAACACCATAGCATCCGGCTGTACCAGAAATTTGGAGGCAGGCATCTTCTCCCGGCAGAGGGTGTCCCAGAAGCCCAGCTCTGTCCGCAGCAGGAAGTTGAAGCCGTTGATGTCCGCAAAGGTCAGCGCTTCGTATTTTGCAAGCTCATGGTCCGGCGGCACGCAGACAAATAGATTCTCTTTCAGAAACGGCTGGGCGCCTTCAATGGGAAATGGCAGAATGGCCATATCGCAGGAGCCGTCCTGCCATGCGGAAAGCACCTCTCTATTCTGGCAGATCGCAGAGGAAACCATCATTTCCGGCTGTTGCGTGTTCACGTCCTTTTGCAATTCCCACAGAGGCGCAGGCGCACAGGACTTGATGATAATCGTGTGCTGCCGTGCGTCAAATTCCTGCACCTGACGGACGGTGGTCTCTGCCTCCCGTAAGAGCGTTCGGGCAGCTGCCACGGCCATTTTTCCGGTTTCGTTCAGTTCGATTTTGTTCTTCCCACGAAGGAAGAGCGGTACGCCGAAAGCCTCCTCCAGATGCTGCATGGAACGGGTAATAGACGGCGTGGAGATGTGGAATTCCTCCGCTACGCGGCTGAGCGTACCCAGGTCGGCAAAAGCCACAAGCTGGCTTAACTCATTCAGATCAATCATAGTCTCACCTCTCGAAATGCTTTTCATATTATGAAAAGCAGATTGCGATATCAATAGTGTACAATATCGGAAAAGTGTTGTAAAGTAGGAATCATAAAAAATCCTGCTTTTCAGGAAATTGGAGGTATCATTATGGAATACGTTACTTTGAACAACGGCATCAAGATGCCGAAGCTGGGCTACGGCGTGTATCAGACTCCGCCGGAGGACACCCAGCGCTGCGTGCTGGATGCCATTGATGTGGGCTACCGCAGCATCGACACGGCACAGGCCTACGGCAACGAAGAGGGCGTAGGTGCGGCGATTGCCGAGAGTGGTCTGCCCCGGGAGGAGTTCTTCCTGACCACCAAGGTATGGATCACCAACGCCGGCTATGAGAAGGCCAAAGCGTCCATTGAGGCATCCATGGAAAAGCTGCGTACCGATTATCTCGACCTGCTGCTCATCCATCAGCCGTTTGGCGATTATTATGGCACTTACCGGGCGATGGAGGAATTTTATAAGGCCGGAAAGCTCCGTGCCATCGGCGTGTCCAACTTCGGCCCCGACCGGTATCTGGACATTCAGCATTTCTCCGAGGTCAAGCCTGCCGTCAACCAGATCGAAACCCATGTGTTCCAGCAGCAGAAGTTGGCCAGAGAATATCTGAAGAAGTACAACTGCCAGATTGAATCCTGGGGTCCCTTCGCCGAGGGTCGCAAGGATATGTTCATCAACCCCGTCCTGACGGAGATCGGCAAGAAGTACGGCAAGACCGCCGCACAGACTGCCCTTCGTTTCCTGATGCAGAGTGACGTGGTCATCATCCCCAAGTCCATCCATAAGGAGCGGATGCAGCAGAACTTCGACCTCTTTGACTTCACCCTGACGGCTGACGATATGGCCGCCATCGAAGCGCTGGACGGCGGCGAGAGCCTGTTCTTCTCCCACTATGACCCCAAGACCGTGGAGTGGTTCATGTCCATCCTGTGATTCTTATGTTTATATCATTGTCCTATGTAAAGCGAATGATAGCCTATAAGTGTGCTGCAGTTTCAAACTTTTTGCTATCCCTTTAGGGATACAACTGGTAACGCCTCCTCTAAGGCTGCGCAAATCATTACTCCAATAGTGGATATGATTCTAAGTTCGGAAATTTGAGAAATATCCCTCAAGCCATTGCCTATCAAAGAACTTGAAGCATGATGGCATACGAACTCGACTCTGTAAGCTACTGATCTGAATGTCACCGGGCATACAAAAAGCATCCCAGACGCACTGTTTGGGATGCTTTTGCTGTAAAATACTATTCTTGCTCTCTGTATTCTGAATTTTGAGTTTAATGCAGAAAATCACCTTGACAAATCTCGTCTCAAAAAGCCATCTTGCGGAAGATCACCACTTCCCCAGCCCCTGCTTTTATGTGGATGACGGTTTTTCGGGAGGAAACTTCCAAAGACCGGCGTTCCAGCAGATGATCTCAGACATGGAAAACGGCGGGATCGGGATCATTGTGACCAAAGATCTCAGTCGCCTCGGTAGAAATCAGCTCCACACGGGCCTGTACATCGAGGAACGCTTCCCCATGTTCGGCGTCCGCTACATCGCTATCAATGACAATGTGGACACCGACAGCAGCGAGAACAACGACCTCATGCCGTTCAAGAATTTGTTCAACGAGTGGTTTATTCGGGACACCAGCCGGAAGATCCGTGCGGTGCTGAAGGCCAAGGCAGAACGGGGCGAACGGCTGGGGACCAGAGCGCCCTATGGCTACCGAAAAAACTCAGAGACAAAAAAGCTGGAAGTGGATGAGGAAGCGGCATCCATCGTCCGCAGGATCTTCGCCATGTGCGCCGGCGGCAGCGGTCCCAGTCAGATTGCCCGCATTCTCAAGAAAGAGCAGATCCTGACACCCATCATGTACGCCTACACCAGATTCGGCATCACGTACGTGGGGCTGGATACACAACGACCGTATCACTGGTCTGGGGATACCGTGGCGGATATGCTGGAGAACGAAATCTATCTGGGAAACACCGTCAACATGAAGTAGAGTACGAAGTCCTACAAGGACAAACGGAGGGGTGGAACATTCCAGAGAAGAATGCTTGGTGTTTAAGAATACCCATCCCACCCTCATTACGCGGGAGGTCTGGGACGTGGTACAGAGAGTCCGTAAGAACACGCGCCCCAGACCGTGGAGATTGACTACAACGGCATTGGCTATGTCGGCAGCGGACAGCAGGATGTGGAAGAAGCACTGGAAGCACCGCAAACCCAGGACACAGCGGAACCCCGGCAGGCATCGTAAACACGATGGCCTGCCGGGGTATCCAAGGAATCACTTGTTACCCCTGTGAGGGGGGAACAAAGGCTTCCCTGCCCCTTTTGCCCCCGTCCCGGGAAGGGATACCGTCAGCAGACGGTAAAATTTTTCAAAGGATGCCCCACAGCTGTGAATACCACTGTGCTGCCTCCGGTACGGCAACACCCCCAAGACGGTATTCCGCTGCCAGCGCACATTTCGCGCGGTACGACCGCGCATCCTCAAACCAGACCTCCTGCTCCGTGCCGCCTCGCCAGAAATTATAGTGCGGCGCCTGTGCCGCATCATCATAACGGACAGGTGCACCGACCTGCACTGCCTGCTCTGCGGCCTGCGCCCCGGCGAGCGGACGGGCACGCTGTCCCTGATGCCACGGAAGCGCCCACTGGAGACCGCCTGCCGGCAGGCTGCACAGCAGCTTTTTCGCCGGGATTTCGCTGACCGCATACCGTACCGCCTCATTCATCCTGCCGATGTCCGCGAGCGCAGACGGCGCACCAAGCGCGACCGAAGCATTTTTCAGCACGCAAAGATCTGCGTTCCTGCCGAGCACCCGGAAATCATGCGCCTCGCAGAGCAGTCCGGTCTGACCCCGACAGGTTTTCGGCGGCAGGGCAAGCAGCAGCACCAGCTTTTCCGATGCAAGCTGTGCCTTCAGCGCTCGTACAAAGTCCGAGAAAGCATCCCGGTCCTCCGGCATCAGATACTCGAAATCGAGCATGATCCCCGCCCACTCCCCTGCCGCTGCATTCTGCGCAGCACTGCGGATCAGATTCGCGCGTGCAGCCGGATCTCGCAGCACCTGACGGGCGCGTTCGCCCGAAAACCGGCCGTTCTCGTCCTGCATCGTCAGCACGAACACCGGTCTGACGCCGTACCGCCGTGCGAGCCGTACCGGAATTTCCGCGTGTATGCCGGGGATGCGCCCCGTGCGGTCAAAGCCGAACGATGCGACCGCTAAGTAATCCAACTGCGGCAGCACACGGCGCAGCATCCTTGCGTCCGTGCCCTGCCGCACGCCGCCCAGAACGATTTTTCGCGGATATGCGCCGCTCTCCGCAAGATAGAGCGTCTGTCCGGGCGAAACCCTGTCCTGTCCCATGAGAAACGGATTATCGCGCCAGAGCTGCCGCACGGTCGTACCCTGTGCCTCCGCAATCGAGGCGAGCGTATCTCCGCGCCGCACGGTATACTGCCGGCCGCCGACCGGGACGAGAATGCACTCCCCGGGCGTCAGACGGTTCGGGTCGCGCAGCTCGTTCTGCCGCAGCACAGCCGCCAGAGGCACGCCGTAATGCTGCGCAATACGGTAAAGGCTCTCTCCCGGCTGAACAACATGAATTTCCATCTCTTCACGCACCTTTCCTTACAGGCTATGCCGCAGGTCAGCCGTGCGCCACAGACAAAAAAGCGCGTTTTCACACAGAAACAGCATTTGCCCTGCAAATGCAAAAAGAGCGGGCAGCTCGTTTGAACTGCCCGCTCTTTTCATTCGATTTACTTTTTGTGAGGCGTCTGATTGTGAGCGCCGCAGCCGCCGCAGTGCGCACAGTCGCCGCCGCAGCCGCCCGACTTCTTGACGAACACCGAGCGTGCCGCGAAGAACACGATCACTGCTACGATAACAGCAAGAATAATATCACCCATGATATATGCCTCTTTCTAAAGTCAACAGTTAGTTTGCGTCTACGCTCATGCGGCGCAGGCCCTCGGTAGAGTCAGCCTTGGCCGGCTTGCGTGCCAGCAGGAAGATGATCAGCGCGATGAACGCGATGGCAACAACAGTGCCGACGCCGAAGCTCAGCTCGCCGGTGATCAGACCGCCGATCTGATAGATGATGGTGGATACAACGTAGGCGTAAACGCACATATAGCCGATGGCCAGTGCAGTCCACTTGCCGTTGTTCATCTCACGCTTGATCGCGCCCATTGCAGCGAAGCACGGCGCACACAGCAGGTTGAATGCCATGAAGGCATACGCGCCGACCTGCGTAAAGTCCGCAGCCAGCTCGCCCCAGATCTCGGAGCCGTCCTCTCCAACCTCGCCGACGAAGTGATACAGCTGACCGAAGGTAGCAACAACGTTCTCCTTTGCGACCAGACCGGAGATGGCGGCAACGGCGGATTTCCATGTGCCGAAGCCCGGCAGCGTGAAGATCGGAGCGATAACAGAGCCGATACGCGCCATGATGGAGTTGTCAATATCGGTTACCGCGCAGAATGCGCCGCCTTCCCAGCCGTAGCCGAGGGTAAACCACATAAAGATGGTGGACAGCAGGATAACGGTGCCTGCCTTCTTGATGAAGGAGGAGCCGCGCTCCCACATGGAGCGGAATACGTTGCCGGCGGTCGGAACGTGATAGCTCGGCAGCTCCATGACGAACGGAGCCGGGTCGCCGGTGAAGATCTTGAACTTCTTGAGCATGATGCCCGAGATGATGATGGACAGAACGCCCAGAACGTAAGCAGAGAATGCGATGGTGCCGGAGCCGCCAAAGAACGCGCCTGCGAACATCGCGATGATCGGCAGCTTAGCGCCGCACGGTATGAAGCAGGTGGTCATGATGGTCATACGGCGGTCGCGCTCCTGCTCGATGG
>ENA-ORRR01000729-ORRR01000729.1-human-gut-metagenome-genome-assembly--contig:-NODE-729-length-28435-cov-3.56441_pt1 | contig 28435 bp, 26 predicted proteins | sample MGYA00242182_ERZ509148 | MGnify/ENA primary metagenome ERZ509148 (study PRJEB26280, sample SAMEA2338674) | human gut metagenome | biome: human gut; feature: human-associated habitat; material: faeces... | reverse complement strand
CTCGCCGGCACCCTCTGCACCGCGCGCCGCAGGCAGCGACATCTGCAGATAGGTATCGGCCAGATACGCCTCATCGAACTCGGAGCGGTCGGAATCCAGCAGGTAGGCGGCAACCACGGTATCGAAGATGCGCGTGGAATCGGCAGACAGCGGGTCCATGAGCTCGGGCTCAGAGGAATCGATAGGCGAAAGCTCGTGCAGCAGCGCCTTCATATCCGGGCTCGCCACGCGGCCCTCCATAAACAGGCGCGCGAGCACGCCGGTAATCACGCCGTGGACGAAGTTAAAGCCCTCAACCTCAGCCGCCGCACCGCCGTCGCCCTCCTCGAGGGCGAACAGGCCCTTGGACGTCGCCAGCCACAGCGTGCGCGTCAGTCCAAAGAGCGCGCCCTCTTCCTTGTCGTCGTCCACCACGGCGGCGACCCACTCGCCGGCATCAATCGCGCGGGAAATCTCAGCCGCAACGGCACCAAGCGCGTCAATATCGCCCGCGGCTGCGCGAACCATCGCAGGCATCTCAAACACACTGGAGGCAGCAGCAGCCCCGCCCTCGCCACCGATCAGCGCCAAGAAACGGTTCTGCATAGCGGTGATACCAAGCGTGCCCAGCGCCGCGGAAACCTCATCGGCAGAATACGCCGGGAAGGACGTCGCCTCAAAATCGAGCTCAACGGGCGCATCGGTGCGGATGGTCGCGACCTTGCGGCTCAACAGGGCATCGTCGATGTGCGCACGCAGGTTTTCGCCCATCTTGCCCTTGACCTCGTCGGCATGTGCGATGACCTCGTCCAGGCTACCGTACTGCGCAATGAGCGCGCTCGCCTTTTTGGGGCCGATGCCCGGCACGCCGGGGATGTTATCGGACGTGTCGCCCTTCAGACCGTAAAAATCGGGCACGAGCGCCGGCGTGATGCCGTGATACAGATCGTCCACGCTCTCGGGCGTCATAATCGCCACGTCGGACAGGCCCTTGCGGGTCGAGACCACGTTGACGTGCTCGGTCACGAGCTGATACATATCGCGATCACCGGTCACCAGCAGCATGTCACAGCCGGCTTGCTCGCCCAGGCGCGCCATAGTGCCCAGGATGTCATCGCCTTCCCAGCCCTCGGACTGCAAGATCGGCACGTTGAGCGCGGCGAGCAGCTCCTTAATCATGGGAAACTGCGCGTGCAGATCGGGGTCCATGGGCGGACGCTGGGCCTTGTACTGCGGCAGCATCTCCATGCGCACACGCGGCTTGCCCTTGTCAAACGCCACGACCACACCGTCGGGGTTAAAGGCGTCAATCATCTTGAGGAACATATTCAAAAAGCCAAAGATCGCGTTGGTGGGGCGACCGTCCGGCGCGTTCATGGTGGGCGGCACGGCGTGGAAGGCGCGATGCATGAGCGAGTTGCCGTCGATGACGGCAAAGGTACGGCGCTTGTCAGACATATTGAATACCTCGCTTTGGGCTGGGCACGGTTTGCTCACTCCAGTTTACACGCTCCCCGCCCCGCGGCCACCGCACATCAAGCTCCCCCGCCACCGCGCGCCCGCGCGTGATACGATGGCTCACGGTACATCAACCAGCACGATCGATCCGAAAGGAGCCTGCGTCATGGAGCGTCCCTGCGCATGGAAAAAGTACACGCCACAGCAAATCGAGGAGCTCGAGGAGCTTTGCCGCGGCTATAAGCAGTTTTTGAGCGAGAACAAGACCGAGCGCCTGTGCGTCAAGACCGGCATCAAGATGGCCGAGGAGGCGGGCTACGTCAATCTGGAGACCGTGATCGCCGAGGGCCGTGCGCTCAAGGCAGGCGACAAGGTGTACGCCGCCAACCACGGCAAGGACCTTATGCTCGTCAACCTGGGCACCGCCCCGCTCGAGCAGGGCTTTAACATCCTGGGCGCCCACGTGGACTCGCCGCGCCTGGACCTTAAGCAGAACCCCGCTTTCGAGGCCGGCGACATGGCCTATCTCGACACGCACTATTATGGCGGCGTCAAGAGCTACCACTGGGTGGCCTCCCCGCTTGCACTCGTGGGCGTTATCTGCAAAAAGGACGGCACCACCGTCGACATCAACATCGGCGACAAGGCCGACGACCCGGTCTTTACCATCTCCGACCTGCTGATTCACCTCTCGAGCGAGCAGATGGCCAAGCCCGCCAAGGACGCCGTCGACGCCGAGATCCTCGACGTGATCGTGGGCGGCCGCCCTGTCAAGTTTGACGAGGACGACAAGGACGCTCCCAAGGAGCCCGTCAAGCAGATGTTCCTGGACATCCTCAAGGAGCAGTATGACGTCGAGGAGGAGGACTTCCTCTCCGCCGAGATCGAGGTCGTGCCCGCCGGTCCCGCCCGCGACATGGGCCTCGACCGCTCCATGATTCTGGGCTATGGCCACGACGACCGTGTCTGCGCCTATCCGTCCATGCTCGCCCAGATCAACGTCGCCAACGTGGAGCGCACGAGCATCACACTCATCGTCGACAAAGAGGAGATCGGTTCCGTGGGTGCCACTGGCATGACAAGCCGCTTCTTCGAGAACACCGTCGCCGAGATCATGACGCTCGCCGGCGAGGATAGCCCGCTGGCCCTGCGCCGCGCGCTCGCCCGCAGCCGCATGCTTTCCTCCGACGTGTCCGCCGGCTTCGACCCGGGCTACGCCGGCAAGTTCGAGACCAAGAACGCCGCCTTCATGGGTCGCGGTCTGTGCTTCAACAAGTACACGGGCAGCCGCGGCAAGGGCGGTTCAAACGACGCCGACGCCGAGTACGTGGCCCTCGTCCGCGACATCATGGACGAGGCCGGCGTGGACTTCCAGACCTGCGAGCTCGGTCGCGTCAACGCGGGCGGCGGCGGCACCATCGCCTACATCATGGCCAAGTACGGCATGAACGTCATCGACTCCGGTGTTGCCGTCCTGTCCATGCACGCCCTGTGGGAGGTCGCCAACAAGGCCGATATCTACGAGGCCCATCGCGGCTACAAGGCCTTCCTCGAGCGCGCCTAACCAACCCTTCATCAGTTGCGGTGAAATACGGACTAGACTGGCCCATAAACGACCAAAACAGACCGTATTCCACCGCAACTTCTTTTTTGGCAGAGGAGAGTCCATGCTGCAGGTCATCATTTCGCCCGCCAAGCAGATGCGCGCGGCCCAAGATGCTTTTGAAGTCCTGGGCATTACACCCTTTGCGCGCGAGACAGCTCGCCTCCACCGCGCACTGCTAGATATCGAGCGGAATGAAGGCAGCGGCGGCCTGCAGGCGCTATGGAACGTGAGCGACAAACTGCTTACAACGTGCCTGGATACGCTTCACGAATTTATGCCCGTCCTGAGCGATGCCAGCCTCGCCGATCCCGACATCGCGCGTCGAATCTCCCCTGCCGTCATGTCCTATCACGGCATTCAATACCAAAGCATAGCGCCCGAGGTCATGGATGCCGCACAGCTCGACTGGCTGCAAAACCATCTCTGGATCCTCTCGGGCCTTTACGGATGCGTACGCCCCTTTCATGCCGTTGAACCCTATCGGCTGGAGATGGGCGCGAAGCTTGCCGTCGACAATGCCCGAGACCTCTACGCGTTTTGGGGCGACAAGCTCGCACGGGCCATCGCTCCGGCAGGCTCCAACGCTACAATCGTCAATCTCGCCAGCGCGGAATACGCCAAAGCCGTTCTACCCCGCCTCACCACCGAAGCCACGGTCGTCACATGCCTCTTTGGCGAAGGCATCCGCAACGGCAAGCCCATCCAGCGCTCGACCGCCAGCAAAAAGGCGCGCGGCTCCATGGTGCGCTGGATGGCAGCAAACGGACTCGAGGACGCCGGCCGTCTCACCGAGTTCAACATCGGCTATCGCCACGCCCCCGAGATCTCATATCCAGGCACCCTCGTGTTCATCAACGAACAGATGCTCTAGACCCGCCACCCAAAACTGACCCGCTCAGCCTTCTCTATATAACTTGCGGTGGAATAGTTCCTATTTGAGCCTTTTATCGCACAATCAGGAACTATTCCACCGCAACTTTTATGAATTGGCTGGCTAGGCTCGACACCTATTCTGCTAGACCGTCGGCCTTTGCAATCCCGTTTGTCGAACCGTCCTGATAGATAATCTTGACGTGCTCAACCTCGGAAACCGCAACACCCGTCGGAGGCTCCAGACGCCATTCCGTCAGGGCGATATCCATGGTCGTGGGCACATCTCCTTGATCTTTGAGCTTCACCGTCAGCGTTTTGAGCGCCGCGTCAAACGTCACGCGTTCGATTTCTTCGCCCGGAATGGACCCACCACTCAGCTGCAACTGCACAAACTCATCGCGCGGGTACCAATAATCGCCCGGAATGGCGAGCGTATTGGCATTACCGCCAGTACTCCTCACCGTCATAATCGGTAGGCTATCATCAGCCTCGAACTCCCATGCAGCGCCGCCGCGACCACCAAACGTCCAGATACAACAGGCAATCACCAACACGGCAAGCACCGCAAAACCAATCTCGACCAACCCATGGTGTGCACGGCTTTCCTCGGCCGACACATCCCATTGCGTCTCTCGATATAGATGCTTGTCTTCCATGTTCGCCTCCCCACAGGCACACTCATTGGCTCAATCGTACCCATTCAGGCTATACTTGAGCCCATGACATAACGGGGAGCTTGCAGGACAAGACGGCAGGCTGAGATTGGGCGCGCCCGCCCTGACCCGCAAACCTGATATGGGTAATGCCAACGAAGGGAGCCGTGCCAATGAGCACACAGACCGAGCCCAAGCTCGTCACGCAAATCGACTTCGCCCGCGCCGGGCAAATCACACCGCAGATGAAAGAAGTTGCCGAGCGTGAGCATCGCGACCCCGAGTACATCCGCGAGCGCGTGGCCGACGGCCGCATCGCCATTCCCGCCAATATCGTGCATATCAAAAAGGGCATGCGCGCCTTTGGTGTTGGCGAGGGCCTGTCCACCAAGGTCAATGTGAACCTGGGCATCTCGGGCGACAAGGCCGATGCCGCCGAGGAATGGAAGAAGGTCAAGATCGCCGAGGACTTTGGTGCCGACGCCATCATGGACCTCTCCAACTCGGGCAAGACACGCCAGTTCCGCCAGCAGCTCATCGACGAGACGCCGCTCATGGTGGGCACCGTCCCCATGTACGATGCCATCGGCTACATGGAAAAGCCGCTGGTCAAGCTGACCAAGGACGATCTGCTCGAGGTCGTGCGCGCACATGCCGAGGACGGCGTGGACTTTATGACCATCCACTGCGGTATCAACAAGTCGGTCATAAAGACCTTTAAGGAGACCGGCCGCCTGATGAACATCGTTAGCCGCGGCGGTTCGCTGCTGTTTGGCTGGATGGAAGTCACCGGCAACGAGAACCCGTTCTACGAGTTCTACGACGAGGTGCTTGAGATCTGCCACGAGCACGACGTGACGATCTCGCTCGGCGACTCCTGCCGCCCGGGCTGCCTCTACGACTCCAATGATGCCACCGAGACCGCCGAGATGATCGAGCTGGGCAAGCTGTGCAAGCGCGCTTGGGCCGCCGGCGTCCAGGTTATGGTCGAGGGCCCGGGCCACATGGCGCTCGACGAGATCGCCGCCAACATGAAGCTGCAGAAGCGTCTGTGCCACAATGCCCCGTTCTACGTGTTGGGGCCGCTGGTGACCGATATCGGCGTGGGCTACGACCACATTACCGCCGCTATCGGTGGCGCCATCTCCGCGAGCTCCGGCGCCGACTTCCTGTGCTACGTGACGCCCGCCGAGCACCTGTGCCTGCCCAATGCCCAGGACGTGCTCGATGGTCTCATGGCCACCAAGATCGCCGCGCACGCCGCCGACATCGCTAAGAAGGTGCCGCACGCCCGCGATCTGGACGACAAGATGGGCCAGGCGCGCCGCAAGCTCGATTGGGACGCCATGTGGAAATGCGCTCTCGATCCGGTCACCGGCAAGAAGCGCTACGAGGAGTCCCCTGCTGCCACCGAAGGCACCTGCACCATGTGCGGCAAGATGTGCGCCGTCCGTACCGTCAACAAGGTGTTCGAGGGCACGACGATCGACCTCGGCATGGAGGACTAACCCTGTCGCCGCGGCCGCTTCTGGCGGGGAGCTGGTGCCTGTCAATTGTTGACTTGTGAACATTTACTTACACTTGCGTAGAGATTGCATCGCCCGCCCGGGTTCGGCATAGAGTCGGCCCAGGCATCTTTATAATGCTGGCTTAAAGACCCATTTGATTCCGACCGAACAAGGGAGCGAACATGGATCGTAGTAAGGTACCTGCCGTCCTGTCCATCGCAGGATCCGATTCCAGCGGTGGCGCCGGCATTCAGGCCGACATCAAGACCATCACGGCACACCGCCTGTATGCCGAGACGGCCATCACCGCCATCACCGCACAGAACACCCTGGGCGTCACCGCCGTGCAGAACATCTCCCCGGATATTGTCGCGGCGCAGATCGATGCCGTTTTTGACGATATCCGCCCCAACGCCGTTAAGATTGGCATGGTTTCCTCTGCCGAGATTATCGATGTTATCGCCGACCGCCTGAGCGCTTGGAACGCGACAAACGTGGTAGTCGACCCCGTCATGGTAGCCACCTCGGGCGCACGGCTGATTGCCGAAGATGCCGCCGAGGCGCTCACCCGCCGCCTGTTCCCGCTAGCGACGGTTATCACGCCCAATATTCCCGAGGCCATGGCCCTGCTCGACTACGAGGTCGACTCCGAGCGCACGCAGCAAAATGCTGCCATGCTCCTCACCCGCCGCTTTGGTTGCGCATCCCTCGTTAAGGGCGGGCATCTTGTCAACGAGGCCAACGATGTACTGGCCGAACCCGCGCCACTCGATGACGAGGGCAACCATCTTGGAGATCCACTCACCACGTGGTTCCGCCACAAGCGCATCGAGACCGACAACACGCACGGCACCGGATGCACGCTCTCGTCCGCCATCGCCTGCGCGCTGGCCCAGGGCATGGATCTTGCCGATGCCGTCAACGCCGGCAAGGCCTACCTGACAGGCGCTCTGGCCGCCGGCCTGAACATGGGCAAAGGCTCCGGCCCCGTCAATCACATGTGGCAGTATTAAGATTTGCAGCCCCAAACCACCGCAAAGGCGCCCGTCCCCTTTGCGGTGGCTTGGGGTCGCGCTACTCTCCGAGCATCTCTTGGAGCTTGGCTGCCACGGCGTGACCCAGGCTCTCATGGCTTTCGGGCATCATATGCAGATAGTCGATATCGCCCGGCTCGGCAAAGTCGGCGGCATTCAAAAAGTCGCAGCCAAACTGCTCGGCTACGTGCGCGTAGTATTCAGCAAAATGCTCCGAGGCCTCGACGGAACGCTCGTCAAAATCGGTCATATATACATCGGCGATTTGCGGCTTGATCTTGATAGGTGCCATCAGCAGAATACGCGGGCAGGATGCGGCATTGGTCCAGGGAAATGCGCGCACCGCGCGAATCAGTGCCATGGTGCCACGGGCAATATCGGAGGCCGTCACACCAAAGACCGTCTTGCAATCGTTAGTTCCCAGCATAATAACGATCGCATCCAGCGGCTTATGGGCCTCGAGCAGCATCGGCAGCGCGCGGATGCCGTTAAGATTGGTGTCCAGATGGCACATGTCGTCGCGTACCGTCGTGCGGCCGTTGAGGCCTTCTTCAATTACATGCCAGCCCTCGCCTAAGTCACGTTGGGCCACGCCGCACCAGCGTACATCCTGCGCATAGCGCACCGCGGTGCCGTCGCGCATGCCCGCCGGATCGTAACCATAGGTGTTGCTGTCGCCAAAGCATAGAACGTTTTTCATCGTAAGCCCCTCGCTCAGTAAAAAGCCGACGGAAGCAGCCTCTCCCGCCGGCTCGACCTATCTGTCAGCACGTACCAATTACAGGTACTTGCGCCAATCGTCCTCGTCCTCATCATCCTCGGTAGCAGCCTGGGTCTGCTCGGCGGCGCGAGCTGCCGCAGCGCGAGCGGCAACCTGGGCATAGGACTCCTCGTTGCGCTCGGGGAAGTTTGCCAGCACGTGCTCGAACTTGGCAAAATCCTCATCCCAGCGCGTAGAAGGCACGGCAAAGAAGACTTGCTTGACCTTAAAGTCGCCCGACGCGAGCTCCTTGCGGAAGAGCTCGGCCACGGCCTCGGCGTCAAAGCCGTTGTTGTCGCAGCCCCAAGCGCCCAGCACGAGCTTCTCGCGACCCAGCTCGTCGCAGATGGCAAGCACAAAGCGAATGCGGTCGCGCAGGGCATCCAGCAGAGCATCGTCGCTCACGCGATACTCCTGGCGGGCGCGCTTAACGTTGGGCGCGGCGGCCACGATCACGTCGGCGTATGCATGCACGTGGTTGCGGTCGAAGCGCACCGCAGGCACCACTAGGGCGCGGTTACGATAGAGCTCGCAGTTGATGTTGCGGCGACGGTTCTCGCCGTACCATTTGCGCTGCTTATCGAGAACGTTGTACAGATACGAATCGGCGCACAGTGTGGCCTCCTGGCCCAGATAACCCTGAATATAGCCACCGCCCGGGTTGGTGAACGAGGCAAAGGCGAGCACGGCCATGTCGCAGAACTGCGCATAGCCACGACCGTTGTCCAAGATGGCCTGCGTGGCGGAGGCATCGAGCACGGTGACCTCAGGCAGGGACGCAGCAGGCTCCTCAGCAGGCGCGGACTCAGTTTCGGCGATTTCCTCGGCAGGCTCCTCGACGGGCTCAGGAGCTGCCTCGACCTCGGCAGCCTCCGCGCCCTCGACGTCCTCGGCAACCTGTTCTTCGGTGGCCACAGCACTCTGAACCTTGGCCTTCATCGCCGCGACAAAGCCGGCAGGCATACCGTCAAACTCGCGAACACCGGCAAGCGAACGCTCGATATCCTTGGCGCACGCTTCGGACACAGTTGCCACGTGACGCTCGGCGGCCTTGGCACGGGCCTCGCGCTTGGGATTGGGCTGACCCGCTCGGTTGGACCTGCGGTTACGGTTCCTGTTGTCGACGTCTGCCATACGTGGCCACCTTTCCTGTCGCTGCCGCTATCGGCTTTTTCCCATCCATGATACCCCGCCGCGCACAAAAAAGACGGCCCCGAAGGACCGCCTTTCGCATCGTTTTACCGTGTCCGGCAGGAAGCGTCGCAATGCCGCGCTTTAATCGCGACGGCCGAGGATGTTCAAAATGCGCAAAAACACGTTGATAATATCCACGAACAGGTTAGAGGCCATAAGCACGGCATTGGGCAGTGTGGGCGGCACCGTCGTGGCAACATAGGTGTCATAGCCAATAAACCCGGCGAACACCACGATCACGATCAGGTCGGTGATGGTCTGCGAGACGCCCATGAACATCAGCACGATCTCAACCAGAATAGTTGCGAGCAGAATGCCAAAACCGATGCCATATACGCGCTGGAAAAACTTGGGGAACGTCACGCCCAAGGCGCCAAAGACAAAGGTGATGGCGGCCGTGGCGATAAAGGCAGTGTTGATGGTGGGCAGGTCGTAGTTGGCAAGGCCAAACGACGCGGTCAGGCCAAAGGTACTCGCAAAGATTACGTAGCCCACAAGGGACAGGCCCACGGACTGCTTGCTGGCGGCGGCCGACATCATGACCATGCCGACGATGGTCAAAATAAACGAGCCAAAGACCAGCGGCAGGGCGGCGCCGCTCATCATCATGCGCGCAAACGACATGGTGCTCGTAAAGTAGGCGCCGGCGCCCATGGCGCAAAAGCCCAAGAAGATCAGGGCAGACATGGCGAGATTGTACGCGCGCGGCGACATCTCCTTGGCGCGGCTTGCGCCGCTCTCGACGGGGCCGTTCTGATAGCCCTGGATATCGTTCATAGGTTCGTCCTTTCAAAAAGTGCCGTGAAAGACGGCGCAGCAGGTGACAAGATTCCTGTCATTGTACCCGAATGCCGTACGTCCTTACCCACGGCGCTCGCCCTCGAGCGTACGGTCGAATGCCCACACCCACCAACGCATCAGATGGGCCTGCGAACCATCTGGTCGTTCGCGCGTCTGGTCCTCCAGATACAACTCGGTCGCGTGCCCGCCAAAACGCACCTTATAGGTTGCCGTACGGATGCCGTGAACCGTCAGGCCAAACCCAGTGGTCGAGACAATCTCATCAATCGTAAAGCAACGACCGTCGACCCAGCAGACGGTGACCGGCACGACCTGTCCGCCCGCGAGGATGCGAGCCACGACGTCCACATACTGCTTGTGCACGCGCCGAGTTTTGCCATCTGTCTGTCGATATTCCATGCCTCCTATTATCGAACGCATGTTTGCATGTTGTAAAGCGAACAGACTGTGGTTTTGGAGTGTCGTAGTAATCGCACGTGTCCGCATGGCGTGTTAGCAAAAAGAACACCCGCGGTCAACAGGGCTAATATTCAATTTTAGTGCCAAAAAGTTCACTTCTCCCATCAGAACTCGGTAAAGAAACCCACAGGAGGTGATACGATTTATCATGTTTTTGTAACGTGTCTGCAAACTTCGAGAAAGCCCATATATGGACGTAACGTTCTCAACCTTCCTCGGCCAAATTGTGTCGAACCCAGTCCTTGCCGTCACCGTGATCCTCGCGTTGGGCGCCATCTTCGTCAATGGATGGACCGACGCGCCCAACGCCATCGCGACCTGCGTCACTACGCGTTGCATGCCCGCCCGCGCCGCCATTCTCATGAGCGCCGCATTCAACTTCCTCGGTGTGCTCATCATGACGCACTTTAACGCGAGCGTCGCCAATACCATCTCGCATATCGTCGACTTTGGCGGAAACAGCACCATGGCGCTCGCGTGCCTCTGCGCGGCGCTGTTCTCCATCGTCGTCTACGGCGCCACAGCGTCGCGTTTTGGTATCCCCACCTCGCAAAGCCACAGCCTTATCGCCGGCCTGACCGGTGCCGCTATCGCCCTCGGCGGCGCGAGCAGCGTCAACGTCCACGAGTGGATGAAGGTCATCTACGGCCTGGCGCTCTCCATCGGCCTGGGCTTTGTCATGGGCTGGGTCCTGTGCAAGCTCGTCTCGATTCTTTTCGCCGCCGCCAACAGGCGACGTGCCAATGTCTTCTTTAAATACGCTCAGATCGCGAGCGCTGCGGCCATGAGCTTTATGCACGGCGCGCAGGATGGACAGAAGTTCATCGGCGTGCTCTTTTTAGGCGTGGCCTTTGCCAGCGGCCAGACGAGCGTCGGCGATGCAGGCATCCCCATCTGGATTATGCTGCTGTGCTCGGCCACTATGGGTATCGGCACCAGCGTGGGCGGCGAGCGTATCATCAAGTCCGTCGGCCAGAGCATGGTCAAGCTCGAAAAGTACCAGGGCTTCTCCGCCGACCTGGCGGGCGCCGCAAACCTGCTGCTTGCCACCCTTACCGGCATCCCCGTGTCCTCCACCCACATCAAGACCTGCGCCATCATGGGCGTCGGTGCCGTCAAGCGCCTTTCGGCCATCAACTTCGGTGTCGTCAAGGACATGATGTTCACCTGGTTCTTCACCTTCCCCGCCTGCGGACTCATCAGCTTTGTCATGGCCAAGCTGTTCATGATGTTCCTCTAGTCAAACCGAACGTCCATCCGGACTGCATTACCTCGCCCGCCCATCTTCACCTCGAAAGGACCACCCATGGCAAAGAAACCCGATTCGTTCTACTTTGACAACTACGTCGCCTGCGCCGACCTAGCCGTCCAGGCCGCAGAGCTGCTCACCAAGATTTTTGAGAACTTTGACCCTGCGCAGATCCACGACATGCTCGATAAGATGCATGCGATTGAGCATGCGGCAGACAAGAAGCACCACGAGCTCGAAGACGCCCTGCTCACCGCCTTTATCACCCCGCTTGAGCGCGAGGATCTAGACCTGATGAGCTGCTCGCTCGACACCGTGCTCGATCGTATCGAGGGCGTCGTGCAGCGCGTCTACTTCACCAACATCCAGAGCATCCACCCCGATGCCATCGTCATCGCCCACAAGGTGACCGACGCCTGCCGCGCCATGAAGGACCTGATGGTCGAGCTGCCCAACTACCGCAAGTCCAAGACCCTGCGCGAGCTCGTCATCCAGATCAACACCATCGAGTCCGAGGCCGACGAGCTCTACATCAACGCCATGCGCAACCTGCACGTTAACGGCAAGGACCCGCTCGAGGTCATCGCTTGGCGTGACGTGTACGCCTTCCTGGAGTACTGCGCCGACTGCTGCGAGAATGTGGCCGATGTCGTGGATTCGATTGTCATGAAGAACAGTTAATTGGGGGTACGTATCCCACCGGTCGCGGGCCCGACCACTAATACCTTTTTCACTCCGGCTGCAAGCAGAGTCGTTCAAAAGGTATTAGTGGTCGGGCCCGCTCCCTTACGTACCACCATTGGGAACTTTGGCTGAGGGGTTGAGCGTGGTGGGGCCTTTGCTGTGATGGCCCTTGATTGCTCGGGGTTTTACTTTGGTATTCGATGAGCGATTGGCTGATTGCTGCTTTGGGTACTGTTTGGGTTACTTTGGGTTTGTTTGATTTTTAATTGTTGGAGGGCTTGTATGTCTTATTTGGATCTGGCTCGGGGTCGGTATTCTTGTCGTGAATTTGAGGCTCGGGCTGTGGAGCAGGCTGTGGTGGATGCCATTGTTGAGGCTGGACGCATTGCTCCTTCTGCTTGTAATAACCATCCAGCCCGTGTGATGGTGTTGGATACGCCTGAGCTTCTGGAGAAGGCAGCTGCTTGTCAGCCTCGGTTTGCTCGTGATGGATCCATCTTTGGCGCTCCGCTCATCTTCCTCATTTGCAGCGTTACCGACGACGCTTGGGTTCGTCCCTATGACCAGATGAACTCCAGCGCTATCGATACCTCGATTGTTTGCGATCAGATGATGATGGAGGCCGAGGAGCAGGGCTTGGGAACGTGCTGGGTATGCCATTTTAAGCCCGAGCTAGCCCGTGAGCAATTCAACCTGCCCGAGGGCGTTTATCCCTATCACATGCTCGTCTGCGGCTATCCTGCCGACCACATCGCCGATCCCGAGCATCGCGAGGCCCGTACCATTCCCCTCCCCGACTTCCTCCTCAAGTAGGTTTTGGCGCATGCCCTAAAACCACCTTTTGCCACGCGCCCTTCGCCGAGTTCTGTCCTATCGTACACAGAGCTCGGCGTTTTCGCGCTCAGGGCGCACGCGCTTCCCTATTGAAATGCAAGTGGAACAGCTTTCACGAATACATGGCCGAGCCGTGGGCGACTAACACGGCAACCATCATTCCTCGATAAAAGCCGGAACGCGGTTAGTCCTGCGCATCTTGAAATCACCAATCTTGTGAGAGACATAGAGAATGCCGTCCATCCCATCTCGCGATGCATATGACAGGTGAACAGAACCGCAATCCGCTCCATCATTGTCGAGAAGATCGAACGAATTCGGATCGCTCGTTGCGGCCAAACGACCACTCAGACAAGAGCCATCGTCATTACAGATTTGCCATTCCATGTCTTCGCCTGCAAGAATCGCCATAGACGTCCTGGTCGCGCCATCGCTGACATACATCCCGTCTATGCCAAACCCATTTTCAGCACCATCGATGAACGACTGCTCGGACCTATACGTCGCAAATGATGCACATAGCGCCATTGCAAGACCAACTACAAGGACAACAATTACAATCCTTACGTAGCTCTTAGCCATCATGCCATCCCTCTTTTCGCTTGCCTAAGGAAATGCGGAAGAAGCTGTTCGTCGAGGCTTGTTTGCACACCTTTCTGCCCCGGTTCGGCTACTTAGGTTGCTTGAGAGATCCTATATATGATTTTATCCGTATACGTAATATGAATTTTGGACATATCGAAATTTGTCAATAATTGTGAGAGCTTTCGCCTTCAGTGAAATGTATTGGCCTGTCTCTCATGCAAATTAAGTCCCTGGCAGGCGTTCCGAAGAGCACGATATTCTTAATTTGATAAATGATAGGAATTAAGGCATGTCCCAAAAATCTAATAAAAAGGAGCCCGCAAGTGCGAGCTCCTCTTAAGGGCGCTAGATTGTAGCTCTGGCGCTAGTCCAGGTCGTCGGCAGCAAAGTTGTCGATCGGGGCGAAGGAGTCAGCCACGGGGACAACCGGATCAGCAACAGGCAGCGGCTCGGCGGCGGGAACGGTCACCGCAGGAGAAGCGGCAGAGCCGACCGGCGTGGAGGCCATAAGATCAGCGGGGAAGGAATTCTGCGCATCGTCCATGAAGTGCTGGATGAGCTTGAGGTACTCGGCCTTGAACTCCTCACGGGAAGCCTTCAGACGGTCGATCTCCTCGAGCTCGGCCTGCTTCTCGGTCAGGGCCTGACGGATGACCTCGCGGGCCTTGGCGTCGGCTTCGTTGCGGATGCGCTCAGCGTTCTCGTTAGCGTCGTTGACGATACCCTCGGCGGTCTGCTGGGCAGCAATCAGAGCGGCAGAGATCTGGCGCTCCTGAGCGGAGAAGTCGGGTGCGGGAGCGGCCACAGGAGCGGCGGGAACGGCCTGAGCGGCAGCGTCCTGAGCCTGGGCAAGTTGAGCCTGCGTGTCAGCAAGCTGCTGCTCGGTGGCAGTCAGACGACCCTTAAGATCGACAATCTTGGCAAGCATAGCGTCAACCTCAGAGGACAGCGTCTCCAAAAAGACGTCGACCTCGGCGGGATCATAACCGCGCTTGGCCTCAGAGAAAGTCTGAGCCTGGATGTCAGCAGGGGTAATAGCCATAACAAGTTCTCCTTTATCATCGCCTCGGCGCCGGGCGCCCGACGTAAGTTACTGAGCAAGTACTATACGAGTATACCTATAAGAAGCTGCAGAATCAGCCTCTGCACCAACTGCAACGCAATAATTGCAACGACCGGCGAAAAATCAACGCCGCCCATCGGCGGAATAAACCGACGAAACAGGTTGAGCCACGGACCGCAGACGCTATCGAGCACCGCGGCGATATCCTGCAGCAGGCCGCCCTGCTTCATGGGAATCCACGTCATAAAGCAATAGACCACGATGAGCGTGGAGTAGAAGTTGAACAGTGTGTTGACCAACTGGACAATGGTGTAGATGTTGATGGGAATCTCCTCGTCTTGAGTTTACTTAAGGTAGCCGTCGGCGCGCAGCTTCTTGAGGTCCGAATCCTTGACCTCGCAGCCGGCGGGCAGCACCATAAACACGCGATCGCCCACCTCTTTGACCGTAGCGCCCAGGCCGCAGGCAAAGCCATAGCTAAAGTCCAGGACGCGCTTGGCGACCTCGGTGCGAACGCCAACAAAAATCAGCGCAACGGGCTGCTTGGTGCGCACACGGCGGACAACGGTCTCGACATCGTCATAGCTCTCGGGACGCAGAACATAGGCAGGCAGCTGCGGCGTGGCGTTAATGATGTTGCTCGCATAGGCCGAGGCGTCGCTCGGCGCAGGAGCGGGCGCAGGTGCCGCGGCGCGAGCGCGAGCGCTCTCGGCATAGCTCGACGGCGTGTCGTAAGCGCCGGGACGATAGCCGCCCGCGACACTATCCTGAGAACGCGACGGCGGATTGTACGTTGTTGCATGACGGGAGTCATCGCCGACCAGCTGGCCGGAGCGCGTGTACACCGCTACAGACTCGGCCTCACCGCGGCGCGTCTGGCCCAGCAGGCCGTTCCTCGGCTCGTCCTGGGTATAGAAGCCTTCGCCCGAGGCGCCGCTGTAACCGTTGTTCTGATAGCCATCGTCGTAGCCGTCATCGTAGCCGTAGTCGTCATCCTGGTCATAGCTCTGGTCGTAACCCTGCTGGCCGCCCAGGTGCATCTTATTTTTAATCTCGTCAAGGAAGCCCATGGTTGTGTCCTCTCACGGTTTAGTGCAGGCGCTCTGTAAACCAGTGCGCACTTCAGAGCCCTATTTTACTGCAAACTCCGGGCTAAATACTACCCTGCCCAGGCGAACGAGCGTAGAGCCCTCCTCAAGGGCAGGCTCAAAGTCCTCACTCATGCCGCAAGAAAGCTCGGGCAGCCTCAGATCGGGATGCGCCGCCTCCAGCTCATCCCTCAGCTCTCGCAGCCCGGCAAAGGTGCGACGCGCCACATCCTTGTTCCCCCGAGGGGCCATAGTCATAAGGCCCTGCACACAAATTCCCTCAAGTTCCGCAAGCTCGCCGGCAGCGCCACGAATCTCATCGGGCGAAAAACCGCCCTTGGACTCCTCGCCGCTTACGTTAACCTCGATCAGCACCTGCTGGGGGGCGGCGAGCTCGCCAGCTTCGATCTTGCGAATGGCACGGCTCGAGATCGCCTGCGCCAAATGAAGCGACCCCACCGAATGAATCAGCTCGGCCGAGCCCAACACCGCGTTGATCTTGTTGGTCTGAAGGTTGCCAATCATGTCGAAGCGCACCTCGGGCAGTTCCGGATGCTCCGCCAGACCCGTGAGCTTGCGGACGAGCTCTTGCGGGCGGTTCTCGGCAAAATGGCGGTATCCCACCTGGATAGCCGCGATGGTCTCATTGACACCGACGGTCTTGGACACGGCAATCAAACGCGCGCCATCGTGGGGCCTCCCAGCGCGATCGAGCGCGGCATAGAAACGCTCGAGTATCTGCTCGCGGCGAGTGCGCATTACATCCAAATAGTTATCCATTGCCAATCGCCTCCGCTAACAGCACAACAAGTAATCCCATGCTAGCGCAAGAGCGCGGCCCCGCATCCGCAAGGCCGCGCTCCCTCAGGTATTTACAATCTCTCAACGAACGGGGCTACCTACTCCTCGTCGTCCTCACCATCATCCTCGTCCTCAAGATGATCCAACAGGTAGCGAAGACCCTCGCTCACCTCGTTAGCGGGCACCTTGGCAACAAAGCGCGCATCGACGGCAGGCCTCATGATGACGCCCTCGCCCGAAGGCACGCGCATGCTCTCGAGCTCATCCTCGTCCGTGCACGCAATATCGCCGGCAGTCATACGCTGTCCGGTCAAAAGGAAGGTTAGACGGCAGGCGGCATCAATGGAAATCGAGGCGATGCGATCGAGATAGCGCGAGACCATGATGGCGCGGCGCAGATCGTCATAGTTGCTGTCGTCGTCCATAAAATCGCCTGTGTCCATGCGGTTAAAGGTACGGAAGAACTTCTCGTACGCCGCATGCACCGGCTCATCCTCAACGGCCAGGTTGCAGATGATGGACATGTCGTTGGTGACGAGCGCGGACAGCGACGAGCCCAGCACCTGGTACACGGCCTCGGCCTCGGCCTCAACCGTGCCGACGAGCTCCTGAGGCAGCGAGATGTCGGCCTTGACCATGTGACGCGTGGCGCGGCAGATCTGGCGAACCTTATCGGTCATGCGCTGCAGGTTAAAGTCGACGTAGATAATCGTCTGCAGCAAACGGAAGTCGGAGGCGACCGGCGACTGCGTAGCAATCAGGTTGTAGCACACGGCCTCCAAGTTGGCGCAGCGAGCATCAATCGAAAGCGTGCGCTTCTTGGTCTTGGTGGCGAGCTTGCGGTCGTCGGTCACATAGGCCTTCACGGCGTCGTGAAGGGCAAGATCGACGGCCTCGTAGATACTCAGCATCTCGTGACGGGCCTCGATGAGCTGACGGGAAAACAGTTTGCGCATGGTTCACTCCAATCAGTTGGGTGCGGTCATGCCGCCCGCACAGTGAATACGCACCGGACCAGGTCCGATCGGCTTGGGACTAGTCGCACCGATCAGCCAAAGCGGCCGGTGATATAGTCTTCCGTCCGCGAGTCCACCGGACTGGTGAAGATCGCGTCGGTTTGACCATACTCGATGAGCGTGGCGGGCTCGCCGGCAACTTCCTGCAAGAAGAATGCGGTGTAGTCGCTAATACGAGCTGCCTGCTGCATTGAATGCGTGACGATGATGATCGTCATCTCGGGCGCCAGCTCGGCCATCAGATCCTCGACCTTAGAGACGGACGTGGGGTCGATGGCGGAGCAGGGCTCGTCCATCAGGAGGACATCGGGTTGCACCGCGAGCACGCGCGCGATGCACAGACGCTGCTGCTGACCGCCCGAGAGCGCCAAACCATCCTTGTTGAGCTGATTGGATACCTCTTTCCAGAGGTTGGCGCGCTTGAGCGATTCTTCCACGATATCATCGAGGTCGCTTTTGCTAGTCACGCCCTGCAGACGAGGGCCAAAGGCGACATTCTCGTAGATGGATTTGGGAAACGGGTTGGGCTGCTGAAAGATCATGCCCACGCGACGACGGAGGTCGACCGGGTCGACACCCTCGGCATAGATATCGTTGCCGTCGAGCGTCATGGTGCCCTCGACGCGCGTACCCTCGATCAGGTCATTCATGCGGTTGATGCAGCGCAAAAACGTCGACTTTCCGCAACCCGAAGGGCCAATGAAGGAGGTGATGGCGTTTTTGGCGATGTTGAGGTCGAGCCCCGTCAGCGCATGAAAGTCACCGTACCAAAAGTTGAAATCCTTGGCCGTAATGGCCGCTTGCTCCAGCGTGGGAGCGGACTGATAAACGGACATGGGACTCCTTAACTAGCGACGCTTACGCGACAGGAAGCGCGCAAACAGGTTGAAGGCCAGAATGATCACCATCAGCAAGAGCGCGGTGCCGTAGGCTGCGTTCATGTTGATGCCGTCGTTGGCAAGCAGGTACAGATGGACCGTCATGGGGCGGCCGGAATCGAGCGGCGAGATAGGTAGATTGATGGCCTGGCCCATGGTGTAGAGCACCACCGCGGTCTCGCCGATGGCACGGCCGATGGCAAGGACGATGCCCGTGGCAATACGGCCAAAGGCAGAAGGAAGCACGATCTTGGAGACAACCTGCCACTTGGTGGCGCCCAGGCCGTACGCGCCCCAACGGATATAGCGCGGAACGGCGCGAATGGCCTCTTCGGTGGTGCGCATGACGATGGGGAGCATCAAGAGCGCGAGTGCCAGAGCGGCAGAGACCATCGAAAGGCCCAGGCCCATAGCCTCGACAAACAAGGCGTAGCCAAACAGGCCCATAACGATGGAGGGCACCGAGGCCAAAGCGTCAGCAGCGTAGCGAATGAGCTCGACGACCTTGCCCTGCTTGGCGTACTCGGCCAGATAGACGGCTGCCAGCACAGCGATCGGCGTGCAGATAAGCATGGCGAGCGCCGTCACGTAGACGGTCGAGACGATCGTGGGCCAAATTCCGCCCTCGGCGTTGACGCCCTGGGGCCAACCGAAGATAAAGTCGAGCGAGATGTGTGGCAGGCCGTTGATGACCACGTAGGCGATGATAGCGACCAGCACCAGCGTGGTGATGTAGGCAGCGGCACGAAACACGCCAAGCATGATCTTGTTGGACAGGTCCTTGTTGATGCGGCCCTTCTTGCCGTGGGAAAGGGCACGCTTGATGCGCTCGCGCGACGAGGTCGTATCGACCGTCGTGTCAACGGAATCGGACATAGCCTACCCCCTCTTCTTCTTGGAAATCAGACGGACGATGCCCACCAGCGTGGCGGAGATGATAAACAGGACCACACCCATGCCGAACAGCGCCGAGCGGTGCAGACCCGAGGAATAGCTCATGTCGAGCGCAATCTGGCTCGTGAGCGTCGAGATGGGGCTCGCAATGCTGTCGGGAATAACCGGGGCGTTACCTACGACCATGAGCACGGCCATGGTCTCGCCGATGGCACGGCCCATACCCAGCACGATGGCATCAACGATACCCAGCTTCGCGGCAGGTAGCACGACCTTATAGATGGTCTGCCACTTGGTGGCGCCCATGGCATACGATGCCTCGCGAATGCCCATGGGAATGGAATTGAGAGCATCGATGGTGAGCGTGGTGATGGTAGGGACGATCATGATGGCGAGCACAAACCACGCCGTCAGCGCACCAAAACCAAGGCCGCCGGTCAGTTGTGCGATAAACGGGCGGATGATGATCATGCCAAAGAAGCCGTAGATGATGGAGGGTATGCCCGCCAGCAGGTCAACGGCGGGGCTGATGAGCTTGCGCACGCGCTTGCTGGCAATCTCGACCAGGTAAACGGCCGTACCCACGCCCAGCGGCACGCCCATGGCGAGCGCACCGACGGTCACCAGACCCGAGCCGGCAAGCAGCGACAAGATGCCGTAGTGGCCCTCGGAAGGCGCCCACGTAAAGCTAAAGAAGTCCGCCAGACCGATGTCAGTAAAGACGGGCAGCGCCGAGTACGTGGTAAAGACAAAAATCAGGATGACGGTAACGACCGCCAAGAACGCGCAGGCAAAGAAAATCCACTGCAGCGCCTTCTCCTTGATATAGGTACTGCGCGATACGAGCGCCAGCTCGCGCTTCTTGGGCGTCTGAACATTCTGCTCAGTCTGGGAGTTTTCCTGTGCTTCCATGCTACTCACTCCCCTTCTCGTCGTTGGTGACGGGAATAAAGCCCGCCTCGCGAATCTGCTTGTCCATCTTTTCGGACGTCACATAGTCGATGTAATCCTGCGCCTGCTGCGAAGGCGCACCCTTCACAAAGAAGTAAAGGTCGCGCGAGATGGGATAGCCGCCACTCGCGACCGTCTTCTCGAACGCCTCAACATGATTGACCGAGACGGCCTTGACCGAGGTATTGGCGTTGAGGCTATCGACGAAGCCCAGTGAAATGTAGCCGATGGCCCCACGCGAACGAGATACCACGTCGCGCACCTGGCCCGTACCCGAAAGAACAGCCGAGCGGCGATCGAACGGCGTGTCATCCATCACGATGGTACGGAAGGCCTCGCGCGTACCGGACGCCTCGTCTCGGTTGATGACCTGAATCCTCAGGTCCTCGCCACCGACCTCTTTCCAATTGGTAATCTTGCCGGCGTAGATATCGCGGAGCTGCTCGGTCGAGAGGTTATCGACGGGGTTGTCGTCGTTCACGATGACCGCAATACCGTCGTGGGCAATGACGATGGGAGTCAGGCCCAGATCCTGTTCGTCGGCATTGAGCCCACGGGAGGAGCTGGCGATATCGGCCGTGCCGGCGCTGACGGCCTCGATCCCAGCGGAAGAACCCAAACCGGAAACGAGCACGTCGATGCCGGTCTCCTCCTTAAAGCCCTCGGCCGCAATCTCGGCGATAGGAAGGCAGGTCGTGGAGCCGGCCACGGTAATGGAAGAGGTAGAAGATCCCGAAGAACAGGCGCACAGCGTAAGCGTAAGCACAGCGGCGCTCAGGACCGATACGATCTTTCTCATAGCATCACGCCGATCGCAGCATGGCGCCCACAGGTGCCGTCCTCGTTACGGTAGGAATAAAAGCGGTCGTTCTGACGCACGGTCGAAAGCTGGGTATCCACGATATTATCCGCGTCGACACCGACATCTACCAGCGCCTCGCGAATGGCAGCGGAAAGATCGAGCATGCGAGAGGTATTCGCATCGATGCAAGAGAACTCGGCGGCAAAGCGATCCATGAGTTCCTGGGATACCTCATATTCGTCACCCAAGATATGGGGGCCGATATAGGCGGAAACGTCGCTCGCATCGCAACCGGCAGCATCGCAAAGCGCCTGGCACGCCTTGGCGGAAATACGTGCAATCGTGCCCTTCCAACCGGAGTGCACCACGGCAAATCCGCCGGGGGCCACCAGCACCACGGGAACGCAGTCGGCAAAGCAGAGCAGCACGGGCACGTTATGCGCCGTGCAGACGATGGCATCACAGCCCTCGGCAATCTGCTCGCGAACGTCCTCAAGGTCATCGGCGCCGTTCGAGGTCACCGCAACGATATGATCACCATGGACCTGATTGGGAACGAGCAGGTTGTGCTCGCACTCGGCGGCACCCATAGCCTCGAGCGCACGACGACGATTTTCTTGAACAGCAAAGGGGTCATCGCCAACATGCGAGCCCAAGTTGAGTGAGGAGTACGCATCTTCGGAAACACCACCGGCACGCTCGGTGAAGGCAAAGCGAACATCGGATGTCGCGCCCTCCACCAACGTAACTCCATCATGGTCGACACGCGAAACTTTGTCCGCACGTGCTGCCATACTAAAGCCTCCTAATAACACAAGTACCGCGGCATCGCCGCTACAGCCCGCGTTTATACGGCTGTCATACTTCTCTAAAAGGATACCTGCTGCGCTGGAGGCAATCGTAAAGGGAACGTAAAGAGATTGGAGGTTCTAGTTTACAAAGTCGAAATAAAAAGGGCGCGTCCATACGGACACGCCCCTGTGCACAACAATGCAAAGAACGACTTAGAAGCTACCGCGCTTCAGGAAGTCGGGAAGCTCGAACTGATCGTTGCCGAAGTTAGGAAGCTCGGTGCCACCGACGTTGCGGGTCGGAGCGGCCTGAGCCGGACTCGTGGCAGGAGCGGTGCGCTGCGGCTCAGCGGAGGCAGCGGCCTTGCTCTGAGACTGCTGAGCAGCAAAGAGCTCGTCCTGACGGTTGACGTTGGAGTCGGAGAAGCCCGTAGCGATGACGGTGATACGCACCTGATCGCCCAGGGACTCGTCGACAACGGTACCGAAGATGATGTTGGCCTCGGGGTCGACGGCGTTGGCGACAACGTCGGCGGCGTCGCTGATCTCCTGGATGCCCAGGTCCTTGGAACCGGCGATGGAGAGCAGCACGCGCGTGGCGCCATCGATGGAACTCTCGAGCAGCGGGCTGGAGATGGCCTGCTGGGCAGCGTCGACGGCACGGGTGTCCCCAGAAGAGGTACCGATACCCATCATGGCGGTACCGGCCTGCTTCATGATGGTCTTAACATCGGCGAAGTCCAGGTTGATGATACCGGGGACGGTGATGAGGTCGGTGATGCCCTGGGTGCCCTGGGAAAGGACGCCATCGGCAATCGCGAAGGCCTCGAGCATGGTGGTCTTCTTCTCGGCGATGTCGAGCAGCTTATCGTTAGGGATGACGATCATGGTGTCGACGCAATCGGAGAGGGTCTTAATGCCCTCCTCGGCGCTCTTCTTGCGCTTGCGGCCCTCGAAGGTGAAGGGCTTGGTCACGACGGCGACGGTCAGCGCACCGACCTCGTTCATCGCGATATCGGCAACGATGGGAGCAGCGCCGGTACCGGTGCCACCGCCCTCGCCGCAGGTGATGAACACCATGTCGGCGCCAGCGAGCGCCTCGGCAATGTCGTCGCGGGACTCATCGGCAGCCTTGCGGCCAACCTCGGGGTTGGCGCCGGCGCCCAGGCCGCGGGTAAGGTCGGTGCCGATGTGCACCTTGATATCGGCATCAGAGATCGCGAGTGCCTGAGCATCGGTGTTGATGGCAACAAACTCGACGCCGCGGATGCCCTCTTCGATCATTCGATTGACCGCGTTGGTACCGCCGCCGCCGACGCCGACCACCTTAATGACGGCAAGGTAGTTGTTGATCTCTGTCTCGTGCATGTCGGTCCTCCGAACAAAGGTTATAGCCATAGCATGGGTCGACCCCTGCGCACATTAACCTTCAGGTTGAAAGTAAATGCAAAGGTAAACCGTATTATGTTTGCACATTATGAACGTATCAGTCAAATAATTGACCGTGAAAACCAAACAAACCAGATAAACGGCGTGGTATGGCCCCTCAACAAAGCATCAACCAGCGCTACGAGGTCGGAGCGTTCCTAAATGTATAGTTACCCGGAGAGCGCACATTGATATACGTTACGCCCTCTACCTGCGAAAGCAGCTTGGTGACTACGCGCTCCTTCTTGACGATATCGTTCGAATCGCCCAGCGACACCTCAATGCCGTTATTGAGGTTTGCCGAGATGGCTTCGACCGAAGGCGTGGAAATATCCTTGACTTGTCCCAAGAACTCGCTCGAAAAACCACGCACATAATCCAAGCCAGCCTTAACGGCCTTGGAGCTCACCGCCTGGCCGGAAACCGGAGCGACATCCGCCGAGACATCAGTCAACAACACCGCGCCATAGTGCTTAGCGAGCGCCAGCGCGGCATCAATGCCGGTCAGGGTATTTGAGCCCTGCTCTGTCGTGATGACGTTGCCCTGGCCATCCACTTCGACCGACGTCGACAGCGGGGCGATCCAGGTGTCATCATCCCCGATGGCCCAGGCAAGGTCATCGGAGCTGATATAGGCAATTGCGATGACCTTGCGCTCCATAGGCGTAATGATGAGCGTATGCGGGAACTGGCGCTGGACATCCACGCCCGAGACCCACGGGTTCTGCTTGAGGTCCTCGGTAATCTGGTCGGGATCGACGTTAAAAAGCGACGTTCCCTCGGGCAAATCGATCAGCTGGATAGCATCGTGCTTCGTCACATGCTCGCTGCCTTGAATCTGAATATCAGTGGCGGTAAACAATCCAGAGTTGATCACCACGACGGCAACGACGACGAGCACGGCCAAGACGGCCAGAACGCCGCCCACGATTTTGCCTTTGCCTGTAACGAGAGAAGCGGCGTCTGACGTTTTATTTGCCATCGCCCCAAGTGAAGACAACGGGTTGACGCCTTTTTTACCCGAAGGCTTCTTGGCGGTAGCCGGCACCGATGTCAGCGAGCGCGGTTTCGATGCGCCCAGCGTGCGACCCGGACGCGCCGCCTTAGTTCCCGTCGAGGGCTTAGGAGTTGCCATGGGACGGGCAGGCTTGGCGCCCATAACAGGCTTTGACGTCACCGAGGGACGCGAGGACTTTTTTGCGGCCGGACGATTACCGAGCTGAGAGCCGACGACCGGACGACTGGTCTGTCGAGCATGCCCGACAGACTTAGAGTGCGCGACGGTATTGCGTTGAGGTTTGGCAGGCGCGCCGGAACGCCCTCCGGCGCGGCGGAAGGTGGGTTTCGATGCTCTAGAAGCCGAGGAATTTAACTTCCGGTCTGAGCTCGATGCCATACGCCTCCCTCACCTTTCCGTGCACATGTCTGATAACCGCGGCAACGTCATCGGCCGAGGCGGTTCCGTTATTAACGATAAAATTAGCGTGAACGGGCGAAACTTCCGCGCCGCCAATCGAAAAACCCTTTAATCCACAATCCTCGATAAGCTTGCCCACACTCGCATCGGGCGGGTTGCGAAAGACCGACCCGCAGGATGCGCGACCCATGGGCTGCGTACGCTTGCGCCTCGTCAGGTACCGCTCCATGCGCTCGCGAATGTCGGCCTTGGGCGCCGGTTTAAGCTTGAGCACGCACTCGAGGATAATCTCATTGCGGGGAAGGCTACATTCGCGGTAGCCCCAAGTGATCTCGGACCCCGCATAATGCTTGATACCGGATGCCGGGTCAAACGTTACGACATCCTCAACCAGCGAGCCAATCCACTCGGTCCGTGTGCCTGCATTCATAGATATCGCACCGCCAACCGAGCCAGGGATGCCAACGGCAAACTCAAGGCCCGAGAGGCTACGCGACAGGGCATCGTTGACCAGGCGCGCAAACATCACGCCCGCACCGACCGTCAGCGTACAACCGTCATCGGCAACAACCGTGCGCTGAAACTCACGTCCGAGCGAAATGACGGCACCGCGATAACCGCCATCGGCAACCAGCAGATTGGAGCCCTTGCCGATGATGACCCACGGCACCTGCTCGCGATCGAGCACCGCCACGGCGCGGCGGAGGGCATGATAGCTATGGCACGTCACAAAGAGGTCGGCCTTGCCGCCGATACGATAGCTCGTATGACGCGCAAGGCGCTCGTCCTCGATCACATCCGTGTCGATCATGCCCGAGAGCGCCATGACGGCGTTAAACAGACCCATTAGACTTAAGCGTCTTTCTTGGCAGTCAGATACTCGATAAACTCGGGACCGACGGTCGTAACGTCACCGGCACCCATTGTGAGCAGCAGGTCGCCCTCGCCCACCATCTGCTCGAGCTCCTGATTGAGCTCAAGACGGCTGGAGCAGTACACGACCTCCTTGCCAGGATGCTTGGCGCGCACGGTATCGGCGAGCATCTTAGAGGTGACACCCGGAATGGGCATCTCGCCAGCCGAGAACACATCAATCAGCAGCAGTTTATCGGCATTGGCAAATGCATCGGCAAAGTCGTCGCACAGGGCCTGCAGGCGCGAATAGCGATGCGGCTGGAACACGACGTCGACGTGCTTGTAGCCCAGCGACGAAGCGGCAGCAAGCGTCGCCTTGATCTCGGTGGGGTGATGGCCGTAATCATCGACCACGGTGATGCCATCGATATCGCCCACGTGGGTAAAGCGACGGCGGACGCCCTCAAAGCTCGAGAGCGCCTTGGCGGCGGCGTCGATGTCAAGGCCCAGGACATGGGCGACGGTGAGCACCGCCGTGGCGTTGAGCATGTTGTGGCGACCGGGATTGCTCTTGATCTCCACAGCGTGCTCAGTGCCGTCCTCAAAGCGAACGATAAAGTCGCTCTGGATGCCCTTGACATCCGGGTGCATGCAGACGATGTCGTTGCTCTCGGCAAAGCCGTAGGAAAGCACGTGACGGCCCGTCGACTTGGCGAGCTCGACCAGATGCGGGTCCTCACCGCAGACGATGACGGTGCCGTCCTCGCCCACCAGGCTCATGAATTTGGCGAAAGTTGCCTCGATCTCCTCGATACCCGAGTAGTGATCGAGGTGGTCGGCCTCGACGTTGGTCACAATGACCACGTTGGGGTTCAGGAACAGGAAGGAGCTGTCGGACTCGTCGGCCTCGGCGACAAAGTAGTCGCCCGAGCCGTTCTTGCCGTTCGTGTCATAGCCCTCGACGATGCCACCGATCAAGAAGCTCGGATCCAGACCCATGCGGTCGAGCATGGTGGCGCACATCGAAGACGTGGTGGTCTTGCCATGCGTGCCGGCAACAGCGACGGTGGTGTAGCCGTGGCCCAAAGCAGAGAGCATCTTGGCACGGGGCCACACGGGAATACCAAGCTCGCGAGCGCGCACGAGTTCAGGGTTGGACTCCGGAATAGCGGTGGAGACAACAACCACGTCGGGCTTGACCTCGTCGATCGTGGCGGCCTCATGGCCCACATGCACCTTCACACCAGCGCGGGTAAGCTGGCGGATATAACGTGACGTCTTAAGGTCGGAGCCGGTAACGGCATAACCGCGCTCGTGCAGAACGAGGGCGATGCCGCTCATGCCGGCGCCGCCGATACCGATAAAGTGGGCGCTCTTAAACTCGGGCGCGGAGGTTGCAGTCTGGGAATCAGCCATGTGCTCGTGTACTCCTTGCGTAAACACTGCCTGTAACCCGTTAACTGTACCGCACCTACCGCATCAGCGCGAGGGCGACCGACGATATCCCGTCTAACTAACGCAAACCCTCTCCCGCATCCGCCAGAAGAGCGGCGGCCCTATCCTGAGCCAGACCACGCGCCGCCTGACGCATGGCGTCGCGCGCCGCCGCGTCATCGACCAGGTGCAGCAGTTCATCGGCAAAGGCAAAACCGTCGATATCGGCATCGGCGCAGAGCACGCCGGCCCCGGCGTCGACCAGATAACGGGCATTGGTGGTTTGGTGGTCGGCCGTCGCATGCGGATACGGCACGAGCACCGAAGGTACGGCGAGCGCAGCGATCTCGGCCACGCTCGATGCGCCCGAACGCGAGAGCACCATATCGCCCATGTTGTCGATGTAAGGCTGGACGCGGTAACGCTTCGCCTCCTCGGGCGTCAGCGCCAAAGCGCGCTCGGTCTCCTCAAAGCCGTCGGCACCCGTCGAATGCAACACATAGAGGTTCTTGCGCGAAAGCAGCTCGTTTTTGAGCGAAGCCACACGCTCGTTGAGGTGCTGGGCGCCAAGTGAACCGCCAAAGACGAGCAGCAGCGTAGCGTCCTCGGGAACGCCAAGTGCCTTGCGGCCGCGAGCGCGATCGCCCTCGATCACCGAGCGACGTACGGGGTTGCCGGTCATGAGCACGTGGTCAGGGTCACCTTCGCGCTCAAAGACCGAACGCGCTGCCGGCACCGAGATGCACACGCGGGCGGCGTGGGAGTTCATCATCTTGTTGGCCAGGCCCGGAACAGAGTTCTGCTCATGCAGCAGATACGGAACGCCCGCGCCCTTGCACCACCCCAGCAGCGGAACCTCGACATAGGCACCAAAACCAATGGCGGCATCGGGCTTGCCGACCTTTGAGAAATGACTGGCGAGCGCACGCTTGGCTTTGTTGACACGCCACAGCGAGGTCAGCGCCGTCCAAGGACGGGAGCGGTCGAAGCCCGTGACCGTAATGGGCACAAAATCAAACCCAGCCTCGGGGCCCAGACGACCCTCGAGCTTGCGCGACTGCCCCACGAACACAACGTGGTGGCCACGGTCACGCAGCTCTTCGGCCAAGGCGAGCGCGGGGTTGATGTGCCCGGCCGTGCCGCCGGCTGCAATAGCAACGGTCATTTTATCGGTCATGGTAGTCCCTTCGTACACGCGGTCCCTGGTCGTCGGTACGCAGACGCGCCGACGAGTCCGAGTTCAAATCGATTCGATTATATCCGCCGCCCGCGTTGCGAGGGCTGGGGCGCTGAGGACGACCTTGCGGCGCCGTTCGCTGACGCGGGCGGGCTGCCGGCTC
>ENA-ORRR01000697-ORRR01000697.1-human-gut-metagenome-genome-assembly--contig:-NODE-697-length-29294-cov-11.0081_pt1 | contig 29294 bp, 21 predicted proteins | sample MGYA00242182_ERZ509148 | MGnify/ENA primary metagenome ERZ509148 (study PRJEB26280, sample SAMEA2338674) | human gut metagenome | biome: human gut; feature: human-associated habitat; material: faeces... | reverse complement strand
TGAGTTATGCCTTTTTCTCGGCGATTTCCTTGCCGACAAGACGGCCGAATGTCAGGCAGTCCGCAATGGCATTGCCGCCCAATCGATTGGCACCGTGAATGCCGCCCGTCACTTCGCCGGCAGCATAAAGATTCGGAATGACCTCCCCGCGGCGGTCAATGACTTCAGCCGCCGTGTTGATTACCACACCGCCCATCGTATGATGCACGCTCATGCCGACATAAGCTCCCCAGAAAGGCGGCTTTTCGATCGGGAAGAGATTGCGCTGGAACTTGCCCAGCTTGTCTTTGCCGGCCTTAACGCCCGCGTTGAATTCATCCACGGTCGCCTTCAGCGCTGCAGGCGGAAGCCCCATCTTTTGAGCGAGCTCTTCAATCGTGTCTGCCTTCCAGGCATCACCCGTTTCAAGCCCTTTGTAGGCAGCATCCTTCTGACCCTGATTGATCATGTCAAAACGCGTCTGATCAAGGATGCCCCAAGCGGTTGCCTTAGGCTGAATCAGCACAGCGTCGCGGATCACGTCGCGGCGTTCATCTTCACGAATGAAGCGTTTGCCGTTGCGGTCAACAATGATGAAGCGGCCGCCCTGATGAAGCGGTACGCGGTGCGTACGTCCCGGAGGGCAGCCGGGGTTGCACTGGATGAAGTCCATTCCGGTCAAATCCGCCCCGACATCAACCATCAGCGGCAGCAGGTCACCTGTTGCTCCCGGATGATTCGTGGTCGTGAGGTCTGCGAGACGCGGATCATGCAGCGCCCTCATCTTCTTATTCGCGCCGAATCCGCCGGCCGCCACCACTACGGCTTTAGTCGCGCGAACCGTGATGAGCTTGCCGCCTTTTTCATACTCCACGCCAAGAACCTTGCCCTTAAGCGGAGTCTCACGAATGATGCGTACGACTCTTGCCTGTTTCTCAATAGGAATGCCGTATTTCTTGCACTGGTCCACCAAAACCTTGATGTAGTCCTGTCCAAGCGACCCGAGCGGCGCATGTCCGCGCGGATAAAGCGACCCGTAGACCTGATAGACCTTGTCTTTAAACTTCATGCCTATCGATTCGAGCCAAGTCACCGTTTCCGGCGCATTCTCGACGAGTTCCTTCACCAAAGCAGGATTGGCACGATAGTCGCCGCCCTTGAGCGTCTGCTCATAATGATTCTCGATGGAATCTTCAATGCCCTGGGCTTTTTGACGTGCAGGATCGACAGCATTCATACCGCCGCCGGAAATGGCCGTATTGCCGCCGATATAAGCCATGCGGACACGGCAGCCGTCAGCCCAGCGCCGCCGGCACCCACAATAAGGAGCTTTACCGTTCGGTCCCACTTTTTGGGAACATTGTCCGAAAGGCTCGGATCTTGGGCAGCGTGTGCGGCAGGCACCACAGCGGCGGCAGCCCCTGCGGCGACGAGCAGTTTCCGGCGAGATAGTTCCATCATATTGGTCCTCCTTTTCTGGGCCTCCTCTAAGAGACCCCGTCCGTTGGTATTGACTGGAATCAATTGTGCGACAGGCGAGTACTCCGGTATTGCAGGGGCAGATCAAGCATACAACTCGCCCATCTTCCCTAATGCGCTAAGGTATTTATCAACTGAATCCTTTGACAATCCTGCATGCTTTTTATCCGCACGACCTTCACTGCTTTGGCGCTGGGCTTCATGCTTTCTGCCTCAGCTGCGCCGTCGCCTTCAGCGCCGGTACTGCGCGTGAGTGTCCTGAAGCTCACGCTCTCGGACATGCACAGTGAGGTCATTTCCGAAACACTGGAGGTGCTCAGGCGCAGGCTTTCAAACTATCGGCTGATCGTCTCCAACGACGACCTTGAAGCGCAGCATCTTGCCGCTCAGCGCGGTACTGCAGATCTCTTCATAGGTACTGCGGGGTTTTATTGGGAAATTCATCAAAAAGGGTTCACAGCCCTGGGAACACTCGCCTCCCCCATGGCGCCCAACCCCAATGAAGGCATGGCCGGCGCGATCATCGTCCGCAGATCCGATGCGCAGATTAAAACGCTTGAGGACCTGAAAGGAAAAAGCGCCGCCGTTACACGCAAAGATGCGTTTATGAATGCTCAGACGGCCTTGGGAGAAATCAGTGCGCGCGGTTGGGATCCAGACAACTTCTTCTCCCGCATTGAAGAAGTCGGCCGGCCGATGGAACGCGTCGTTGAAGCCGTAGCGACGGGAAGAGTTGATGCCGGTCTCGTCAAGGCGGGCCTTATGGAGCTCATGCTCGCTGTAGGGAGCCCTTTTGCAAAAGAAATCCGTGTGCTCGAACCGCGTTCCGGCGACAGTATGAAATACCTCCATACTTCCAGCGCCTACCCCGGCTGGACAGTCATCGCCTCCGCCGGACTACCTCCTGAGACACTGCGCAATGTGACAATGGCGCTCTATGCCATTTCACCCGAAGAGATTTGGCACAGTCAGTGGCTTCCCGCCACCGACTTTGCTCGGATTGACAAACTCTTCAAGGAGCTGCGCTTCGGTCCCTACGAATATCTTCGCCATTGGACTGCAGAACGGATCTGGAAAGAATACAGCCTGTGGATTCTGCTTTTTGCCGCAGCGCTCCTCTTTGGCCTTCTCCACACCATTCGCAGCGACATGCTCGTACGCAGGCGAACCGCGGAACTGGCAGCTGCATCAGACCGGCTCAATCGATTGGAAAAAGCGAGCGTAACTGCTCAGCTCTCCAACATTGTCGCTCACGAACTGCTGCAGCCTATTTCAGCCGCAGGCTATTACTTGGCGGCCATTGACAAACTGCTGGCACGCAATCCGAACGCCTTTAATACAGCCCTAGGGCAGCAGCTGAGCGCACTTTGCGGCAAAACACGCACAACACTTCAGCGCTGCAGCACGATCATCGAACGCGTTCGTCTCTACGCTCGTTCGCGCGCCAGCACGCCCGCCAAGATTGAACTCTCAAGCTTTATCAGAGTGCTGGCTGATCGCCTCAAACAGATGCACTCGCTCAAAATTCCGCCGCTCCTCAAACTGCAGCCCGGCGTCGTTCTGGCCGATGCCGTAGAACTTGAAGTGCTGCTCACGAACCTCCTGAAGAACGCCTCGGAAGCGGCCGCTTGCGCAGATATCCCTTATGTTGAGCTGTACATGGACACCCTCCCAAACGGGGCTGTGAAACTCACTATCACCAACAGCTGCCAGCCATTAACGCCGGCAGAGCAAGAGGCACTTTCGTCGCCGCTGCATTCCTCTAAAGAGAACGGACTGGGTCTTGGACTCGCTGTCGTGCGAAGCATCGCCGAACGAAATGAAACTGATCTTCTCCTCTCAGAGGATGTTCCCGGGATATTCAGAGCGGTGCTGACCTTTCAGCCGACGGATCCGCGTCAAGAAGGAGCTGCGCCATGAAACCGACTGTCATTCGCATTGTTGACGACGATTCCGATGTCTGTGACTCGCTCTCCTGCCTGCTTTCACTCGAAGGCTGGGAGATTCGCATTTATACCGATCCGAAGGAATTTCTTGCTGGTGACCTTCTGACCGATCCGGGCTGCCTCATCCTCGACTTCCGCTTCCCGACGACCAACGGGCTGGAGGTGCAGAAGGTTTTGATTGAACGGCAGATTCGCATGCCGATTATTTTTCTCACGGCGCACGGAGACATTCCGCTTGCGGTCAAGGCCATGCAGCGCGGAGCCGTTGACTTTCTCACAAAACCCGTAGACACGGATCATCTCATCGCGGCTATCGAGCGAGCACTGCGCGTAGACACGCTTCATCGGCACGGCTTCAACGCCCAGGCCGATCTCGACTGGACGTTAAACGACTTGCGGGATCGAGAAAAAGATGTTCTGCGGCTGCTCCTCCTGGAAAACTGCTCCAATAAGCAAATTGCCGAAAGACTCCGGCTTTCTGAAAGAACTGTTGAGAATTATCGAGCCAATATCTACCGGCGTCTGAATGTGCATGGGACCGATGAGCTGCGGCAGCTGCTCAATCGCCCGCAGACTTGAGAAACAGACGCTGCGGACCTCACGGTTCCTCCCACCCAATGCTCAGCGGCAAGCCTGGCATTGGATGGGAAATTCCGCTCGAACCGTTAAAGCGGCCAAATGACCGGATCAAATGTCCCGGCAAAGAGAATCGCCGCACGCAGCGAGAGTGCGCCGATGATCGCAGCTGCGCCGCCCAAAGCTGCTGCCGGCAAGCTCTTCAGACAAGCTGTAATGCACGGGATCAGAAGGCCGCAGCCGACCGCACCGCCCCAGAACAGCAGACTGGTGCTGCCCGAGATGAGGCTTTCTGCACCTGCTGCCGCACCCGGCGTACCTGAAAGCGCCGTGAGAACGAAAGCAAAAAGCACAAAGGCTTCGCCGCCGTGCACCGCCCAGCCCGCAGCATGCAGCCAGCGGGGAGACTCAGCGTCGAGCTTCCCGGCCGCTGCCAGGATTTCAATCAACCCTACCGCACAGGCCAGTCCCGAAAAAATCCAGAGCACTGGAATCGCCGCTGTTGTCCAAAGCGGCACACCCACAGCCTGAGTCAGGAGAAAGCCCGAATATGCCGTAGCGGCAACGCCCAGGACTGCGTCAAAAGCAAGCAGTCCGCAGCGCATGCCAAGGGCTGACCCTTTCGTCAGCAGCCATGCCTGAAGCACAGTAACAACGCAAAGCACAGCGAGAATGCAGATGCCGATAAACATCCAGCTGGTGAAACCAAAACTCCAATGAATGAGCGCATTGAAAGCTGCCGCGGGTAAATTGAGGATGCGTCCAAGGTGGCTCACGACCAAAAGCGTGCCGACGACGGCAGCTGCCGTTGCCGCGTAATGGATCCGCCGGCTTCTAACCCAATAATTGAGAAAGAGCGACATGCCGGAGAGACCGACAAACCATAGGAAGAACGCAATTGTCCATCCCCAGTGGCTGGTGGCCGCCTGTGCGGTCAAATTCATGTATTCAGCCGTCATTTGTTCACCACCACGAAGAAATTAGGACGAGTACCTTTTTGCGGCATCAACCGTTCGGAGCGACCGTGCTGCAGACGCTGAGAAATAGCGCTTGAAGGATCGTTGATATCGCCGAATGCACGGGCCGATGCCGGGCAGGCCGCAACGCAGGCCGGATCCTTGCCGGCCTTCAGAAGCGACTCACAGCCTTTGCCCATGCATTTGACCGGAAGTCCCGTTTTTGGATGCATCCACCGTGCATCGTACGGACACGCCGTCACGCAGTAGCCGCAGCCGACACACCGGCTGGGATCGGTTTTCACCTGTCCCGTTTCCGGATCATGGCTGTTGGCGCCGAACGGACAGACCGTGATGCAGGGCGCATTCTCACACTGCTGGCATTGGACAAGCAGTTCAACGGGGCGTCGGGCGAGTTCTGCGGATACGCGGCGAATGTTGGCCGGCAGACTTTCCCATCCGGTATTTTCAGCATTAAGCATGTCCGGATAATTGGTTTGGGCACAGGCCACAATACAGGCCGAGCATCCCACGCACTGGGTAACATCAAGAAGATGCGCCAGCTTTTTATGATTTTCCATGGCTTTCTCCCGGATGACCGTCAGACGCGTACGCGAACCGAACAGTTATTGGACAATGATCCGACCACCGGTTCACGGTAGCCCGTGCAGAACCAGTGCGAATTAATGCCTTCACGCACCCATTCGTATGCACCGAGGTTCTGCTTGGTGCGAACGCCTCCCGAGAATCCGTGAGCGAAGAGAACGCCCGGCATAACGCGGTTGGTAATTTTCACGGTCGTACGTCCCTTCACCCCGGTGTCGAGCCCCTCGAGCTCAACCTCCTGACCGTTCTTAATGCCGATTCGTTCGGCATCGGCCGGATTCATCCAGATGCTTCGGTCACCCAAGAATTTCGTGGGCCACGTCCACATGGCAACACCCGAGCAGGAAGAACTGTCTTTGCCCGAAATCAGCACAAACTCGTTGGAGCGCGGCTTAGGCGGCGTAAATCCCGGCGATTCCACCCAGCGCGGCAGCCCTGAAGCCCCTTTGTCTTCGTACTTCTGCGTGAAATAGAAGGAAATGAGTTCAGCCTTGCCGGTAGGCGTGCCAAAGGGCTTCACATAGGGATAAACACCCCACTTCTTCACCGCGGTCTGAGACCAGCCTTGCGCTTCGACTTCCGCTGCAATACGGTCGCCGTCGCCGGGCTTAGCCTTATTCTTCGCTGCGATGAACTTGGCCCAGGCCGCATCCATCATGCCGTCGTACCAGGCTTTAAAGGCCTCGCGAGTCTTCAGCTCCTCCTCGAGCCCTAAGCGCTCTTTGGCACGATCCGGATAAGCACGGCGGAGGATTTCCGCAAACTGCCAGACCTCTTCGCGCGCTTCGCAGCCCTGAGGCGGCGCAATGCCCGCATCGTTTTTCTGAACGTTGCCGTTCAAAGCCCATTTGACGCCTGCATACTCATGCCACTCCAAGAAGTATGTGCACGGCAGCACGTAGTCGGCGTAGTCACATATTTCATGCGGGAAAATATCCTGAACGACAACGAGCTCCAGCCCCATCAGCGCCTTGGCGAGCCGCGCGGAATTCGCCTCGCGGTGGAACATCGTCGTGCCGGTGAAAAAGGCAGCGCGCACCGGATAGGGCTTGCCGGTCTCAATGGCCTCAAAAACGGCAGAATACGTGCCGGACCCTTCCGGATAAAGAATCTTGTCGAGAGACTTCTTCTCGGGAGCGGTCCAAGTCTCGCCGTGCGGTCCCTTGCCTTTGCCGCCCGAAAGCGAAACGCCCGGCGCCTTAAAGCCGCCTCCCTGCGTAACCACGAAGCCGCCAGGCTGGTCAATGCGGCCGGTAAAGGCATTAATAAGGGAAAGAAGCGCAAAGTCGTGCGTGTCGTTGCCGTTACGCGAGGCATACCAGCCGTCATCGGCCACGCCGCCCTGCGTGAAGAATTCACGCGCAACGCGAGTGATCGTTTCGGCCGGAATACCGGTTGTGCGCGCAGCTTCCTGCGGCGTCCAATGCGCTGCCGATGCCGCGAATGCCCGGAAGCAGGTTTCAGCTTCGAGTTCCCGACCGTCAAGCGCCGTAATCCGAGCCGCATGATCAAGCTCAGGGTCGACCCCCTCGGGTTCCGCAAAGCCTACAGCATTGCCTTTGTCGTCTTTTTTCAGTCCCATCACGACATAGGAAGCCGTCTTTCGATCCATGACGACAAAAGCGTCTTCAGGCGCGCCGGCAATTATTTCTGAAGCCGCAATCGGACGGCGCGTACCCGTCTCAACGAGATAGGGCGCGTTGGTATGCCGACGAAGGAATTCGAAGTCGACAAGCTTCTCCGTAATGCCAATATGGATGAGCGAGAGCAAGAAAGCCGAGTCTGCGCCTGGGCGGATCGGTATCCATTCAGAACCCGTCAGCGCGCCTTCAGGCATGTGCGGATCAACAAACACGACTTTGGTGCCTTCGGTCTTCGCGCGGGCAACCACCGCAGCGACGCCAATCGCACAATTCAATGTGCGGCCGACGCAAAGCAGATATTTCGCGCGCGCATAGTCGGGTTCAACCTTTCCGGCGCCGTCAAAGCCCTTGCCGAACACCATACGGCGCCCGGCAATAGATGCGGAATTGCAGGTCGATGAATGGCTGATCACATTGGGCGTGCCCAAAGCGCAGCCGAACCACTTCTGCATGGCCGAAAAATTGTGCGAAGACATGGTGACAGCTCGTTCACCGTCTTTCTCAACAATCGCCTTTACTCGTTCGGCGATTTCATTCAATGCCTGATCCCAGGAAATTTCCTGAAATTTGCCGTCACCGCGGGCACCAACGCGCTTCAAGGGCTTCTTGAGGCGCATCGGATGATTCCAAACCCACATTGCCTGTGCTCCGCGCGCGCAGCAGCCGCGCTGCGGATGGGTTGGATTCGGCATGATGCGCACCGTTTCCTGCGAAACCGGCGCACCTTTCTTATGCATGGCCAAAAGACCGCAGTAGCCGCCGCAGACATTGCAGGCGCAAGGATGCGCCTCCCATCCGTCTGCCTTCAAAGCCTCAACCTGTTCGGCAAGCGCCTTATCAGCGGGCATAAGCGCCGAGAATCCGAACGTGCCGGCCGCACCAGCCGCCGCAGCGCCGCTTAACAGCGATCGACGTGAAAAGCCGATGCTGCCCGGTCCGTCGACGGTTTTGTCTTCTCTCATGAGGGGATCTCCGTGGAAGGTTGCGCCGACACCGTTCTTGCCGCTCACCTGCGAAGAGGTTCAGCCGCCGAATAGTTCAGCGCGAAATGACCGCTTCAGCCGTTTTCATTTTTCTCATCGGCCAAAGGGTGTAAGACTTTTAACCTAGCCGCTCCCCACAGGACCGCAAGGATTAACCCTTTGAAAACGGCCTCCGATATTCAATTTTCGAATAGCGTATCTGCTGAGAATCGTTCTCAACAAAAATAAAGCAACACGAAATCAAAGCTTGTGGTTTAAATGATTCTCATCCGCATCTATTTGGTACAAGTGATATCCCGCAGAAATTTGGACGCCTAATCATTTATTTTGTTTTTCGATTTATTAGATAAAACCTATTGATTAAGGTGCTTGCAGTTCGCCTACAATTATCAGATTGAACATCCCGTCGGCGTATTCCTCTGGAAACGCCTGCATTTCCCCATTTTGAAGAAAGGCTTCATCACAATGTCCGCCATCATTCTCGGCCATAAGCACCCCGATACCGACAGCATCGTCTCGGCCATCGCCTGCACCGACCTCTACCGCCAGCGCGGCCTCGACGTCAAGGCTGCGGCCCAGGGAACGCCGGCTCCGGAAACCGCCTTCGTGCTTGAGCGTTTCGGCCTGCAAGCGCCTGAAGTCGTGACGAGCGTCGCGGGCAAGGACGTGTACATCGTCGACTACTCCGACCTCAATCAGGCGCCCGATGATTTCAAAGACTGCACGCTCAAGGGCATCGTTGACCACCATAAGCTCGGCGACATGACCTCTTCCGCGCCGCTCGAAATCGTCATCATGCCCGTCGGCTGCACGAATACGATTCTCAAGCGCATGTATGACTACCTCGGCTTTGTGCCGCCCAAGAATATCGCCGGCGCCATGCTCTGTGCGATTCTCTCGGATACGGTGATCTTCAAGTCCCCGACCTGCACCCCGGCCGACAAGGCTGCTGCGGCCGAACTTGCCGAAATTGCAGGCATTGAAGACATTGAAGCGCTCGGCATGGAACTCTTCACCGCCAAATCCGCTGTCAAGGGCGTTGCCGCACGCGACCTCATCATGCGCGATTTCAAAGACTTCAACATGTCCGGCTCGAAGGTCGGCATCGGCCAGCTTGAGCTCGTCGACCTCAAGCTCCTCGAAGACCGCATCCCTGAGCTGCTCGCTGACCTCGCCGCGCTCAAGGCCGAAGGCCGCCATACCGCCATCCTGCTCCTCACGGACATCATGAAGGAAGGTTCGCTTCTGCTCATGGTCTCCGATGATCCCGCGAAGATTGCCGGTGCGTTCGGCACAACTGCAGAAGGCACGCCGTGGCTGCCCGGCGTCATGAGCCGCAAGAAGCAGGTTGTCCCCAACCTTGAAGCCGCCTTTAAGGCCTGAGACTGAACAAGCCTCATCACAGGCAAAGCGAGGAAGATTAAAGATCTTCCCGCTTTCAAGCCGTCATGAAAAACCCGCCGGAAGCTCATGAAACTTCCGGCGGGTTTATTTGCTGCGGAATTTGCAGTTGTTATTCGTCCTTGACTGCCGTTCCCTTTTGAGCCTTCAGCAGATCGCGGATCTCGCGCAGAAGCTCAAGTTCTTCAGCCGAAGGAGCCGGAGCAGGTGCCGGAGCAGGAGCAGGAGCAGCGGCTTGGGCAGCCGCTTTGGCTTCTTCCTCTTCCTTATGCTTGGCATTGAGCAGACGATCCGCTTCAGCTGCAATGCGGGTACGAGCCGTCACAACAATTTTAATGAGCCAGAAAACGGCAAATGCAAGGAGCAGGAACTGCACAATGGCCGTTAAAAATGCGCCGTAGCCAAAAACCGTTGCGCCGGCCTTGACGAGGCCTTCATAAGTCTGCGGACCGGTGTAATTCGGGGCATCCTTGAGCACCACAAACAAATTCGTAAAATCCGGACGACCAACGAGCACGCCGAGGATGGGATTGATGATGTCTTTTACGAGGCTGTCGACGATTTTTGAAAACGCAGCGCCGATGATCACGGCCACAGCAAGGTCTAGAACGTTGCCTTTAGAAATAAAGGCTTGAAATTCTTGAAAGAATTTACGCATCTCTTGTTTTCCTTTGTTTGTGTGATGAATACTCTTTTTTGGACTAAATCAAACCTATCCTATAGGTTATAGAGCGGCACTCGGAGGCGTGCCTTTGAGGAGCTTCCTTCGAAAGGCCGGTACGGCGCCCGCGGGCTTGTTGTTCCGGATGGCAGGCAAGGTGCCTGCCGGGATGCCGTCGAGCGCTTTCTGAATATTCTGCGACAACAATGCTTTTTCTGCCTGAGCCGAGCGAAAGGACTCGCGAACTTTCTGTGCCGTCCGCCGAGCTGTCGCGGGATCGATACGTTTGTTGACAATGAGGTCCACGACGACCCGCTCCACAAGACTGAAATCATGAACGGCGTAGACGGAGAATGCCCAGGCAAGCCCCATTGAACCGTAATAACTCTGAGCGGCGCAGGTCAGCACTTCGGGGGCTGAGGACAACTGAACGGCCCGCTCAAGCGGTCGTGAACCGGCCGGCGCCATGTGCGCGAGCATAAGCACCAACGCAAGCCGTATGCGCCAGAGATTTCTCGACTTGATGAGCGCATCCAGAAAGGCAAACGCTGCTGCTTCATTCTGCGGAAGCGTGAAATCCTTGACCGCTTCGCCCAGAAGGTCGCAGGAAGCCCAGTTGTCTACGCATTGGGCAAGCTTGTCGAGCCACTCAAGGCGTTTTGCAAAAGGAATGCCCTCTACCTGGCTGGCAGCGAGCATTACCGTCCACAAAACTTCCTGCACATATCCCCTGCCCTGCGTACGTCGGCACTGTGCATCGCTCAGAAATGCCGCAAGCAATGACTCCACATTTCCCGCGCCCAAACGGCAAAGACGCTTCGCAGCGCTGCGGTATGCCGAAGCACGACAGCCGATTCGACCGGCAACGCCCGGCATCATGACGCCGATGGTGTCGTACTGCTGCGGGATGGCGGCATGGAGGAGCTCCAAATGGAGCGCATCGAGCTGACTCGCGTGAGAGGAAGCGTTCATGGGCAGTTTTCGAACCTCAAAAAGAAAGGAACACCGAAGATTAGCGCAGAAGTCACGCGTGATTACCCATCATTTTGTGCTCAGCGTGCTCGGAGGTTATTTCGCCTGATGCAGAATCGGCCATACCTTCTCCTTGTTAGCACCCATTACATTGAGTCACATTCCGCGGGTAGAATTCGCGCACAATCGCCGCGCCGCCGCTGCTGCCATTCGTCAACACTTGGCGAACCTCGCCGCGTCCAGCGTAAAACAGACTGAAATACTTCAAGAGGACGCCAATGAGCGATACCCCCAAAAAACCAACTGCCGATCAAAGTGCAGAAGCGGAACTTTCAAAGGCTCCCGGCATCGGCGGCTATATTTCCTTCATCGTCGCCATCCTTTTTTTCTCGGGACTGCTGATCACCGACAAATGGTGGGGCATTTTTGACTACACCATCCTCAACGGCAGCTTCGGCAACGTTGTGGCGAATGTGACGGATAAGGGCGGCGAGCTTTCGACCACCTTCTCCAACTTCCGCGGCAAGGGCGGCTCCGGCGCGATTGACGGCTTCGTCTTCGCACTGACATTGGTTCCCTCAATCATGCTCGCTACGGCCATGATTGCCGTTTTTGAATACTACGGCGCCATCCGTGCCGCCACCCGCGTGCTTAACCCGATCCTGCGCCCGCTGATGGGACTGCCGGGCTCGACCTCGCTCGCTATCGTTGCTTCACTGCAGTCGACAGACGCCGGCGCAGCACTCACCCGCGCACTTAAGGACCGCGGAGAACTGACTGAAGATGAGGTTTCTATCTTCGCAACGTTCCAGATGACCGCCGACGCAGCATTAGGCAACTTCCTTGCCACCGGCGTAGTGTTCTTTACGCTGAAGAACGCTGCCGGCGACCTCGTCGTGCCGACGACGATCGGCGTCTGCCTCGGCATCATCCTGCTCGGCAAAGTCTTCGCAGCGAATGTTATGCGTCTGCTCTGTCTGCGCAGAAGAAAGCCGTCGGCCGCGGCATAAACGCAACGAATAACGCTTTCCCCCAAACGCCTTTGCACACCAGTGCAGAGGCGTTTTCATATGGATGGTGCGATGCTTCATGTTCGCCGACAGCACTCCTTAATGAGCCCGCACGACAGCATTCGTTAAAATTAAAAAATTGATGCTACGTGGAACTTCTTTTATGCGCAGCTGGTCCTACCACCTCCTAGCCCTTTTTGTTGTCCTCTGCTGGGGCATGACGCTCGTGAGCAGCAAGGTGCTTCTCAATTTCGGAATGCAGCCCTGGGCGCTCGTTGAACTCCGCTCGGTGCTGGCCTACGGCATCCTCATCTTCCTCGCCCCCATGCAGCTCTACTCGGGCACCATGCGAGGAGAAATCACCGTAGCGCTCCTCGGCCTTACCAGTATTCCTCTCTTTTTCGGCCTGCAGACGCTGGCATTGGAACACGGAGTCGTTTCGACAACAGCCAGTCTTATCGCCATGGGGCCGCTTCTGAGCGGCCTCTTGGCCATGGCTGCGCTGCGCACCTGGAAACTTCACTGGATGACCTTTCTGGGGATCTGCACGGCAGCAACCGGTACGTTTCTGCTTTACTTTGACAACGCCGTTCTGCAGGACCTGCCGCGGCTTGGGTTTTATCTCGGCCTTGCCGCAGCCGCTGCCTACGCCGTGTATTCACTGGTCCTACGAGCGCTTGCTGATCTGCCCGCCCTTTTCGTCATGCGCAAGTCCACGGGCTACGGCATCCTGGGGGCGCTGCCTTTTTACCTGAATGAACAGCCTACCGACGCGGCCATTCTCTTTGAAGTGCCTGTTGCCGGCGCAAACCTCGTCTTTCTGGCACTTGCGGCAACGGTCATCGGATACACACTCTGGCATAAAGCTGAGCAGGAGATCGGCGCATCGGGCACGCGTTGGTACACCTATCTCAGCCCAGCTGTCGGCATTATCGGCGGCCTCTGGTTCCTCAATGAAGAGATGAGCTACATCGGCGTCATGGGCGTAGGCATGATTCTCTGCGGCGTCGTCTGCGCGCAGACAGGCCTCGTTCGAGTCGCTGCCGAAATGGCTAAACGCTGGTAGCAAATGAACTCGTTTCACGCATTCCAGCACACATCTCTGAGCTGAAACCACTTCAAAATGCATCTCAAAACGCCGGTACTGCCGGCGTTTTGCTTTTGTACATCCCGTGGAACCTATTCAACTTACCCATGTCCGAGTCAGTTCATCGCATCAACGGAAGAGGACTACCCATATACGGGAGGCGCGAATTGGGATTGAGACATACAATTTCACGCCTGCAAACAAAACTCGTATGAGAGTGAAAAACGAATGGCCTGAAGCGATGAAGCCGGTTTATGCAGAGTTAGCTCAAAGAGGATTATTTGGTAAGTACGCTATTTTTAACGTCTCCAATTTGAATGGATATCTGAGCACATTGATGAATTGATATTCAGTAAGCTTATTTCATTCAATACTCTCTCAGCAGACCACTTAACTTGGCCACCATCTATTCCATCATTGCAATTCAATTCAAATCAGCACCTCTATATAATCAACGACAATCAATACAGAGGATACTCTCTGCACAAGCCCCTCTCATCGACCCCAATACCGCATATTGGACTCATTGCTGCATAACGATCTATTCAAGATAATTTTTTTCATCCGCAGCAGCTGCAGCAACATATGACTTATGACGATTAACAATTACTCGACAGCATATTCGTCTTATTTCATTCATCAATATTGCCAATACATGCCTTATGGCTTTATCTGATCGTTCTAAGATCAATAAACTTATATGCTCATCTGTCTCATTGAATTGATGGATGTTGAGAGACGCTCTATCTGTGAGCAGATCCAGCGATTGAAGACATCATCAGCGCAGGGCAGGCGACAGACCATTTATCCATAGACAGTCCCAAACCCAATCGGCTGCTCCGTACTCAAAACCAACTCATCTGGCGCTCAGGCTTACTATGCGAGCCGGGAGCAACGGTTGTACAGCAAATTTTAATACACATTAAAATGCGTGTTAATCAATTTAACACTAAGCAAAATTTATATAAAGCCAATAATTACCCGGGATCAAGGCATCTGTTGACAAACCAAAAACACGTTCTAAACATACTTTTGCTCATTGCTGAGCGATATTTTTTAGTTTATGTTAGTTCGCATAGTCCTGCGTGTTATAATTTTCAACATCGCTTATAGGAGATGTTATGCGTCCTTCCATAGCCGTCGAAGAGTCCGTCATTCAACTCGGCTCCAATCTCCGATCTGCCCGCCTCCGCCGCCGTCTTCCTCAGTCTGTCGTTGCTGACCGAGCGGGCATATCACTCAATACACTTTCCAAAATTGAAAATGGAGACTGCGGTGTCTCTATTGGAAACATTGCGTCCGTGCTCAACGCGCTTGGCTTGTCCCCTCTTCTGTCCGGCCTGGCTGCAGCGCAAGAAGACTCTGCAGGATTAATGCTGGAAGAAAGGAATCTGCCTCAGCGAGTGCGTTCAAAAAAGAAATCTGCCGGGCAGTGACCTGAATCAGCCGCACCTCTCATTCAATTGACTCATATTGACATGCATTCACTTAACTGCTGATGAGTGTCATTGCTATTAAATGCATTGGCCATTAACAAACCAGCACTCCTCTCTATTCAAATCATCATTGACGCAACTCATTTAAACCAATCACCTGCATCCTATGTCCAAATGCTCATTTAGAAAATGGCTGATTCATTCCGATGCTATTCAGGATGAACCATTGATCGGGGAGCTTTACTTCCCGACACTGCCCTCTGAAATTGCCGCAGAGAGGACATCTGAAGAAAGCCATTCCAATGGCGAATCGATGACAGCAATGAATGAGCGGCAGAAAAAATCCCTGAACCGTCTGACAGCTGCGGAGATGAAATGGAGTGCACGAGCTATGGCGTCGCTTCAGGACAGCATTCGCTTTCGATATTCAAAAGCGTGGCTCGACAACGGTTTTCCGATTGGCGCGGATCTGCCTTTGCAGGAAGGCTTGATAAAGCCCTTGAATGCAGGACGACTGTTCGGATTTCTCGCGGATCGTGCGCTTGACGGGACTTCCGCCCTTTGGTTTGAGCAAGCTTTTGCAATGGGATCTCAGGGGACAGCAGTGCCCGCTGATGCATCCTCAATCGAGCGGCAGTCCATTTTGCTGCCCCACTGCGAAGCCCACGCCGGCGGCATTCGCATACGCAGTGCAGAGGGAGAACCGGCCGGAAGCACTCTGCCGATTCCGATGGAGTCCAATGCCGCGGCAGGCATTCCTTTAGCCATTCAGAATGCTGAACGCGGCCGTGCCGATTTGCGGTCGCTTTTGGCCATTGCGGCCGCCACGACTTTGCCTGGGCGGCATTCTCCGCGCGTTGTAGTCTCTGGGCGAGATGAAGAGGTCATGACGCTCAGTCGGCTCGATGACCTCTGCAGCATCCCGGTTTGGCGCGAAATCTACATGCGTTTGGCGCGTGAGAGCGGGATTGAAACCGCTCAAACGCGTTTAAAAGACGTCCGCGGAAGCACTGCACTCCTCACGAGCCGCATTGACAGGGCTGCGGGGAAGCCGCTCTTTACGCTTTCAGCGCGAACACTGACAGCCGGCCGAATGGGTTCCTATCTAGGCATCGCCGACATCTTGAACAGCGACGGCGCCTCCCCTGCGGAGGATCTGCCCAAAGTTTGGCGGCGAATGGCCTTTGCGCTCCTTACCGGCGCAGCTGACGCCCCGGAGCGCTGGCTTTTTGTGCGGGAAGAATTCGGCTGGCGGCTGGCTCCGGCCCACGGATGGCGTCCGAATACGGGAGCCGCACGGCCAATGACTGCTGACGGGCGGCGGCCGATTGCCGCTGCCGAAGATCTGGTTCGGCTCGCGCCCTACTTTGCTATGAAAACCACTGACGCCAAGAAAGTCCTGCTCGCCATCCGCCGTGCGACGGCGGACTGGGAGGACCTGGCTTTTTCGGCGGGGGCCGGCGCTCAAGAGGTGCGCGAGCTCGAACCCTGCTTCACCACCTACTGATGTTCGGCGGGTGCTTGAGCGAAGCGGATAAAGGGCGAATCCGCTTCACGCCGTGCTGCTCTTACTCAGTAATCACGCGGCTTTTCACGGAAATCGAGCTCCATGTCATACCACACCGCTCCGCCGTGCACAGACTTGGAAACGCCGCAGTTGACGTAGCCGAAGCCCTCATAAAAGGGGATGAGCTTTTCCTTGCAGGTGAGAATCAGTCCGTCGCGTCCTTCCTGACGCGCTTTTTCAATAAAAGCACGCATCAGGGTTGAAGCGCAGCCCTGATGGCGCTTCGAAGGGATCACTGCAAGCCCGAAAACCGACTGCCACCGGCCGTTGGGCACATGCAGACTGGCATTTTCAAACATATCGTCGGAAATCGTACGGTTGTTGGTAATCATGCCGTCAATCAGGCCGACAGGTTCCCCGTCCTCAAAAAGGATCAGGAAGCAGTCGGGAAAGACCGCCAGACGCTTTTCAAAGCTTTCGCGAGTAGCCATTTCGGCCTCTGGGAAGCTCTGCGCCTCAATGCTCGCAAGGATGTCCACGTCCTTAGGCGTGGCGGCACGGAGAGTAAACAAGGCAGCACCTCATGAATACGTGAATGTTCCCACGGGCAGCACAGCAGCGGCGTGATGTGCGGCCCAGATCGCGCATTTTAACTGATTCGGTCTGATTGTCCGTCGTATTCAGATCATGACGCGGATCACGCAATCTTCACCGGTTCGACATCAAGTCTTCATCGACGTGTCAACAGAACGTCATGGCGGCCGTTGAAAATGCACGTCGTTGGAGGTCGATCCCTGAGCAGCTTGAGCAACAAGCGCCCGAACCTCTGAAATCCAAGAACGCAGAATATTTTGGAGAACTCCATGCAGCGTCGTCTTTTCTTCCGCAATGCGGCCGGCCTATTCCTCGCTCCTGCCGCCATGCAGTTTGCTGGCACGGCCTCTGCCGCTACGCCGGCTGTCAGCCCGATCGAGCTGCCGCCCGCGGAAGACATCATTTCCTCCTTCGGCTGGGTAACGGACATCCACTACACCACCGCCCCCACCCACACGATCCCGGCGGAAGACTCCATCCGCGTTTATTCGCATTCCCTTGCCAAACTCCATCAGGCCATTGACGTCTTCAATACGCGCAAGCTTGATTTCGCCATTGAACTCGGCGACTTTAAGGACTGCACGAAGACGGTTGACCGCGAACTGACCATCGGCTTCCTGCAGACGGTCGAATCGGCCTTCCGCCGTTATCAGGGCGACCGCTACCACGTCATGGGCAACCATGACTTCGACCAGATTTCACTCGGCGACTATCTCGCCAACACGAACAATGCGGGCGATGCCGACGGCAAGACCTACTATGCCTTCGTGAAGAACGGCGTGAAGTACATCGTCCTCGACGCCTGCTTCAACAACGATGAAGGCGAGCACTATTCGCTCGGCAAGCTCGACTGGCAGGTAGCCATCGTTCCGAAGATGGAAATGGAATGGTTCCGCAAAGAACTCGCAACCGGCAAGGAACCTGTCGTCGTCTTCTGCCACCAGCTCGTCAACACCTGGGACGAAAAGACGCAGAACATCCCCCACGCCTTCTTCGTGCAGAACGCCGCAGAAGTCGTCGATGCCATGGAAAAGAGCGGCCGCGTTCTGGCCTTTATCTGCGGCCACTTCCATAAGGGCGCCTACTCTGAACACAACGGCATCCACTACATCGTCAATCAGGGGCTTGTTGAACGTCCTCTCCCGCACAACGTTGCCGGCATGGTGCATATCGACAAGAACCACAACCTCTACGTTGAAGGTCTCTGGAACGAACGTTCCCACGTCTGCAAGAAGGCCTAAAACCCGCTTCGGGAAACGTTTCCAGCCAAACGCTCCCTTTGCGGCATCGGACTCTGCCGCGGGATGCGCCGAAGTTTTTGCGAACGGTCTTCGGCGCGCCCGCGGCGGTCCCGCAGCCGCACCCCTTTATTCGCCTCTATGTTCCTCTGAAGGCGCTTTCAGCCCGCTCTCGCCCGCTTTCTAAATGGGCCGAAGCGGGTTTTCTTTTTTTCGAGGACACCATAGGCGGATGCCGCTTTGGACATCCTGAAGAACAGAGTTCGGCCGCTAGAATAGAAGCAACAACTTCTTAGAAGACTTCCGCTATGAAGCCGCTGCGTCTATTCTCCACTCTCGCCCTGTCGGCCGTGATTGCGCTCTGCGCCGCCACAGCTTGGAAGCTACGTACTGCTGAAAATGCCGCGCCGGCCAATCGTGCCTGGGGCAATGTGGAAACACGGCAGACGTCGCTCGCCTTTGAAGCCTCCGGACGCATTGCGGCACTCCATAAAGAAGAAGGTGAATCCGTCCAAGCCGGCGAACTTTTAGGACGGCTCGATGATGAAGCGCTCCGAATCAGCCGGCGGCAGGCCGCTGCTGAACTCAAGCGCCTCCAAGCACAGGCAGCGCTGGCGCATGAAGGCACTCGTCAGGAAGATATTGACGCAGCTCGAGCCAATGAAGCAGCAGCCCGCGCTCAGCTCGAATACGCTTCGGCCACGCTTAAACGGCAGCAGGATCTGGTTCCCGCTGGCGCAGCCAGCCGCCAGATGCTCGACGATGCCCGGCGTGCCGAACATGCCGCACGCGAATCTCTGACTGCCGCAGCAGCCCAGCGCGCGGCAGCTGAAAAAGGACCGCGCGCGCAGGAAATTGCCGCTGCCGATGCCGCGGCAGAAGCCGCAGCTGCGTCGCTCGCCGCCCTTGACTACCAAATCCATCGGGGAGCGGTCCTCACGGCACCTTCAGCCGGCATCATTCGAGCCCGTCTTGCGGAACCCGGCGACATGGCCAGTCCCTCGCGAACCATCTACCAGCTTTCCGTTGCTGACCCCAAATGGATCCGCGCTTATCTCACTGAACGTCAGCTCGGCCTCGTAAAGGAAGGGACTTTGGCAACTGTTTTTACCGATACGGTTGGTCCCGTTGACGGCACCGTCGCCTTTGTCTCTGATACAGCCGAATTCACGCCGAAAACGGTGCAGACCGAGGACCTGCGCGCCAGTCTTGTCTATGAAGTGCGCATCACCGTACGAGATCCGGAGAACCGGCTTCGGCTCGGCCAGCCCGTGACCGTTGAGTTTGCGCAGCCGCGGAGTTCGCCGCATGACTGAGGCGCTGCCGCTCGTTGTCCGAGGGCTCGTTAAGACTTTCCCAAGCCCTGACGGCACGCCCTTTGCTGCCGTTGATCATCTCGATCTGGAATTGCCTGCGCAAGGCGAACTCGTTGCGGTTGTGGGTCCGGACGGCGCTGGGAAAACCACGCTCCTGCGGCTCTTGGCCGGCATACTGAGCCCGGATGCCGGCAGCATCAGCCTTTTTGGCCTCACTCCCGATACAGAGTCGGAGCGCTTTACGCATACCGTCGGGTTTATGCCCCAAAAAACCGGACTCTATGAAGAACTCACCGTATTCGAGAACTTTTCCCTTTTCGGCCGGCTTCGCGGCCTTGCTGCTCACGAACTCCAATCCAAGTTTCAGGAGCTGATGACGCTCTCGGGCCTTGTCGGCTTTGAGAACCGGCTCGCAGGCAAGCTTTCGGGCGGCATGAAGCAAAAACTAGGCCTCGCCTGCGCACTTCTCGGAGAACCGAAGCTCCTGATTCTCGATGAACCTACGGTGGGCGTTGATCCGCTCTCACGGCGCGAACTGCGCCGCATTCTTGATGCCATGCGGCTGCGCTCGCGAATGACTGTGGTAATGTCAACGGCTTACCTGGATGAAGCCGAAACCGCTGACCGCGTCATCGTGCTCTCACGCGGCCGCATTGCCGCTCAAGGAAAGCCCCGGGCGCTTTGCGCTCCCCTGACGGGCCGATCATTCCGCGCTGAAGCGCTTGAAGCTGAGCACTCCTCAACGCTCGCCCGAACCCTGATGGAAGCAGCTGCACTCCCGCCCGGTCAGGCGCTCATCATTGACGCCGTGCCGCGGGGACGTTTCATTGACCTTTTAGCAGCCGCTCAGAGCGGCGCCAATGCATTATCACTTCGATTACGGCAGTCACTTCACTCGGGACCGTTGCCGGCCTTCCATTTGGCTCAGCGCCCGCCAACACTCGAAGATCTCCTCGCGGACCAAGGTTATCCGTCGTCTGATACCGCTTCGGGCTCATCAGCATCAAAGCTCAAGAATCTCTCGGCGATTGATGCCCAAAGCGAAAACCTCTACGCCCCTGCAGCACTTTTCCCCGGGGAATATGCGGTGGAGGCGATTGGCCTTTCTCGGCGCTTTGGCAGCTTCACCGCCGTAGCCGACAGCACTTTTCAAGTGCGGCGCGGCGAAATCTTTGGGCTCCTTGGTCCCAACGGCGCCGGGAAAACGACGACCTTCCGCATGCTCTGCGGTCTGCTTGCGCCCACCACCGGCGACATTCGCGCAGCCGGCGCAGATCTGCGCCGCGCCAAATCCGCCGCCCGCGCCAGAGTCGGCTACGTTGCGCAGAAGTTTTCGCTTTATGAACGGCTGACTGCACGGCAAAACCTCGAATATTTCGGCGAAGCCTATGGCGTTGCCGGTCAAAACCTTGCCCATCGCATCGATGCATTAGCCGCCGAGCTGGGGCTTTCAGACGACCTTGAACGGCGCACAGCAGTGCTTCCCCTGGGTGCCAAGCGTGAGCTCGCTTTTGCCTGCGCGCTGATCCACCGACCTGCCGTGCTTTTTCTCGATGAAGCCACGTCCGGAGCGGATCTCACTGCCAGACGCACCTTCTGGCGGCGCATCGTCAGGCTCTCCCAAGCCGGCACTACCATCGTCGTTACGACGCACTTCATGGAAGAAGCAGAGTACTGCGACCGAATTCTGATTCAAGACAATGGCCGTATACTGGCCTCTGGAACGCCATTAGAAGTCCGAACCCGCGCGAATGCCGAAAGTATCGATGAAGCTTTCCGGCAAATCGTGCTCAATGCTCGGCGCGCCGAAGCCGAAAACAAGCGCGCCAAGTCGTCGGAGGCCGCACGATGAAAAGAGAACGCGGCAGACCTCAGCTCCGCTTTGGTGAGCAGCTTCTCATTTTGCTCGAGAAAGAATGGCTGCAGATGGTTCGCGATCCAGCCGTGATCTTCATGGGTGCGCTCTTGCCTGTCGTGCTCATTGTCCTCTTCGGCTGGGGACTTTCGATGGATCTGCTCAAAGTGCCTGCAGTCTTGACGGCGGGCGAATCAACCCCCTTGACGGCTGAGGTTCGCGCCGCTTTCCGCGGCAGTCCCTACTTTGAACTCACTGAAGTGCCGTCGCGGCAGGACGCCGAAATGCTCTTTGCGGCCAGACGCACGGAAGTCATCATTGATTTGCCGCCCGGGTTCACACGCGACGCCGCGATGGGCCGCGCTCAGATAGGACTTACCGTTCACGGCGTTGATGCGAGCGCAGCCTCGATCATCCGCACCTATGCCGCAGCTGTGGTGGCCGGACTCTCGCAGAAGATTGCGCTTCGTGAAGACTTTGCTCTGCTGGGAAGCTCAGCGGGCCAGCAGGCTCAGACGTCAGGAGCCGCAGCACTTCTCTCCCGCACATGGTTCAATGAGGCCAACACCTCCGCCTGGTATCTGGTTCCGGGACTTTCAATCGTGGTACTGACCCTCTCGGCAAGCTTTCTCGGGGCCATCATCATCGCTCGGGAGTGGGAACGCGGAACGCTTGAAATGCTCTCGGTAACGCCGGCGAGCCCAGGCGCCATTCTGGCGGCCAAGTTTCTCGTCAACTTTCTTCTGACGGCCGTGGGCGCCATGCTGGCATTTTTCGCAGCCGTATTCGTTTTTGAAGTCCCAGTGCGCGGCAGTCTCTGGCTGCTGGCGGCCACGATACTGCTTTATTCCGCCTGGGCCATTGCCTTTGGGCTGCTCCTCTCAGCCGTCTTCAAAAGTCAGTTTACGGCGATTCAGTTTGCCGTCATCGGCAGCTACCTGCCCTCCCTCATGCTCTCGGGATACCTCTTTGACTTGAGGAGTGTTCCTTGGTTCATCTCTGCCGTCGGCAGGCTGATGCCGCCCACCTACGCCATTGAATCCGTGAAGATTCTCTATCTCTCAGGGGAGCCCGAGCGAATCGTGCTGGCCAACCTGGCCCTGCTGGCGGCCGCCGCACTCGGCTTCTTTGCGCTCGCGCTCGTGTTTGCCCGCAAGCGGCTGGATTGATATAGGTGCGCCGACATGATGATCAGGCAATCTCTTCAGAACATTTGGGCGGCGTTCACCGCGTCGCTCCTGCGGTTGAAGGCACTCTCCAAAAAGGAGCTCATCACGCTCCTTCTCGATCCGAGTGTCCGCAGAATTCTCTTCGTGCCGATCCTCGCTCAGTCCATTCTGTTTGGCTACGGCGCTACCTTTAATCTGGAGGAAGCGCCTTACGTGCTCTATGACGCTTCTCAGACGCCGGATTCTCGAGCTTTGTCAGCAAGGCTTGAAGCCAACCGTATCTTTAAGCGCGCAGCGGAAGTGCCCTCAGCTCAGGCCTTTACGGCAGCCGTTGCCGACGGCCGCGCACTTGTCGGCTTCTGGATCCCAGAAGACTTTGCGCAAAAACTCGCACGCGGCGAAACCGCTCCCGTTTATGTCGCTGCTGACGCACGCAATACGACAACCGCCAATGTTGCAGTCGGCTACGCTGCGGCAATCATCGAAGAATTTAACGCATCCCGCCAAGTCCGATCGGTTCTGGAGCTTAAAGACCGCTACCGCTACAACGAAAACGGCATCACTCGCTGGAACATCATGACGGGACTGATTTTAGGCCTGGCGATGATTCAGGTGATGCTCCTCGCAGGGCTTGCAGTCTCGCGCGAGCGTGAGGAAGGATCCTTTGACATGATGCTGATGACGCCGCTCACCCCCGTCGAAATCCTCATCGGCAAGGCCGTGCCGCCAATCGTTATCGGCGTCCTTCAAAGCGCCATGATCTTTGCCGTCTGCCGCTGGTGGTTTGACATTCCTTTTGCGGGGTCGCTTGCTTTGCTCTTTGGCGTCGTGCTCCTCTTTGCGGCCAGCATCGTGGGGCTGGCGCTCATGATTTCCGCCTGGGCGCAGACACTGCAGCAGTCGGTTGTAGCATGCTTCATTCTGCTGCTGCCTTCGCTCGTCCTCTCCGGCCTCATGACGCCGACAGCTGCCATGCCCGAATGGATGCAGACCATTACCATTCTCAATCCCGTCCGCTACGGAATTCTCGTGGTGCGCATGATCTACTTTGAAAATGCCGGCATTTCTGAAATCGCCCCCTACCTCTGGCCGATGACACTGATTGCCGCAGCATCAGTGCCAGGCGCCGTATGGCTCTTCGGGCGAAAAGTAGCGTGACGCCATTAAGGCCGAACTCGAAGCCTTCCCACAAACATGCGGTTTCAAACTTCCGTCACTTGATTAAAAACTCCGGCGTTAAAGTACTCAGCAATCAGCCATCATTTCAGCTTGGGTCAGTACGACGGCAAATGCTAAGGCTGCCGTACGCCTGCAATCATTTTGGAGCAGCATCATGAAGGGTCTCATTCTTATCAGTACCGTCGCTTTCTCGCTCGCTTCTTTTGCCGCCTCTGCATCTGAAGCCCCCTCCGAATCCGTCTGTTCACTCACTCACCTGAAGCAGGTGGCGGATAAGGAAGGCCTCGATCCTGCAGGGGCTTTAGCCAAGGAATGCATCGGCAAAGGCTATACCGCCGCCAAGGCTTTCTTTGCGGAGGGCTACGACGCCGGCAAGGAAGGCGCAGTTTCGGGCTATGACAAAGCAAAGGAACTCGCCAAAGACGGCTATGAAGACGTCAAGGAAGGCTCCAAAGACGCTTACGACAAGGCCAAGGACGGCGTGGTTGAAGGTGCCGGCGCAGCTTGGAACGGACTCAAGGAAGCCGGGTCTTCTGTGAAAGAGTCGCTTTTCGGTTCCAAGAAATAAACATTGGGGACACAGCCCGCAAAGCCTCCGCGGTCAGCCAAATGTCCGCGGCTCTTTTCGACCGGCAGACGTAGAATTCGTTCTCTATGCTTTCAATAGGACGGCAGGCTGACTGGGCGTAAAGCGCATCGCACGCCTGCGGCAGCCGTACACCATATAACAAGCAATTTCCAGACAATGCCAGGAGACAAGTTCATGACCGCATACACCGAAAAACAGTACGTTGAGGAAATGATCGCAACGCGTCGGAAGATCCACCAGACGCCTGAAGAAGGCTGGACGGAATTCCAAACCACCTGGCTGGTCGTAGAGCGGCTTCGCGCTTTAGGGCTTAAGGTGCTGCTTGGCACGCAAGTCATCAATCCCAAAGCGGTGATGGGCCGTGACCCCAAGCTGGTTGAAGCCGCCGTCAAGCGTGCGCTGGCTGCCGGCGTTCCGCAGAGCTTTATTGATGAAACGGGGGGCTACACCGGCGCTGTTGCGGTGCTTGAAACCGGCCGCCCCGGTCCCGTGACGGCTTTCCGCAGCGACATGGACTGCGTGCTGGTCACTGAATCCGATTCACCCGATCATCTCCCGACCGCCTGCGGTTTCAGCTCCAAGCGCCCGGGCTTTATGCATGCCTGCGGCCACGACGGACACACTTCTGTTGCACTTGAAGTCTGCCGCTGGCTCGTTGATCACAAGGATCAGCTCAAAGGCACCATCAAGGTGCTCTTCCAGCCGGCCGAAGAAGGTGTCCGCGGCGCAGGCGCCATGGCTGCCTCGGGCGTGGTCGATGATGTCGACACCCTGATCGGCGCTCATGTCGGCACTTTCGCCAAGCTCGGCACGATCGGACTTTGTGAAGGCGGGTTTCTCGCCTCCACCAAACTTGACGTTCACTTCCACGGCCGTCCGTCTCATGCGGGGAGCGACCCTGAAAAGGGCCGCAGCGCACTGATGGCCGCCTGCGCGGCCGCCATGATGATGCAGGGCATTCCGCGCAGCGGCGAAGGCACGACCCGCATTGCAGTAGGCCGGCTCAATGCCGGCGAAGGCCGCAATGTCACGCCCGTTCATGCCGATATGCAGCTCGAAGTGCGCGGCGAAACGGGTGAGATTAACCAGTACATGGTGAAGAACGTCGAGAACATCGTCGAAGGCGTCAAGCGCGCTTATGAAGTCGAAGCTGAAATCGTCAAGGCCGGCGAAGCCACAACGCTGCCCTCCTGCCCCGAAGTGCTCGATCTCATCGAATCGGTGGCATCGGAAGACTGCACGCTGCTCATTGAGCGGGTGGTTCAGCACGGCGGCCGCGGCGCTTACTTCCTCTTCGGCTGCAACCATCATGGTCATCACCGTGCCGATTTCGAAATTCAGGACGAGACCAGCCTGCCGATGGCCTTCAACATGTTCAAAGGTCTGGCACTGCGCCTCAACGGCATTTGATCGGCTTCAAGCGTACCTCCTTTTAACACGTCAGCCTTTTGAACAGTACTGCGCTGCCGGTTTGAAGCGCGCTTGAAAACAAGCCATATCCCGCTGATTCACAAAGGATCGGCGGGATATTTTTTGTCCGTCAAAATCGCTTAGCCGGTCTGTAGAATCTTTGTTCATACCTATTCACGGCAGCGACAGGAGAAGAATTCAAATGGCTACCAGACGGCAGTACGGCACCACATGGTGGGGCGCGGCGTGGCTCGCTGCACTTGAAAAAGTCGATGATGCCAACCGGCTGCCGCGCGGCAAGTCCTACGCCAATACGGGACGCGTTGAGCAGCTTTCGTTAGCTGCCGACCGCCCCGGCTGCGTAGAAGCCTTTGTCTCAGGATCGGTCTACTATCCTTATGAAGTGACGGTCGGCATGAAGCCCATCTCGGCGCGGGATGCCAAACGACTGACCGCCGCCATTGCCGCCGATCCGGATTTGGTTGCCTCACTCATGGACGGCGAACTCCCGCACGGCATCGCCGATCTCTGCCGAGAGCTCGACATTGAGCTTTTTCCGCGAAGCTGGCGTTCCATGCAGCTTTCCTGCTCTTGCCCGGACTCTGCACGCGTGTGCAAGCATCTCGCCGCCGTGTTTTACGTGATGGCCGACCGTATCGACATCGATCCGTTCTTCATCTTCCGCTTCCGCGGGCTGGATCTGAAGGCCGAGATGCGTAAGTGCGGCATCGATGTGGACCGAGCTGTGAAGGTGAAGCCTCTCGATGCATCCGAAATTTTGTCCGTGAGCGCCGCTCTGATGAGCGAAAAAGAGAGCACTTCTGCGGCTGAGAGCACCCCGTCGAATGAAAAAGCTCCCGTTCCTCTCACCTCGGGATCCGCCGCCGATGCCGCACTGCAAAGACTCCGAAGTCTTCCCTACGCCGAGCTTGAACCTTTAGGCGAAACCATCCTCAAGCTGATCCCCAAGACCTCCGCCATCTCGAACAATCCAGACTGCACGGCCTTCACGCGCCAAGTCATGCGGCAAGCCGAACGAGAGGCGAGAAACGCCATTGCGGAGGCTTTTCTTTTAGAGAGCAGCCTCTCGCAAGGCATTGACGAGCGAATGGAGGCGGAAGCGGCCGACGAGGAGCAAAGCAGCGGAACTCCTCTCCTCACGCCCAAAGCCGCCTGGAGCGCTTTTGCAGATCCATTTTTTCATGCGGAGGGCTCCGGGCGCAAAGCCGCACAGCAGGCATGGGAGAAAGCTTCGGCAGAGATCAAAACACGCACGCTTCCAAAGCTCACGCTGGCCGCCAACAACCTCTCGTTTGTCATCGGGCTTGAACTGCCGGCAGCCTCAAGCCGGTCTCAGCCCAAATTTGTGCCGGTCGACTTAAGCGAATTCTTTTACGCGCTCTTCACCTCCCTTTCCCGCCGCGAAGCTCAGGCACTGAGCCCCGAAATCGAATGCTGGCGTGAAACTGCAGCGGCCGCTGCGCATCTCCTTGAAAACGGCGCCCTCATCCCCGCTGCGGTTTCTACAGAAGCCCTCAAGGACCCTGCGCCTCGCATCTGGTGGATACCAGCGCTCAGAAGCAAACCCGTGCGCCAATTGGTCAATGCTTTGGCTCAAGGCATTGCTCCGTGGGCAGACCGTATGGTCGAGTGCGACGCAGCACTCGGTCCTGACGGCGAAATCGACCCCAAACGTGCTGCGGTACTGCTGCTTTCTGCGGCCTTTTCGGGCTTCATCAACCGAGGCGTACTCGGCTGGAAGGCATTCAAAGGACCGTCCGACATCTTTGAAGCAGCGGCAGCGTGCTGCTCGCTCGACCAACTCGACGGCAAAGTCATGCCGTCAGCAGGCGAAGCGCTGGCACGCATGCTCAAACCCTTCGCTTTGGGCGACGCCTATCCTTGGCGGCCGGTTCTTACCGTACGCAGCGCCAAAAAAGACTGTTTTGCCGTCAATTTCGGTATTCTCGGACGTTGTGCCGATCTGCACAAAGCTGCTGAAAACGAACTCTCGCGTCCGCTCTCGGCTGAGGATCTGCCTGAAAACACTGCTCCCGAGGACATTCCCAACATTCCCAGCAACCCCGACATGCCGCCGGCCGCCCCGGATTCGGAAGCCCTTTTTCGCGAAGCGGATGCTGCTGCAGGTCAAGCCTCGTCTGCCTCCTTAAGCGCCGGCTCAAAAGAACCTCAGCTGCCGATGGATCGGCCGGTACTTCTGCGCACCTTGCTCAGCAATCCCGTCTGGGCCAACCACCGCTTTGCCGCACTCACCATTTTGAAGACTATTGCACAGGCCTTCCCGGTGCTCGACGGCATCCGCAAGCGCAAAGGCAAACCTGCATCGCTTCCCATGGAAGACTTGAAGGACTTTCTCTTTGACATTGCACCGCACCTCAGCATGCTCGGCATCACCCTGATGCTCCCGCAGGCCATGCGCAATCTTCTGCGGCCCAAGTTGGTGGGCGCTGCCGCCGCCAATATCGACTTCATGAAGAGTCCGCTGGGACGGGACGCCTTGGCAGCCTTCGATTGGAACGCTGCTGTCGGCGGCCGTCTTTTGTCGAAGGACGAATTCCAGGCCCTTGCCGGCAAAGCCGGACAGATCGTCCAGATCGGCGATGATTTCGTCTATCTCGATCCTGATGAAATCAACCGCATCAAGAAAACGCTTGACAACCCTCCGCCCATGACGGCGCTCGAACGGATGCGGGCCGTGATTACCGGCGAATTTGAGGGCGCCGAAATTGAAGTTTCCAATGACGTGAAGGAAGGGTTAAAGCGGATTACCGAAGTCACCGATGTGAAGCCGCCCGAAGGCCTTCAGGCAACACTGCGTCCCTATCAGGCGCGCGGCTACTCGTGGCTCATGAAGAATACGAAGCTGGGCCTCGGCTCGCTGATTGCCGACGACATGGGGCTTGGCAAAACGCTTCAGGTTATCAGCGCCGTGCTTGAATTGAAGAATACGGGAGAGCTGAAAAAGAAAAAGGTCCTCGCCATTCTGCCCACTACGCTGATAGCCAACTGGACCCGAGAGCTCACAAAGTTTGCCCCGACAGTGACTTTCGGCGTATACCACGGTGCCGACAGGCAGCTGCCGGCAGGAGCCGACATGCCCGACGTGCTGCTGACGAGCTACGGCACGCTGCGCAGAGACTATGACTTGCTCTCTGCCCTGAAGTGGCGCCTGCTCATCATCGATGAAGCCCAGGCGGTGAAAAATCCCGGCACGGCGCAGACTGCAGCCGTGCGCGGCATCAAGGCGCAGCAGGTGATTGCCATGACGGGCACGCCGGTGGAAAACCGTCTGATGGAATTCTGGTCCATCCTCTCGACGGTACAGCCCAAGCTCCTCGGCTCCATGAAGGAATTCGCGGACGTCTTTGCGCGTCCGATTGAAGCCGATCATGACGAACGCGCGGCAGAAGCTTTCCGCCGCCTCACGGCGCCCTTCATGCTCCGACGGGTGAAAACTGATAAGTCCATCATTGCCGATCTGCCCGAAAAGAACACCATTGATCATTTCGCTCAGATGCATCTCGAACAAGCTGTGCTTTATCAAGAAACGCTTGATCGAATGCTTAAGCAAATCATGGAGGCCGAAAAATCGCCTGAAAACAACACACCGGCCGGACGGATGGCGCGCCGAGGCCGTGTTCTTAAGCTCATTACGAGCCTGAAGCAAATCTGCAACTCTCC
>ENA-ORRR01000678-ORRR01000678.1-human-gut-metagenome-genome-assembly--contig:-NODE-678-length-29910-cov-4.83085_pt1 | contig 29910 bp, 21 predicted proteins | sample MGYA00242182_ERZ509148 | MGnify/ENA primary metagenome ERZ509148 (study PRJEB26280, sample SAMEA2338674) | human gut metagenome | biome: human gut; feature: human-associated habitat; material: faeces... | reverse complement strand
GAACAAGAATAAAATCAAAATTTAAAGAAAAATGGTACTGGGCATAACACCCAGCACCAAGTTTGTCTACAGTCTGAAATTTCCACTCGATGAGCGGAAATTCTACAATATCTAAACTACTTCTTGAATTTATATTTTCCTTTTCCATGACCGGATACTGGTTCAATAATGTCTGCCTTTACCAAATTGGAAAGAAGTTTTGAAGCACCTGAACCTTTCAGCTCAAGAAGCTCCATAACTGCACTTCTTCCAAACACCTCATCAAAGCCAAACTTCTCAAAAAGTCTACGGATATGAATCGTCGTTTTTGCCGAGAAATCACTACTTTTTTCGAAAAGTAAACTTTCAATATCCACTTTTTTGTCTCGAATGTCCACTTTTTCACTCTCAACATCCACTTTTGTGTCCCCAATGTCCACTTTTTCTCTGTTCAAAAGTCCACTTATATGAAGATTTCGATTATGGAGCTCATTTTTCTCGTTCAAAAGCAGATTTCTGAGAAACGCTTCCAGATACTCTGTTGTTTCGTGAATACCTTTTTGCAGGTTCGTATAGTTTGCACGAACAAGTGCATTTCGGAAATACCACGCATTTTCCGCAAAAATATCATTAGTTGCAGAAAACCCAAGTGTCCTTAAATATTTAATGAAGAACACTGCCGTTGTTCTCGTGTTGCCTTCCCCAAAGATATGAATTTGCCATAATCTTGAAATGAATACCGCAAGATGATGGATAATCTCGTCCATTGAAAGTCCTTTATAACTATAATCCTTCTCCTGCGAAAAATCATATTCAAGTGTGGCTCTCAGTTCCGAAGCACTACCGTACATAACAGTTGCCCCATCAAGAACCCATTCTTTCTTTGTAATGTTGTAATCTCTAATCTTTCCGGCGTGTTTATAAATGCCCTGAAAGAGTTTGCGGTGAATAGAGATATACTCATTCGTAGAAAATGAGAACGCTGTTTCAGAAAGAATTTCAGCAATACGGGACGAAACCTTATCTGCTTCTTCGGTACGCTCATCATCCGACAAATGCACTGGTCTTTCTTCATAGTAGCTATCAATAAGACTTTGTGCTTCTTTCATCGTGATTTTGCCTTCAATATTCTGAATGGCGGTATCAATCAGATATTTAGATGGTTTGAGTCCGTCCACCGCCTGAAGTCCGATTGCTGTACTCCAAGCATAACTTTTATAAGCTTTATTCGGTTCAGACTCCCTCAAATATTCCTTAAACGGATCTTTCTCCATATCCACTACCTCGCTTCATAGTCTTATAATTCTATCTTCTGTAAGATTAAAAGTGCTATCTAAAAGAGTAAGTTGTTGATTATCATTTTTAACAAAAGACATATGGCTCACCTCACAAAATCTTACCTATATTTTACCAGAAAATCCAATGTTTTTATATATCGTGTTAAATTTTCAAGGTACAAATTTATATCAAAGGGGCTGTGAAATAAGTCCCTAATTTCTTCTAATTCAAATTTCTTATATGATATATCAAAATAATACCCGAACCGAATTTTTTGACATTTACCGCACTGAATCACCTGATTCTCTACAAGAGCCCCGAGGCAGCCGCCCGATATTTTTTATCCGGTGGCTGCCTCGTTCCAATCATTCTTATCCGAAAGACTACCAAAACAATTCTTTCTGTACTTTATATTCCAAAAGCATTGTTTTTCTAATCTTTATGATTATCGCTCTAAAATCGTATACTTCTTCTCCAGGCGAACCGGATGCATACTCTCTTTCGTCCGTCTGAGATTTTCAAGTCCCATATCGTCTTCCCGGTTTACAAATTCCGCCTCCGGATAAACGTGCGTTAAAAATTCTTTTTCCAGGTAATTATAAAGCCCGCGTAACTCCAGATTCGCCTTTTCCACATGGGTAACAGTCATATTTCTCTCCTGATTCATCGTTCCCATCGAAAATGCTTCCAGAGTTCCTCCTATCCGGACTCCCGCCATCGTGATCCCCGCCTCGCGTCCAAAACGGATTGTCTCAAAGATCCCCTGCTCTTCGCTGTCCAGCCGGTTCAGATCATCGTCGCTCTCCTTATTCTTAGACCAGCGTTCCAGAAACGTCCGTATCTCGCCCTCATCCTCCGGATTCAGGATCACAAACTCTGCCGTTTCCCCGTAATCCCGACGGAATCGCGAAATCCGGTTTTTCATTTTTGAATATTTTCTTCCGGGAAGGACACGCATTTCTTCCCCGGAATAAATATAGTCAAAGCTGTCCCGATCCTCCAGCACCTCATAACGCTCCGGATCCGGACGAATCGCTCCAAGCGCCGCCTCATCCACCAGATACATATGCATTTTCACACCGATTGCTGTGAAATATGCCTGCAGACGGTCAAAGTTTTCCCGCATATGCCCCAGGCCGCAGACCGGGACCATCGTCGCCTGCTCATCATAATCGATCTTCTGAAGCCACACAAGCCCCTTTTCGTCCGCATAGTATTTTGTCTCATAATAAGGTCTCCAGAGCAGATGATAGGCAAAATGGGATTCTGCACAGTCCGTCGGGCGCAGCGAAAAATACGGCTGCAGACCAATCAGCTTCTCCGGTGTCAATGGTTCAAATTTTATCATGCGTTGCTCTCCTCCCCTGCATCTACTTTCTCACCAAAGAGGAAGAAAAGTACAGCTGCGGCAAAAATTACGCCGCCCGCGATCGTCAGTCCCACTGTCACTCCATTGACATAGATAATGCCGAAAATAAAAGAACCAAATACCTGTGACATGTTTTCAAACAGGCTGTAAACCCCCATCGCTTTGTCGTACCCATACGCCTGTACTTCCTTCATATCTGTATAGTACGTAGACTGCGCCGGAAGTCCATAGCTGTCGGAAGCTCCTAAAAGGACCAGAAGTACCATCAAAGTCGAGATTCCCGGCCAGACTGCGTAAATCAAAAATGCCCCCGCATAGAGTACCGCTGCCAGCGCCAAAGAACCCTTCTGCCCCAGCCTGCGCGTCAGCTGTTTCGTCAGGAAGCCGCCCAGACAGATGATGCATACACCGTTCAGCAGATATGAATATCCGATATTGGTCTCTGAAATTCCTAAGTTTTCACCCAGCAGCGGGTACAGGTAGGCAAGAAAATAGCCGCCTGCAACCACCGGAATCACAATTCCGATAAAATACAAAATCACATGGGGCGAAAGCAGAAATCTCGCCGTAGACATACCGCTTCCCAAAGCCTGCTTTTTTTCTCCACCTTCTGCCACAGTCATCTCTGCATCCGTTTTCCTTTCATCATAAATATACAAAAGACTGAACAGAAGTGCTGTAAAACTGAGCACCCCGATAATCATCAGAACCGACTGGTAATTCAGCCAGTTGATCAGGAATGCGCCAAACACGACGCCGCAGTTGACACCGCTTAAAGACGCCGCCGTATACCCTGTAAATCCTTCTGTCTTTTCCTCTGGATCTTTTTCTGCAATTATAACCTGAACAATCAGGAGCAGAAATCCCCATCCAGCTCCCATTACCGCATTTCCAATAATAAATGAAGCGATCGTCGGAATTAGTGCTCGCATCGTAAGTCCCACTCCGAACAGGATACTTCCAAACACGGCAGTCTTTCTTCTTCCGAGCCAGCGCAGCACCACCGAACCGCCGAACGAAGTCAAGGCACCAAAAAGTACCTCAGCTGACAACGCAATCGAAACAAGAAGCGCCGGGGATAATCCAAGAACACTCTCTGTCTCCGCCTGTTTCATGATATAAATCGGCAAAAATGCCTTCGGAATATTCGTGACAAAGAAAATTAAAAACACAAGGATTCGCAGCATAGCTGCCGGAATCTGAGTCTTATCTCCTCCCAGCGCCAGCGCACGCTTTCTCTTCTCCTGCCCCCGACCAAAGATCAAAATCTCCGACACAATCAGAATCATCGTAACTGCCAGCACAACCGCGCTCGTCATTACTTCCAAAATCACTTTCCGGTTAGCCTGCTGGAAATTATAAAGATCGGTTCCGACCTCCATGATTCCAACCGCCTCCCCCGACGAATTCAGGATAGGCGAATTTGTAAAGATAAAACTTCCCTCATTGCTGGAGAGTCCCATGTAGGTCATCTGCTCATGCGTCTCCAGAATATGCTGCTCATCCGAATCCTCATATGCCCAGTCATACGGATAAATCGCCCCAACATAATCTTCCACTGAATACATCGACGTGATCATGCCGTCCTGAATCCGGTAAATCACACAGTACAGATCGTCAATCTGCATATTGCCCGATGTAAAGATACTTCTGGCTACAGATCGGATATCCTGATAATCTTCCCCTTCATAATCCTGAATCGAGTGGATCTTTTCCATTTTATCGCCCGGAATGAGCTGTGCTGCCAGACCTGATACGCTCATCGTTCTATCGGTAATTTCCTCCGTCATACGCGCCGTCCAGTCTTTCAGAACAATCATCGTAAACAGGGTTGTCAGCACCAATGTTCCCGCCAGCATCCCCGCCACAATATGAACAAACCGATCCTTGCTTTTGCAGATCCGGTAAATGCCATAACCAGACAGAGCCGTCAGCGCCAGTGCACCTAAAGCAGCTCCCACCCAGACCGCCAAAACAGCTGCCTTTAAAGAACCAGTCAATGGAATTTCTGTCAGATACTCTTCTTCTCCTCCAGGATTTGCCGCTATCACCCCGTATCCGTCCGTCGTCGTCAGGAAGGTTCCCACATCCAGATTATAATATATTGGATTTTCCCTGATTTCTTCTTTACTCAGCTCCTGCGGCGCTTCACTCCCTGTTCCATTCAACACAAGAACCGCATTTCCCGTCTCTGTCAGGCGATAGATTCCCCTTCTGCCAATGTCTGCAAAATAAAGCTGTCCATCCGCCGAATAGTCCATATACCATGGAATCTCCAACGTGTTTCCATCTGCCCCATAAAGCTTTACAAAACTGCCATCCGCCTGTTCTTCATATATTTCCCCGTTCTTATTCAGATAGGTACAGAATCCTGTCTGCGGATTCACTTCAAAATCGACCAGATACTGCGCCGCCTCCGGATACAGAAAATGGCGCAGTTCCCCCTCTTCTCCCATCAGGGAAAATCCGTCATCCGTAAACTGAAACCATACTACCGTTCCGTCCAGCTCCGTGATTCGGTTAATCACATTCTTATAAATCCGGTCTTCCTTCCCGTACTGAATCTTTGCCACCGTCCGAACCAGTTTTCCCTGGCTATCGTACTGTAAGATACGTTCCTGCTCCATTTTCCGGCTTCCATCCCGCATAAGGTCCAGCACATACAGGCTTCCGTCCGAGGCTTCATACATCTGTTTCGCATCAAAAAATCCATCCTGATTCCGCTTTCCAGTCAAGATATATTCTGCCTGACGTTCCTGATTAACCCGGTAAAAACGGCGCCCTGACCGATCCGTGATTAAAAGAGAGCCGTCATCTCCCGCGTTCAGCACCCGGTAAAGACCATCTGCTGTGATCGGTTTAAATGGATTGATCTCCAGCAGACTCCGTTTCCAAAATACTGCTGCCAACAGAATCAGCAACAGCAGAACTCCTATCTTCCACCTCTTTTTCATCACCATCCCGTCCTTTCCACCAGCACTCTGTATTTCGGTTTCAAATAATACGGTGCCAGTCTCCTCTTGTAATTTCTAAGTCCTTCCATTCCCATATCTTCTGTATAGTTAATCCACTTTACCGTATCCGGAAGCTCCTTTAACAGTTCTGTCTGCAAATATTCATCCAACCCCCGGTATCCATGGCAATTTTTCTTAAACAAAAAGACAAAGCTGTCCCCCTGTATCAATCCGGCGGCATAACCAACTGCAAGTCCGTCCGTCATTACCAGAATGCCCCGTATATTTCTGGAATCTGACAATTCCAGAAAGTTGGATATCGTATCCTTCAGGCACCCATTTGAACACATCTGGCACGCATGAAACTCGCAGAAGGCCCGCTCTACGATTGCCCGGCAGATGTTTTCATCTCCCGTTTCAAGCTTCCGTCTGCACGGATTATATTTCCGGATAAAATACCGCTTATTATAGCGTTCTCCCGGCCGTTCAAAAGCCGCTTCCATTGCTTCCCGGCTGTATATATAATCGCTGTCTGACTCCTCACTGGAAATCTTACACCGATACCCATCAAGCTCCTTGTACCAGACAAGCTCCTCCTCCCGGACATCCATAAAAAACAGGGGAGCTGCCTGTGCACACTCTTCATATAAAGCATCTACCAGGCGTTTAAATGATGTCTTTTCATATCCGCCCAACGGCATATAGTAGTATTGCTTCTTCCGAATACGATCCCAGATCCGGATGCAGAAATAATCTTCCACGATCCGGTATTCTGGAATACATGTATCTCTCCAGACAAGAATGCTTTCAAGCGACAGAGTCGAGGGCAGCATTCCGCCCATCCTGCCAGCCCTCTGCTCATATGATGCCCTGACCGCTTCTGTCAACTTATAATACTCTGCCATTCTGTTTATCCATTAGAAATCTTCTATGTAAACGTTGATATCTAATGTATCCTCCCTCTTATAATACTGATTGCACAAATACAGATATTCTCTCGCTGCAAAATCTCCTTGTGATACCTTCAACACCTCCACAAAGCATCGTCTGGCCTCATAAAAACGTTTCGCCATAAAATGCCGGACTCCCGCTTCAAAATCCCGTTTCGTCCGTTCTTTAATCTCGCGTATGCTTTCTTCATCACCGTCATAAACGTCATAAATTTTTTCCAGCGTATCCGAGGCACCGATATGAATCATTCCCAGAATTCTTGCATGATAACGGCTGTCAAACTCCGGAATCCGGCTGGCAGCTGTCCCAGTCACCAGAATCCTCGCTTTATATTTCCACGCAATCTTTCTCAGACAATCAATCACTGAGATCTGTTCTGAAAGCGTTACCTCTGAAAGTCTCTGGTCATGTCCGACAATACCGACCATCTGATTTCCGATCGAAACTGCAAATGCCAGTTCCAGATCCTTAAATTCCGGCTGACGTCCCGCCTTTTTTTCCTCGTTCAGCTTCTGGCAAATGCTGATCGCACTGTCCAGCGCATTTTTCCCTGTATTCGTATAAATAGCGCTCAATCCTCCATTAAAATAAGAATCTACCACGCCTCTATTTTCAATAATAACTGGTACACTGAGCTGGTAGACACGATTCAAAAAGCCAAACAGCTTCTCCGCATCCATCCTTCTCGTCTTCTCTTCAAAACCATTGATCTGCATCCGCAGTACTTCCAACGGGACTGTACAGTTATCCCCCAGATTTATCTCCTTAATATTCTGTTTTCCAAGTATCTGGAACATGACCGATGGCACAAATTTATAGTATCCCTCGTTTAATTCTGTGATCTCATGGATATGTGAACCGATATTAAAGGACATCCTGTTAAACACTTCTGAAATCTCCCCGATCTCATCCCGGCTGCGAATCGGAACCTGCACCCCAAGCTCTCCTTCCGCCATCTTTTCCACGTATTTTTTTAATATCCGAACCGGAGAAATAATACTGCGGTTGACCAAAAGCAGTAAAACAAGAAAGCATCCTAAAATTAAGGCGCCCATGAGAAGCAAAAGGTTTTTGATGCTGTATTTCAAAAAGGTCTGAATCTCATCCATCGTAAAATCAACCCCGACAACCGCAACTGGTGTTCCCGTGTGATCCTTAAGCGGAACATAGACGGATGCAAGATAGCCCAGTTGTGTCATGGTCGGTTCCAGCCTGCTGTTCGGCTCGCCCGTTGCCATCGCCTCTTTCGCCAGCTTAAAGTTATCATTCCAATCTCCCCGGTCTCCCAGCTTCGCCAGATAATTTGGCTCATTGATAAATTTTGCATCAAACAGGTAAACCGTCGAATCCTCGGACACCGGTTTTACCACATACAGGTAAAGCACTCCTGTCTGCTCTTTTATATTGTCAAGAATGGCTTCCAACCTGTCATATTCCGCGTCTCTTTCCCGCGTGATGCTGTATCTCACCATCTCATCCCCATCCAGATAAGATGCCGCCAGTTTTGCAATTTTGACACCTTCGCTGGCATACCGTTCCATCATGGCATCCCGGTAAGAGCGATACGTCATTACACCAACCGAACACATGATAAGCATGGCAAACAGGAGAAACAGCAGTGCAAATTTTGCCCGAAGGCCAAAGATTCTTTTTTTCATATGTCTGCTCACTTCCTATGGTATCTGTATATTGGTGGTTCCCGGATTTGTAATCTGAATCACTCCGCCGTATGCACACATGAGTTTGGAGCTCTGATTAAGAGCCGGGGCATTGCCGATCAAAATAGTTGGAGACCCCGGTGCCCACGGAGCCGGAAGAACCGGAATACACGGCATCGGAGTCAGAACGCCAAACGCTGCTGCCGTCGCAGATGCCACGGACGGATTGGCGAGTGACTGACACATTCCAAACGGCATGATATTTTTCATGGGCACCTGATCGAAGATTGTCGCCACCGGCATCGACGATGCCGTTTTTTTCTCAGGAGTAACCATCAGCGTGGACGGTGCCATCCCAAATGAACAGCTGCACACTGCTCCTCCAAGTACACAAAATCCCATTCTGCTACCTCCGTTTTTCATCCAGCTCCTGTTGAACCGCCGTCACGACTGCCTCCATAGGGTTTCCCTCGATACGGCTTGCAATCAGTCCTTCTGCCATCTGTGCATATTTCACCAGATTTAAGAGGACTTCCCCGACGGTTCCCTCATCTGGCAGAGTTTTCTTTTCCATCGGCAGTACATACCGGTAGTCCACCCTGGCATCCATCTCTCCTGTCTTCGGAATATAGGAAAAACTTCCAAGCAGTGTCAACTGATTGAGCTGGTTGACAAATACCATCATCTCCCCTGCCGGGATTTCATTTATATTTAACGGTATTTGTAAATAAATTTGCAAATATTTCGTAAATTCAGAATCTTCCTCCGGCAGATCGATATAGGTAAAAACTGCTGTCTCGTCATAATCCTCATCCATCGTCAAAAACGCTGCCAGAGACGGATACGGCGTATCTTCCCCGATCAAATCCGTCTTCCACTCCAATTCTTCCAGAAAATCGGAAAGAAATTCCAGATCCCGTCGTTTCATTTCATGTTCCATCTCTTCCCTGCCTCCTCTTTAATCACCCGCTCCAAATGCTTCACTCATTGCTTCAAGCAATTCACCCTTACTTTTTGCCCCGACCATATCCGCCATATCAACACCCATTCCTGTCAGCATATTTTCTGCATAGTCATAGCTCTCCGCTACTTTTCTTACCCGGCCCGGATCTGCCTTGTTTAGATCGATTTTTCCCTCTCCATCCAGATATTCCGAAACCTCCGCCATATGATCGTAGATATGTTCTGCATATTTACTCCGGAATTTTTTCTTCTTTTCTTTGGATCTTCTATGTCCAAAAGCACTTTTCCCTAAGTCCACCATCTTACTTCCCACAAATTTTCCAGCCCCGGCAATCGTGCTTCCAATCTTGATCGCTGCCGACACTACATCTCCGGTTCCCGGGAAAAATTTAGCAATATTGGCAGCTACATCGATTCCCTCCTGGACAATCGCCACCGTCGCATCCTTTGTACGGTTCTTATTTTTATGGATCGCCTCTTTGATCTCGTCATACTGCTCAACCGTTTCTGCTTCTTTTGCTGCATAGTATGCTTTCTTTTTCCCTGCCTGTGTCTTAGAGCTTTCCGCCCGCTTCATTTTATCCCTGGCATCGCTTCCGCCGCCCCTCAGTCCCCGATACTCACGTTTTCCAAGCTTCTTGGCATCAAGTTCCGCCTGACCTTCCTTGCCTTCTCCGATATATTTATATAGTCCTTTTAACTCCGGATCGCTGGCATATTTCTTTTTTCGCTTCAGCATCCGCTCTTTCAGTATTTTTTTCTGTTCCCTGAGCTTTCGTATCCGCCTCTGGCTTCTAAAAAGCTTATAGCCTTCCGTAAAAAATTTAATTCCATTTTTGATCAGACCGATAATAGGGCCGATAAACGGAAAATTGGAAAGAAGACTTGCCAATTTCCCTGCTACATCCGCCAGCGTGGACATCCCACTTGTGACGATTCCAATCATCTGATCCAGATTATTCTCCGAACTTCTTTTATCAAAGTCCTTGATAAAAAAGAACGTATCTTTTATCAACCCTGCTGTATTTTTTACCATTCCAAAGATACCTTTCAGCGGTCCATCTTCTTTATCAATTCCTTCAATCGCATTCTGCAGTTCTTCCGCATTTTCCTGTAAATCATCCGTGGTGGATTTAATTTTGGATGATGTTTCCGTCACCTCAGTGATACCATCCGTCATGATCGCATTCTTGACGCCCATCACCTTCTCCGCTGCCTTTCCATACCAGGTGGTCGCCTTTTCTTTATAGCCCGGATTGGTCTCAAACAAACGCACTCTCCGGATTAGCTGCAACATCGTATGATTTTTTCCCATTTCACGGAAGCGCTCAATGATGCTACTCTTTTTAGCCTGCTTCGGATCCCGTTTAATCTCCTCTTTTCTCGTTTCAATCGCATCCAGAAGATCGCTGTGCTTCTGTTTCGCACGGCTGATCCGTGACATCGTACGCTCGTAATATTCCTGTCCTTTCACCTTGCGTTTCTCATGCTCTGTATCGCTCATCATTTTTTCGTGGCATTTTACTGTGCCCTCTTCGAGAAATGACATCTCGAACAATTTCTGGTTGGATGCTTCACGAATCTGGTCTAATTTTTTTATGCTGTAGGTAGATCCCACATCTTTTTTTGTCGCATCAAAGCATCTCATATATGTATGCGCGCGGCTGGTGCGCTCTTTCATATCCTCATACCAGTCGGGTCTGCCCGCCCGTTTCGGTTCCGGGCTCTCTTTTTCAACCTCCGAGACCGTAGATTCTGTCTCTCTTAAAGCTTCTTCTGTCTTTTTTTTCGCTTCCGCTTTTTTTGCCGGATCCACCGCCCCTTTTTTTTCTTCTTTCTTCGTCTTAGGCATCCTCCAGTTCCCCCTTTCCGTTCATCAGACTGTAATACGGTCCGAAATCTTCCTTTTGCAGATTCTTTCCTGATTTTTTCATTTCTTCGCGCAGACAATCCAAAATCTGCCCCATCTCTATCTCTGTCCCGGCAGCAGCAGCCCGAAACGCCGCTGACACTGCGATATTCTTGATGCTGCTTCCCGAGAGTTCAAACTGATCGGCAAGAAAATCAAAATCGACCTCCTCGCTGACCGGTGTTTCTTTCGGATATACCCGCTGCCATATCTGCCTGCGCCGTCCCGCATCTGGCAGTGGAAATTCAATCATAAACCGGATCCGGCGCTTAAACGCTTCATCAAAATTCTGCATATAATTGGTCGCCAGAATCACGATTCCCTCATATTCTTCCATCTTCTGAAGCAGATATGCCGTCTCCGCGTTGGCGTATTTATCCTGGGCATCCTTTACCTCCGAGCGCTTTCCAAAGAGCGCATCCGCTTCATCAAAAAACAGGATGCTCTGGCTCTTTTTCACTTCCTCGAAGATCTCCCCCAGATTTTTTTCCGTCTCCCCGATATACTTGGACATCACGCATGACAGATCCGCCTTATAAAGTTCCAGATGCAGTTCCCTCGCCAGCACCTGTGCCCCCATCGTCTTACCGGTTCCCGGCGGTCCGTAAAACAGCATCGAAACACCCCGTCCATACGCCATTTTGGTAGAAAATCCCCAGGTTCCATAGACCTGATGTGCGTATTCAATCTGATTGCAGGCATTTCTAAGTACCTGTTTATGCTCCGGTGGAAGAATCAGATCCTCCCAGCCATACGAAGGCTGGATCAGGGTTGCCTTTTCTCCCAGCCGGTGGCTGACCTGATGCCGGCAGGCCTGATACAGAGCTTCTTCATCCACTTTTTTTCCTTTCCACCATGCCATCCGGACCGCCTCCCCGGCGGCATCCATGATCTGCCCTGGCTGGAATGCAAATTTACCGGCAAGTATCTCCACCTTCCGTTCTTCCCCCAGAAAGCTATCCGGCTGGGCACCCGGATACCGCCTGAATGCTTCTTTCCACAGATTGACCCGTTCGCCGATATCCGGCGCTGTCAGTTCCAGCTCCGTAAACGGTGCTGGGAAGTCCTCCCTGCCATACATCCATTTTCTGTCCGCAATCAGGATCACAAGCGGAAGTTCCTGCAAAAGCCGCCGGATCACATACAACGCCTGACAAGAATCGTCCTCCTGAAACAGGGACTGGAAATTTCGTACACACAACACCGCACGACGGATCAAGGTCTCCCGGACAAGCTCATCCAGGCGTTTCTCAAGTTCGCACTCCGCCATTTTTCCGGCGTCCGCCTCCAGACAAAACCGCCGGTTCTTCCGGCACGTATGTTGAATCAGGGAACGCCTCCCGGAGCCTGGACCGCCATATAGATACAAAATCCTTTTTTCCTTCGGATCCTCCGTCAGAAACGCTGCCAACCGATCAGAGAGTTCCTCCCTGACTACCATCGGGGTCTCCTCAATCTCAGATCCATGGTACAAACGGCAGAACGCCCGAAGCGGCTCTGGCTCCGATTCCGGCGAAAAGATAAACTGCAGGATTCTGGTATCCAGACGCAGTTCCGTCTGGCTTCCCCAGCGCACTTCCCGCCCGAAAAAGAATGCAAATGCTTCTTTTTCTTCAAACACGTTCCGCATACAGCCGATCCGGCGTTCCGGATCCACCGAATACAGACAGATACATAGCTCTACCGTCGGACGGGTCTTTCCATGATTTTCAGGAATCTTTGCATACAATTCTCCAATTCCTCCATCCAGCTCCGGCGCAAGCGCCATCGCCGCGCAGTGGCAGAGGAAATCATCTGCTCTTTGGATCCGAAACAGGTATTCCATCGGAATAATCGTATGTTCCGCCGCCGATCGCACCGCTTTCTGGCGCATCGCAGCATACACTTGTTTTTCCTGCCAAAGGATCTCTATCAGCTCACTTTTTCCTGTTTCCCGCAGCGTTTCTTCCGGCTGCTCGTTCCCATATGGCACTGAAAAGGGGGAATTCTGCCTCCAGGAAAGGTAGCTCTGTGCCAGCATCCGGATATGCGCGGCCAGCTCCATTCCATACTCGTCTGGATTCGTGTAAACACTGCTTCCTTCCTTCATCGCATTTCTCCCCTTCCTGCATCCGTTTCATTTTCTATCCTTTTTTCATGTCTTTTCCCGGCTAAGCCTGTCCTTGCGGCTGCTCCCATTGAACCGTCCTGCCCGGCTCTACCCACACTTCATATACCCGGCCATCGATCCCGATCCGGCACAAAATTTCTTTTTTCCCCTGCGTCCGCACCTTTAAAGGAATCTGAAACGTTCCGTCCGCATCTGCACGGGTACTGCTGCATTCGTACAATTTTGTTCCTGCCTTTTTATACCCATACGCAAGCGCTTCTGTCAGACGGACAACTCCCGTCCGCCCTTCCTGATGCCCGATCTGAAAAAAATCTTCTTTGTTTCCTTCCCGATCCCGTATATAAAACCTTCTTCCTTCCAGCTCCTTCTCAAATGGATTAAAAAGCTCCATCTGATCCGGTTTTTTTTCCGCATCATAATCTGAGAGAAGCCGCCACAAAGCACTGTCATCCTCTACGCTCACTTCCACCCGGGCGTCCGGCGATGCAAGCCCCCGAACAAAGGTTGTCCCTTCTGGAAGCGGATAACGGCGCCCCGGAGAGAGCCGCCTTTTTATCACCGGATTTTGCCGGTCCATCGATGGAATCCGAATTTTCTCCCGCTCATACCAGGCTGACTCAATGGTCACAACTGCCGGAAATGAACAATTTGTAAAAACATAAAATCCTCCCTCTTTCCGGATCGGACGTTTTTTGTCCTCCGTATAAACATCCAGAGAGGCATCTGAGATCGGTTGATCCATAAAATCATCCCATAACTCCAATACAAAAGAAACGCTATGCCTTACCTGGCCGCCTCTTCCACTCATCATTTTTCCTCCAGACCAAATTCTGCCTCCATCACTCTTACTGTCCGTCGGCTCTTCGTCGATTCAATCTCAACCGGTGCCGCCCGGTAAAAGAGCGATAATTTATAGCCTGCATTAGGAACGCTGTAAATCCGCATCTTGTCCTCCAAAGTCAGGTTCTGCATACTCAGCTCCACATCCAACTGTTTCCGGGATGTGACCGGCTCAAGCGTCTCCCGATCCAGGCAGGGATAATCCGCCAGCGCCTGGACGATCCGGCCCAGAATCTTGTGTTCCTCCTCCGAACGGTATTTGATATCGCCTGTCGATGTAACGGTAATCATATAGTAGAGGTTCACATAGCTCGGAGGATATAAAAGCTCCTGTGACCCCCGTGCAATCATCGTATTGACGCGCAGCTCTTCGCTCTCCCGGATATCATACAGATGGATTCCAACCATATAATCTCCCCGATCCGTCGGACTGCACAAACCGATCGCATCCGGGTTTTGCAGAGTATCCGGTACCAGCTCTTTCCGCAGTAATCTCACGATCGCCATGCCAACCTCCGCAATCGACGTGTATTTTCCCATCCTCTCTCCCCCTTTACCGTTCTATCTTCTGTCTAGTTTTCCTGTCCCGGACCACTCGGCGCGTTCTTAGGGCTGGCAGACTGCTCTGTGGCCGCCTCCGTGCTTCCTGCTGCCTTCCCTTCCGATTCTTCCTCGGACGGATTTCTGGCTGCGTCCAGTTCTTTCTTCGATGTCAGCAGAACACCATTTCGAAACTCTCCTTCCGCCACCACTTTTCCCGTTGACGGGTCATACTGGACGCCTGTACCCGAATACACTCCCAGCTGAAAGCGCCCCTCGTAAATTTTAGCACCGTTTAAATCATATTCGGTTCCATCGCCGTCATAGACATTCTCCCGGAAGCTGCCCTCATACAGAAGTGTGTTCGTCTCAGGATTGTATGCCTTTCCAACTCCTTCCCGTTTTCCCCGCAGGAAGTTTCCTTCATATACCAGGTTATACGTTTGCGGATCATAGAGACGTCCAGCTCCGTCATATTCCCCATTTACAAAATTTCCTTCGTAAAGCATCGACCCGGTCTGTGCATCATAGAGGATTCCCTCCCCTTCTTCGCTTCCTTCCACGAAATCTCCATCATAGACGAGAATCCCTTCCTGGTAACGTTTTCCTTTTCCATTATACTCACCGGCTTTAAATTCCCCATCATAGAGGAGCATCCCCTGTGCATACAGAAAACCTTTGCCCTCGTATTCGCCTTCTTTGAATTCTCCCTTATAGAGTACATTTTCCTGCTCATATAAGGTTCCGCTTCCCTCGTATTCACCGTCTTTAAATCTGCCGTCATAGAGAAGCACGCCTTCTTTATAAAGACGTCCCTTTCCTTCATATTTCCCATCGGAAATGCCGCCCTTGTATTCAATCCTGCCATCCGCGTCATACAAAATGGTCTGTCCGGCTACCAGTTCTCCATCTTCATAGGTTCCCCAGCTATCCGCGCTGCCAGAGGTTCCATACTGTTTGCCTTCTCCCTCCGGATTTCCAGCTATAAACATGCCTGTATATACTTTTTTTCCATTCTGATACAGAGTTCCCTGTCCTTCATAACGCCCCTTCAAAAAAGCGCCCTCATAGACAACGTCCCCATCCTTTCCATAAAGTGTTCCGTTTCCGCTGTAACGTCCGCCCTCAAAACTGCCCTCATAGACCAGTCTGGCATCCGCATCATACAGGCTTCCCGTTCCACTATATTTTCCATCTGAAAATCCACCCTCATATTCCACTGTGCCATCTTTATAATAGAGGGTTCCTTTTCCCTCATATCGGCTCTGCGAAAATTCACCGGTATATTTTACACCACCATCTGGGTAGAACAATGTGCCTTTTCCTTCATACATCTCATTCTCAAACTGCCCTTTATAAAGCAGATTGCCTGCATAATCAAACAGGCTGCCATTTCCCGTGATTCTTCCTTCCTCCAGCGGTCCCCGGTATAAGATCACGCCCGTCTCCGGGTCTGTCAGCTTTACCTTCCCCGTATATCCATACTGGCTCTCCGTATTGATCGGGATCGTTTTCCATAGAAAACGGGCAGTGACAACCGGATGGAGAAATTTAAAATATAAAATCGGCAGCAGAATTACCAGAATTAAAATCCCGATAATGAGCTTTTTCGCCGCATAATAACGTCCGACCAACAGATACTCATCGAGCGATTCCGGCTTTTTGGAAACCGCCTTTTTTACTTCCGCCTGCACATCAGTAACGACGGTATTGACTAACGTATTCGGGTTCGACAGCCTGCGGAATTTCAAACGAATCGCTGCGAACGGGCGTACCAGTGCCCTTAGAATACGCCTCCATCCATACTGCATCGTTTTTTTCCAGTCAAAATCATTTATAAAACGCATAGCTTCTACTCTCCCGTCTGTGCTCCGTTATCCGCTCCGGCTGTTTCCCCGATCGTCAGCGTCCCGATGGAGCGGTAATTAACCACTTCCTCCCCTTTGCGGGACGGATAACGGATCGTATAGATCAGGTATCCAGCCAGTGCTCCCATCACTGCTATCAGCAGGACATATTTCAAACAAGAAGCAATTTTTTTCACTCGCTCCCAAATTCGAAATCCCAGCCCTTTCGGCTTAAGTTCCCCCTTTTCCTGCAGTTTGAGCGCTGCATGGGCAGCTGCCTCATACTGTTTCAAAATAGCTGCCTCTCCTGGAAACGGTTTTGAGCACATCTGTTCCAAAAATTCTTCCATCAGAGGACAGGAATGTGTTTCCAGTTCTTCTCTAAATATATCTTTTAAGATATTTCCAAGCCGTTCTGTGACTTCCTCACGGGTCACGTCTAAAAAGCGATCCAGCTCATGAAAATGATAGGAAAAGCGAACCTCCCCGTTCTCCCCCGCCAGCAGGTTATTTTCTTCTAACACCTCATATTGAAAATAAAGGGGAAGATGCAGAAAAACAATTCGCCGCAGGACATTTCCAGCTAACAGAATCCGCTCTACCAGCCCCGCATCCTCAGAAAGCCTGTCTGACAGGTGTGCATACTCATAAAACCGGAATACCATATACAGATAACCGTCTCTTGGAAAATATCCCATAAAATCATCAAACGGTTTATTTTCCTCCTGGTCGGCCAGAAATGGCAGGAACCGGTAAATGTCCCCCTTCTGCTTCAGGACGATCAGCATACACTTTCCATCCTCTGGATGCCTCTCATCGCGCGCTATCAAAACATCCATCCGTTCACCAGACTCTGCCATCTGGAGAATTTCATAATCCCTGTTCAGTGTCTGAATCCGCATGGTTCCTCCTCATCTCCAAATTCTTAGTCTCCGTCGCGCACCACCACATAGATCGATGCCCGCAGATTTTTATATACCGTGCTGGAAGCCGTTACCTCAAAAATTCCCGGCACATTCGGCGCCGTGTATTTTCCATTTTCCTCAATCGTTCCGCCATCCTCTTCCCGGATGCTCCATACAACCGGCGTCGGCTGCACGCCCCGGAACTCAGTTTCCAGGAAACAGGACTCTCTCGTTTTCAGATAGCGGATATCCGGACGAATCAGCAGCGCCATCTTCTCCACATCGTGTACCTTTTCCTTGGCGTCCCGGATCGCCGTCCAGTTGACGCGCACATACCGGTTCATTGTCGGCTCGACCAGACGCATTCCGATCCGGAATGTTCCCGTCTTAGCATCTGCCTTCGCCGCCAGCTCCGCACGGAACGGTATTTCCTCCGGAAAGATCTCCGGCGAACCATAGATCACGCTGTCCTCATCCCGCACGCCCGTACAGGATCCCAACACGATCGTGACATTTCCAAGTCCCAGATCATGGGAGATGTCTTCTGAAAAGAATCTCTGACCGGTGTTGCCGCCCAGACCCAGATCAAAGATCACATGCCCGGTTGCCACCGCCGGCTCCTGCTTTTCTTTCGTTTCCGCCGCTTTCCGGAGTGGTTCTTCCACCTTCTGATATCCGGCAAAACGCTCCTTCGTCTCTGCCTTTTCTACCTTTCCCAAGACGTCCGCCAGCACATTATTATAGACAAACTGTCCAAACGGCATCGGATCGACTGCGTCAATGATATAGGACTCACCTGCCCGTATCACATAGATCTTTGCCAGATAGATACTCTGCTGATAATTATTCTGGAGAATATCCTCCATCGCACTCCGGTAATAGTTTTGTCTCACTGCATCAGAAATCCGTCCCTGAACCAGCTTAACCATCTGCCTGCCCGCTGCCGCCGTTTCCGTCTCTCTTCCGCCAAGCAGCAGGTGAAAGCTGCCTTTTTCAATGACAATTAACCCATCTGTGTTTTGGGTCGATTTCGCTCGCACCTGATAGCGCACCTCATACCGGCCTGATTTTTCGTGTTTTTCTTCATCAAAGGACACCGTCATATGGTCAAGCCCTGCATATTCCAGACAGGTCAGCCCCAGATCATAGGAAAAACGGATCGGCTGCCCCTGTCCCATATTTTCAACGGCAATCCGAAGTTCAAACGTGCTTCCCGCCGCCGCATATGCCGGCACAGTCTGGGTGATCTTGACTCCCTTCCCCATATAGATCACGGAAGTCGTCTCATAAAACACGGCATCGGAAAGAACCGCCTGTCCCGGCTCCCGATCCGTTACGCTCAATTCATACCCCTCCTGATAACGATTGTACTCTACACTGCTCTCCCCGGTCACATTATGCACCGGTTCCCGTTCCGTTTCTTTATAGTCCATGCAGAGATACAGATACTTCTTCTCATTGTCTCCCTTGATAAAAGAGTCAAATCCATCGATCATGGACAGCTTTTTGACCGCCGGAACATCCACCACGATCTCCCGTCCGGAAAAATCAAGCGCCAGTCCCGGTTCCACCGAGATCGTCATATCATCGATCGGTACCACATTCAGCCCGCACACGACGCCCGTTCCATAGAGAAAACGATTCAGTACCCGTCTTTTATCGTTCATATACCGCTGTTCGGTCTCAAAATCATCCACCGTCAGAAGTTTTCCATAAAAATATTTATTTCTCTCAAATGGGAAATATTTCATATTTTTCATTGGCTTTTTTCCTTTCTGTATTTACTGCCCAATCTTTGAAAAATGCATGGAGGACAATCCATCCAGCCGCATCGGACGGTACTCCCCTAACTGGCTGTTGATTCCCAGATACGTATGCTGATCCAGAAACGTATACGGGGTCAGCAACACAATCCTGCATTCGATATGGGCTGGAACTGCATGTCTTACAATCCGTGCAAATGTCCTATATTCTTTCTGTCCTTCACTGCGCCCCGTATGAATCAGCACTGTAACCGTATACGGACTGTCTCCATAAAGCTTTTTCCAGCGTTTTGCCTTTTTCGGATCCCCATTTGCCTGCATATGATGGTGTTCTACCACATACACCTCGCACCGGCTGTAAAGCTTCAGCACCTCTTTCAGGTACTCGGCGGTTCCCCGAATCCGGTACAGGCGGATTGCATTTTTCAGGAAATATCGAAGCTGCTCTTCCTTCCATGCCGGTATGTCCTCGATGGACAGCCACTCCGCAATCCAGGAAAGGAATTCGTTCCGGGCGCAATCCGGATCAAACATTTCCGGACTTTGCTCGATCTGTTCCGTCATTTCTTCATAAAAACTCTGGAAAATCCCCAGATAACGTTCCAGAAAATCCCGGCTTTTTCCAGCTCCCTGATAAACCTCCGGCAACCAGGAAACCCAGCTTTCCTTAGGAAAATCAATCCGTATGCTGGAAATCCCTTCAAACTCTCCCGCCACGCCATCTGTCTCCAACAAAAACCAGAGATAGCGCCCCCGGACATCAAACAACAGGACATCCACTTCCCCTTTTATGTACCGGGACTGGCACGTCTGCATCCGCCGTTTCTTTTCTTCCAACGGAACGTCCGTATCTGCAATCAGCTCATCCACCGGCTGGCTGCCGTCCTCCCAGGTTATCACCCGGCTGTCACTGCTATATAAGCGCATCGTCCAACCGCCTGTATGTCCCGGCTGCTCTACCCGAAGGCGGTGCCAGATCATTTCTCTTTCCCGGCTGTCCAGCACCCGTGAGAAAAACCATCCCGGCTCTGCCGCCGTCTGCCTCAGTCTTCCGTCCTGAAACGTCATCCCGCAGGCAGTTCCTCTCCGATAGTCCATCGGTTTATTAAAAATAAAATACTTTCTTTCCTCTGTCATCCGACGCTCCTATCTCTGTAATCACAATGTTATCCTGTATAAGCCGCACTGAGCTGGATCTGATCTAACACTGCCAGTCCGGTCGGCGGAAGAAATACATCTCCGTTTATGTTTCGGCGGATTTCCTGGCCTGACGCGTCAATCGTCAAAGAACGGATTCGCTTGATCCCTTCCATTCCATCCAGGTATCCATATAGACCGCTGTATAAAACGGTGCTTCCAAATTCTGAACAAAATGTTCGAAAATATGCTTCTATCTTCTCCCTCAGAAACTGCTCCGTATCGCGATACCAGGCAACCAGTTCCAAATCTGCATATATGCGTATCTGAATATAGTCCGGTTCCGCAATCTGGACATCCGTTCCCAAAAGACGTCTTTCTTTCATAAATGCCGCGATGTTATTTCGGTATGCCCTACTAAGTCTGGGACATTTCTTTTCCGACCACGGTTTGACCGCCACCGTCACCCGGTTCTGATCCCAGTCCGATTTCACTACCTTTACCCGATCAATCATCAGCCCCGGTGTTCTCTTTACAATCGTCTCATAGTCCTCCTCGGTCACTGCTGTATATCGCTTTGCCAGATCTGCTTCAAAACGCAGAAACGCATTTTCCATCGTCTCCCGGTCCTGCCCTCCGGTCACATTCTCAAAATTCCAGGCTGCAAACAGCGCTTCTTCCTTCCGCTCTGCCTGCTTGGGATGGATCTGGCCCTGTTTTACATTTCCATGAATGCCCTCTGTCTGACTCATTCTCCGAAGCCTTATCATTCCTTCCGGTGGCATTCCATGAAATCCGTCTCCAAAACAAATATTTCCCTGTTCCCCGTCTACCATGAAATGGCGATCTTCCGGACCTGACCCTGCAAAGTCCTCGACCCGCGCCCATGGTTCAAATTCTCCCGGGTGTTCTGGATTCTCCGCTTCCAACTGTACTGATTCTGGAATTACCCCCGTGATTCCAAGGGAGAATCTCTGCGACGGAAATCCTGTTCCTTCTCCCAGGATCTGATGTTTGATTCTCTGCTCCTGGGAAAGCTCCACCGGATTCAAATAAATCTGTGACAAAAGCGGCGCTGCATCGTACTCCCCGGCTGAGAACACGAACCGGATCGCCCTGCTTTCTCCCTCTTTCAATGTTTCCGGAAGGCGGATCCGCATGATTCCGCTGTACAGGAACGCGTATGTATCATCCCGCTTAAGCTCACATTTTTTCCAGGTTCCTTCCCCGTTTTTTTTCTCTCCGTCCAGGCATTCGACCTCGATATCTGCAAACGCTTCAAACTCTCCCGAAACAGGATTCCGTTTCACTCGCTCATCCTCTTTCAGACACATATACACGCCGTAAACCGTGCCTGCGGTCAATGGGCGGTCAAATTCCAACTCTAGAAACGGTTCTTCCTCCGGCGTCTCCGAAAAAAGCGGAACACGCATCGCAGTCCCACCCTCAGCCCACTGCCGCTCTGTCAGAATTGTTCTCCTTTTTCGGCTTCCCGTCCGGATCCTGTCTAGTTTTCCCGCATACAGGCTGACTGTTTCCACCGCGCAAAACGGGATATTTCCAGCCTGAAATTCCGCTCCCTCTAAGAGCCGTGTTTCTTTTTTTACCGGATAACAGGAGACGACTGCCTTCGCCGGATGGATTTCTTTTCTTTTCATTCCCAAAAGTTTCAGATAGACCGCCTCATTTTCCAGCCCTATTTGATTTAAATGAAACTCCTGTACCTCCTTCATCCATGCAAACAGTTCCAGCATGGCAATTCCAGAATCATTTTCATTGAAATTGGTCCATTCTGGATACAACAGCGGAATTCTTTTCCGGGCATTTTCAAAAATATCCTGAAATGTATCTTCATCCAAACGAATGCTGGGAATCACTCTGACACACCCCCTGTTATAATATCAATCTGATGGTTTCCCTCGACTACAACCGCAAATGGAAGGCTTTCCGCCTCGTCTGGATCCAGATCCGTCCATTTTCCATTGCGCTCTATCTGGAGAAGCAGACGCAGCTCTGTCACCATACCAACTCCCTGAATCCGCCTTAGTTCGTTTAAAATCTGGATTGGCTTTGGAAGCTCGCCGATCTTCCAGCCGTTTCCCTGAAAATTTCCCTCCATTAGATCCAGGAAACGATGCAGCTTCGTCAAAATCCACTGGCGTGTTTCCAATATCTGATTCATGTCCGCCACCCGTACCTGCGCCTTGACGGAAAGAACTACAAACTCCGGTTCCACAATCTGGATTTTCCCGCTCTCAAGCAGTGACACCGGCAATTTATCCTTCATATATTGAAGACATTCCCGCCTGACCTGATAAAAATTTTCCCGTTCCTTCGCATGATCCCGAATCAGAAGCACCAGATGGATCACTCCCTGTCCTGGAAAACATTTTGCCTGCAGGATGCTGCCGCTGCTCTCCAGCGCCAGCGCCTCATAATCTCCCGCTGTTACTGCACGTCCACGGTGCCGGAATGCACGCCCCTGCCGCAAGATCGCCTGCTCCACGTTCTCCCGGTCCGCGCCGCCAAACAGCGGCATCGGGTTCGTAACCTGATTGACAAACCCGGTCGTCTCCCGGAAACGGTTCACGGCTCCTGCCGGGACATTTCCCTTTTGTCCTCCACCGCACCGATATTCCACACGGATTGAACTCCCCTCACAGGGATCCGGAATCCGCCCATGCACGCCATCGGAAAACCGCAGGATTCCCTCGTTCCGATCCAGCATATAATGGCAGGCATCCGCATCCGACGACGCAAAATTTTCCTGTTCCTCCCAGCAAACCCAGACAAACCGGCTGGTTCCATCGTCTGTTTTCTCCGTGCGTATCTCTTTCTTCTCCCGCAAAACTGCGATCTGCTCATCGGTATATTCCGCGTGTTCCCTCACCCACACGTTCGCGCTAGTGATATTTCCACGCGTCAGATAAAACACCGCATTTTTCTCATTTGCCTCAATGGAAAAGAACTCCTCCGCCATCGTTTCCTCCGCGCTTATTTCCGTCGCATTCATCCAGATGGACTTTATCACTGCACGCCCTTCCTCCGCGCTTTCCTGCTCCGTCTTAAGCTTCCGGATACGAATCCAGAAACGTTGTTTTCCCCATAAAAAAGTCGAGGTAAAGCCTGCATTTCCAAGCACTGTCACGATTCCCGTCTTTTCAAACCCACCCGTCCCATCGATCAGGTTTAACGGCTGCCACGCGTTCCGGCTGAAATACTCATACCGTAAAAGCTTTCCTGTTCTCTTTCCGGCTTCCATCTGAAACAGGATACGAACCGGTTCCTGTTCAAACGGGAGGTCAAAGCCGATATATAGCGTTTCCGTGCTTTCCGGCAGCGCCAGAAATGGTTTCAGACTTTTTCCATCCTGAAAATAATCGGCTGGCCGAATGCGCTCGGACTGCATATGATTTTGCACCACTAAAAGCTCCGGAACCGGCAATGGTGCATGATATTGGTACTCAAATCCCGTATCACGCAGAACCGGTGTGATATACTGCCCGTTCCAACGGTAGAGATTCTTCATTTTGAGGATTCTCGCCCGGATATACAAGCCCTCTGCCGACTGGACGAGAATCGGCATCAGATCGTCCGGACATTGAAAGACAATCTCAGTCCTTTTTTCAAGCTGATCCGAGACTGCCCTGAAAATGCCGGCATACTTATCACTCTCCGGCAGCTTTCTCCAGTCATTTCCATTGTAATATTCCCAGATAACCTCATCGATCCCAATATCGTATTCCGGATCTGGCATAAAATCCGCCTGTTTCATGATAAGTTTCCAATCGCGTTTTCGTTCCTGACCATAGGTTTCGGATGGAATCCGAAGGAAACTCATCTGGAACGACAGCGTGATCTGTGCATGCTTCTGGGAGAGCGCCTGTTCGGATGCAAAATAGACCTCCTCATAAAGTCCCATCTGCTCGCCAAATGGAAGGTATTCGCCGCGCTGTTCCACTCCGCCGGCAAATATCACATCTGGTATATTCCGGTTACAGGAGGATATCACACGGATATCCGCAGCTTCCAGACCGGACAGACGTGAAATATCTTTGCAGCGGATCCGAATCCAGTACGTTTCCGTCTCCTGAATCGCACACCGTTCCATCTTCGGCTGACCCGCCTCTTTATAGAGAAGGAGCTCTCCCTCGTCCCGCGCCAGCCGCACCGACGCAAACGGCTCGAAGCCTTCGCCTGCTGAATATTCAACTACCGCACATGCCGGATCTGCAAGCGCCTCCAGAAGTTCCATCTCCTCTTTCTGATTTCTGGTTCTTCGAAGTACCAGCCGGATGACCCCTGCCTCTTTTAAAAAGACAGCATAACTATGCGCCAGATACAGAAGATGTTCCTGCTTATTTTCTCCGACTGCCTCAAACAGAGGCAGATTGCCCGGTGTGTTCTGCCCTTCCTTCATCTCGAGCGGATAAATTCCATCCTTTTCCGGGATTACCTGAATCATGTCCCGGATCCGGGAAGGCGTCACATAAACATCATTCCGGGTTTCAAAAACAATCTCCTCCCCTTCGTCTCCCTCTGTCCTTGCAAGAAGGTCGGTTCCCCGGCGGATTCCTGTTCCATCCGCCTCCTGATTGACCAGCCCGAATACAGCATATCCCGATGCCGGTCTGGCCGGTGCCAGGGAGGTTCCTGCACATTGAAAGAAATCCAGCATATGTTTCTTCGGAAGCTGGTCATACTTTTTCAGGGTATCTTCATACATCCCGGAAAACAAAAGCGCCAGCGCCGTGCCTCCGTCTGGATGCTCCAGATCCATGCGCCATTCAGGAGTATAGGAAGACGCACGTTCCTTTATTTTTTCGATTAATTCTCTGGAACTGTCCCGTCCCATATCCGGTATTTTCATTCATCTTCCCTCCCTGCCATTTCTTTCTGCAAAATCTGCAGAGCATCCGTCTATTCAAATCCTTCCTGCAAATAAAATGGAAATACATAGTTATATGGATTATTGGTTGCCCGGACGCGGAAGGAAACCTGAATCATCAAGGTGTTCTGCTCATTTCCAGGGCTGATCGATGCCTCCACATCTTCAATCCGTGGTTCCCAGCGTTCCAACGCCTCTTTGATCTCACGCTCCATCTGCACGGTCGTTCCATAATCCATCGTCTCGTACACAAACTGTTTCAGGCCACATCCAAATTCCGGGCGCATCACACGCTCGCCGCGTCCCGTCATCAAAATCAATTTGATCGATTCCTTAATATTTTCCTCTTCGCTGCTCATCCGAAATCTTCCAGTCGTCTCATCTATCTCCAGTGGGAAATGGAAGCCCGTTCCCAAAAATTCCCGTTTTCCTCTCCCGTCCATATGCTTCCCCCGTTTTGCTGATTTTTAATGTTTTAATTAATCTTTACCATGGCTCCCTTTAGCTGTGCAACCCCGGATGCCTCCACCTTTAAGGTTCCTTTTGCCTTCATCTCCACCGAAGTTCCTTCTAGTTTCAGGGATTGTCCCTGGATCTCCGTCGTCTGCTTTCCGTTGACACAGAGTTTGGAGGCTGAAAGCTCTATTTTACCGCTCGCTCCATCCAGTAAAATCTTTGTCTCTTTACTCGCAAGCTCCAGTTTCTTCTCCGCCGTAACTGAAATACAGTTTGCTTTCCCATCGATCACGATCGTATCTTTTCCCTGTTTATCTGAAATCTCTATCTTCTGATTCTCATCATCGATCGTAAGAAGCTGTTCGCCCGGCGTTTTAACCGAAAGCTTTTCTTTTCCCTTTTCCTCGGACAAAACCAGCTCATATCCGCCTTTGGTCCGGATCTCCTTGATCGTATTCGCCTCATTCGCCGTTTTTTCCGGAAGCGGGCTTTCACTGTTGTGAAGGCAGCCCAGCACGATGGCATTTTCCATGTCGCCCATGATAAATCCTACCAAAACCTCGCTTCCTATCTCCGGGAGCGCATAAGAGCCAAATCCTTTTCCTGCATATCCGTGCAGCACGCGGATCCAGTCCGAGGTTTTCGCTCCCTTCACCCCCAGAATATATTCCACTTTCACACAGCCCGGATGTTCCTTATCCCAGTTTTCCTTTACGATCGCCGTTGCCAGATCTGCCATCTGCCTTCGGAACTCCGGGGCAGACGAGGATGCTTTTGTGTCCAGAATCTCTTTAAACAAATCCATACTACTCTTCCTTTCCCCCAAGCTCAAACTGGGTGGTATACCCATCTTCGCCAATACAGTGCTCGACCGACAGGATCTCATACGTCCCGTCCAGCCATTTATCCAGTTTACAGATCGTCAGGCATCTCCCCGGCACAATCTGTGGAATTCCAATACAGGTTCCCGAACATTGCACCATCTTCTGTTTTTCTTCATCCAATGCTTTCTGCGCCTGGAGCCCTACCTGCTGTGCATCGCCCTCCGAGTCAAGGGTCACACATTTTAGGGTTGGGGAGGGCATTACCCGTTTCTGATATTTCCCCTCCAGTGTGATCTCCTTTTCCAGCAGGGTTGTCTTCTTATCTGAATCGATCATCTGTACCTTAACGGTCTCATATACATAATTTTTCTCACATGAAAAAGAAAGAAGATCCCGCCCCCACTCCAGAGAGAGAACGGATGGCTTTTTCCGTAAGGCATCCATAAAATACACTTTTCCTGCCAGCACCAGAAAATCCCGGCATTCCATCTTGCACAAAATATCTTTGACAAACGTATAATCATTTCCCTTTTGTGTCATCTGGCGCATCTCTGTGGCATTTACCGGTGCATCTGTTTTCAATTCTTTGTACATGGAGCGGTAGCGTTTCATCACTTCCTGAAAAATCTCTGTATACGATTTTCCTGTATAAATCCGCCCGCCCCCGTCATTTTCCTGCATCAGGCGGATCAGATCCATCGCCGTCACGGACAATCTGGGAGTATCGCTGTACTCATAATTTACACTGTAAATATAGCCACTGAACAGGTCTAACAATTCTCCCGCATAACCAAATTTCGCCTTGATCTGTTTTCCAGGTTTTAAAAGTTCCTTCACCTTCTCTGAAAAGCTTCTGGCTTCCAGATCATAGGCATTTAAAACATCAAACGTCAAAGAGCCAGCGGCATCTGCCGATAATTTCAGACGGACCGAGTCAATGTACAAAGTTCCCTGCTTCGAGGAACGGCGGATCTGATTTCCATCGATCTCTATGCTGAAATCCGGAATCATAAAATTTCCCGTTTTCTGTCGCAGATCTTCCATCTTATAGCTGGCTTCCATCAAATCTGCCATCTGCCGTCCTCCCTTCCTCTTCTCCTAAAACTATGTGCATTCTTCCCCGCTGATCTCCTGTCTGTCCCGTCAATGTTTTCCTCTTTCTTTTTGCTAAAGAGCCGGCAATTTCAAAACCTGCCCCGGTTTTATCTGAAGCGGATTTGCAATACGGTTTTCCCTTGCAATTTCCTTCCATTTTTCCGGGTCTCCGTACTCTTCGTATGCCAGCGCCCACAGGCTCTGCCCTTCATGAAGGGTACGGCATTTTGTCCGATCCGGCGATTCCAGCGGTACGCGTGTATTTTCATTTCCAATCGTTCGGAAGGTCACTTCCAGCTTGGCTCTGACTGGCATTCCATTCGCTAAAAACATGGTAAAGGTCTGGCTTAGTTCTGTGATCACACCGCTGAACATGAGCGAACCATAGCGGAAGGTCACCTTCGGTGGACGGTGCTTTTTCGGATCCAGCGCCATCAGCTTAGCAATCCGCTCTGTCTGAATCCGGACATCGGAGCCGCTTTCTTCTTCGCTTTTCTCTCCAGGCGGAACATACGTATCAAACATCAGGGTGATTTTCAGGCTTTCCGCTTCCCCCGCAATATACTGCGTAAATGGATTGTCCATTCCCAGAACCTTTTTTTCTGCATAGGAAGTGCTTCTGGAAAGGTTGTATTCGGCTGGATTAAACTGGACTTTTATCTCCTTGCTTTGACCTTCCGGTATCAATACGGCTTTTTCATATCCCATCTCATACTCCTTTCCTCACATCCTCTTACCTATATTCAATATCCCCTGCGGATCTTTTCTGTACGGAATTGTCTCTGCAACTCCTTCATCACCTTGCCTGCCAGATTTTGTACGGACATATCGCGTCTCTGCGTGTCCATCAGACGTCTGACTTCTTCATTCACCTGCTTCATCTGCGTGTTCAGCTCTTTCCGTATCCCATCAATTTTCTTTTCCTGCTCAATTAAGGCTGTACGGGTATACCCTGTATTTTTGCGAAGAATCCTCGTTTCCTCCCGGGTCTGCGCGAGTGTGGCAGATATAGCAGACACCTCCGAACCGACGTTGGTTCGATCCGTTTTTCGGCTTTCTGGTACAGTATACTGAATCTTGGCGGTTGTAGATAATTCAGGCAGCGAAGTAAACTCCTGCCCTGCCTCATAGCCTGACGTTTTCCCCACCGTTTCCAATATCTCCAGCCGCATTTTCCTGTTCCCGGGCAGCACCTCCAGCCGTGGAATGATGCGCTTTATTGTCCGTACGCGATGATTCTGCTGGAGCGCTGCGGTTCGTATTTTTTCCTGTTTTTGCTGCAAAGTTCCTGAAACCAGTTTTTCCAACCTTACATTGCTATGTTTTTCAACGATATGAGATTCGCTAAATACGCTTTTCCTTGTCTCTGTTACCACACGGAACCGTTCCAGAACCTTTTCCATCGTTTTAACATTTTTTTCCATGCGCTCTACTGCACCTGGAAATAGACGGTTCTCCGGTTCCAGATGCACCAGTAAACTTTCTGGGTGTTTCGGCATTTGCACCGGTTCCAGATGCACCAGTGAGTTTTCCGGATGTTTCAGAATTTGGGTTTCTTTTTCAAGCTGGATTTGCGTCTCGGTCAGTTTTTCCTGCTGCCGAACCTGTTCTGACTGCACCTTTTGCAGCTCTGTCCGGGTATCACGCGGATCCGGCTGTGCTTTCTCTGACGGAATCCCCAACCACTTTCCTGTACGCGATTGAACGCCTGTCTCATCCGAGGTTTCTTTCGATTCCAAATATACCAGTGAACTTTCCGGGTGTTCAAACTCTTCCATCCCCGCTGGTTCTGCTATGAGCTCTTCCCCAAATGGCTTTGAGTCAACCGATATATCCTCCCCGCCCCGATTCTGCCGCTCTGTTACACTCTCCAAACGACTTTCTGTTTCTGACCGGTTTTCACGTTCTATTGCACGTTCCAAACGCTTTTCTGTTTCTAGCTGATTTTGGCGTTCCGTTCTGACGCGTTCTTTTTCTATCTCCAGCCGATCGGCTTCTGCCCTGACCGACAACTTCTTTTCCTGTTCTTGTTCAAAAGCTTGGATTTTCGCTCTATCATGAGCGCCGCTCTCATATGGCACTTTCTTCGGTTTCCGATGCAGCAGTGAACTTTCTGGATGCTCCGGCACTTGCACCGGTTCCAGATGCATCAGTGAACTTTCTGGGGGTTCCGGCTTTTGCACCAGTTCCAGATGCACTAGTGAGTTTTCCGGATGTTTCAGGATTTGGGTTTCTTTTTCAAGCTGGATTTGCATCTCGGTCAGTTTTTCCTGCTGACGGATCAACTCGGTCTGCATCTTTTGCAGCTCTATCTGGGTATCTCGCGGCTCCGGCTGTGCTTTCTCTGACGGAATCTCCAACTGCTTCCCTGCATGCGATTGAACGCCTATCTCATCCGAGGTTTCTTTCGATTCCAAATATACCAGTGAACTTTCCGGGTGTTC
>ENA-ORRR01000657-ORRR01000657.1-human-gut-metagenome-genome-assembly--contig:-NODE-657-length-30770-cov-4.21439_pt1 | contig 30770 bp, 23 predicted proteins | sample MGYA00242182_ERZ509148 | MGnify/ENA primary metagenome ERZ509148 (study PRJEB26280, sample SAMEA2338674) | human gut metagenome | biome: human gut; feature: human-associated habitat; material: faeces... | reverse complement strand
AGAACGATGTTCTTAACGGACTTGGAATGCTGTTCATGAAACTTCTTACAAACAGAGCACAGATTTTCGCTGATGTTCGTACATACTGGAGCCCGGAGGCAGTTAAGAAAGCTACAGGATATGACCTTGAGGGTGTTGCCAAAGAAGCTGGCGGATTCCTTCATCTGATCAACTCCGGTGCTGCTTGCCTGGATGCTAACGGACAGGCTAAAGAGGCTGACGGAACACCAGTTATGAAACAGTGGTGGGATGTTACAGAGGCAGACCAGAAAGCAATCATGGACAATACAGAGTGGTGTATGGCCGACAACGGATACTTCCGTGGAGGCGGATACTCCAGCCGTTATGAAACACGTGCTCAGATGCCTGCAACTATGATCCGTCTGAATCTTGTAAAAGGACTTGGACCGGTTCTTCAGATCGCAGAGGGATGGACAGTAGCCCTTCCGGAAGAGGTATCTGACAAGCTCTGGAAACGTACAGACTACACATGGCCATGTACATGGTTCGCTCCAAGATGCGATGGCAAAGAGGGACCGTTCAAAACAGCTTACGATGTAATGAACAACTGGGGTGCTAACCACGGTGCGATTTCCTACGGACACATCGGTGCAGACCTGATCACAATGTGCTCTATGCTGAGAATCCCGGTATCCATGCACAACGTTCCTGAGAAGGATATCTATCGTCCGGCAGCTTGGAACGCATTCGGTATGGAAAAAGAGGGTGCAGACTTCCGCGCTTGCAAGAACTATGGACCACTTTACAAATAAATCATATTGTTAAGATAACGGAATATCAAATCCTCCGGCATGCATGTGCCGGAGGATTTTTTTGTGCCGTGGTATATGGATAGTTGGGAAATATACTGTTCGGATCTACGGAAAAAAGTTATAATAGAAAAAGATATATATGAATACGGGAGGTTACGTAGATGAAATATATACAGCTGAACAATACAGATCTGAACATCAGTTCTATTTGCCTCGGAACAGCAGGATTTGGAGATAAATCAGACCTGGAAAAAAGCTTTGAGATTCTGAACGCATTTGTACGCGCAGGTGGAAATTTTATTGATACGGCAAATGTCTATTGCAAATGGCTAAAAGGACATGGAAACTGCAGTGAGCAGATCATAGGAAAATGGCTGAAAGAGAGTGGCATGCAGGGAAAAGTTATTGTGGCAACGAAGGGCGCGCACTATTCCTTTGAGGATCCGAGCCGCAGCAGAGTGAACAAAGAAGATATCCGCATGGACCTGGATGAGAGCTGCCGCACACTGGGAAAAGATGAGATGGATTTTTACTGGCTTCACAGAGATGATCCGGAGAAACCGGCGGAGGAAATCGTGGATATTCTGGAAGAATTGAAAAAAGAAGGCCGGATCCGTTATTATGGATTTTCCAATTACCGCACAGAGAGGCTGAAAGAAATTGCTCAATGTCTGAGGGAACGAAATCTTTCAGGGATCACAGCAGTATCCAATCAGTGGAGTCTTGCAGGAATCAATCCCGGAGGAAATACAAATCCGGATCCTACACTTGTGGAGTTTTCCAGAGAAGAATATCAGTGGCACTGTGAGACAGGCGCTGCTGCCGTTCCGTTTTCTTCCACTGCAATGGGATTTTTTTCAAAACTTCAGAAAATGGGGCTTTCCTGTACAGATGCAGAGGTGGATGCATCCTGGATGCGGGAGAAGGAAACACAGATCACAGGTCTTTCAGAAAGTATGAAAAGATCCTACTGGAACGAGACAAACTTTCGCACCTATCAGAAGCTGTTAAAGTTGCAGAAAGAAACCGGCCACAGCCTGCAGGCCCTGTCTTTGGCATACTTTTTCAATCAGCCATTCCAGACTGTGCCTGTAACCGGTGTCAGCAATCCTTCACAGCTAAAAGATGTGCTGGATGCCTGTGAGATCGACCTTGCACCGGAACTGTTCGGAGGCTGGGTGAGCGCAGGAGGTGATCGATGAAACTGATCCATTTATCAGACCTTCACCTAGGAAAACGTGTCAATGAGTTTTCCATGATCGAAGATCAGAAATATATTTTGAATGAAATCCTGAGGATCATTGATGAAGAAGCACCGGATGGGATCCTTCTCGCCGGTGATCTTTATGACAGACCGGTTCCTTCGGCGGAGGCAGTGCAGCTTTTTGACCGGTTTCTTACCAGGCTTGCAAAGCGGAAGCTCCCGGTGTATGCCATCAGCGGAAATCATGACAGTGCGGAAAGGATCGCTTTCGGTTCACAGATCATGAGCAGCAGCGGGATCTGTATGTCCCCGGTATACGATGGAAAAACAGAAAAGTACTGTTTAACGGACAGCTATGGAGAAGTTTGGATCCATCTGCTTCCATTTGTGCGTCCGGCAACTGTGAGGCACGGACTGGAAGGAGAAGAAGAGGTGGATGAGATCCGTACCTACCAGGAGGCAGTGCAGGCGGCAGTTGCACATATGGAGATTGATAAACGTTATCGCAATGTATTGATCGCCCATCAGTTTGTGGTCGGTGCCATGCGCTGCGATTCTGAAGAGATCTCCGTTGGAGGTATCGACCAGGTGGAGGCAGATGTGTTCCGGGATTTTGACTATGTGGCACTTGGCCATATCCACAGTCCTCAGAATGTGGGAAGCGAGCACATCCGCTACTGCGGAACTCCTTTGAAATATTCTTTTTCCGAGGCAGGACAGCAGAAATCTGTGACAGTTGTGGAGCTTTTGGAAAAAGGAAATCTCAGGATCAGGGAGATTCCGCTGAAGCCTCTTCGGGATATGCGAAAACTGAAAGGCACATACATGGAGATCACATCACTGTCCAGTTATCAGGACACAAACACAGAGGATTATGTGCAGATCACGCTGACAGATGAAGAAGATATCGTAGATGGAATGCAGAAGCTCCGTACTGTTTATCCGAATCTGATGAGGCTGGAATATGATAACCGACGCACAAGAGAAAACCAGGAGATCGCAGGTACAGAAACGGTGAAAAGGAAATCCGAGCTGGAATATTTTGAGGAATTTTTTGAACTGCAGAATAACCAGCCCATGAATGAAGAACAGCGGAAATATTCCGAAGATCTGATCCGTAAGATCCAGGAGGTGAAACAATGAGACCGGAAAAACTGACCATCAGTGCCTTCGGGCCCTATGCGGACAAAACAGAGATTGATTTTTCAAAGCTTGGAGAGGGAGGTCTCTACCTGATCACCGGTGACACCGGAGCGGGAAAAACCACGATCTTTGATGCGATCACCTTTGCGTTATATGGAAGAGCCAGTGGAGAGGTAAGAGATCCGGCCATGTTTCGGAGCAAATATGCAGAGCCTTCCACAGAGACCTTTGTGGAGCTTGTTTTTTCCTATCAGGGGAAAAATTATCACGTGCGCCGGAGTCCGGAATATATGGCTCCGAAAAAAAGAGGCACCGGACAGACTCTTAGAAAAGCTGAAGCACAGCTGATCTATCCGGATGAACGTCAGCCGGTGACAAAGGCAAAAGATGTTACTGCGGCAGTGGAACAGCTTCTGGGACTGAGTTATGATCAGTTCACACAGATCGCAATGATCGCCCAAGGGGATTTCCAGAAATTACTTCTGGCAGGAACTACACAGAGAGGAGAGATCTTCCGACAGCTCTTTCACACAGGACTTTATCAGCAGATTCAGATGAAACTTAAGGATGCGTCAATAGCCAGATATAAGGAATATGATGAAATGCGCCGCAGTATTGCCCAGTATTTGGATGGAGTGAAAACGGAGACTGCTTCATGGCAGGAGGCAGAGGAATTTGACGAACTGAAAAAGATAAAATTCGAGGGAAAACTGGAGCGGAGTCTGGAACTTCTGAAGCAGTTTCTGGAATATGGTGAAGCACAGGAAAAAGAGCTCCGGGAAAAAGAAGACTCGCTTAATCAGGATATACGAAAAGCAGAAGAGGCACAAAATCTTGTGGCTCAGAAACGAAATCTGGAGCTGAAAAAGAAAAAAGCGGAAAAAGATCTGGAAGAATTAACACCACTTCTACAGCTTGCAGTAGAAGAGGCGGAAAAATATAAAGATGCAGATCACAGATGTGAAGAGCTTGGAATCAGGATCCGTGAAAAAGAAGAAAAGCTGAAAAAATATCAGGAGCTGGAAAAGCTGAAAAAAGAGCTGGAAACAATCGAAGGAAAGCTTGAAACAGTCAGTGAAAAAAAAGAGAAGGATATTTCCGAAGAGCAGCTTTTGCAGAAAAAAGATGAGGAAGAAAAAAAACGCCTTTCAATACTGGCAGATGCAGGAGAAGAACTACAAAAATACAAGTTTGAGTACGATAAACTGGACAGTGAAAAACGAAGCTATGACAGCTGTCTGCTGACGGAAGAAGAGATCAAAAAAGAACAGAAACAGATAGATAGATGGCAGGAAGAAATCATCCGGAAAGAAACGCAGCAGAAGGAAAAGCTGGAGCAGCAAAAGAAAGACAAGGCGCTGTTGGACAGCGCGGAGCTGGAACTTCAGAAGGCAGAGACGAAAAAGACAGAAGGGCTTCGGAAAAAGAAAGAATTAGAAGGACTGATTGCTCTGGTTAAGGAGTTTCAAGGGGCTTATAATGCCACGAAAGAGCAGCAGGAAAAATATAAGATTTCCATTGAAAAAGTACAAAAGCAGAGAGAAGTTTACCAGAAACTGTTTCAGAGTTTTCTGGACGCGCAGGCAGGGCTCCTGGCGCAGGAACTGAAAGAGGGTTGCCCATGCCCGGTATGTGGTTCTTTCGAGCATCCGCGTCCGGGAATACTTCCCAAAGGACAGGTTGTGGATCAGGAAATCCTGGACAGAGAGAAACAAAAACTGGACAGACTGGAGAATGACGCAAATACGCAGAGTGTGGAAGCAGGAAAACGAAAAGAACGCCAGAAAACATTATGGCATCAGATCCAGAGGGAGGCACAAGAGCTTTTACATGAGACGGAATGGAAAAAGCTGATCCCTTTGCTGAAAGAAAAACAGGACCAATGTGAAAAGCAGCTGGCAGACAGCGAGGAAGAGATTCGCATAGCAATAGAACGTAAAAAAAAGAAGAACGAAACAGAAACGTGGATCGAAAAGCTGGAAACAGAGATCGTTCAGTTACAGGAAGAGAAAAATCAATGTGACAGAAAACAGGCCGGTCTTCAGACAAGAGACGTGGAAAACAAAAAGCAGCAGCAGATAACAGCAGAAGAGATCCGAAAACTGATTCAGAAAAGTCTGGTGGCAGGAAATGGAGAAGTGACGGACAACACAGCTGCAGGATTTGAAAGACAGATACAGGATATGCTCAGCTGCCTGTCAGAAAAAGTTCAGGGAAAGGAAAAAGAAGCAAAACAGAAACAGGATCTTGAGAAGCTGATCATAGAAAGAGAAAAGACTCTGAAAGAACTGGGAAGAGTTATCAATGAAGCTGCACAGGACATCGTACGTCTGGAAACAGAGAGGAAGAACAAAGCACAGAAAGTGGATGAGCTGAACGAAGAGATCGGAGAAGGTGGAAAAGAATCTCTGGAACAGGAAATAAAAACACAGAGGAAGCTGTATGAAGAGCTGAAAGAAAGCAGCAGAAGAACTCAACAGAAATTACAGGAGATCCGGGCGGAAAAGGAAAGAATAACAGCGGTTGTAAAAAACTTTGAGGAGCAGAAAAAAGAAATCGGAGAAGTAGATGAGGATGCGCTCAGAGAGCAGTACAGCCGTTTTAGGGAAGAGAAAACACAGCTTTCGGAAAAACGAAAAGCACTTTTTTCTGTTCAGAAGGGAAATGAGGAAATATATCATAAAGTGCAGGTACGTCAGACGGAAATGACTGCGGCGGAAAAAGAATATGTCTGGATGAAAAATCTTTCGGATACAGCCAATGGAAAACTGAACGGAAAGGCAAAGATCGAGCTGGAAACTTATATCCAGATGGCATATTTTGACCGGATCCTGCGAAGAGCCAATCTCCGTCTTATGACCATGAGTAGCGGTCAGTACGAACTGAAACGCCAGGAGCAGAGCAAAAATCAGAAAGAAAAAGCAGGTCTCGATCTGAATGTCATAGATCACTATAACGGAACAGAACGAAGTGTAAAGACATTGTCCGGTGGGGAATCCTTCCAGGCATCTCTGTCCCTTGCACTGGGCCTGTCTGATGAGATCCAGGCCTGCGCAGGGGGAATCCGGCTGGATTCCATGTTTGTAGATGAAGGATTCGGATCCTTGGATGAGGAATCCCTGGAACAGGCCCTGAAAGCCCTGACAAGTCTGGCCGACGGAAAACGTCTGGTAGGAATTATCTCACATGTGTCAGAACTGAAGGAACGGATCGAAAATAAGATCATCGTCACCAAAAAATGTGGTGGGGATGGTGTGGGAAGCAGTATAAAAATTCAGTGAAAACGGCAGGAAATCTTCCGATAATCATTGGGAGTCATACCAGTTTGCTGCTTGAAAATACGGCTGAAGTAACGAAAATTGGGATATCCTACCATGTGGGATATCTCATTTACGTGATAGGAAGAAGTTTTCAGCAATTCTTTAGCTTTCTGGATACGCAGATCGGTAAGAAGATCCGTAAAATTTTTGCCGGTTGTCTGTTTGATCAGTCTGCTGATATAAGGAGTACTTCGGTTAAATTCATCGGCGATACTGTATAGGCTCAGAGGTTTTTCATAATTTGCGCGGATATATTCAATCAGCTGACTGGTCAGGTAGTTGTTTTTATTAATTTTATCAGTATTCAGAAGGCCTGCAATCTGAAACATCCAGTCCTGAAATATTTCAGTCTTTTTTTCCAGAAGTGAGGAGGTTGAAAAAAGCTCTTTCTGTGTTTTTGTGATCTGACGTACCGAATCTGACAGTTCCGTGGAAGCTGACTGAAAAAAAGAAAGAAAAAGAGTCATAAAACTATACATGAAACTGTTGAACTCATCAGGAGTTTGCCGGGTGAAAAACTGGGAGATCTCATCAAAATGCCTTTGAATCATTGTTTTGTCACCGGAAGACAGGGAATTGAGAAGAACCTGAAAATAGTTGGATTTTTCATACATGACAGCAACGGGGTTGGTTTCCAGATCACGGTAGAGCATGACAAAATGACTGGAATTTTTCAGGGTATTAAAAATTTCTACAGTCTGGCTTCGAAGCAGGGGAATTTCAGACAGATTCTCAGAGTGACTGCTGATGGCTGCGGACATGAGAACGTGATTCTTTTTTAGTTCCCCATGTATGAAATTAGTTATTTTTGTAAGTTGTTTTTCATCAATGTCCGGACATAAGGAATACAAAGCGTTTCCATAAGAAAAAATAAGAGCTCCCGGAATCTGTTCCTGAAGATAATGTTCGGCGATATGCGTAAAGTAATATTCTTTTTCCAGATCTTTTGAAACTGTTGTAGAACATTTGCAGTATAAAAGGTAATAGCTTTTAATATGATCCAGGCGGAGCATGGTGACTTCTTCATGAAAAGAAGAAGAAAGGGAAGTGGTGTTCCTGAAAAGTAACCGTTCAAAAAAATCTTTTTGAAGATTTCTGATATTTTCTTTTAGATAGGATTCATATTTTTTGCGCATGATCGCCTGATTTTTCCGTTCGGTGATAGTATGTATAGCTTTCAATACGGATTCTTTCAGGACGTTTTCGTCTACTGGTTTTAGGATATAATCGAAAACATGGTTTTTAATCGCTGTCTGTGCATACTTGAAATCAGAAAAACCGGTAATCAGTATTACGATCTTATCTGGAAAATTATTATGCACGAAAGAAGAAATATACAGGCCGTCTTTTCCTGGCATACGGATATCCGTAAGAATGATATCTGGTTGCTGAGAGGATATGATCTCCAGTGCTTTTGCTGCATTGTCAGAAGTAAAAATATTCTCTTTTTCTGTAAAAATCTGTGAAATATACATTTTAAGTTTTTCCAGGATGATCTTTTCATCATCAACGATCAGAATTTTCATTTTGTCAGGTCCTCCCTTTGATGTATTTGTGGAATACGGATCGTAACACATACAGAAGTACGGTCTTCCATATTTTCAAGAAGCAGTCCATAGGAATTTCCGAATTGGGACCGTAGCCGCATCTGAATATTTATAAGCCCAATGCTTTTCTGGTCGGAAAAAGAAGTTTGTGATACAGAGTGAATCTTTTCAATTACCTGGTGAGAAAACAGGGGGCCGGTGTTATAGACTTTGATCAGTACATCGTCTTTAAAAGTAAATAATTGAATAGAAAGAAAGCCATTTTCCACAGATTCACTGATACCATGTATGATAGCGTTTTCAACGACCGGCTGTATGATCAGTTTTGGGATATACAGATCTTCCATGGGATCGTTACATTCGATCAGAAAAAGAAGCCGATCCTGGAAACGCATTTTCTGAATATCCAAATATTCTCTTACGTAATTAAGATCTTCTGAAATAGGAAGAAGATCAGGGCCTTTGATGCTCATTCGCATGATATCAGCCAGTTTTGGAACGATATCTGTGATTTGCGCTGTTTTTCCAAGAGATGCCAGGCTTGAGATACAGTCCAGGGTATTGTAAAGAAAATGTGGGTTGATCTGTGCCTGAAGCGTTTTCAGCTCTGCGTTTTTTAGAAGAATCTGTTGTTCCGTGATCTTCTTTCCGGATTCCTGAAGGCGCAGGAGCATATGGTTGTATTCCTTTGTCAGCTCAGAAAATTCGTTGCTGGAAACTGTGTGGATCAGGGCGGTTTCATCGGCAACAGAAGTTTGTTTTAACTTAGTGATAAAAACCTGAAATTCCTGGGATATGGTTCTTGAAATCTGAATAACAGCGAAAACCAGTATCAAGAGAAAAAATATGGAAATAACCAGTAGCTGACGCCATACACGATTGATCGAATGAAATGCGCCGGTTGTGTTGAGAAGCCCTCCGATTTGTAAGAAATCGTTTACAGAATAGCGGATGGCATAAAAATTACTATTCCCCCTGTGGGAGTGATAATTCATATTCATGCTGGCTGTGACGGATGGGGCATAGGGGGAAGTTGTATATACCAGGTCACTATTTTGAAAAAGGGAATAATAACTATATTCAGAATCCTGATGCTCCGTGATCATATCCTCCATAAACCGGATATTGATCTCAGTCAGTAAAATACCGATCTTCTTTTCCGGTTTCTGAATGTCAAAAATATTTTTGGCAGCAGTGATGGTATAAGGTTCCTTTGGAGAATAGTAATAACAGAGAGTTCCCTTTGGTTGTTTTAGATACTCACTGAGCTGCTCCAGTTTTTGCTCCTGTTGTTCCAGGGTGGAATTATAAATAGTCTGATTGGAAATGATCCCATTATCGGTCAGAACAATATAAACCCGTTGAATTTTAGACTGAGCACCTAAAAGATATGTGGAGAAAAGGGTGTTACACTGGGACTGAACTTCTTCCGGACTGAGCTTTTTATCTGCATAGGAATGGATCAGAGACTGAATTTCTGTTCCGTAAAGCAGCAGATCAATGTTGGAGTTCAGTGAGGAAAAATAACTGGCTGTATTTTTTGCGATAGACAGAGTATTCTCTTCATGTTCCAGAAGAATATTGTTACGGGATTCTTTTACATAAATCATATAAAAAGAAGATAATAAAATGATATAACTGAGAATCACAACTGGAAGAACGATGACAAGAATTCGAAATTTTATAGAGTGTTCTTTAAATTTTGCAGTAATAGAAAACAATTCTTACCCCTCCTTTCGGTATTATTATATAATGATGAGTAAAAAAAACCAATACATATTATGAAAAGTGACACATAATGTCAAGAAGTGTGCACTGTTTTGATATTAAAAATTATAATATAATGAGTTCATCAAAAAAGAACGGAGGGTTTACAAATGAAGAGAAGAAAGGTGACAGCGTGCGCAATGGCAGCGCTCATGGCAATGGGGCTTGTTGGAACAGTGATGCCGGTTTACGCAAAAAGTAATCTGAAAAATGTAGACGATGTAGTTGAGATCAAGATGGCAGTGTGGACTTCCGGAGCTGCGGATATTTACAATAAAGCAGCGGAAGGGTTTAATCAGACTCATGATAATATAAAATTATCTGTGGAGATGCAGTCCGGAGATTATAACCAGTATCTTGGAGCAAAGACAGCGGCAAAAGATCTGCCGGATCTTTTTGAAGTAAGTTCTTATTCTCAGGTATATGATTTTGCACAGAACGGGCTGCTGGCAGACGTAAGCGATCATGAGTTTGTGGACAAACTTTATGACAATGCAAAAGAAGCAGTTACTTATGATGGCAAAGTGTGGGGATTTCCACAGATGTATGAATGGTGGGGTGTACTTTATAATAAAGATCTTTTTAAAAAAGCAGGAATTGAAAAAGTGCCGGAAACTTTTGATGAGATGAAAGCAGTCTGTGAAAAACTTCAGGCTGCGAATATTACACCATTTACCGCTATTTATAAAGATAACTGGACAGTAAGTCAGGAATTCTGCTCCTTATTCGGAGGAGTACTTGGTGGAAAAGATAAGATCGACAGCTGGCTGGATTCCATGAATAAGGGAGAAGGGAGCTTTAAGGTGGATGGCGTAGACAGAGTCTTTGATTTTATGGATCTTATGAAAGAAAATTCCGGACAGAATTATATGGATTCGGATGCGGCCACAGGATTTTATGCATTTGCAAACCAGGAAGCAGCAATGATCTTTCTTTCAGATGCGGCAACGATTTCTGTAGGAAGTGTAACACAGGATCTTCCCATCGGATTTTTTGCAGTTCCAGTAAGTGATAACGCAGATGATGCAGAAGTTGTGGCATGTGCAACAGATGCGATCGTGGCCAACGCAAACGGGGAACACTTGGATGAAGCCCTGGAAGTGCTTGATTATATCGGAGATGGCGGGGACTGGCTGAAAACAGTGACCAACAGCTACGGCGGCTTTATGGCTTGCATGGACATTGAAGCAGATGATGAAATTGCAAGTAAGGATTATTATAAAGATCTGAAAGCGTATATGGATGCAGGAAAGGTCAGAAGTACTTTGTGGAATCAGCTTCCAAGCGGAGCAAGCGATGTTCTGGGCGATGATGTTCAGGGATATTTTGCAGGAATAACCGATGAAGATCAGACCCTGGATGCTCTTGATGAAGGATTTAAAAAGCTTGCAGAAGAATAAACACACAGGAAAACAGGCGGACTTTTAAAAGTCCGCCTGCTATATACGGGGGTAGGAAACATGTCGGACATTTTATACAGAAAACAGAAAAAATATTATTTCCTTCTTGTGCTGCCGGCACTGTGTATTTATACTTTTGCGCTGGCAGGACCGTTAATTTTTGGAACGATCCCGAATTCGTTTTTCAGTTGGAATCTGATCAAAGGAACGCATAACTGGATCGGAATAAAAAACTTTGTCGATTTGGTTCATGATAGAGATTTTATACAATCTATGTTTTTGACGTTTAAACTTGCAGTGGTTACGATTGTTCTGACCAATGTACTGGCTTTTTTTATAGCTCTGGCGTTGAATACACATATTTTCGGTAAGCCAGTGATCCGGGCGTTCTTTTTTATTCCGAATATTATCAGTGGAGTTATGATCGCCCTGGCGTGGACATTTATTTTTCAGAAAGTAACGCCAATAATTGGAGAACTTTTACATTCGGAAGCAGTAACAGGGTTTAGCTGGTTCGGGAGTTCAACGGCAGCATTTGCGGCGGTATCAGTGGTTACTGTGTGGCAGGGCCTGGGATTTTTGATGATCCTTTACATCACAGGTTTGCAGTCGATTCCTCTTGATGTGATGGAAGCGGCATGCATTGACGGATGTGTGGGACTGAATCGTATTATAAAAATCCAGCTTCCGCTTCTGATGCCAACGATTACGATCAATCTGTTTGTATCTATTGCAAATGCATTTAAAGCATTTGATATTAACTACGCTTTAACCGGCGGCGGACCTTCAAAAACAACACAGACGATCGCCATGAATATTTATGATGACGCATTTGGAACTTTTAATATGGGGTATGGCTGTGCGAAATCGGTGATCCTGTTTTTGATCATAGCAGCAATTTCCTTGATTCAGCTTAATATTACTAGAAAAAGAGAGGTGCAGTCATAATGACATGGAAAAAGAAAATTGCAGGTACCGCAGCAATGTTTATATTAGGCTTTATTTTTATTTTACCGGTATTGTGGATCGTTATGAATTCAATTAAAACAAGTCCGGAAATTGCGGCTGATTTTCTGGCATTACCAAAGTCTTTATATCTTGATAATTTTAAAAATGCCATGGAAAGCATGAATTTTTTAGTTGCATTAAAAAATTCTGTTGTGATTACATTGGGAGCTATGCTGGGAGGGCTGTTCGTATCGTTTGCCGGTGCTTTCGGAATCTCACATCTTCGTGGGAAAATCTCACAGAATCTGTATCTGTATTTTGTTTTCGGACAGATCGTGCCGTTTCATGCAGTTATGATTCCTATTTCTGTACTTGCTACAAATACCAATCTTACCAATTCCCTTGGAGGAATTATCATTCTTGATATTGGATTCTTCTGTGCGTTTGGAATTCTGACGTTTACGGGATTTTTGAAAAATGTACCTCGGGAGCTGGAAGAAGCAGCCGCAATAGATGGATGTGGAGTTTTTCGAATTATGACGCAGATCGTATTTCCACTTGTTAAACCAGCAACGGTTACCATTGGTGTATTGTTTTTTATGTGGTCCTGGAATGACTTTCTGCTTCCCAGTATTCTCATTGGAGACAGTGAACTGAGACCGCTGACGGTAAATCTTTTCATGTTCAGAAGTGCTACCAGCACACAGTGGAATCTGTTTATTGCAGGACTTACCTTGTGTATTATTCCCACAATTATCCTTTACATCTGTGCACAAAAATATATTACAAGCGGACTGACAATGGGAGCTGTAAAATAAAGGAGGAATGAAGATGCAGTTATTCAGGATCATTCCGTTGGAAAAAGATCTGTGGGCGATCAATGAAATAGATAAGACGGTTATGTATGTGATAAATGGAACAGAAAGAGCTCTTCTTCTGGATACGGGACTGGGACTTACCGATTTAAAAGAAGAAGTTTTGAAACTTTGTGGAGAAAAATTTCTGATTGTTGTAAATACTCATGCTCATGTGGATCATAATTCAGGAAATTATCAATTTGAAGAAGTATGTGTGGGAAGGTATGACGAACCTTTTTCCCATCAGATCGTAGACCAGGAGCTGAGAGAAATGTCTGAGCTCATGTTCTTTGAAATTCCTGAAAAAGAGGGATTTTCGTTTGAAATGTGGAATCCCGGACCGGCAAGAAAAATCTGTACAGTCAGGGATGGGGATATCTTTGATCTGGGAGATAAAAAACTTAAAGTTCTGGAAGTTCCCAGTCATACCCTGGGGTGTATTGCATTGTTTGAGGAGAAGAAAGGATGGCTTTTTACAGGAGATATCATGCTCACCTGGGAAGTGTGGGGACATTTGAATCCTGGAAAAAGTCCGCTTGCCCCATCTGCTTCTTTGCGTGTATACTATGAAAGCCTTTTAAAATTGAAGAAAATCAGAAAAAAAGTAAGCAGCGTTTTTCCTGCTCATGTCTGCGAAAAAGAAAAAGACTGTTATAAAAAGTATGCGTTATCTCCGGAAATTATAAATATATATTGTGACGGAATTGAGAAAATATTTTCAGGAGAACAGAAAGGTGAACCTTATTTTCATATGGTCGAAAACGGAAGTGTTGTGAAATTTACAACAGGTGGTATTGTCTATCAGAAAGATAGGATGAATTAAATAGGAAAATATCGGCAAGTTGATTGATTATAGATTCCCTCAAAAAAATCCCCTGTACGGTTCGGCGTTTGTACGTAGATCCGGCACAGGGGATTTTGGTGTTTATAAGATCAGACTTTCTGATATTCTTTCTTTTTCTCAGCCTTGGCTTCGCAGGTAAGCTCAACACCAAGCTTACGGAAGCTGATCACATCCACATCGGAAAGCATTACGGAAGTATGAGCCTGGCATCCACGGAGATTCGGGATCTGTTCCAGGGCAAGGCGTGCGGCATCGCTGGTTGCGGCACTCATGGAAAGGGCGATCAGGATCTCATCAATGTGAAGACGTGGATTTTTGCTTCCAAGATATTTGGTCTTCAGCTGCTGGATCGGATGGATGGCATCCGGAGAGATCACATGAAGCTCGTGATCGATTCCTGCCAGCTCTTTCAGGGCATTGAGAAGAAGCGCAGCGGATGCACCGAGAAGATCGGAGGTTTTTCCGCATACGATCTTTCCGTCAGGAAGTTCCAGAGCGGCGGCAGGGCCATTGGTTGCTTTTTCTTTTTCGAGGGCAGCCGGAACAACCTTACGGTCAGTGATCTCTGCATGAGCCTGCTGGAGAAGAAGCTCGATCTTACGTACCTCATTCTCTGTGCCGGAGCCGGAAACCAGAGCGTTCATGCTCTTATAATAACGGCGGATGATCTCCTGGCGGGAAGCCTCCTGGCATACTTCATCGTCAACGATGCAGTTACCTGCCATGTTGACACCCATATCTGTCGGAGATTTATAAGGGCAGCTGCCCATGATCTTCTCAAACATGGCCTGTACAACAGGGAAAACTTCTACGTCACGGTTGTAGTTGACGGTAGTTTTGCCGTAAGCCTCCAGATGGAACGGGTCGATCATGTTGACATCGTTCAGATCTGCAGTGGCAGCTTCGTAGGCAAGGTTTACCGGATGTTTCAGAGGAAGGTTCCAGATCGGGAAGGTCTCAAATTTTGCATAGCCGGCTTTTACTCCTCGTTTGTATTCGTGGTAAAGCTGGGAAAGGCAGGTTGCCATCTTTCCACTTCCTGGTCCCGGTGCTGTGATCACGACCAGAGGTCTGGTAGTTTCAATATAATCATTCTTTCCATAACCCTCGTCACTTACAATAAAGGAAGTGTTGCTTGGATAGCCGGGGATCAGGTAAAGCTTGTAGACACGGATTCCCAGTTTCTCCAGACGTTTTTTGAAGAGATCGGCACTTTCCTGGCCGGAGTACTGTGTGATGCATACGCTTCCCACATACAGGCCACGGCTTGAAAACTCATCCATAAGACGGAGCACATCTTCGTCATAGGTGATCCCAAGATCGCCACGTATTTTATTCTTGTCAATGTCATTGGCACTGATAACAATAACGATCTCCGCCTGATCAGAAAGCTGCATCAGCATGCGGAGCTTGCTGTCCGGTTCAAAACCCGGAAGAACACGGGATGCATGGTAGTCGTCAAACAGTTTGCCGCCGAATTCAAGATAAAGCTTGTTGCCGAACTGACCGATTCTTTCACGGATGTGTTCTGACTGCATTTTCAGATATTTGTCATTATCAAAACCTATTTTCATTTGTCTGATTTCCTCTCCTCTTTAATTTTCCAATTCACTGGGAACAGTATACTACAACTTTACGTTCACTGGCAATATCCAATGCGGTGTTTTTTCGATGGTATTTTTGTAATCTCGCAGTTGATTTATATGGTTTTTCTCTTTATAATAAAGAAATGACAAGAGGAGGAAAAAAATGAATAATCAACTGAATAATGATCAGGACGGGAAGCGACCTGACAACAAAGATCCCAGGCAGGGATCAGGTAAGAATCATCAGTCGATTCTGGCTTTTCTGATATGCCTCCTGGTCACACTGGTGTGCTTCGCGTTGTTTACCAATATGCTGAAGGATAACAGCAGTGAGATCTCCTATGATAAATTTATCGATATGGTGGATAAGGACCAGGTTAAGGAAGTAACGATCCAGTCCAGTACATTGACGATCGTACCCAAGAAAAAGAATTCCAAGTACGAGGATATGAGCTATTACACCACGAAGACCGAAGACAGTACAGCACTTACCAAGAGACTGGAAGGAAAGGGAATCAAGTTTGAGACCGATCCGCCGGATGTTTTTGGTGAATTTGTTGCAATGATCCTGAGCGTGGTTCTGCCGACACTGCTTTTGTTCGGACTTCTGATGTTCTCCATGCGCCGCATGAACAAAGGCGGCGGGATCATGGGCATGGGCGTAGGCAAGAGCAAAGCCAAGGCATATGTGCAGCAGGAAACGGGCGTTTCCTTTAAGGATGTGGCAGGTCAGGATGAAGCAAGGAATCTCTCCAGGAAGTTGTGGATTTTCTTCACAACCCCGGAAAATACACAGCCATCGGAGCCAAGCTGCCTAAGGGCGCACTTCTTGTAGGCCCTCCGGGAACCGGTAAGACATTACTTGCCAAGGCAGTTGCAGGTGAAGCGCAGGTACCGTTCTTCTCTCTTTCCGGCTCGGAATTTGTGGAGATGTTTGTGGGCGTAGGTGCCTCACGTGTCCGTGACCTTTTCGAGGAAGCCAAGAAGAATGCTCCATGTATCGTATTTATCGATGAGATCGATGCCATTGGTAAAAGCCGTGATTCCCGCTATGGCGGCGGAAATGATGAGCGTGAGCAGACATTGAACCAGCTGCTTGCGGAGATGGATGGCTTTGATACATCCAAGGGACTTCTGATCCTTGCTGCGACCAACAGACCGGAGGTTCTTGATCCGGCTCTTCTCCGCCCGGGACGTTTTGACAGACGTGTGATCGTTGACAGACCGGATCTTAAAGGAAGGGTGGATATCCTGAAGGTACATGCCAAGAACGTACTTCTGGATGACACCGTTGATTTTGAAGCTATTGCACTTGCAACTTCCGGTGCGGTAGGCTCTGATCTTGCCAATATGATCAATGAGGCTGCGATCCTTGCAGTCAAGAAGGGACGTAAAGCTGTATCACAGAAGGACCTGGAGGAATCCGTAGAGGTAGTTCTGGTGGGAAAAGAGAAGAAGGACCGTATCTTAAGCAAACAGGAACGCCGGATCGTATCCTACCATGAAGTCGGACACGCACTGGTAAATGCACTCCAGAAGGATGCGGAGCCTGTACAGAAGATCACCATCGTACCCCGTACCATGGGAGCACTGGGTTACGTTATGCAGGTACCTGAGGAAGAAAAATATCTCAACACCAAGAAAGAACTGGAAGCTATGCTGGTAGGCTATTTTGGCGGACGTGCTGCAGAGGAGATCGTTTTTGACACAGTCACTACAGGTGCTGCCAATGATATTGAGCAGGCTACCAAGGTGGCCAGAGCCATGATCACACAGTATGGTATGTCTGAGAAGTTCGGACTGATGGGACTTGCCACACAGGAGAACCAGTATCTCAGCGGAAGAGCAGTTTTAAACTGTGGTGATGATACCGCAACAGAGATCGATCATGAGGTGATGAAGCTTCTCCACCATTCCTATGAGGAAGCCAAGAGGATCCTTGGAAGTCACAGAACAGAGATGGATAAGATCGCGGAATATCTGATCCGCAAGGAAACCATTACAGGTAAAGAGTTCATGAAGATCCTCCGTGCAGTTCAGCAGGGCCTGGATATCCCGGAGAATCTGGATGATCTGGTACTTTCCGAGGATGAAAAAGAAGTGTCCAATAAACAGGATATTGAAATGATTGCGGAAAATAACGAGGCTGCAAAAAGTACAGAATCGGTTCCGCTCAGACCGGAGATACCCGGACAGGAACTGACAGAGGATATGCAGGCACCGGAGAAAACAGAAGAATCTGCTCAGACAACAGATGCCGATCATGCAGAAACAGAAGAAAAGCCGGGATCACAGGCATAAAACAGATCATCGTAAAACCGGGAGAAATCCCGGTTTTCTTATTACTGTAATGGTAAAACAGGAGAATAAAGTATGTTCATAATCGAGGAAGAATTAAAGAAGCTTCCGGCAAAACCGGGAGTTTATATCATGCATGGCGAGAAAGACGAGATCATCTATGTGGGAAAAGCCATAAGCCTTAAGAATCGTGTGCGCCAGTATTTCCAGAGCAGTCGTAACAAAGGTGCCAAGATTGAACGGATGGTTACACATATTACCAGATTTGAGTACATTATTACGGATTCGGAGCTGGAAGCCCTTGTGCTGGAGTGTAATCTTATCAAGGAACATCGTCCGAAATATAATACCATGCTCAAAGATGACAAGAGCTATCCGTTTATTAAGGTGACAGTTCATGAGCCATACCCGAGAGTGCTTTTTGCCAGGAGAATGAAAAAGGACAAGGCAAGATATTTTGGCCCCTATACAAGCGGCGGAGCAGTAAAGGACGTGATCGAACTGGTGCGGAAGCTGTATCAGGTACGCTCCTGCAACCGCAGTCTTCCGAGAGATACCGGAAAGGACCGGCCCTGTCTGTACTATCATATGAAACAGTGCAAGGCACCCTGCCAGGGATATGTCAGCCAGGAAGAATACCGGAAGAATATCAATAAGGTGATCAAATTTCTGAATGGAGATTTTCAGGACGCCATTAGTGAGCTGATGGAAAAAATGCAGAAAGCTTCGGAGGAAATGCGCTACGAAGATGCTATGGAATACCGGGACCTGATCAGCAGTATCCGGAAGATCGGGGAACGGCAGAAGATCACCGGCTACGGGCAGGAAGACAGGGACATCATTGCAGTAGCCATGGATGACAGTGAAGACCTCAGGGATCAGGATGCGGTTGTCCAGGTGTTTTTTATCCGGGATGGCAGGCTGATCGGCAGAGATCATTTTTATCTCCGTGTGGCAAAGGGTGATACAAAGGCGCAGGTCCTTTCCAGCTTTCTGAAACAGTTTTATGCGGGAACGCCATTTATCCCATCTGAGATTATGCTGCAAAGTGAGATTGAAGATGCAGATATCATCGAGGAGTGGCTGTCAGGAAGAAGAAAGCAGAAGGTACACATCCGGGTCCCGAAGAAGGGAACAAAGGAAAAATTGGTAGAGCTTGCCCTGGAAAATGCCCGTATGGTACTTGCCAAGGACAGAGAACGGATCAGGCGGGAGGAAGGACGAACCATCGGAGCTGTTCACGAGGTGGAAGAATGGCTGGGACTGAAAAACGTGGTGCGCATGGAAGCTTACGATATTTCCAATATCAGTGGCTTTGAGTCTGTGGGATCCATGGTAGTTTATGAAAAAGGCCGTCCCAAACGCAGTGATTACCGTAAGTTCAAGATCAAATGGGTACAGGGACCCAACGATTATGCCAGCATGGAAGAGGTTCTGACCCGAAGGTTCACTCATGAGAGTAACGGAGAATTTGACAGCTTTGCAAGGCTTCCGGATCTGATCCTGATGGATGGTGGAAGAGGGCAGGTAAATATCGCTCTGAAGGTGCTGAATGAGCTTGGGATAAGCATCCCGGTCTGCGGTATGGTCAAGGACGATCATCATCGGACGAGAGGCCTGTATTTCAACAATGTGGAGATTCCTATTGACACATCCGGCGAAGGCTTTCGCCTGATCACCAGGATCCAGGATGAAGCCCATCGGTTTGCCATTGAATACCATCGTTCCCTCAGGAGCAGGGAACAGGTCCATTCTATCCTGGATGATATCCCGGGGATCGGTGATACCAGGAGGAAAGCCCTTCTGCGTAAATTTAAATCTGTGGAAAATATCCGGGATGCATCGGAGGAAGAACTGGCACAGACAGAGAGCATGAATGCCAGAAGCGCCCGTCAGGTCTATGAATTTTTTCATAAATCCTGATGCTGCATTGCAGTTTCAGCAGTGATTGTGTATAATTAAAGATAAGGTGTCTCACGCCTCGGTAAAACGGCAGTGAGAATGCAAACTTTCAGCGAAAAGGAGACAAAAGTATGAAGGGTGTACAGTTGACAAAGATGGTACAGGAACTGGAGCTTAATAATCTGACTCCGGAGATCGACCTGTCAGGCATCGTGATCAAGACTGCGGAGATCAACAGACCTGCGCTTCAGCTTACCGGATATCTGGAGCATTTTGCCAATGAACGAGTTCAGATCATCGGATATGTAGAGTATACGTATCTGATGCAGCTTAATGAGGAGGAGAGACGTTTTAAATATGAACGTTTCATTTCCAGCAAGATCCCATGTGTTATTTTCAGTACCATGACTCGTCCGTCTCAGGACATGATCGATCTGGCTGTTAAATATAATGTTCCGACATTCGTGACAGAAAGAACAACTTCCAGTTTTATGGCAGAGATCATCCGTTGGCTGGGCGTGCAGCTTGCACCATGTATTTCTATTCATGGTGTGCTGGTTGATGTTTACGGCGAGGGAATCCTGATCACAGGTGAGAGCGGTATCGGTAAGAGTGAGGCAGCCCTGGAGCTGATCAAGAGAGGTCATCGTCTTGTCAGTGATGATGTTGTTGAGATCCGTAAGGTCAGTGACGTAACACTGGTGGGATCTGCGCCGGATATCACACGTCACTTTATCGAACTTCGTGGTATCGGTATCATCGATGTAAAAACACTGTTCGGTGTTGAGAGCGTTAAGGATACCCAGTCTATCGATCTCGTGATCAAGCTTGAGGAGTGGGACAGAGACAAGGAATACGATCGTCTTGGACTGCATGAGGAGTATACAGAGTACCTTGGAAATAAGGTAGTATGCCATTCCCTTCCGATCCGTCCGGGCCGTAACCTGGCGATCATCGTTGAGGCAGCGGCTGTCAATCACAGACAGAAGAAGATGGGATACAATGCGGCAGAGGCTCTGTACAAGCGTGTACAGGCAAATCTTGCGAAAAAAAGAGAAAATCCGGATGACGAAGAATAAGAGAGGGTAAGAAATGGGAACATATTGTTTTGGAATCGATGTAGGTGGAACAACTGTAAAATGCGGACTTTTCCGTACGGATGGTACTCTTGTTGAGAAATGGGAGATTCCAACCCGTAAAGAAAACAATGGAGATCAGATCCTTCCTGATGTGGCAGCAGCAGTAAATGCCAAGATGGAAGAAAAGGGTATCTCCAAAGCGGAGGTGGAAGGCGTCGGGATCGGTGTTCCGGGACCGGTAAACTCCAAAGGCGAAGTATCACGTGCAGTAAATCTCTTCTGGGGATATAAGAACGTTGTGGGAGAGATGGAAGAACTTACAGGTCTTCATGCGGAAGCTGGAAATGACGCCAATGTAGCGGCATTGGGAGAGGCATGGAAGGGTGCTGCAGCAGGCTCCTCCGATGTGATCATGGTCACACTTGGAACAGGTGTAGGCGGTGGTATCATTGTTGATGGAAAGATCGTGACCGGACATCACGGAGCTGGCGGTGAGATCGGACATGCTAATGTGGATCATCATGAAACAGAATCCTGCAACTGCGGAAACAGGGGCTGTCTGGAACAGTATGCTTCTGCGACCGGAATTGTCCGCATGGCAAAAAAAGAGCTTGCAGCTTCCGGTGAGAACAGTGTTCTCAGAGATGCCGAAGAGATTTCAGCAAAAGCAGTTCTGGACGCATTTAAGGAGAATGATCCGGTAGCTGTAGCAACCATGGAAAAGGTCGGAGAGCAGCTGGGTGGTGCTCTTGCCATTATTTGCTGTGTGACAGATCCGGAGACCATTGTTATCGGCGGAGGAGTTTCCAAGGCCGGACAGTCGCTTATTGACTGTATCCGGAAATATTACAGAGAGTATGCTTTTGAATCCTGCAAGGATACTCCTATCGTGATCGCGACACTTGGCAATGATGCAGGAATCTACGGTGCAGCCAAGATGGTACTTTAACCGAACCAGGGAAGTACCCTGCTTCAATTGCGAAAAGTAATAAGCGGTGGGTGGGACTTGCCTGAACTGATAAACTGCGAGACAGTAAGAAGTTATTAAAAGTAAAAAAAGTGGTTTCCATATTTCAGGAAACCACTTTTTTTATATGTTGTTTATGAAAGATACCTATAATGGAGATCATTCATAATATTCTACCGGATCTTCGCCGGTGTCATCGCCACCGGTATCATTGCTGTTATCATAGTTGCCGTCATCACCACCGGTGTTGTCGTCTGTTCCGGAATTGTCAGTATCATCACCGGTATTATCGGAACCGTCATCGGAATTGTCAGTATTGTCAGTGTCGGTGCTGTCAGTACTGTCCGGAGCTGCGCTTGGAATCGCTTCAGCTGCTGCATCGGTATCGGCGTCCGTATCTTCGTTATAATAATAGTCCTCTTCATCGTAATCGCTGCTGCCGTAGAAATGCTGATCACAGTATTCGGTGGGAAGACTGGAGATATCAAAATACTCTGTGATAGTCGGGCATCCGGATCTGGGAAGAAGACCGGTTTCTGCGCAGACACTGGCTTTTTCCACACTGGAAGGCATATCGAAATCTCTGTCCTCCAGGCCCTCGTGGATACGGGTCATAACCTTTTTCCAGAGGTTTTTGTGGAAGTTACGGGCATCTTCCGGAATTTTTTCGTTGTTGTCATAGCCGGACCATACTGCACAGGTATAGTACGGTGTGTAGCCTACGAACCACAGGTCATTGTAGTCCTCTGTAGTACCTGTTTTTCCGGCTACAGTCATATTGTCCAGCTGGCAGGCGGTACCGGTACCTTTTTTTACAACGTCTTCCATGGCGCTTGTAAGAAGATAAGCGGTACTGTCTTTGATCACAGATCTGGAAACGGAGGAGTTCTCGATCAGAACATTTCCGTCATGATCAAGGATCTGTGTATAATAGATCGGTTTGATATAGTTCCCGCCATTAGCAATGGCTGCATATGCAGCACAAAGTTCCACGTTCTTGACACCTTTGGTGATACCGCCAAGAGCAGTAGCCAGGTTGGCGTCACTCCAGATATTTCCGTTGGCATCTTTATCTGCCTCAGTTCCGTGAGCTAGTGTGGTGAAACCGAAATCATCCAGATATTTAAGGCCGAGAGCCGGGGTAACCTGCTCCAGGCATTTAACAGCTACAACGTTGATGGAATTCTGGATCGCTTTGCGGATGGTGGTCTCGCCGCCGTAGCTTCTTGAGGCGTTGTTGACAGGAGATCCGTCCGGGTATTCGTAAGGCTCATCCATAAAGGTTGTAGCAAGTGTATCGCCTTTTTCGTTCAAAGCAGGTGCATAGGTGGAAACGATCTTAAAGGTAGAACCAGGCTGTCTGGTCGTATCAGTGGCACGGTTCAGGGTCAGGCTGGCTGTTTTTTCGCCACGGCCTCCGATCAGGGCTTTTACGTAACCGGTATGCTGGTCAATGACAGTCATGGAAGACTGTGGCTGTGGCGCAAAGTTTACACGCTCAGATACTACGGTGCTTCCGTCTGCCAGGATGTTAGCCTTGTATTGATCCACATACTGCTGACCTTCTTCAGGAGAATCAAAGAGAAGATCAAATTCCGGATCCTGATCACGGAAATACAGCTGCAGCATTTCTTTGCTGTAGTTTGTCTGTTTTCCATCCGGGCTTTGTACGGTCAGTGCATAATCCAGTTCATACTGAACATTGGCCGGATAGTTATCAGGGTTTGCATATTCCTCATCAAGGATCTGCTGCATGTTGGAATCCAGGGTTGTCATGATCTTCAGACCACCGCTGTAAAGAAGATTGGTAGCCTGTGTCTTGGTATATCCTTTAATGTTCATCAGGTCGCTGATGACCTGATTGGTAACCTCATCTTCGAAATACGTGTAAACGGTACTTTCTTCTTCGGTGTTCTCAAGCTGTGCGGCCTGGATACGGGAATAAACGTCATCATTCAGTGCTGCATTATATTCATCCTGTGAGATGTAATTCTGATCCAGCATGTGATCCAGGACTTCCTTCCGTCTCTTGGAGTTTGCTTTTGGATTGGTGATCGGATTGAATTTGGTAGGGTTCTGCGTGATGCCGGCAAGGGTGGCACATTCAGAAAGATTCAGATCCCATACGTCTTTGTTAAAGTATTTTTTGGAAGCGGCCTGTACACCGTAGGAACCTGCACCCAGGTTAATGGTATTCAGGTAATTCTCAAGAATCACATTTTTGTCATATTTTTTTTCAATCTGTACAGCAAGGTACTGCTCCTGGAACTTACGTGTGAAACGTTCCAGCTGTGTGGATTCGTTGGTCCAGTCAGTGAAAACATTATTCTTCAGAAGCTGCTGTGTGATGGTACTGGCACCCTCGGAAAAGTTACCGGTGGTGATCGCCTTCATTCCGGCACGTGCGATACCGCGGACATCAATACCGTTATGTTCATAAAAACGCTCATCCTCAATGGCTACCACTGCATGCTGCAGACTGACCGGGATCTGGTCCAGGGAGACCGGAAGACGGTTGGATGTAGGGGCTGAAAGCTGTCGCATCTGTGTTCCCTGGTCATCATACAGGAAGGTTGCATATCCGAGAGGTGAAATATCCACATCGTTGACGTCAGGTGCTCCGGCGATCACGCCCCGGAAGGAGCCGATACCAAGGCAGACAACCATGACGCAGACTGCGATCAGAGCTGTAAATAAAACCCGGATAAACGAAACGTGTGCTCTTTTTTCCAGCATGGAAGTACGGGAGATCAGAGCATTCCGCTTCTTGGAAGTGGATCTTTTTCCGTAGTTCATAATATTCCTCCTTTATAATCCGTTTCATTATAACAAATATGAGATGCCAAATAAAGCCTTAAAAAAAATTTCACAATTCATGATATCTTATACATTGTGCAATGAAGATAATTATTATACAATAAAGAAAACTCTGCCTGAAACAGAGGGTTGGATATAGATAACGGAGGCGTAAACCATGCTGGAACATTATAAAACCATATACGAAGGCGGCGAAGGCGAACTTGTGGAAAAAAAATCCCGTTTCATCGCAACCGTCCGTCCTGTGGAAACAGAAGAAGAGGCCCTTGCCTTTATCGAAGAAATGAAAAAAAAATACTGGGATGCACGTCATAACTGCTATGTATATTCCGTAGGGATGAACCGGGAAGCCACCCGCTGCAGTGATGACGGAGAACCATCCGGAACAGCCGGAAGGCCTATGCTGGATGTGCTTCTGGGAGCCGGGATCTATAATGCGGCCATTGTGGTGACCAGATATTTTGGAGGTGTCCTTCTTGGGACAGGAGGGCTTGTGCGGGCATATTCCGGTGCAGTCCAGGCAGGACTGGCGGCAAGCACCGTCATTGAGAAGCATCATGGGATCTCTCTTCAGGTGACGACGGATTATACAGGGATCGGAAAGATCCAGTATATCGCAGGAGAAAGAAGTTTGCCGATCCTGGATTCCGAATATACCGACAAGGTTGTCTTGAAGCTTCTTGTGCCGGATGATCAGGTCGAAGAGGTGAAGAAGGCGATCACAGAAGGAACAAATGGAAGAGCCGGACTTGAGAAGGATGCAGAACTGTATTTTGCGAAAGTAAACGGAGAAGTGAGGACCTTCGAAAAGTAAAAGAAAAGAGAATGTCAGTATAAAAATACCCCGGGAAGAGGGCAGATGATCTGTGTTACAGTCTGCTCTTCGCGGGGCTTTTTTATTTCAGAAAATTATTCCTGTTAGCATTTCTCCGGTTCCGGATAATCCACACCAAAGGTATCAACAGTCATGGAGCTGATCTTCTGCTCGTCAAGAGGACGGTCACTGTAGTCCGTGTCTGTCTCTGCGATAGCATTTACAACATCCATGCCCTCAATGATCTGACCGAATGCAGCATAGCTTCCGTCAAGATGCGGAGCAGCCTTGTGCATGATAAAGAACTGGCTTCCGGCAGAGTTCGGATTCATGGCTCTTGCCATGGAGAGAACACCTGGTGTATGCTTCAGGTCGTTTTTGAAACGGTTCTGGGAGAACTCACCCTTGATGCTGTATCCCGGGCCACCCATACCGGTTCCGTCCGGGCATCCGCCCTGGATCATAAAGCCGTTGATGACACGGTGGAAGATCAGGCCGTCATAAAAGCCTTTTTTTACAAGGCTGATGAAGTTATTTACTGTGTTCGGGGCAACTTCCGGATATAATTCCGCTTTCATTACATCGCCATTATCCATTGTGATGGTAACGATAGGATTTGCCATAGTTTTCGCACTCCTTTTCAAAAAGTATTGTATTTCGCTGTTCGCTCTATTATAATATGCAAAGAATAATTGTGCAAGAAAAAGGTGGAAAATATGGTCATAGAAACGCATGATCCTGAGGAAACATTCGAGGTCGGAAGGACGATCGGAATGAATGCGAAGCCGGGACAGATCTACACACTGACAGGCGATCTGGGAGTTGGAAAAACCGTGTTCACACAGGGAGTGGCAGCAGGTCTTGGAATTACAGAACCTGTAAACAGCCCTACGTTTACCATTATCCAGGAATATGAAGACGGACGTCTGCCATTTTATCATTTTGATGTATATCGTATCGGGGATCTGGAAGAAATGGAAGAGATCGGATACGATGATTATTTTTTCGGGCAGGGAATCTGTCTGATCGAATGGGCGGAACTCATTGAGGAGATCCTGCCGGAAAAAAGGATCGAAGTTACCATTGAAAAAGATCTTGAGAAGGGCTTTGAATACAGAAAGATCACCATTGAGGAGAGAGGAGAAAAGACAGAATGAGAGTTTTGGCACTGGACAGTTCCGGAATCGTGGCATCCGTAGCCGTTGTGGAGGACGATACACTGGTAGCGGAATATACAGTTAATTATAAGAAAACACATTCCCAGACTCTTCTTCCCATGCTGGATGAGATCGTGAAGATGACAGAGCTGGATCTGAAGACGATTGACGCTATTGCGGTAGCCAAGGGACCGGGCTCTTTTACCGGACTACGTATTGGCTCTGCCACAGCCAAGGGACTTGGACTTGCCCTTGACAAACCACTGGTCGGGATTCCGACTGTGGAGGCACTGGCCTATAATCTCTATGATGTAAAGGGACTGATCTGTCCGATCATGGATGCCAGAAGAAAGCAGGTTTATACGGGAATCTATCGTTACGAGGATCACAGGCTCATGACGGTAAAGGATCAGATGGCAGTGGGAATTGAGGAGCTTCTTTCCATGTTGAATGAGATGGGAGAAGCCGTAACATTCCTCGGAGACGGAGTCCCGGTATTTAAAGATATCATCGCAGATAAGCTTACTGTACCGTTTTCTTTTGCACCGGCCCATCTTTCCAGACAGAGAGCAGGTGCTGTAGGTGCACTTGGTGTCCTTTATTATAAAGAAGGCAGAACCGAGACAGCGGCTGAGCACAAACCGGATTATCTCCGTGTTTCACAGGCTGAACGGGAGCGTGCCCAGAAACTGAAAAAAGGATCAGAAGGGGAAAACGCATGATCTTAAGAGAAATGCTTGTGGATGATCTGGATCAGGTTATGGAGATCGAAGAGGAACTTTTTTCAGTCCCCTGGACAAAAGAGGGATTTCTGACATTTCTTATGAAAGAGAATGGGATGTTTCTTGTTGTGGAAGAAAAGGGCCGGATCCTGGGATATTGTGGTCTTCTTACGGTGCTGGATGAGGGGGATGTGACCAATGTGGCTGTCCGCAGAGACCGTCAGAGAGAGGGAATCGGAAATTTCCTTATGGAAAGTATGATCCGTCTGGCAGAAGAGCGTGGGATCACCATGATCCATTTGGAGGTCCGGGCAGGAAATGAGACTGCGATCCGGCTTTATGAACGTCAGGGATTTGTGCGGGATGGCCTGCGAAAGGGATACTATACAGATCCCACAGAGGATGCTGTTCTTATGACACGCACCGCAGTTTCTGAATAGGCTTACCCGGGAGAGGTACTTGTCTGTACGGGATAAGTATGCTAAACTTTGCCACAGAACAGGAAAAGAGGAAAAATATGTTAGATGTTTGTTTACTTGGCTGCGGAGGAATGATGCCGCTGCCACGCAGATGGCTCACCGCACTGATGACCCGTTATAACGGCAGCAGTCTGATGATCGATTGCGGGGAAGGCACTCAGGTGGCCATTAAAGAAAAGGGCTGGAGCTTCAAGCCTATTGATGTGATCTGTTTTACCCATTATCATGGGGATCATATCAGCGGACTTCCGGGACTCCTTTTGACTATGGGAAATGCAGACCGCACAGAACCGCTGACTCTGGTAGGCCCAAGAGGACTGGAACGTGTGGTAAGCGCACTTCGTGTGATCGCACCGGAGCTGCCCTTTGAGATTAAATTTATCGAGATCACGAAACCGGAGGAGGTTCTGGAACTGAACGGTTACCGGATCACTGCATTTCGTGTGAACCATAATGTTACCTGCTATGGATATACCCTTGAGATCCTGCGCCAGGGAAAATTTTCTCCTGACAGTGCCAGTGCACATGAGATCCCGCTGAAATTCTGGAATCCGCTGCAGAAGGGACATACTGTGGAGGATGAAGGAAGGATCTACACACCGGATATGGTGCTTGGTCCGCCAAGAAAAGGGATCAAGCTTACCTATACCACAGATACCAGACCGACAGAGTCTATTTTACGTAATGCAAAAGGTTCCGATCTTTTTATCTGTGAGGGAATGTACGGTGAAGATGACAAGATCGAAAAGGCAAAAGGCTACAAACACATGACGTTTCGTGAAGCGGCCACTCTTGCCCGTGATGCGGAAGTGGGGGAAATGTGGCTGACCCATTACAGCCCTTCTCTGGTACGTCCGGATGATTACATGGATACAGTACGTGAGATCTTTCCGAAGGCATGGCCGGGAAAAGACGGGAAGAGTGTGGAACTGAATTTTGAAGAGGACTGAAAAAAATGAAAGATACATTAATTCTTGGTATTGAGAGCTCCTGTGATGAAACGGCAGCTTCCGTTGTAAAAAATGGAAGGACTGTCTTATCAAACGTGATTTCCTCACAGATCGAGATCCATAAACTGTACGGAGGTGTTGTACCGGAGATCGCCTCCAGAAATCATATAGAAAGGATCAACCAGGTCATCCAGGAAGCGCTGGACGAGGCAAATGTCACTCTGGATGATATTGATGCTATCGGTGTAACCTATGGACCGGGGCTTGTCGGTGCACTTCTTGTAGGTGTGGCAGAAGCCAAGGCTATTGCCTATGCAAGAAACCTGCCACTGGTAGGCGTGCATCATATAGAAGGCCATGTTTCTGCCAATTATATTGAGCATCCGGATCTGGAACCGCCGTTTCTCTGTGCCATTGTATCCGGTGGACACACCCATCTTGTTATTGTGAAGGACTACGGCCAGTTTGAGATCCTGGGCCGAACCAGAGACGATGCGGCAGGTGAGGCATTTGATAAGGTTGCACGTGCCATTGGGCTGGGATATCCGGGAGGACCGAAGATCGATAAGCTGGCAAAGGAAGGAAATCCGGACGCTATCGAGTTTCCACGTGCAAAAATCGGCGAAAATCCATATGATTTCAGCTTCAGCGGCGTGAAGTCCGCAGTTCTTAATTATTTAAACGGGGCAAAAATGAAAGGTGAGGAAGTAAACCGTGCAGATATCGCGGCATCCTTCCAGAAGGCGGTTGTTGACGTACTGGTAGAGCATACCATGCAGGCAGCAGCTGATTTTGGCATGAAAAAGGTTGCCATTGCAGGAGGTGTTGCTTCCAACGGAGCACTTCGCACTGCTATGGAAAAAGCATGTACAGAACGTGGATACAAATTTTACCGTCCGTCACCGATCTTCTGTACGGATAACGCAGCGATGATCGGTGTGGCAGCTTACTATGAATATATCAGGGGAACACGCCACAGCTGGGATCTGAATGCGGTTCCGAACCTGAAGCTTGGCGAAAGATAAAAGAATCCGGGGTAATTGATCATGGGAGAGTGCAGAAATACAGCTATTGTCCTGGCAGCAGGCCAGGGAAAGAGAATGCACAGCAAAATGCAGAAGCAGTTTATGGAGCTTGACGGGATGCCGGTGCTCTGTTATTCTCTGCGCTGTTTTCAGGAAAGTCCGCTGATTAGGGATGTGATCCTGGTAACAGGGGAGGAATACGTTTTCTGGTGCAAAGAAGAAATCGTGGAAAAATATGGTTTTACAAAGGTTTCTGCTGTAGTATCCGGCGGAAAAGAACGGTACGATTCTGTTTATGAAGGACTTCGTGCGTGTAAAGATACAGAGTATGTGCTGATCCATGACGGTGCCAGACCATTTATTGATCATGGGATCATTGAAAGAGGACTTATGGCAGCAGCACAGACAGGTGCCAGTGTTACAGGCATGCCTTCCAAGGATACAGTTAAGATCGCAGATGAGGATGGGAATGTCAGTGAAACTCCGGATCGCAGCAGTGTATGGATCGTCCAGACTCCGCAGATCTTTCAGTACCCGCTGATCTATGGCGCATATACCAGCATTCGGCAGAAGGAAATGACCGGAATTACAGATGATGCCATGGTTGCAGAACATGAGACCGGGGTGAAGATCCGCTTTTCAGAAGGTTCTTATCGCAATATCAAGATCACAACACCGGAAGATCTGGTGGTTGCGGAGGCATTTTTGAAGGAAAACAGAGAGTAGAATAGAGAGCAGAACAGGGTGAAAATCCCGGTAAATATGGACATATAGCAGAAATTGAAGCTATATGTCCAATTTTTTGAAAAAAATATCAAATTTGTTATTGACAGGGGAGATATTTGATGATAAAATACAACATGCGCTGACAAAACAGCACAAAAAATGTTGAAAAACATTATATGGAGAGATATCGAAGTGGTCATAACGAGGCGGTCTTGAAAACCGTTTGTCCGCAAGGGCGCGTGGGTTCGAATCCCACTCTCTCCGTTTGTCAAATACAGAATAAAAACTTTTTAAAAAAGTTAAAAAAAGTACTTGACAACATAAAAGATACGAGATATAATATCACCTGTCGCTGAGAACGGCAGAGATAAATATCGGAACTACTTAGTAAGTAGGGCAATTTGGAGAAGTACCCAAGCTGGCCGAAGGGGCTCCCCTGGAAAGG
>ENA-ORRR01000612-ORRR01000612.1-human-gut-metagenome-genome-assembly--contig:-NODE-612-length-32071-cov-14.0481_pt1 | contig 32071 bp, 28 predicted proteins | sample MGYA00242182_ERZ509148 | MGnify/ENA primary metagenome ERZ509148 (study PRJEB26280, sample SAMEA2338674) | human gut metagenome | biome: human gut; feature: human-associated habitat; material: faeces... | reverse complement strand
ATAAATAAAGTAAAACAAGTCCTACTAAAATCATGACACAGTTTTCCCAGGTCAGTGCGGCAAAGCCGGAATCTGTCCATACGGAAACAAGTGCTCTCATAAAACCATCCATTATTGTACCTCCTATACGGTATTTGTATTCACTAAGCTCTTACTTCTTATTTCTTTTTCTTGGTCGGATCCACCACGTGGATCAGTTCGATGACAAAAGCCAGAAAAATAAGAACACCAAATACGATAACCATGTTAGTGATACAAATGGAAAGTGGGCCTGGAGTATCCATGAATAAAATCCACCTTTCTAAATAGGAAGATGTGTCCTCCCCGGTTCACCCGAAGAGAACACTCCCCTGTAAAACCTATTGATTTGTGGCCATAATTTTAGAACGGCCAGAAAATCGGAATGATGATAACGCAGGCTACCAAGGAAATCAGGCACATCGGAACGCCGACCTTGACATAGTCATTGAAGGAGAATCCGCCCGGTCCCAGTACGAGGGTGTTCGGAGGCGTTGCCATCGGTGTGGCAAATGCCATGGAAGCCGCGATACCAAGCGCCATCAGAACCGGTTTCGGATCAGCGCCTACAGACTGGGCGATGGAAATACCAATCGGTGCCAGGAGCGCTGCCGATGCCGTGTTGGACATGAACTGGGTCAGTACGTTGGAAATGAGGAACAGCACCGCTGTCAGCACATAGGGGTTCGGATTGTCACCCATCATACTTACAACAGCGTCAGCAATCATTTTCCCTGCGCCTGTCTTTTCCATAGCAGTAGCCACGGAAAGCATGCCGGCGAAGAGGAAAATGGTTACCCAGTCAATCCCAGCATAGGCTTCTTTTTCTTTCAGGCAGCCTGTAATGACGCAGAGGATAGCGCCGGTTACCGCCGCGGTGTGCAGCGGCAGATTCTTCAGACCCAGAGCCATGCAGGCTACTACGCCCAGAAGGATGATGCCGGAAATCCACATCTTTGTTTTGCTCTTCGGAGCGCTGTCGCCGGAAGCACCTGCTTCTTCAGCTGCAGCCTTTACCGCTTCTTCATCCATTTCACCGGCCTGCTTATCGGGAATGAAATGACGGCCGATAAACAGTGTGTATACAAGAATGATAATAGACAGCGGAATGCCGATATAAGCAAATTCGAAGAATCCAAAAGTCGGCAGACCTGCTGCGGACAGAGCGCCTGTGACAATAACGTTTGGCGGGGTACCGATCATGGTGATGGTGCCGCCTACGTTGGCAGCAATTGCCAGAGGCATGAGTTCTTTCGATGGAGAAATTTTAGCTGCCTGGCAGATACCGATAATAACCGGCATGAGGCAGGCTACTGTACCCGTATTGGAAGATACAGAAGAAAGAACGATGGTAACGAGCATGATTGCCGCCATGAGCGGAACCTGGTTGGTGCCCGCTTTCTTGACTACGGCGATGCCGATCGCTTCCGCAAGGCCTGTTTTAAACATGGCAGCGCCGATGACAAACATACCGCCGAAGAGGACTACGGTGGAGTTGGACAGACCGGCATAAACCTGCTTTGACGGCAGGACGCCCAAAATACCTAATGCAGTACAAGCTGCCATAGCTGTGACTGCCAGCGGGATCAGTTCGGTAACGAACAGAAATGCCGCAACAGCGAGGACACACAGCGTGATAACGGCTGGATCCATAATTTCACCTTCCTTATAAACCTCCCATAATCTGATTTGAAACAGGTGTATATTCAAATCAAATCATGAATATTTTCCGGAAGACAATTCATATTTAATTGTTAAAAAAATGAATGCTGTTTACTTTATGAATTTGCCTTACGAAAAAATAAATAACAGCCTCCCTTTTACTCCACAGGCCTCCTTTCAAAACAGCCCCGGGACAGGACTTACACAAAATGCATAGTATGCGATGTATATGCCATTGCATACTGTTTGCATCAACACCTTGCCTGTATTGTATCTTTTATTCTCTGAACTTTCAACGATTCAGGAAATGGAAATGTTTTGCATTATTTATACATTAGACGTTTTTACTTTATATATTTTATTTTTAATTTATTACAAAGGGAATTTATCGTCTGATAAACCATACAAATTTAATTTTCACTTTCTGCATTTTTATTGCATAGCATGCAATGTATATGTCTGATAATACATAGTAATTTATCTATTCCCGGCTGCGGCAAATGCATATTATTTACAATAGTACACTATGTAAATAATTTTACTGTTTTTCCTTTCCGTCCAGTCATATCCAAATACTTAAATTATGTGACTGCATATCATTACTATCCGTTTCTTCCAATCTTCATATTCAACAGATTAGATATGCATCGTCTGTCTTATCCATTTATTTCTTTTATAAAAGTTTAGTTAGAAAATAAATCTTTATACGAAAGCAGACATTTCCTTGCCCACTTTACCTGCCTGCTTTGTGAAAATACAAATCGGGGATGTCTCTCCTTTCTTATACCCAGCATTTAATACGACGCAATAGAAAAACGCCCCGCAAAGGAGCGTTTTCATTTTAATTCAATCAGACGAATCAGCTATACTGATTAGCCTCCGAACTGTGCCAGCATGGTGCCTGCCGCTACGGCAGTGCCGATTACGCCTGCTACGTTCGGGCCCATGGCCTGCATCAGCAGGTAGTTGGACGGGTTGTCTTTCAATCCTACCACCTGGGATACACGCGCTGCCATCGGTACAGCCGATACGCCTGCCGATCCGATGAGCGGGTTGATCTTGTTGCCCGAAGCAATTCTCATGATCTGGCCGAAAACCACGCCGCCTGCCGTGCCTGCCGCAAAGGCAACCAGACCGAGGCAGATGATTTCAATCGTTTCCAGACGGAGGAATTTGTCGCCGGACATCGTCAAGCCTGTGCCTGTCGCCAGGAAGATGGTGACGATATTGATCAGAGCATTCTGCGCGGTGTCGGACAATCTTGCCGTTACACCGGACACTTCGAAAAGATTACCGAGGCACAGACATCCCATCAGCGCCGCTACCGGAGGCAGAAGCAGGGATACGACGATGGCTACGACGATCGGGAATACCACCTTTTCAAAGTGACTTACCGGACGAAGGTTGACCATCTTGATCTTTCTCTGTTCCTTGGTCGTGCACATTTTCATGATTGGCGGCTGGATGAGCGGAACCAGGGACATATAGCTGTATGCCGCCACGGCAATAGCACCTAAGAGATGCGGTGCCAGTTTGGATGTCAGGTAAATCGCAGTCGGGCCGTCAGCACCGCCGATGATGCCGATGGATGCCGCTTCCTGCACATTGAAACCGAGCATCATAGCGCCTGCCAGCGCAACGAATACGCCGATCTGGGCAGCCGCGCCGAGAAGCATGGTCTTCGGGTTTGCGATAAGGGGACCGAAATCGGTCATCGCACCTACCCCCATGAAAATAAGGGGCGGGAAAATTTCATACTTGATCCCGAATCCGATGGCCATCATGACACCCATTTCATCTTCAAACCCGGTATTCGGGAAGTTGGCCATGATGCAGCCGAACGCGATCGGGAGCAGCAGCAAAGGTTCATATTCCTTCGCAATTGATAAATAAAGTAAAACAAGTCCTACTAAAATCATGACACAGTTTTCCCAGGTCAGATTGGAAAATCCGGAATCTGTCCATACGGAAATGAGTGCTCTCATAAAACCATCCATTTTATACCTCCTATAGGTTAATCATATTTAACTTATGCTTATTTCTTCTTTTTTGTCGGGTCAACGATATGAATCAATTCGATGACGAAAGCCAAAAAGATCAAAACACCAAATACGATAACCATATTAGTGAGACAAATGGAAAGTGGGCCTGGAGTATCCATTAATGAAATCCACCTTTCTAAATACAAGTGTCCTTCAGACACTGTGCGGAACAGAATCGTTCCGCAATACATAAGCGTTTTGTCCTCCCCGGTAAAAACGCCGGGAAGGACAGAACGTTCAGATTGCAACCATTACTGCCAAATCTTAGAATGGCCAGAAAATCGGAATAATGATTACAGACGCTACCAAAGAAATCAAGCACATCGGAACGCCGACTTTAGCATAATCATTGAAGGAGAATCCGCCCGGTCCCAGTACGAGGGTATTCGGAGGCGTTGCCATCGGTGTGGCAAATGCCATGGAAGCCGCGATACCAAGTGCCATCAGAACCGGTTTCGGATCTGCGCCGATAGACTGGGCAATGGAAATACCAATCGGTGCCAGGAGCGCTGCCGACGCCGTGTTGGACATGAACTGGGTCAGTACGTTAGAGATAAGGAACAGTACTGCTGTCAATACATAGGGGTTCGGATTTTCCCCCATCATATTTACAACAGTATCCGCGATCATCTTGCCTGCGCCTGTCTTTTCCATAGCGCTTGCTACGGAAAGCATGCCGGCGAAGAGGAAAATGGTTACCCAGTCAATCCCCGCATAGGCTTCTTTTTCTTTCAGGCAGCCTGTAACTACACAGAGAATGGCACCGGTTACCGCCGCGGTGTGCAGCGGCAGCGTCTTCAGACCGAGGGCCATGCAGGCTACTACGCCCAGAAGGATGATCCCGGAAATCCACATCTTTGTTTTGCTCTTCGGAGCCCCGTCTCCAGAAGCGCCTGCTTCTTCGGCTGCAGCCTTTACCGCTTCTTCATCCATTGCGCCGGCCTGCTTATCAGGCACAAAATGACGGCCGATGAACAGTGTGTAGAGCACAATGATGATAGACAGCGGAATGCCGATATAAGCAAATTCGAAGAATCCAAAAGTCGGCAGGCCTGCTGCGGTCAGAGCGCCTGTAACGATAACGTTTGGCGGGGTACCGATCATGGTGATGGTGCCGCCTACGTTGGCAGCGATTGCCAGAGGCATCAGCTCTTTCGACGGAGAAATATTCGCCGCCTGGCAGATACCGATAATAACCGGCATGAGGCAGGCTACCGTCCCCGTATTGGAAGATACGGCAGAAAGGGCAATGGTAACGAGCATGATTGCCGCCATGAGCGGAACCTGGTTGGTGCCCGCTTTCTTGACTACGGCGATGCCGATCGCTTCCGCAAGACCTGTTTTAAACATAGCGGCGCCGATAACGAACATACCGCCGAAGAGAACTACGGTAGAATTGGACAAACCGGCATAAACCTGCTTTGACGGCAGGACGCCCAAAATACCTAAGGCAGTACAAGCTGCCATGGCTGTGACTGCCAGCGGGATCAATTCTGTAATAAACAGAAATGCCGCAACAGCAAGGACGCACAGCGTAATAATGGCTGGATCCATAAGTTTCACCTTCCTTATAAATCTTCCACGGTCTGATTTGAGTCAGGTGCCTATTCAAATCGGATCGCAGAACTTCCCCGGAAGACAATTTGCATTTAATAAAAAAAGAATATTGCAGTCTGCTTTATGAAATTATCTAAACGGGAACAAATAACAACTCCCTCTTACTTCCACGACCTCCTTCCAAAACAGCCCCGGGAGCGGACTTTCAAGAAATACATCGCATGCAATATATACGCAATTGCATACTATTTGCATTAACACCCTTACATATTGTACTTACCGTGCTGTAAATATACAAACAGAATACTATGTATTTTATCTTCCTTCTTAATATATATAAACTTCTTTGTTTATTATTTTTATCTTCAAGATATAATTTATGATTCTGAAATCAACGATATCATCCTCCTCATCATAAAAACCCGCGGATATGCATAAATTGCAATCAATGTATATTGCTTGAATACATAGTATTTTATACATCTATCTGTAAAACGCTTATATATAGGCTTTACCTCCTCTGCCATTCTCCTTTTCCGACTTATAATTTTCTCTCTTTTCCTCAAGTAGAAATCCATTCATTGATTTCCATTTTCAATAAGCCGTAAGAATCTGCAGCTTGCTTTTTATCAACCATCAAGTATTCCATAATGGAATTATTTAGTTGTTAAAAAGTTCATTAGAATTTTTTCTGCTTGTAAAAATGAGATCTTCTTCTACAAAAAACTGGAAAATTCAAAAACAGACAATATAAAATCTCCGCCCATGAATATTCATCCATAAGCGGAGATCCTGTCTTTTACTATTTTTTCGTATTCGTTTCAGCTTCAGTCTTTTTCTCTGCCGCTTCCGTTTCCGCGCGGTCATGCTTTGCCGCATTATACTCTTCTTCGTTGAAGCCTTCTTTTTCTTTGATGTCTTCCAATGTCACTTCGTAATCGCTGCCGCCCATATCGGTTCCTTCCTGACGGAGCTGTTCGATCCCTTCTTCAAAAGTCATGTCATCTTCTGCATTAGCCGCCTCCGCTTCTTTCAGCTTCTGCAACAGCTCCGGAGGCACTTTCCCTGAAGCGATCAGTTTTTCTCTCATCCCTTGGTATACATAAGCAATTACCTCTTCCTGCGGAATTGCCACCCGATCAGGAAGGCGGAGCGAAAATTCATGCCAGAAAGCGGCAGACCCGGTCATCATAATGCGGCCGATTTTCTCCACTTCACCGATATCATAAAGAAGCGACCATATTTCCCTGTTATCCAGCTGGCTGTACATATGGCGGGTATAACGGTAAGTCGCCGGTTTCATGAGCTGGTTCTTAAAATGGTGAACACCGAAGATATCTTTATATGCCACATAGATCGTTCTGTTTTGGAATAGACTCTTTTTTTGGAGTGTAAGGCCTTCCTCTCCCAAAGTATAGGTGCATTTCGCCGTGACTACATTTAAAAGGAAACAGGCCGCGATGATAAAAAGAATAATCCCCTGGAGAGGAAGTACATGGTACGTCATGTAGACCCATGCCAGGCGGACAGCATACCCTGCAAGTGCTAAACCGCCTATGTATGCCGCGATCAGATATTTCCTACTCGGTGTGGAAGATGCTGAAAAATCCTTTTCACCGGCCTTCGTTTTTTTTGTCTGTGCCATAAAAGAAAAAACTCCTTGCCAAATAAATATTTATCCGTTATAAGTCCATGCAGCCGGCGGTATATCCAGGAGATAAAGGCCTTTCCCTGCTGCATAAACACAGATGCCGATAAGGAAAAACTGGAATCCCACTTTCAGGCACCCCTTCGTAATGGAAAAAACATCATTCATACGGGGATCCATAAATGTATAAGGATATAAATGGGACGTCCCGTGTGTCACGATGGTCACCCATGCCCGCCAGTAAACGAATACCACATAAAGCGCGGGATATATCATCCAGGAAATCATAATATGCCAGTGAAGTTCCGTCTTATCCACAAAGAATAAGTAGTCCGCTGTCATCAGCACGGGAATGAAATAATGGAATATATAGTTATAGAAAGAAAAATGTTCATAGCTTATGTCATTCAGCCTATGGGTACGTATCGCACCGGGGCGGACGATGATGTGATACATGACTGACAATGTCACCAGTCCGGCAGCCACGATATAGCGGCAGTCCGCCGTGTAAAGAAACGGGATGTCAGCTTTGAAAAGCGTGGCGCCCAGCCAAATAAAGAAAAGCGTGAACGTGGAAAACGTATAATACTGTATCCGCGACCAAAACACGAAAGGCGTAAGCACCCCGTGCTTCATGAGCAATATAAGTCCTAACACCAGCAGGATAAAAACGGCCCACCGGTAAATCAGCGCTATTTCCATCAAAATCTCCCAAAGCGGCAGGGACTTTCAAAAGGAAATCATCCTGTCCGCCTTACCCGTTATTTTTTATGTTTTTTCCCCTGCTTCCGCCGGGCTTCCGCACGGATACGGCGAATCTCTTCTTTTTCCCTGATTTTCGCCATGGCTTCTTCCTGCTGCGCCTTTTTCTGATTATTATTGTAAATATTGATGACCAGGCAGATTATGATCAGCAGTGCAATCGCTCCCGACCGCACGCTGAGTCCATTGTTCAAAATATTCCAGCCGGCAAAAACGACGGCAACACCAAATAAAAGGCTTTGTGCACGGGACATTGCTGTGCCTCCTTTATCCTGTGAAATAAAAGTACATCACTGCTATTTTATACTGAAACCTATCCAATAGCAATCAATAAATTGCCCCTGCCCCTTCTTTCCGGCTATGTATTTCATTTCTTTTATTATGGAAACAGAAAACTTATAAAAATTTTTTCTGTCTCCATGAAATATATTTTCCATTGCCGTTTAAATAATCTCCCCTATAAAAAAAAATTATGCCATGGTATATAAATTAAATTCCTTAAAGTTATTGAACGTTTCATTTTCATCGTATATACTTGCAGATAATAATTGTTTTATTCATAAATTGTAATCTATGGATTTGAAAATAAATACATCGTTCTTTGGTTGTTTATAATGGGGAGATGGGATGATGGAGTTTAACAGCAGTTTTTATTTTTCCATTTTTATTTTTCTGTTGACCTATGCGGGGATCATGTCCGAAAGGATTCCCCGTTCTCTCTGCGCTCTTCTCGGTGCGGGGCTGGTCGTATACAGCGGACTGGTCACACAGGAGATGGCGCTCCGGCATTTCATCGATTTCAACACCATCGGTCTCCTGGCAGGCATGATGATCTTAATCGGCGTCGTAAAGAAATCAGGCTTCTTTGAGGCGATGGCGCTTTGGTCCGTAAAGATTTCGAAAGGCCGCCCGAAGGAACTCCTGATTATCCTCGGCTTGATTACCGGCTTCTGCGCCTCTTTCATGGATGCCGTCACTGCTGTACTCCTCATCACTCCCATGACGATTTCCCTCTGCCGCCGTATCCATGTCACCCCGATCCCCACTTTGATCGCAGAAATCCTTCTTTCCAATATTGGCGGTTCCGGCACGATGGTCGGCGATCCGCCAAATGTCATGATCGGTTCCGCGACACATCTCGTATTTAATGATTTTGCCATGAATACCGGCCCTATCGCCCTGCTTAACGTAGCGGCATGCATTATTTATCTGGAAATCATTTACGGCAAGGAGCTCCCGAAAACAGAAATGACAGAGGAGGAACTGGGGAAGATTAGTATTTCTTCTGTCATTACGGACTATTCCATCCTCAAGAAATCCGTCACCATTCTGGCTTTGACCATTTTCGGCTTCATCGTCCACAATATTATCGGCATCGAATCGGCAACGATCGCCCTCACAGGCGGTGTGCTTGCCATCCTTGCCTGCAGCGTGGATCCCCATGAAATATTCCGCGATGTGGACTGGGATTCTCTCTTCTTCTTTATCGGTCTCTTCATCGTCGTAGGCGGCCTTGAAACGACAGGCGTCATCAACGCCCTCGCCCAAGCAGGCATCAGTGCGGTCGGCGGTGACCCGGAAGCCCTTACGTTTACTATTCTCTGGCTTTCCGGCATCGCTTCCGCATTCATCGATAATATCCCTTTCACGGCTACCATGATCCCCCTGATCCACAATATGCAGGAGCTTTTAGGACTGGCCCACGCGGACTATATGTGGTGGGCGCTTTCTATCGGCGCGTGCTACGGCGGCAACGGCACCATCATCGGCGCTTCGCCGAACGTCATCGTCGCGGCTCTTGCGGCAAAAGAAGGGTACAATATTACTTTCGGCCACTTCATGTTGAAATGTTTCCCCATGATGCTCGTGACTCTTCTCACATCCACCTTTTATCTTTATGTCAGGTACTTCCTATTCGGCACTCCGTAACCAGCAAAGGCTCCGCTTCACGGCGGGGTCTTTTTTATTTCCCGTACTGCCCGCCGTCTATGCTATAATGGATACAAATAATAACAGGCGGAAAAGAAATGATCCGCACCGCGTCAAGGGGATATTCCCCTCTTTTGGCGCACCCGTTTGCAGAAGGAGGAGTGAATATGGATGAAATTTTCAAAAGAGGCACCTGCCGCCACTTCAAGGAACTGACTCCCGTCGCGGAAGAAGACCTGCTGACACTCGTGAAGGCGGGCATGCAGGCACGAGCCTGCGGCAATCAGGAAGCCCGCGAATTTATCATCGTTACCAGGGACGACCTGGTAAAAGCGATTTCCCACAACAGCCTTGTAGCGGGGCCTGCCCGTAAAGCAGGTGCGGCCATCGTCATCGTAGGCAAAAAAGAAGATATCTCTTTCCCTGAAGAATGGTCCTTTGACTGCGCCGCCGCTGCGGAAAACATTCTCATCGAAGCGGAACATCTGGGTCTCGGATCAATCTGGCTCCAGGTATATCCCTATGCTGACCGCAAAGCGCATCTTTTAAATATTCTTGATATCCCCGCGGAAATGGAACCGTTCTGTATCATCGCCGTCGGCTACGCGGAGCGGAAACCTGTCCGCATGAACCGTTATAATGAACGGATCATTTATAATGACCTCTACGGATCACGCAAGAAATAAAACGACAGCAAAAGACCTCCTGTTCCATTCCGGTTCAGGAGGTTTTGTTGTAAAAATCCCGGCAGGAAATCCTGCCTTTTATTTTGCTCATACCTGTTTATTTCCCCAAGTTTCAGGAAGCAGGAATCCGCCGATCACCGACGCCGCAAGGACAACGTACTTCACTTCGCGGGGCATAAAGAAATCCGATACCCCATACATGAGGATAAGTACCGCCGCCAGCGCTGACCCGCGGGGATAGACGCGGTACCGCTGGAAAAAGGAAGACCCGAGAATGACGCTGTTGCATACTGTCATAAAGAATTGAACCGCACCAACAGCAGCGAAACGGACCTCCGGTTCAAGCCGGATAAAATATATTCCCGTCATAAGCGCGATGCCCAGAACGGACACAAACAGCACCAGCAGCAGACGGCGGAAGAAAACCTTTCGTCCTATCTGCCGCCGGATATCAAGCGTCCCCCGCTGCCACGTGCAGAGAAGCAAAAGGAGCGCCGCCAATGCATATTCCGCGGCATAAAACAGATCAGCCTGATTGATGGTAAGCATGCTGACCTCCTTTTCTGTATTCCGCAATTTCCACCAGATTTCCATCCGGATCACGCAGATACAGGCTCCTCATTTTCCCCAGGGCGCCATGCCTTTCCACGATATCCGTCACCAGCGGCGCCTTTTCTTCTTTCAGCTCATCCAGAAGCCTCTCCAATGGTTCCTCCGTCACGAAACAGATATCCAGACTCCCCGGCACAGGCCTTTCCGCCGCCGGCTGGAATTCTCCGGGACGGGTATGGATATTGATTTTTGATGTGCCGAACCGAAGAGAAAACCGGCCGTCTTTTTCTTCCGCTTCCATATGAAGCAGATCCCGATAAAAGGAAACACATCGGGATAAATCGCCTGTCACCAGCACCAGATGGTCCAGCTTTGAAATACGCATGATCCATCACCTTTACAAATTCTTTTTTCAAAAAGCAGAAGATATGCCCATCCTTTTCTCCCGGACCTCTTTTAATTCTTCCAGCAGATCAGGAGGCGTATCGCTTTTCCACACCCAGCCGGGCACGGCTTCCGCAGCCCTGTCTTTTGCCGCTTTCAGGTCATAGTAGACCTGCCATTTCGCTTCTTTCAATCCCTCTCCCGTCTGGCGGAGCAGGTATGCCGGATGGAAAGTCGGCATAACGGGGATGCCCTTGTAATCAATCCAATGGCCGCGGGAACGGATAATACCCGCATCATGCCCCAGAAAGAAACGGAGCGCCACTTTTCCGAGAGCGACGATAACTTTCGGCTGCAGGATGCGTATTTCTTCCGCCAGCCACCGTCTGCCGCATTCATTCCCCTCTGCAATAGTAGGCGTGCGGTTTCCCCTGGGGCGGCATTTTACGATATTTGTGACATATACATGGTCACGCGTAATCCCTACCGACAAAAGAGCTTTATCCAGCAGCTGTCCTGACGGCCCGACCAACGGCCCGCCGTACTCATCTTCCACACCGCCGGGGCCTTCTCCAACGATCATCAAAGGCGCGTCAACCGGACCGGTAGACAGCACGGGACCGCGGCCGCCCTCATCGCAAAGAGGGCAGAGCCGGCACCGGTGGATGGCGTTTTCTAACATTCCGTAATTCTCGAAATGATAAGACGAACTGAATATTTCCGCCCGTTTCCGCGCTCTGTATTCGTCTTCGTCTTCATTCCCCCAAAGATCCATTGCCCCCTCCTTTCCCGGCTATGCCGGCGCTTTATTCCACATCCGGCGGCGCTTCCTGATTCGTCGCCTCATAGAAAAGTGTATACTGCCCGGCAAAAAACATTTTGATAATTCCCACAGGACCGTTTCTGTTTTTAGCCAAAATGAGTTCCGTTTCATTCTGCCGGGGATCTCCTTCTTCAATTTCTTTGTTATAGTAAGCCTCGCGATAGAGAAAGCAGACCAGATCCGCATCCTGTTCAATAGAGCCGGATTCGCGCAGATCGGAGAGCAAGGGACGGTGGTTCGGTCTTGCGTCAGGTCCACGGGAAAGCTGGGACAAGGCGATAACAGGCACTTCCAGTTCTCTTGCCAGGCTCTTTAAGGAGCGGGATATCTCTGAAATTTCCTGCTGGCGGCTGTCATTATTCCTTACATTCCGGCTCGTCATGAGCTGGAGATAGTCAATCATGACCGCATCCAAGCCATGTTCGGCTTTCAGGCGCCGGCATCTGGCGCGGATCTGCGCCACTGTCACGGCCGGAGTATCATCTATGTACAGCGGCGCTTCCATAAATACGCTCACTGCGGAAGAAAGGTTCTTCCATTCCTGCTCCGTATTGATGCGGCCCGTCTTGAGCCGCTGGCCCTCAATCAGCGCGGTGGAGCTCAAAAGACGCTGGACCAGTTCATCACGCCCCATTTCAAGAGAGAAAAACGCCACTGTTTTTCGGGCGGAAGAAAGGCTCATATTCTTTGCCATATTAAGAACGATCGCCGTCTTCCCCATGGACGGGCGCGCCGCCACGATAATCAGATTTCCTTTTTGGAAACCGTTTGTAAACGCATCCAATTTGGCAAATCCCGTCGCCAGTCCCGTGATCAGCTCATGATTCTGGTACTTTCTTGTAATATCTTCCAATGTATGCTGAACCGCTTCTCCCACAGGAGTAAAACCCTTCACATTTTGCTCCCTGGCAACCTGGAGAATAGCGCGTTCCGCATCATCTACAATTTCTTCCACCGTATTTTCTTCGGTATACGCAGCTTCCGCAATATCCCCCGCCGTATCGATCAGACGGCGGAGTTTCGCTTTTCCCGACACGATATCCACATGGCGTTCAATCCCCTTCGTGGTGATTACGTGTTCCGGCAGCTCATTGACATACATAATGCCGCCCACATCATCAAGGCGCCCCATGCGTCGCAGCTCTTCCGTGACCGTCAGGATATCTGCGCTTTTCCCTGCGCGGGACAAATTCAGAACCGCCTGATAAATGATCGCATCCTGCTCACGGTAGAAATCCTCGGGATGCAGCATGTTTTCCGCCACTTCAATGGCATCTTTGTCCAGAAGCATCGCGCCGAGAACTGCCATTTCCGCTTCTATATTCTGTGGAGGCATCCGTCCCAATATGAGCGTTTCGGTATCATTTTTCTGTTTGCCCCGGTTTTTGCCTCCGCGTTCTGTTGCAGCCATAATCTTCTCCTGTTATTTCACAAGTATTTTATCCAATACATCTTCAATCGTCCGTACTGCCGCCACTTCCATGCCGAAATGGGTTTCCCCGATATCTTCCTTATTTTCCGCCGGAATAATAAGTCCTTTCATCCCTGCCTGATGAGCGCCAAACGCCTTTTCATAAACGCCGCCTACCGGTTTGATTTCTCCGGACAAAGAAATTTCCCCCGTTACAGCCCAATCCTGGCGAAGCGGTTTTTGTTCCACCGCGGAAATAATGGCTGCCGTGACAGCGCACCCTGCCGAAGGACCGTCTACATTTCCTCCGCCGATCACATTCACATGGAGATCGTAATCGCCCAGATTTTTATCGGTAAGCCTGCGTACCACCGATGCCGCGGTCGCCACAGAATCTTTTGCCATAGATCCTGCTGTATTATTAAAATGGAGCGTCCCCTTCCCCGCTTCTTTGGCAGGATATGCCGCCGCTTCGATCTCAATAGTGCTTCCTGAAAACCCCGAAACGCCCAGTCCGAAAACATGCCCCACTTCCGGCACGTCCGATGCCATCTTATGATGCGATACGGTAAGGCGGCTTCCCCTTGCCGTGCGGCGCATGATTTCTCGGGAAATAAAATTCTTCCCCGCCCCGCACGCTTCATATACTGCCAGACTGTACGCATCGGCAAGAAGATTTACCGCTTTTCTGCCTTCCATGGTGTATTCACTGATCATTTCCGCCACACCGTCTTCCAAAGACACTTTCAATTTCTCCGCCGCATTTTTTACGATGGTTTCTACATCTTCCGGCCGAAGCGGTTCAAAGAATACTTCCGCGCACCGCGAACGGATAGCGGGATTGATTTCCTGCGGCTCCCGTGTAGTCGCACCAATGAGAATGAAATCAGCAGGTGCGCCGTCGCGGAATAATTTTTTGATATACGCCGGCACATAGGGATTTTCTTCATCATAATACGCCGATTCGAAAGGCACCCTTTTATCTTCCAGCACCTTAAGAAGCTTATTCAAAAGGATAGGATCCAATTCCCCTATTTCATCAATAAACAGAATACCCCCGTGGGCATCCGTCACAAGCCCCGGCTTCGGTTCGGGAATACCGTCATCTGCCAATTCCCTCTGCGCGCCTTGGTAAATAGGATCATGGACGGAACCGATAAGAGGATTCGTAATATCACGGCTGTCCCAGCGGAGCGTCGTACCGTCGCATTCCACAAAAGGCGCATTCTCTCCGAATGCTGACCAGGCCGTTTTCTTTACTTCCTCAAGGACAAGACGGGCGGCCGTCGTCTTCCCCACACCGGGCGGTCCGTAAAGAATTAAATGCTGGGGATAGGGAGAAGCGATTTTGGATGCCAATGCTTTCACTGCGTCATTTTGCCCGACAATTTCCGACAGGGTGCCCGGCTTTACCACATTCATGACCGTTTTCGTCAAACTGATTTTATCCAAAGCTTCCAGCTTTTCCATTTTATGCCGGCTCTGTGCTGTTTCTACATCGTCTTCGTCTTCTTCCAAAAGTTCGCGCTTCACTTCATCTACATATTCTTTATGCTTTTCTTCCAGGCGTTCGGAAATCTTCCTCTCCAGACGCTCCTCCACCGCCCGGCGCGCCAGGAGTTCCGCCAAACGATCTTCCAGCCGGTCAAGAATGGTAGGAATTTCTCCCTCCTGCGGATCTTCGGTATATTCCCTGCTCTCAAAAACCAGCCGCTCAATCCCCAAAAGGCGTTTCTTCAGATTTTCATGATGAATATATTTCAATGCGCCATAGCGGCTTGCGCGGACAATCAGTTCCTCCGGGCCGACAGCGCCGGCATAGATTTCATAAATCACATCCAGACGCCTTTTCAGTTCCGGTTTATCCGCTGCGCCGCCGCTGATAATGCGGTTCTTCAAACGATCCATTAAATCCTTTATATCTTCCATCTAAGATCCTTCTTCACAACCATTCCATTGAAAAGATAATGACATATTTATATTTTACAACATAGAACGGCAAATGATAAGGACACAGGAAAATACCTTGCCGTCCCCCATCATTCAGGGCAAGTGCAAAAATGCTTTGCAGAAATAACAGGAAACGGCCATATGACAAAGAACAGGCAATTCCACTTTTATCAGCAAACAAAAAACTGCCAGCTTACAGACGACAGAATCCTGCTGACAGAAAAAACCTTTCATTTTAATCTTTTGCGTCATCACAGCAGCAGATCTTTCGCTGTCGCTCTGTATGACGTCTTACTGCCCCTCTCACCACGACAGCAGATCCTTTAATCACGCCCCGGATGACGATTTCCCGTCCGCCGTCATTCTGAACGGAGGCAAGAATACCTTGTGGGAAAAACGGGAAACGGAATGATGAAACAGAGTGAAGAATCTATTACTCGAATGACATCTTACCGCTTTCCTCACCACGATAATAGATCCTTCGCTGCCGCTCTGGATGACGTCTTACTGCTTTCCGCAACACGTTAGCAGATCCTTTGCTGCCGCTTCGGATAACGTCTTACCGCCCCTCTCACCACGACAGCAGATCCTTTAAGCACGCCCTAGATGACGATTTCCCGTCCGCCGTCATTCAGCACTTTTAGCTGACAGCTCACAGCTGATAGCTTTTATCTTCTTACCGTTTTCCTCACCACGATAATAGATCCTTCGCACGAATCTGAATGCCTCCTTACCGTCCCTATCCTTCAGAGTGGTGGTAGAATGCTTTGCCGGAATGACAGGAAACGACTATGTGACAAGGGACGATGAATCTATTCCTCTGATGATGTTCAGCGGCCGGCAGCTCATCTTCCAGTCCCTGCTTCCCGGATTCTGTCTCACCCCCAATTGCTTACGGCGAGCGGCTGCCCGCTGATAGGTAATGGCTTCTATCCTCCTGCCTATCTTTTCCTTATCGACCGGACACGCTTCAACACCCCCGCAACGAACCAGGCCGTAGCCGCCGTGAACGCCATGCCCGGCAGAGCCGCCGCCACCATGGCATAAAATCCTTTTCCCAGAAGAAGTGTCATTGCTCCCCTTGCCGCGGTTGTCCCTATCGGTCCGGAAATGATATAAAACAATCGGGACGAACCGAGCAGGAGCCATACCGCGCCTACAGCCAGCCGGAATGACATGGAGATCGTCACATTCAAAATCGTGTGTGTTCCCAGCGCCAGACTTAATAGAGACGCCAACACCCCTGCAATGATGTATTTCTTAAAACCAAAGACGCCGCAAATGGCAACGGCGATAGGCGCCGATAATTGAAACTCCGTCCCCGGTACTAATCCGGGGATCTTAAAAGAACCGCTCACTCCGATAAGCGCCGCCAAAAGCGCTGTTTCGCAAACATCGACAATGACTTCCCTGCTGCCTGCCGCTTCCGGCTTGTACGCTCCTGTTTCCAATTCTCCGTTCATTTTGACCTCCAATGTCTGATTAAAATAGCTGCTGCTTTTTTCATTTCTTCTTTTGTATGCACCGCCGTTACCGTCAATCGGATGCGGCTTGTTCCCACGGGTACGGATGGCGGACGGATGGCGGACAGCAGGATTCCTTCTACCCTGCATGCTTCCGCCGTTGCGAGCGCCTCTTTTTCATCTCCCACCACCACCGGAATGATCGGCGTATCCCCTGCAGCAATGTCAACTCCTATTTCTGTCAGGAGATTTCGCATATAAGCCGTGTTCTCACGCAGACGCCCCAGATATTTCTCCGGGTCCGCTTTTAACAAGCGAAGAGCCGCTAAGGCCGCCGCTCCCGTGACCGCGGAAATGGCTGTGGAGAAAATAAAAGGCCGCGATGTATTCCGCAGATAGTCGCAAATTTCCCGGCTTGCCGCGATGTATCCCCCTTCCGCACCGAAAGCTTTCGACAAGGTCCCCACCTGCACGTCGATCCCTGCCATCTGGAAATACTCCGCCGTTCCCCGTCCGGTTCTGCCAATGACACCCGATGCATGGGCGTCATCCACGATAAGACAGGCCCCGTAGTCCTTCTTCAGTGCCGCCAGAACGGGCAGCGGACAAATATCCCCATCCATGCTGAATACGCCGTCCGTCACAATGAAGCGCTGCCCTTCGCAGGGAACGGTCTGCAGCAGTCTTTCCAGATCCGCCATATCGCTGTGCCTGTAAACTGCCGTTTCGGCTTTTGAGATACGGCACCCGTCGACAATACTCGCATGATTCAATTCATCACTGAAAATGACATCTCCCTTTCCGGCAAGCGCATACAGCACTCCCAGATTCGCCATGTATCCTGTATTGAAGATGACTGCGTCTTCGGTATGTTTGAAATCGGCTATTTCCTTTTCCAAATCGGATAACTCAAAAGCTGCCCCCGAGGTAAGACGCGCGCCGCCGCTTCCCGTACCGAAACGAACCGCTTTCGCTGCCACTTCCTGTACTTCCTTCGCATGGGTCATGCCCAGGTAATCATTGGAATTGAAAACGATATACCGCTTTCCTTCACGATCTGTACCGAGAGACGCCGTTTCCATATGCAGATCCCGTACCTGCCTGAGCCGCCCTTCCTGCCGCAGCGCGGAAAGAGCGGAGAAAATATTTTCCGGCTTCATTTGACCCTCACCAGCACTGTCTGATGCTGCATATACTCCACATACCTGTCCATATCCGTACCGTGCTTTACAAAAAATACGCGGCCGCCGATAGAATCTCCTTTCTCTTTCATCACCGTAATCCGCCCGTAGCCAAACTTCGGCGAACCTACATAGCCTGTCACATAAAAGGGATCATCCGACCAGCAAAGTTCCGCCACCGTCCCTGGCGCCGCCGCCACTTTCGATGCCAGAATAAGCGCTTCCCTCGGATGTTCTCCGCCCAGGCCCTTCGCCCCCATCTGTGCTTCGTATGCGCACGTATCTTCGCAATCCATACAGCTGCACCGCACGCCGCGCATACCGAGTCCGTCCAGGCGCTCTCCTGTTTCCGCATCAACGACTGCTGCGCCGCGCATACTGTCTGTCAGCGATTCCAAAATAGCAAATCCTTTTCCTATAGCAGTTTCGCTGACTCCGGAACGGAGCAGTTCTTTTTTCGCCGCCGCCCGTCCTTCCTCCTTTGTTGCCGTGTCAATCTGGTACAAAGGCAAAAGCGGGCAGCAGGTGATTCCCTCATGCCTGACCGCTTCCACCTTGAACTGGATAAAATCCGCCGCGCCGCGGTCATGTTCCCAGGCACGGTGCAGCATGGAAATCATCTCCTGTTCCACGCTGTTCTTTGTTACAATCCTCTCCGCTCCGGAAATATGCTGTCCGCCCACGCCGTGGGCACCGCCAAGACTGGAACGCATTTTCACGCTGTACAATACCTTTTCTTCTCCCATAATACTCCCCCTTTATTTTCCGCCCGTTTCCGGACAGCCAACATCTTTTCTAAGTGTAGTAGCCGTCTTCACTTTTGTCAATCATAATTTTTTATAAAGTTTACAATAAAAACAAGATTTTTTTCAAAATAAAAATCTCCTCCCCCGGTTAAGGGAAGAAGATTATTTTTTAACTGCCGCTTTTATTTTCTGCTGCTAAAGAACCCCCTGCAGGAACAGGAAATTTTTATTCCGCAACTACGGAAATATGTACTTCGCTGGTAACCTGCTGGTGTACCCAGACTTCCACATCATATTCTCCTGTGGTCCTGATCGGATTTTTCAGCCTGATATTTTTCTTATCCAGTTCAAACCCATACTGCTCTTTAACGGCATCACAAATATCTTTTGCCGTGACACTGCCGAAAACCCGTCCGTCCTCACCGGACTGCACTTTGATGACCGCTTTTACTTTTTTCAGCTGGGATGCCATGATGACCGCTTCGTCCGCAGCCACTTTGGATTTAAATTCTTTAGATTCACGACGCTGTTCCGCCGTATTCAGATTGGCTTTCGTTCCTTCCGCGCCAAGTCCGCGGCGAATGAGGACATTACGGCCATAGCTGTCCGCTACTTCGACAACATCGCCTCTTTTCCCCAATTTCTTTACATCCTGCAGCAATACTACTTTCATTCTTTTTCCTCCTCCGTTTGTTTACGAACATTGGCAACAACCGCCTTTGTTATATCTTCTATATTGCCGTCAGTGCCGAACTGCGCTCCCGCCACTGTCTGATGGCCGCCGCCGCCAAGCTGTTCCATGACAATCTGCACATTAACAGACCCGTCGGAGCGCGCGGAGAGGCAGAGTCCGGTCTCCGTATAGTAGAAAAGGAAGCTGCACCGTATCTTCTGCACGGTGACAAGAAAATCCGCCACCTGTCCTGCGATAATCTGGGAATCCGCCGTGCCTTCCGGACATACGGCAAAGGCCATGTATTCATCCACCTGTTTCATATCGGCCAAAATCATGGATTTAATCTTGATGGACGCCAGATCCATTGAAAAGAGCTTTTTAACCAAAGCGGTGTCTGCGCCGCACCGCCTGAGATAACTTGCCGCGTCGAACGTACGGACACTTGTCTGGACGGTAAAGCTCTTCGTGTCCACCACCATCCCCGCATAAAGGCAGGATGCTTCCAGTGCATTCATTTCTTCTTCGCTTCCATAATACTGGATCAGTTCCGTCACCAGTTCCGAAGCGGAAGATGCCGACGGTTCCATGTACGTAAGAAGCGGACTGTCGATAATGCTTGCCGCACGGCGGTGATGATCGATAACGACTTTCTTCTGCACTTTCCTCAGCAGTTCCGGCGCCGCCACCAGTTCGGGGATATGCGTGTCCACAACAATAACCACCGTCTTATCCGTCACGAGGCTTTTCGCTTTGCCCTCATCAATAAGAAGCCCTTCCGCCAAGCCGCTGGATTGTATGGCCTGGATCATTTTCCTGGACGTATCATCCTGTTTGGAAATGACGATGTGCGCTTCCACCTTGGACACTCTCGCCAGGTGGGAAACACCTACTGCGGCCCCGAGCGCGTCAAAATCTTCATGGGCGTGCCCCATAATGAGAACCATATCCGCTTCGTTAATGATCTCACGGAGCGCCTGCGCCACCACACGGACACGGACACGGGTACTGCTCACTGAAGCGGGCGCTTTGCCGCCAAAGGCTTTTACATCTTTCCCGAGACGGACGATGGCCTGATCCCCGCCGCGGCCAAGAGCCAGATCAAGCGCCACCTGGGCTTCTTCATACTGGCGGTTAAAAGATTCGTCACTTTTTACGATGCCGATGGACAAGGTCACGGGAATACGGTTCACCGTATGGATTTCCCGCACCCGGTCAAGTATTTCAAAATTAGAATCCATCATATCCTGCAGGGCCTTTGACGAAATACAGGCCACAAAATCAGACGCATTGTACTGTTTGATAAATCCGTCATGGCTGTTGAACGTAGCAAGCACTTTCTCCGTCACATCAGAGAGCAGGGCGGACCGCTCCACATCACTCATCTCCGCCGTCACTTCCTGTATATTGTCTATGCGGATCAGACAAAAGACAGGGCGTGCCTCTTCCGACTCTTTCAAAGATTTCTCTACATCGCTCCTGTCCATGAAGTAAAGCACCATGAAAGATGCTCCGTCCGGCTCATCAGAAGGAACCCATTTATGGAATACACGGAAAAACGTCCCTCCCGCATGGCAGTCAAACCACCCCGCCTTCCCCCAGAGCTTGGCTACTTTCTGTCCCTGGATAATATCCCGGAGGGGCGTCCCCTCTTCCGTACCGGCAATCCATGAACGAAATACGCCGTTTGCCCAGACGAGCTTTTTCTTCTCGTCCACAACGGCAATTCCCAGCGGAAGATTCCGCACCGCATAGACCGTACCAACTGAAACACCTGATGATAAATCATCAAGGTACCGCATGAGAAGCCGCTCCTGCATAAGGTCGGAGCGTTTCACCCAGACGACAGCCGCCGCGGTCACGATAAACATTAAAAGCCCGAGGAGCCAGTTCTGTGTGGCAAGCACCAGGACTGCCGCCAAAAGGAGGCTTATCATGACTTTTGAAGTTTTCTTATATACCCAAATATTGCTGAGCATAGTGCTCCTTTCATTTTTTCATCCAACGCAACCCGGTTCCGGAAACCGATGCTTTATATGTAATCGTACTCTATGGCAGTTCTTATTGCAAACAGGCTGCTATTCGTAATTTCTCTTCTTCCTGTATTGAAGCACCATATCGGACAATCCCAGGAGAACGACGATCATCTGCACCATTCCGATGATAACGGAAAGAACTGCGATGATCCAGCGCAGCGGCCTCACGAAAGGATATTTTCTGGGCATCCACCAAAGCGCCGCCAGCCCCTGAAGCCAGAAAACGAGAACACAGGCAAGTCCCAAATTGTACTGGATCATTTCGAGCGTTGCATTTCTATTCGTGATGTACTGCATGGCAAATGCCAGAACATAAAGTCCCAGAAAGAAACGGGGCAGTTCCCATCGTTCCAGGGGAGGCATTCCGGGGATATCCTTCATGCCGAGACGGGTAAAAATCTTTTTCCCAAGCATCATGGACGCCCAAGTATAGAAAAACGCGGCGCTCACCGTGATGACAGGAATGGATCTCCGTATATCATCTATCATCTGCTTCACATTTTCCTGCGTCTGCATGAGCAGTTCGCCGGAATAAAACTGCGCCATCTGCGCCATCATCTGCTGCTCCATGCTGTCCATCGCTTCACCGCCAAAAATCATGGGCGGCACATTCAAAATATACATCGCCGCAAATGCCTGCCCTATCCAAGAAGCAAGCACCACGACCGCTCCCGCGGCAAGTGTCGCCGCCGCAGGAACCTTATTTCTGCAACAAATCCCCAGTACCACGCCAAGCACGCCGAAGATGGCGCAAAGGAAAGCGGCGGAAATGAACCCGAAAAAGACAGAATCCAAAATCATGATGCCTGCCGTGACAATAATCGACCATGAATCCCCCTCTTTCATCCCCAGGTACGCGATAGGAAGAGGGATCAGCAAAAACACCACCAGGGAAATCAGGGGCATGTAAAATCCGATGACGGAAAGCACCACCGCCAGGGCGGTACACTTTACCGCCAAAACGACGGCGCTTGTTTCTCCTGCTCTGTATTCGTCCATAACTACTCCTGTCCTGTTAAATATGTTCAGTATTATTCTATATTTTATCATACAGAAACAATAAACGCGGCCAATAAAAAACTGCGACCCCATAAAAGAAATCACAGTTCATTATGTCCGCGCGAGGCTTATCTGACTTCCTGGATGATAGGAAGAATCATCGGCCTGCGCTTCGTCTTTTCAAAGAAATACCTGCCCAGGGCATCGCGGATCTGCGTCTTGATAGCGTTCCATTCCGTCACATTCCCCGTGTTGCACCGTTCCAGTACATGCTCGATACGGCTTCTTGCGCCGGACATAAGCTCCTCGCTGTCACGGACATAAACGAATCCCCGTGATACGATATCGGGACCTGCCGCGACCTGGCTGCTTCCCTTTTCAAGAGCAATAACCACGATGAACACACCGTCCTGCGCCAGCTGCTGGCGGTCGCGGATAACGATATTTCCCACATCACCTACCCCGAGGCCGTCCACAAAGACAGCGCCGGACTGCACTTTGCCGGTGATCTTGCCGCTGCGGTTCGTAAATTCGAAAACGGTCCCGTTGTCACCGATAAGAATATTCTGCTTCGGCACGCCCAAACTTTCCGCCAATTCCGCATGAGAGCGGAGCATTCTGTATTCTCCGTGAACCGGCACAAAAAACTTCGGACGGACAAGAGAGAGCATCGTTTTCAAATCCTCCTGGGAACCGTGGCCTGACACATGGACGCGGCTCGTCCGGGACGTAATTACCTTCGCCCCCAATCGCATAAGATTATCAATCGTCCTGCCGACGCTCGTTTCATTTCCCGGAATCGGCGATGCGGAAATAATGACCGTATCCCCGGCATGAATCTGCACCTGCCGGTGGCTTCCGTCCGCCATACGGGACAGTCCTGCCATAGGTTCGCCCTGGCTTCCCGTCGTGAGGATGCAGATTCTGTCATCGCGATAATGATTGAGCTCCTCCGGTTCAATAAATGTGCCCTCCGGAGCCTTAAGGTAGCCCATTTCAAGCGCGATACCCACTACATTGACCATGGAGCGGCCGAAGACACAAACTTTTCTTTTATTTTCAACAGCCGCATCAATCGCCATCTGTACGCGGGACACATTGGACGCGAATGTGGCAAGAATGATACGTCCCCTGACTTCGTGGAAAGCATCTCTAAGCGACTTGGAAACCACTGCTTCCGACAAAGTATATCCCGGATTCTGGGCATTCGTGGAATCGGCGCAGAGGACAAGCACACCGTTGCGGCCAAGCTCGGCGAGCTTGTGCATATCCGTCTGTTCTCCGTCCACAGGGGAATGATCAAATTTAAAATCACCTGTATGCACCACAGTTCCTACCGGCGTACGGACATAAACGCCGCAGGAATCCGGAATGGAATGACATACATGGAAGAAACCGAACCTGAAAGAACCGCGTCTGAATTCATCGCCTGTCTTTACTACATTCAAATTGTACTTTCCGATTTTCTGTTCCTTCAGCTTGCCTTCAATCAGGCCGCAGGTCAGCCGCGTCGCATAGACCGGAGCGGAAACATCACGCAGTAAATAAGCCAGCGAACCGATATGGTCTTCGTGTCCGTGAGTAATGAGAATGGCCTTGATCTTGTCCCTGTTTTCAATCAGGTAACTGAAGTCGGGGATAACGATATCCACCCCCGGCATTGTTTCATCAGGAAAAGCCATTCCTGCATCTATTACGATAATTTCGTCGCCGTAACGGAATACAGTCATGTTCTTCCCGACTTCCCCCAGGCCTCCCAAGGGAATGATCTGTAATCTGGATTTTGCCAAGATTAACCTCCTATTCAATTGTAGCCGTACATTTCATTTATTACATAAAATATAAAAATTGCCGTACCATAGTCGCTTCTGTTATTATACCATGGGACGGAAAGGATTTGTTCCCTTATTAAAGAAATAATATATTTTTTCATTTTTATGTGCACCCATAGTATAATGAATGAAATATGAAATCCCGCACAGGAGGCGCCATGGCAAAAGTAATTAATTTCAATCCCGGCAAAAACGTAAAAGCCGGCATCTTCGAAAAATACATGAAAGACAATGACCTGAATTTCTTCCAGCGCAGAGATACCCATGATGAAAAGGATTCCGTGGCTTTCATCACCGCCATTCCGGCGGGCAGCCACCGCCTTGTAGCTGCCGTCATCACGGACAACAGCATGTATACCCTGCTCCGCATCCATCTGGGTGTCGCGCCTGCAGGCCCCGCCCGTAAAACTTTCATCCGTTTCCTGGAGCAGCTGAACGCCGCCCATTCCATTTTCAAGTACAGCATTGCCGAAGATGACAACACATTCCTGGATATCTGCGTCACCACAAGGCCGGAAAGTTTCGATCCGGAAGTAATCCGCACCTCTCTCAACCTCATCATCTTCCATTTAAAAGACAATTATGAAGACATCGCACGGCGCCTCTCCAAACCCGGTGACGCTTCCGATGGCTTCGAACTGTAACATCAAAAACAGTATGATCTGTCCTATCGTAAAAGATATTCTATTTCTCCTTAAAACAGCATTATAAACTTGAGCTGAATAACGAGGAACATCAGACGTCATAGCGAAGGATCTCCTGCCGTTGTGAGGAGAACGGTAAGATGTCATCAGGGGAATAGATTCTTCACTCATTGTCATGTTGCCGTTTCCCATCTTTCTCACACAGCATTCTTGCCCCGTTCAGAATGACGATTTAGGGAAAGCGTCATAATGACGAGAAATGAAAGACGTCATCCGGATCGCCAGCAAAGGATCCGCTGTCATAATGAGGGAAACGTTAATCGTCATCCGTAACGAATGCGAAGAATCTATACCCGTGGTGAGGAAAGTGGTAAGAAGATAAAAGCCGTTAGCTGTGAGCTGTCAGCTGCAAGCTAACTATTCTTTTACGATTTAAGCCATTACGACAAGCGAGTATTCTCAATCGCACTACGTGCGCCAGCAGCTTCTTCTGACAGCCGACTCCATGATCCTTGTATAAGACGTTAAGGTTTCATAATTAGAGAAACGTTAATCGTCATCCGTAGCGAACATGAAGAATCTATACCCATGGTGAGGAATACAGTAAGGTGTCATCTGCAGCATCAGTGAAGGATCTGCCATCATGAAGAGGAAAAATACAGAAGATCCATTTTTCAAACTTCACCGCAAAAATCACCAGCATGAGCCGGATAATCTCGATTTAACTAAAAAACTCCGACAATATATGTTACTGGACATATATTATCGGAGTTTTATTTTTATCCGGATTTCTTAGTCATCAAAACTTATAGTCTACCGTGACCATGTAATTTCTGCCTTCTGAGTAATACCCGCCATCTGTCAGGTTATCTCTGTCAAATATATTATCTACTGCCAGCGCCACAGAGAATGCATCATTAATGTGATGGGTATAAAGGAAGGTGGAGTTAAGCATGAGTCCGATATCTTGGATATTACTGTTTGTACTGGTTCGATCTCCAATCCATGCCAGAGAGAGGGATACTTCATCTTTGTCACCTTTCCATGCTGCGCCTGTGGATAACTGCCAACGGCTGTATGTTTCTTTCCATGCGGAAGCAGCCGTATTCTTCTTTTTAGGATTGCCAAATATACCGCCTACATACCAGGATAGCTGATCATTAGCCTGTATGCTGTAGGACAGTTCTACACCTGTATTTTTGTATTCCGCTGCATTATAAGACTGGGACACGGTATTTCCATCGACAGTAATTTTACGGGAAGAAATCATATCATTCAAATGAACATGGAATACAGCTGCTTTTAATGTACCTCGACCAATTTGCTTTTTATAACCGGCTTCATAGTTCCACCCATACTCAGGATTTAAATTTGGATTGGCGGCAAGCATACCGCTGCTGTAGTAAAGCTGACGCATGGTCGGCATACGGAAAGATTTCCCTACATTGATGTATATGCTTTCTTTGTCATTCAATTTCTTATTGATTTGAACCTGCGGCAGGAACGCATCAAAGTTTCCCCGTTCCGTATGATACGCATCCCAACGGAAACTTGCAATACCTGTCATCCCATGTCCAAAATCATGTTCATAAGAGCCATAGAGTGCGTAATTATCTGACACGAATGTCCCAAATTTCACCGGATCCCGCAATGTACCCGTATCACTGTTTTTAAATTTCTGGTTATGGTCCACATAAGATTCTCTTTTGTATAGAGCGCCAATCAGAACTGTGTCATCCCCGATAAAAAAACGCTTCTTCAAATCAGTCCCCCAGTAACGCTGTTTGCTGATTTCCCATTCACGAGCCGCTTTATTATGGACATAATAGTCAGGATTGTCGATACTCCTTTCCTGATAAAATATATTCGAGGAAAAATTATTTTTATCATAAGAAAGATTAAAAAAATCTTCTTTATCTTTATAGTCAAAATGCTGGATTTTACCTACTTCTGTCGTCTGATGGGCATAGTATTCAATAGAGTATTTCTTTTCTGTATGCATGTAACTTGCTGCCAAAGTATCAGTGAGTCGGTAGGAAATACCCATTGCCTGTTTTTTACTTTCGCCAAATCCTGTATTATACTTGTATTTCTTTCCATTTACTGTTTTCATCGAAGATGAAGGAACCGCAGTCATGGCTCCTTGATCTCCCATGCGGTCATAAGAGTAGAATACCCTTAATTTATTATTGCCTGCAGCCACGCTGCCTACTCTTTGTCCATCACTCCCCGCACCAAGTCGCACAGAACCCTGTCCGTCTTTTCTGGTAATTACATTGATAACACCGCCATAAGCAGAACTGCCATAAAGTACGGCACCTCCACCCTTTACGACTTCCACTTTTTCAACGGCACCGACCGGAATCATATCTAAGTGGCTGACACCATTCCAATTGACAGGAATACCATCAATCATCACAAGAGTACCGCCGGTAATTCCTCGGAGATTGACACTTGTATTTCCTGTAATCCAGCTTTGGTCATGCGGCCCCATGGCACTGACCATAATCCCGGGTTCATATTTCAATGCCTGTGCCACATTTTCACGACCGGAAGCCTGTAATTCCTGCCCGGTGACAACGGTAACATCTGCGGGCGTATCCAGTTCTTTTTTCTCATACGCCTGCGCTGTGACATTCACCGTATCCAACATATAGACCGGCGTTTCTTCTGCTGAAACAAAACCATTTCCCATCGCCCCCAAGACACATGCAAGCAACCATATTTTTTGTAACTTCTTCATACTGACACCCTTTCTTTAAAAACTGGACTTATTCATAAAGGCCTTTATAAATGGCTTTTATGCTTTCCCCTGTCTTCACATTTGCAGCGCAAATGTATCTATATTCCAACGGATAAATGCGTTTTGTCTGTACAGCCCGCAAATGAAACAGCGGTGCTTCTTTAAAATACCCCTTAGCAAATTCCCTATCCGTATCCCCACCATGGTAAATCAGAAATACAACTTCCGGATCAGCTTCCCTTAACTCTTCCGCACTGATGAAGGGAACTTCATAATTTATATTGAAGCTGCCAAGACGTTTAATAATATCTCCTGAAAGCAGTTTATCTCCAAAAACTTCTATCTTATCCCCCATAAACTCCACGGTCAGCACACGAACGGGTCTTTTCCCTTTTGCTTTTTCCTGTAATTCCTTTAAAATGGACTCGATTTCATTAATGACCTGTACTGCCTTTTCCTCTTTGTTAAAAATCATCCCCATATTTCTTATAAAATTTATTTCACTGTCTATCGTACATGGCGGGAATGGATCCACGGCAGGAACAGGTCCGGAATTTTCCTCAATATATATAGGGATGTTTTTCTCTTTCCAAAAAGAAACGTCACCTAACGCTCCGTTCCGAAATGACATCCGCCAGCCGATAATAAAATCTGGGTTTTGTATTAAAGCAGTTTCTTTATCCAATTCCCCTTCAACTATCACTGCATGAGGAATCTTTTCTTTATAATAAGGAATCCTGTCTTTCGTATTCATCGGAAAAGAAGCAGCAACCACCTTGTCGCTGACTCCCAGACAAATAAGAACATCCAGTATTTCCGGGCGAGTCACAATAACTCGTTGCGGTACTTTTGAAAAAGTAAGTTTCGACGGACTCCCGTCAAAAGTGAAATTGACGATGGAAACAGGTTTGGGAAGAAGCGCTTCCGATACTTGCATTTTTTCCGTCTTTTCGCCGCAGCCTGAAAACAGAGCAATCCCAGCCGCTATAATGCCGATCGTGACTATTTTACTCCAGCACATCAGAGTGTTTCCTTTTCCTTCTTCCAATGACGCGGGAGGTATACGATATTCATCCGGCCCGTAGCTTCTTCTATATCTACACGGCTGTCCACGCCATACAGCTTTTTGATAAATTCTGCCGTCAGAAGTTCCCTGGGAGTACCGATACCTGCTACTTTTCCCCCGCTGATGGCAATGAGGCGGTCACAGTACATGGCAGCGATGTTCAGGTCATGAACGGCAGCTATGACTGTCACACCCAAACCTTTCACGATATCCATGATTTCAAGCTGGTACTTGATATCCAGATGGTTTGTCGGTTCGTCAAGAACAAGGCATTCTGTCTGCTGTGTGAGCGCTCTGGCAAGTATGACACGCTGCTGTTCCCCTCCGGAAAGAGTGGAAAAATTTCTTTCGCCGAATTCTTCCAGTCCTACGACACGCAAAGCGTCCCGCGCAATTTTATAGTCTTCCGCATTGTCCCGCTCCATCATTTTCTTATGGGGTGAGCGTCCCATGAGGACCACGTCCAAGACGGAGAAATCAAAATTGTAAAAATTGTGCTGCGCCACGACGGCCAGTTTCAGCGCTGATTCACGATAGGAAAATTCATCTAATTTTTTTCCATTGAAATAAATTTTTCCCGTTGTCGGTTTCTGCACGCGGTAGACGCATTTCAGGAAGGTACTCTTCCCGCTGCCGTTCGGCCCGATAATGCCTAAAAATTCTTTTGGCCGCAATTCCAGGTCAATCCCCTGGAGTATCTGTCTGCCGCCGGCAAAAAACCGGACTGCTTCCGCAAGTATTTCCATCAGTCATTCCCTCCGAATCCATAGGTTCGTTTAATCATGAGATAAATAAAGCACGGCGCGCCGATCATGGAAATCAGGATGCCGATGGGCAGTTCCGTATGGGGGATGATGATACGGCAGAGACCGTCGCATATGACAAGAAATATAGCCCCTACAAGGGCGCTGGCAGGAATGAGTTTCTTGTGGTCAGGTCCCAGGAACATACGCATGACGTGGGGAATAATAAGTCCGACGAAACCGATCATCCCCGCCGCGTAAACGGCGAATCCCACAATGAGGGAGCTGATGAGAAGATACCACTGGCGGTAAAGGTGGAGATCCGTCCCCATCGTGATTGCCGTTTCATCGCCGAGGAGCATAAGGTTCAGCACACGGCTCTGTGTCCAGAAAAAAAGGACGGACACAATGATTACTGGCGCGATGACGGCAAGTTCGTTCCATTTCGCCCCCGCCAGACTTCCCATCAGCCAGTAAGCAATGCTCTGCATGCCTTCCTTATTATTGGCAAAGTACACGATGAAGCTGGAAAAAGCGCTGCATACCGCCGAGAGTGCCATGCCTGCCAGGAGGAGTTTCATGGAATTTGACCGCCCCCCAAGGTTGGATATGAAGAGGACTGCCAGTGACAGAACAAAAGCGCCGATAAATGCACTGATTCCCACGAAGTTCGGTCCCAGAGACGCCCCGATCCCCAAAAGGATGGCAGAGGTGGCTCCAAGGGACGCGCCGGAGGATATGCCTAAAATGTAGGGATCCGCCAGAGGGTTTTTTACGATAGCCTGCATAATGACACCGCAGACAGCGAGTCCGCAGCCAATAAGCGCTGCAAGGACAAGGCGGGGCAGACGGAGAAGCCATACAATATCATGAACCGGCCCACGGCCCACAGCCTCAATGGGCAGATCCCCCATAAGCTGCTCCAAAACAGAATTGTAGATCTGATCAAGCGGCAGTTTAACCGTGCCGATGCTGAGCCCCCAAAAGAGCGCTGCCGCGAGGAGGAAAGCAAGCGCAATAAGAATCATGGTAAACCCCAGTGTTTTTAAAAATTTCATTTATTGCTCCTTATATAAATCGGGATACAAACCTTTTCCTATATATCGTATGCCGTCAAGAGTCCTTATCCCCGATGAGTAGACAGAATACAGGGGCAGCGGATAAACCCGTTTCTCACGAATACAACGTACATCCCGGAGCGCTTGTTCATGATAGAGCATATCCAGTTTCTGCTTTGGATGATCATAATCCCCTTCGATAAGGATGACGAATATGGCATCCGGATCCATTTCTATGATTTGTTCCTTGCTGATTTGCTGCTGTCCGGATGCAAGCAGTTCGCCGTTCATTCTTCTGAGGATATCGCCTGCAAGGGTTTCCTCCCCGTAGACACTGATATCCGATCCCATAAATTCGATAATGAGTCCGCGGGGATGTTTTCCTGTAAGAGTTGCCTGCCCGGCGGTGCGGGAGATTTCATCTTTCATTTCTTTGACAAGGCTTTCCGCTTTTTCTTCCCTGTCAAATATTTTCCCCAGATTTAAAATATCGGCATACTCATTTTCAATGGTGCGGTTCCTGTTTGCCGGAGCGGAGTTTTGGGAAATATAGGTATGCACGCCGCGTTCATTCCAAAATTCCGTACTGCGGAGAACCTTGTCGGTAAAGGTGGAACTCCAGCCTGCAATGAAGTCAGGCCTCATCATCATGATTGTTTCCGGATCAAGGTTTTCCAGGCTTTTATAAGGAATCGCTTCATAACCTGCCTGATACTCCTCACGGATATACTTCCTGTCAGGGACGCCCATTCCCGCAATGATACGATCCTCTACCCCAAGAGCTAGCAGTGTTTCTATGGAGTTCTGCCAGACCGCCGCCACTCTCTTTGGCGGAGAATAGAACACCTGCCGCTCCTTCTCCCCATGAGAGTTCAGTATCTCCACAGCAAGAGGATATTTTTCCCTGTTCCATTCTATTTTCGCTTCTCCGTCGATACGGGGCATTGTTTTCCCATTTTCTTTCACAACCGGCGCGCAGCCTGAAAGAAAAATCAAACCCGCCGCTATAACCGGCAGCCATTTCACCATTATTCTCTCCAATATTATTTAAACTGTTTATATTTCAATCTTAATCAAAAAACATTTTATCCTCGCTAATTATATCATAATATAAGCCGTGATATATTATATTCATTCTCCAATAAATAAAACGGTACGCAAAAAAAGAATCTCACTCTGTTTCCAAAGCGAGATTCTTTTCATATTTATGCTATGCACTGATTAAGCAGATTATTTTGTAATCTTGGCAACAACGCCTGCGCCTACGGTTCTCCCGCCTTCACGGATTGCGAAGCGCTGACCTTCTTCCATGGCAATCGGGGTGATGAGTTTTACACTCATTTCAATGTTGTCCCCAGGCATGCACATCTCTACCCCTTCCGGCAGGTTAATGTCCCCTGTTACGTCTGTCGTTCTGAAGAAGAACTGCGGACGGTATCCGTTGAAGAACGGCGTGTGGCGGG
>ENA-ORRR01000600-ORRR01000600.1-human-gut-metagenome-genome-assembly--contig:-NODE-600-length-32541-cov-4.56458_pt1 | contig 32541 bp, 20 predicted proteins | sample MGYA00242182_ERZ509148 | MGnify/ENA primary metagenome ERZ509148 (study PRJEB26280, sample SAMEA2338674) | human gut metagenome | biome: human gut; feature: human-associated habitat; material: faeces... | reverse complement strand
AGCCGCCGGATACACGGTGCACTACGGGACCGTGGAGGAGGGCGACCGCACGATCGACGACGTGCTGGCAACCGTCTTCCGCGCCCCGCACTCCTATACGGGCGAGGACTCGGTCGAGATCTCGTGCCACGGCTCACGGTACATCGTCGCGGAGATCCTCCGCCTGCTGCTGGCCGCCGGGGCCCGGATGGCCGCGCCGGGCGAATTCACGATCCGCGCCTACCTGGCCGGAAAGATAGACCTCTCGCAGGCCGAAGCCGTCGCCGACCTGATCGCCTCCTCGTCGCGGGCCGACCATGCGCTGGCCACGAACCAGATGCGCGGAGGATACTCGGAGGAGCTGGAGGGGCTGCGGGACAAACTGCTGCAGCTCACCTCGCTGCTGGAGCTGGAACTGGACTTCTCGGAGGAGGATGTCGAGTTTGCCGACCGCACGGCGCTGCGCGAAACGATGGAGCGCATCGGCGGGGAGATCGACCGCCTGCGCAACTCCTTCGCCTTGGGGAACGCGATCAAGGAGGGCGTCGCGGTGGCGATCGTAGGGGCTCCGAACGTCGGGAAATCGACGCTGCTGAACAGGCTGCTGAACGAAGACCGCGCCATGGTTTCGGAGATCGCCGGAACGACGCGGGACGTCATCGAGGAGCAGGCCAACATCGGCGGCGTGCGGTTCAGGTTCCTCGACACGGCGGGCATACGCGCTACGGGTGACCGATTGGAACGGATGGGCATCGAGCGCACGATGGAGAGCATCCGCCGGGCACAGGTGGTCATCCGGCTGCTGGACGCCCGGGATCTGGCGGGGGACATTCCCGCCGCGGAATTCACGCTGCGGCAGGAGCAGCGGCTGCTGACGGTCATCAACAAACTGGATGCGGCGCCGGAGGGGTTCCGCCCCATGAAGGGAACGATCGGCATCTCCGCCAGGCGGGGCGACGGGATCGAGGCATTGTGCCGGGCATTGCGGGATGCCGTGGACACGGAGGGGGTCTATCACGGCGAGACGGTGGTTTCGAACAGCCGCCACTACGAAGCCCTGACAGCAGCCCGACAGTCGCTGGCAAGTGCATTGGAAGGATTGGACCGAGGGCTTCCGGCAGACCTGCTGAGCGAGGAGATCCGCCCCGTGATCAGCCGCCTCGGGGAGATCACCGGCCGTGGAGCCATTGCTCCGGACGAGGTCCTAGAGAACATCTTCTCAAAATTCTGCATCGGAAAGTAACTTAACGAAGCAAAATTCGGAAAATCGAAGAATAAAAACACTAATAATCAGCAATTTACATCGACACAGAGAAAAATTTTCCGAATTCTAAAAACTCCCTTCGAGGCGCGTTTTTGCAACGTATTTGTAACGTTTGCACTTGCATGTTGCAAATTTTATCCCTATTTTTGCAACACACCAATCGAAACGCACGCCTATGGAGATTAAGCTGATCAAACGCGAACTGAAGAACGGGCGAACCTCTTTGGTATTGGAATACTACCTGGGGTACACCCTCGGGGCCAACGGCACCACAAGGCCCAAGCGCAAATTCGAGACCCTCGAATACTTCCTCTACACGGCGCCCCGCAACAAGGCCGAGCGCGACCACAACAAGATCAACCTGGAGATGGCCGAGAAGGTCAAGGCCAAGCGGCTGCTCGCCGAGCAGAACGAGCAGTACGGATTCGCCGTGCCGTTCAAGATCCGCACCAATCTGGTCGAGTTTATCCGCGGGATGATCGAGCAGCGCAAGGATTCGCCCGGCAACTGGGGCAACTGGGACAGCATGCTGAAACACCTGATTGCTTATGCAGGCACGCAGACCACCTTCGAGCGGGTCGACCGAAGGTTCGTCGAGGGGTTCCGCAACTACCTCGCCAAGCGGGCACGCACGAAGAGCGGCACCGCCCTCTCGGCCAACAGCCAGAACAGCTACTTCCTGAAGTTCAAGGCGGCGCTGAACCGGGCCGTCGAGGAGGGGATCGTTCCCCAATCGCCCGCCATGGGGGTCAAGGCCACGCGAACGGAGGATGTCCACCGCGAATACCTTACGGTCGAGGAGCTGCAGCGGCTGGTCAAGACCGACTGCTCCTACCCGGTACTGAAGGACGCCTTCATCTTCTCGTGTCTGACGGGCATGCGCTGGAGCGACATCAATAAGCTGACGTGGGGCGAGGTGCAGGAGTTCGACGGCGGCACGCGCGTGGTTTTCCGCCAGAAGAAGACCCGCGGTCTGGAGTACCTCGACATCGCCGAGCAGGCCGTACGCTACATGGGGCCGCGCGGCAGGGCCGACGAACGGGTCTTCTCGGGGCTGAAATACTCCGCCTGGCATAATCTCGCGCTGCGCGAATGGTGCATGAAGGCGGGTATCACGAAGCACATCACCTTCCATTGCGGGCGCCACACCTTCGCCGTGCTCCAGCTCTCATTGGGTACCGAGATCTACACCCTCTCGAAGCTCCTCGGTCACCGCGAGCTGAAGACCACACAGGTCTATGCGCAGATTATGGATGAGAAGAAACGCGAAGCGGTGAACCGGATTCCGGAATTATGATTATCTTTGGAAGACGGGGCATCAGCCTTCACCCCCGCACCGCAACCGACCGTCCATGAACCGCATCGAATACATCCGCTACTCGCACCGTCGTGCCAACAGCCGGGTCCGTGCATGGATCGGAAGCGTGCGCATGCGGCTCGCGCGTCGGAGTCGGTTGCTGGGCTGGATCTGGATGGTGCCGGCGTCGATCTTCTATGCGCTGGTCGTCCTCTTCAGCTGGCTCACCTTCTGCGTCGTCCTTTTCAAGGATCCTCGCTTCACGCTCCACTACCTGGAGAGCGAGATCGAATGCCGCGGACTCACCGGTGCGAAGGCCCGTCGCTACCTCGACGAGCAGCACCGCGACTACGAACGCCGGCTGGCCTATGGCAACTTCACACACGACGAACAGCGGCGCATCGACCAGACCTTCGCGTACCTCTATAACCGCTACCCTGCCTCCGTACGGGACGACCTCAACACCCGGCTCGACGAGGTGCAGAGCGCCGTTGCGGAGATTGCCGGCTTCACGCGGCAGCGGCAGGAGGAGCTGGAGCAGGCCCGGGAGCGTGAAACCGCCCTGCAGGCACAGGCCGAGAAGCGCCGCGCCATCAATCGCAGCCGCACGGGGTTCGACCCCACGCCGGAGGACTTCTCGCCGCGTCTTACCGACCGCCAGCTCGACCTGCTGACCGAACACATCAACCGCATCGGCCTCTTCCGGCGCGACGTCACCCGCCCGGAGGTCGAACTGCTGCTCGCCTGCCAACTTCCGGAACCGTTGCAGACGACCCACAACAAGCTGTTGGCGCTGCTGCTCGAATCGCTGAGCGCCGCACGGTTCATCACCCCGAAGTGGCAGCGCGTGGCGGGAGCCAAGGGGTGCTTCCTCTCGAAGCTGGGCAAGCCGCTTACGGCCAAGGATCTCTCGGCGGCCAAGCAGATGGCCGACATCATCGACGCGAAACGCGAGCAACAGATTCTCGACTGCATCCGGGCCCTGGAGGCTGCGCAGTCATAGTCCGTCCGTAGACGCCCGCCAACAAGCACGGACGAAGTCCCCCTTTGCGGGGTTCCGCCGTAGTGTTTGCAGGGTGCCAGTACGCGGGAAAAAGATGGGAAAGATTGTCCAAACAAGCGGAAACGTTGGCAGACAATGTCGTCAGCTTTTTTTCTTCGTTTCTTTGTCTCTGTAATTACAAGCCCGTGCGTTGCGCAACGCCTTTGTCAAACCTTTTAAATTGTGTTTTTATGCAAATGAGTCTAACCGTCGAGGAGCGTCTCGACCGCATCGAACAACTACTGCGCGGACAGAAGAATGTCCTGAACTTTTCCGAAGCCTGCGACTTCACAGGCATCTCACCGAGCTACATGTACAAACTCACCCACAGCGCCCGCATCCCCCACTACAAGCCCCACGGCAAGTAATGTCTACTTCCTGCGCGAGGAGTTGGAACAGTGGCTGCTGCAGAATCCCGTGCGGACCGCCGAACAGAAGGATCGCGAGGCGACCGAGTTTGTCCTTCGCAACCGGCGTCCGAGATAACGGCACGCATCGATCCGACCGGTCCCAAGCCCATCGGGGCGGCCGGATTATCTACCCCTAAAAAAGCGCATCGCTCACCTTAAACGAGTGGATCACCCGCTCCTTTACGACATCACCCTCCTCCATACGACCGATCAACAACGGCGACAACGGGTCATGCAACACCCGGTTCCGATACACCGTCTCCACATCGGTGTTGGCATAGCAATACAGACAGCCGTGGCTGCATGTATCATAGGCCCCGATATCCACACTCTGCACACATCCACACTCCGGCCGTTGATTCCTGTCTTTGGCGACATTCAATCGGACCCCCAGCAACTCTTCAATCAACAGACGGTCGATGCATCGGCCATGCCAGATGCCCATCGGCTCCAGGTCCATCCGTTCCGCACAGGTCTGGATCCGGATGCCATAGCTTGATGCGATGGCCGCCAGCCCCGCAGCCAATCGGGTGATTTCATCCGCACCCGGTTCCCGGACCGTTGTCTCCCTTAAATTGCGCCGCGTCTTCTGGTACAGATCCACAAAACTGATCACGCAGGTTTGGGTACACGATGCCAACCGTTTGGCAATTGCCTCAAAACCATGCAGATGATAGCGGACATCCATGCTTTGCGAAAACAGAATCGGGTCATACCTCCAAATGACCCGCTTGGGGCCAATCCGGTCGGACAGCCGTCTGAACGTGTCGATCACGGACTCTTTATGCGGGAGCCCCGTCTCCAGCTCCCTGCCGTATGGAGTGACCGTAAACTGGAAATAGTACATGTAGTCCGCAAGTTCGTCCAGACGCGGCAGCATCGGCGCTGGATTCTTGCTCCAGAAGACGATGCAATCAATCACATCCGGGGATAGCAGGATTTTGCTGACCTGGTGCCGGTTCATCGGATTCCGGACGCACACATACCCCTCCCGGATTCGGTTGTAAAACCAGTCCGCATAGAAGGCGGGAATATCGGTTCTTCGGCTAACGCTCAGTATCATCGCGAATCAGTTTATCGTTTCGCCGCACTTCGCCGACGGCACCCGAGGCTGCGGCGTGCGGTCAGGATTGCTTGCCCCGTTTTCCATAGAGCCGCTCCAGGTCGAGCTTCTCGATGCGCGAACGGATAGCACCGGGCTTGCGCTGGAAATGGGCGGACAACTCCTCCTCCGTCGCCCCCTCACACCACCGGCGCGTCAGCTCCAGATCCTCCGCCTCGGTCCAGGGCAGGTAGGCGTTCGGATACTCCTGGCGGCAGGCGTAGACCGAGTAGGTCGGTTCGCCGGTCAGCTGCTTGTAGGCCCGCAGATAGCGCTTCAGCCGCTTGACGTCCTTATCCGAGAGATACGGCAGGCGACGAATATCCATGTTGTCCGTCAAGTCGTTCAGCTTGACCGCCACCGCTAGCGGATTGCCCTTTATGCGGGCAATATAACGGTCGTAGGACTCCTCCTCGGCGTGGGTCAGACACCGCAACGCCTCGATGATTTCGGGTGCAAACCCTTCGGCCGCCAGCTCCTCCAGCGTCCAGTCGCTGTCCTCAACCACATCGTGCAGCACCCCGACGATCTTCTCTTCGGGGGTTTTACCGGCAGCCATGACCCGCAACGGGTGGCCGATATAGTCGTTCCCGGCCTTGTCGCGCTGGCCGCGGTGCGCCTCGGTGGCAATCTCGATGGCTCGTTCCAGGGTACTCATATTTGGAGTCTGAAAAAGGATTGTTGAACCTAACAAAGATACAAAAAGAAGGGAGAATGAATTATGTCACCTCCGATTATTGTGTAGTATACACGATGTATTAGATTTAAATCAAACTAGCACTCTTTTTAATCTGGAGAGAAAGGATACAAGGCAATTCGGTATTGTAAAAAGGCCGTTGATAGTATTTGAGTATTCATATAAAAATGGTATTTTTGTATATATGACTAATCCAAGGAGTGACAGCAAGATTATTATATAATCTAGGAGATTATGTACGCAAGTACTTCTTCACTGATGAAAAAAAGGGCGAATACGTTTATCCAATTATCGATAGCTCTTTTATAAATCAATATTGCCATTATGCAGGCTTGGAAAAATCAAACTTTCTCTTGTCTCTAGGCCATGATAAGGCCGTATTTCTAACAGATGACTCGCCTATCGAGGTCGTGCTGGGTATTATTGCCATTCAATTATACGCGGCATCAAAGATGGAGAATGCAGATGGTTTTACTGCGGCTAATTACAGGCAACGAATATGTGAATGCCTCGGTATAGATACCTCGGATTGGCAAAATTGGGTAAAGGACAACCAAGACTACGTTTGGTCCCGCTACTATGCCTGGTGCGAGGACGAATCGTTTCTTATAGACAATCCCTGCCGTTCCCGGGAGGGAAAAGATCGATATGTCCAATATCCCAAGGTCCATTCTGCCCAAGTATTAAATAGAGAGGATCTGAAAAGATTTGCCGCTGAATTCATTGCAAAAGGGATTGTTCCCAATGAGGATTTATCTCAGGATGAGCTATGGAACATCCTTGGCTTTCCCTCAAATAATCTGACTAATCGAGCCAAGAGAATTATAGAATCGTCCTGGGAATCAGCAAAAAAGCAGATCTTTCAATATTATCTCTCCTGGGATGGAGAGTATAGTGATGCTCGAAAAGCAACAAAACGGGCCGAGAAATCATCATGCATATTAAGACTCAGCCAGGAAGAAGATGAATGGATTCTGGATATATGCAATGAAATCCAACGAGTAAAACAGATCCCTCTTTTCCCTACTACGAACATTTTCAACGATCTAAAGCCATATTATACATTCAAACGACCTAACACAATCCTATTTGAAAAGGATCCCTTGTATGAGGATTATACGGAAACAAGATATCTCAATGAAAATGACGAAGGCATAGCTTTATTTGTCAACACGTCAAAAGGATTTCATGAACAGGATGTTATCCAACGTTTTGGGATGAATGCCTTAGTGAAGCTGAATCCAAAGAGATATCCTCAATTCTATACGACCGAAAAGCGACCATACCGATTATACGGAGGCTTAAGAATCTCCCGGGATATGCCCAATTATCTATTAGACGCTCCTCCAATTCTTGACTTAGACAAAGATTTACGTTTTTATATCGATGATAAGCCGTATCAAGGGTTGTCTGGTTACAATCGACTACCTCTTGAAATAGGAGTGCACAAGATCAAAATACCTGGATACAAAAGCATCGGGATTCATATAGTCGACCACGATATAAAGGACATTGCACCTTGGAATGACAATCCCAAGTGGTTAGTTGATAATAAAAAAGCAAGAGTGTGGGACGTCGACTTCCAACAGGGACAGATTGTCGGACTCGACTATCATGCTTATAGTTCGAACGGAACCGCCTCCTCAACCGGATCGATTTTATATCGATGGTGCAAAGCACAGCAATCCAATAAAGCCATCCAGCCAGGCGAGCCAAATGTCGCAATTAGAATGTTGAATATTCAGAAATAATATATGAATTCCTTAGATTATACGACTATAAAAGTAGTGGGAGTCGTTGAACCTCACACAAACGGAATACATGCTTATCTCCGAGTAATCGGATATATCGATCCAGATGCTAGATGGAAATTCAAGCGCCTTTATCCCGATGAAATAAAAGAGAATTTTCCTTCGCGCGGGCTTATCTTCATGCCCAATTTTCTCAACAACAGGCACCAATCCTTACGCGGCAAGTGCATCTATATTGGTGTCCATGTATCGAATAATGACGGTTCAGATCAATTTATATGGGACCGAAATGCAGGCCTTCCAGAAGAATGTGGAACTGTTGTCAACGAAGAAAAACTTCGCCAGAAGGATCCAGAAGGTATCTATGAAACTTTGTCAGGCTATCAAGATACTACCTATTTTCACGACGGGCCATTTTTATATCGATATACACCCAAAACTGGGCAGCCATACTATTACATCGAACAATGGGATCTAAACAATATTTTAAGCGTCAACCAAGATAGAATTATTTGCTACGACAGGGACCGATCCAGGTATGTCATCATGAATGACAACATTGCTGGAACGGCAACGTATCTCGACATAATGCCAGATGAGCAACTGAAAGAATGGTTCGTTGAAACCTATGTAACAAAAGCGTGGGGTTCCATCTTGCAGAACGAGGATAGGAACAAATTACTATCGGAGATCAAGAATACGATTCCAGCCAAAGGTGTCCCAAATGAGGTTCTGGAGTCTCGTATTACGCGTATATCTTTGATGTTTGAAAACTTTCTCCTAAATGCCCGACAGATTCAGGCATTAGCGGAGAATCCATTATTCAAGGAGTGTATTGATCGTTCCGTTGCAAAATACAGCGAGCAATTGATTGCTAATCTACAAAGCCAATACAAACGAGAATACCAGTCTTTACAAAGTGAGCAAAAAGAGCGCGTGGCTCAACTTGAGCGCGAGGTGAACACCGCAACTGCAAAGGCCCAGGCACAAAAAGAAAAGTTGGAGGAAGAGCAGAATCAATATCAAGCCGCAATTAAGCAACAATTGGCCCATATCGCATCAAACAAAAAAAAGATTGAAACTCAGGAAAACTCGCTACAAAAAATAACAAACGAGAAAGATCGGATTCTCAAGGATTGCGATGTGCTGCGTGATATCATTGTGTCATTGACCTCGAACCACACTCATCTTGCAGAGAATGGTGAATTACTGACCGTACATAACGAATCACAACCAATTCAGAACAAAGAGGAGCTGGTGAGCAAATTGAGAAATGGATTAAGAAACAATAATAGGAAACTCAGCCTCTCGAACCACTTGATTTCGCTATTGGCATATAACCATGTTTTGTTAATACCGGATCATCGAATCGTCAATGCAATTATCCAGGCTACCGGTAATTGTTGTTATATGCTTGAAGATGTCACTCCAAAGTGGCAATCGTTTGAATATGTATGGGCAAATGGGTTGAAGAGAATCGTAGAGCACAGCTGGGAGACACCCGATGAGATGCATTATTATGTTCTGCGTAATATTAATATATCTTATTTACCCTGCTATCTTCAGCCTGTCGTAGATATGATTCTAAAACTGCGAAGTGTATTCCCTGGCTCCACCCTTGCATTCCCAGGAAACCTTAGGATCATCCTGGTTCCTACAGAGGATGCTGGATTGCCATTGGCTACGCAATGCATCCGCTATTTTGGATGTTTGCCAAAAACCGACACCTTTGTTATAGCTGAAGATGAGGAGTATCGAATTGTTGAAAAAATCGATACAGAAGGATATTTGACGCCCGGCCTATTGAACAGTCTGCTTACACAACAAGTAGAGAGACCGGATCCGGAGGCATATAAATCATATGTCACAGAGGATGAATAAAGATATCGAAAAGGTTCAACACCTGTTGTTCTTATGGATGTGTCATTATGACAAGATCAATTATGACACTATTAAACGCTATTGTGAGTATCTAAACATACAGTTTAATCTACAAATTACAGAGCACCCTGCATGGACCTTGTTTTTGCCCTTATTCTATGCGGGCAATGTGGATTATTGCGGCAGTAAGTCGTTTAAGGTGACGGAACCGATGATGATCTCACACAAAAGGAGGCACCTCTTCATAAACAAGCAACCATCCATAGATGGATGCGAAAAGTTGCGTCCCGCCATTTATCGCAGTGAGGGCCCTCAGAATTGTGAATTAAAGCAGTATACTTTTAACGGAAAAGAGATTTTGAAACATTTTCCGAGTGTGGACTCAATCATCTCAGCATTCGAGTTATCACCGAAAAATGATTTCTCAGATCTCACCTTTGATAATGCCCCCGACCAGATTGGTATTGCCTACACCGCATCTAAACGCTATTACTTCGTATGTGAAAATCGGAAAGTTGTGGAAATCCCCAATTGGTCAATCAATCCGGATTCGGTCAATGTCGCCTACCAATATAGCCGGGTCGTGGGAAAGAAATCAAACGGCAATTACGACGTCGAGCAAAGGAAACTGAGCGTGAATTCTTTCCGGTTCCCAATCATGTTATACCGAGTTTTGATGGTTGCTTCCATGTTGGAAGGCCAATGCCCCTATAAAGAATCGGGTAATTATATTTTCCCGGGCATTTCAAAATCCATAGTCAAGGAACTCGATCGTATCTTGTGTAAATCCATTCGTTATGAATAATCCCATACAAATCTATAATGAACTGAGAGAAACATATCTCAAGTATATCAGTAGCGGCATCCCGTTTTTCAATGAGTATTACAACGAAGAACGCAATAGTCTGATCAGCGAACAAGGAGCCATATGCCAACCTCCCATTATCGAGATCGTTCCCAGATACAAGGAATATGCTTCGCTGGAAGACTTCTGCAAAAATGAAGGGGTAAACAGCGAGCTGGCTGATTTTGTGCAATGTGGATTGTTCTTTAATGACAAAGCCGAAAAGCGGCGATTGTATCTACATCAATACAATGCTCTCAAAGAAGCCGCTATCAACCGGAAGAATATTGTCGTAACAACAGGAACTGGATCCGGTAAGACAGAATGCTTCCTACTGCCTATTTTTGCCGATCTCATATCAGAGTCACGCACATGGGACAAAACAAATCGACCACGAGCCATGCGCGCCATGATTCTTTATCCGCTGAATGCATTGGCGGAGGATCAAATGATCCGACTTCGCAAAGCTCTTAATGGACAAGGGAAAGGACGGGCTTTGGATTGGTTAGACCGTTGTCGCGGAGGAAATAGATTTTTCTTCGGGCGTTACACTGGCAGCACCCCTGTCAGTGGTCGTGGAGATATTGCCCAAGAGAACATCCGGAAAGAACGCAAGCAGTTAAATGAGGATTGGAAGGCAGCTCAAGAATCTGCCAAACAAACAGGTAATAGCGAATTGCTCTACCATGTTCCGTGCATGAATCCGGATAGTGCTGAGATGTGGGATCGCCTTTCCATGCAACAAAATGCTCCCGACATCTTAATTACCAATTACAGCATGCTCAATGTCATGCTGATGAGAGATATTGAAGCGCCCATATTCGAAGAGACCAAGAAGTGGCTTAAGGAGGATCCTTCTCATGTCTTCCACCTGGTCATTGATGAATTGCACACCTATCGAGGGACATCCGGGACAGAAGTTGCGTATCTGATTCGTATTTTACTGGATAGACTGGGGTTAACTCCCGACTCTCCGCAAGTTCAGTTTCTCGCTTCGAGTGCGTCGATGGGAGAAAATGAGCAGACCAAAGATTTTCTATGCGAATTTTTTGGTGTCTCGAAAGATGCGTCCGCTAAGAAATTCTGCCTCCTCTCCAACGAGCCCGAACCCGCTGCAAGTCGGCCCCAAGATAAACTTCCGATAGAGGCCTTCGTAGATTATGCGAATTCTTCAATCCCAGAGAAGGAACGCACCGAACAGTTGTTTGCGTCATTGGACTGCAGCGATTATATCGATATTACGCGAAAATACCATCTCGTCGAATGGCTGAAATTTGCAATGACAGACCCCGAAGGACGAATTATCGCGCAAAATGTTATTAGTATTGCAGCCCAAATGGGCATCAAAGGTGATCAGGCCTTACCTTTTATTTCGTCTTTCTTAAAAATCATATGCCAAAGCAAGGAAGACGGGAACTTTGTCCTACCACTTCGAGCTCATTTCTTTTTCCGCTCTGTCAACGGTTTATGGGCATGCTCCAATCCCGCTTGTTCTGAGGTCAAAAAAGAGTACCAATTTGATGGACGAACCTTGGGACGTTTTTATCGCTCTCCCCGTACCGTTTGCAGCTGCGGGCATGCCGTCCTCGAGTTGATCATCTGTGAAAGTTGTGGTGAGGCCTTCTTGGGTGGGTATATTCGACAAAAAGACAATCGAACATTCTTGCTTTCGGTGGATAGACCTATCGGTCAAACATTTTACCCATATGCTGTTCTATGGCAGGGCTCCATGGATGACAGTGATGCGACCGACAAAGGGTGGGTTCGCGTCAATTTTGATTCGGTCACGGGAATTATCAAGCTGGATCGCTATGGAACCTATTGGTTGCATCGCCAGGAAAAAGAAGCGGACCTGCAACTACCGAATCAATGCCCACAATGCGGAGTGGCATACCGTGTAAATGAAGAAAGGAAATTGACTCCGCTAAAGCCACATCGGACCGGACTACAAAAGGTAAATCAGGTTCTTGCCGATTCATTGATCCGTTCGATGAAGAATGCGCATGAGAACAACACAAAAGTGGTGCTGTTTTCCGATAGTCGACAGTCTGCCGCCAAGCTATCGGCAGGCATTGAATTGGATCATTATCGAGATGCGGTGAGATGGCTGATGCTGAAGGCTCTTAAAGGAGACTCCGAAGTCATTAATTTCTTAAAAAAATTTCAGTTCGACAACATATCTTCCAGAGAAGACAGCGATATGTTGACGAGACTTTATAACAGAGGAACATATATTGAGCTCATCGATCTGATTCGAACCAAAGACAAAGGTTGGCTAAAATCTGAAGAAAAAGCTCGCCTCGATACGATATATGCATCTATCGAAGATGTCAACCTGGAGAATATTACAGCTGATGTCTTTCAAGGACTATTAAATATCGGAATGAATCCGGCTGGGCCGAAGCCCTCCTTGGCTCAAAATTCACTATTAAACACCACTCCCTGGTGGGGTCTTTTTGATTTTGGAATCGGCGCCGCAAAGGGAGATTTAGGTGATTATGATCGAGCATATCTTGATAAGATTCGCATTGCCAACAATCAGGAACAGATCATAAGCCTGTTTGCACACAAAAAGAAGTCATTCGAGTCCATGAAACTGGGTTACGCAACCTGCGTAGGAACAGAAAATCTACCCTCCCAGACAAAAGAGCTGTTAGACTCAATTATCCGCATTCTTGGTGAAAAAAGAAGAGTGGTTGGATTTGAATCGAGATATCCAATTGATGACTCATTCCCTGAAATTGTGCGCAAACTTGTAAAAAAGGTCTATGGATTTACCCGCAAACAAGATACCGATAACAAGTTAAACGAAATCAAACGATTATTAAGGAAGCTGGAGATCATTGCCAACGACAAAGTCGCTTTAACCGGACGCAAGATTGCTTTCCATAAAGCATACGAAGGGATGAAATATTGGCAATGCCCAAAATGTAAGACGATTCATTTGCAGCCGTCTAATGGCATCTGTACCAATTGCCTTGGCAACCTATCTCAACCTAAAACGATACAAAAAAGTGATTTGGAGGATGCGTCGGATTATTATGTATCACTTGTAAACTCAACCAACGATATCTATCGCCTCCATTGCGAGGAAATGACGGGGCAAACCTCTCGCGATGAATCACGGCGACGCCAACGACATTTTCAAGAAATATTTCTTCCGGGGGAGGTGCCATCTGTTGACGGGATCGATTTGTTGAGCGTTACAACCACGATGGAAGCAGGAGTCGATATCGGCTCACTGTCTGCCGTCATGATGGGTAATGTTCCGCCTCAACGATTCAATTACCAGCAGCGTGTTGGACGTGCCGGCCGTCGCGGGAATCCGTTGTCTATTGCTTTAACCGTGGCTAAAGGATCAAGTCATGATCTGACCCATTATTTTGAGCCGGCACGTATGGTTTCTGCCATACCGAAGGATCCATATCTGGAGGTCCGAATCAAAGAGATTGCAGAGAGAGTGGTATTCAAGGAGGTCTTGTATAATGCGCTCAAATCGATTCAGGAGTCCGCCAAACAAGAAAGTGTTCACGGGAATTTCGGAACGGCTTCGGCCTGGAATAAAAACAAAACAATTGTTGCTACATGGATCCAGAACCATGAATCTGAGATCGAATCCATCATCCAGATTGTCACGAGATGTACAGATCTCACAAAGGAGGATAAGGATGACATGCTCCAATATATTCAGAAAAAGCTAATTGACCGCATTACCGAGATCGCCAATAGTAGCGAGTATACACAGACACAATTAAGTGAACGTCTGGCGAATGCCGGGATGTTGCCCATGTTCGGATTTCCAACACGGACGCGAAATTTATACCTGCAGTTCCCGGATAAATTACCGGCTACCGATGTCGTGAATCGCGATATGGAGTTAGCGCTCAACTCATTTGCTCCTGGACATGAGATTGTAAAGGACAAAAAGGTATATCGAGCTGTTGGAGTTGCTGATTATGGTAGAAAGGCCAATGTCTTTCTGAAAGCAGATAGCCTCAATATACTGAGGAAGCCACTATTCAGATGCCAAAGTTGCGCCTATTCAACTTTGGAGTTGGATAGTGATACGGCCAATTGCCCGGTCTGCGGCAACCCGATGGAACGTATTGAGGTTTGTTCACCACTGGGGTATTGTGTAGATTACGATGAACCGGTTCACGACTTTAACGGATCCTATGATTGGTATTCTCCCAACAGTGAGATTCGATTAGATTGTGAAGCCTCTTTGGAGGAGTGCAATCCTGTTGGAAACCTATACTTGCGCAACAATGTAATTCCCACTCAAGGTCTTGTTCATTTGGTCAATGACAACAATGGCAAACTCTACCATATGGGGCAATACGCTCATTCAAAAACGTCAAAAATGAGCGATACCTGGGTTGCTCGAAGTGCCTATCCACAAACTCGACAAAGTGCGTTAACCCTATTTAACGAAAAAGACTTGGCTTTTGTCGTATCGAAATCCACGGGAGTCATGACCATTGCACTGAAGATGGTTCCTCGGGATATTTGTCTTAATCCATTGCAAGACAACGCAAACTATTTTGCCATACGGGCTGCATATTATTCCTGGGGATATTTAATTCGCAAGGCAATTGCTTACTATCTTGACATAGATACGTCCGAACTCGATATCGGATATCATATATCCATCAAAACCGGAAACCCGGAGGTATTTATTGTCGAAAAACTGGAAAATGGTTCGGGATATTGCAACTATTTAAGCGGACGCAAATATGCACAAGTTCCGACCGAAGCTCTATTGCAACCTCTATTGAAGGGTGGAGCAATTTATGACACGTTATGTACTCCGGACCATATGCGAAACTGCATCTCATCTTGCTATGATTGCATCCGAGACTATTCTAACCAACAATATCACATGATATTGGATTGGCGTCTTGGCCTTGATTTGTCAAGAATGGCGGCAGACAAAGCGCTCTTTGTCAATTTCGATGTCGAATATTGGAAGGACTTCATGGATAATAATCTCGACAGTCTACTAAAGAAAAAGAAACTACACAGTCAGATTAAATTTGGTCATTACTTTGCTGTCAATGATTCAGGCATAATCAAGGGAATCATCGTACATCCATTTTGGTCGGATGACTATATTACCGACGTTTTACAACAATGCAATAACGCGGGAATTGATAAGATCTCAATCTTTGAACTGACCAGAACGATGAACTAAAACAAGAGGTTCCGCAAAAATCGGCGGCCGTTGGCGGTTTTCCGATTTAATTTCCTATTTTTGTAAATGGTTCCGTGCCGATCCGCGGAACTAACATACTACGAACGTTTAATTACGTTTTCTTCCGTACTCAAACTTCGCAAACTTGACACACCGGAAGGGATGTAACGGGACGCCTCGTGGACGCATGTATTGTGCCCGCAGGCCTTTGGCTTGCTATGTGCATGATACGCGTTTCGCGTGGGCTGTCCGTGTTGCTTATTTCGGTGTGGGGCAGCGAAGGCCTGAGTACGGGGTAAGTCAATGCGGCAACCCACGTTTTTTATGGCTTTCGATTACAACTACACCGGAAACCCCGCCCTGCTCGACCGTCGAAAAGTCGCCTTCTTTGCCTCGCGCGTCGTCTCGCCGGCCGTCGAGGAGCAGGCCTTGCGCTGGGCCGAGGCGTGTTGCGCAACCGATTGCGTCGTAATCAGCGGCTTCCAATCCCCGCTCGAAAAATCCGTCTTCGAACTTCTGTTGAAAGCCCGCCACCCGGTAATCTGGGCCCTGGGGCGCGCCCTCTACCGCCGCTACCCGCCTGTCGTCGAAGAGGCCCTAACTGAGCAGCGCATCCTGATCTTTGCCGTTCGCAACGCTCGCCGAACCGGTTGGCAAACGGCCCAAACCCGCAACTATACTATTGCTACGATGGCTGAGGAGAGTGTTTACGCCCTCCGCTCGGACGGCCGCCCCAGCTCGCTCGACGTCCTCTACGGGCTGGAGTTGGGGCGCAAACCAGTGCGTTGTTTCCCGCAATAAACGTCCCGTTTCGCGGAAAAATTGGTACTGAAACTGCATCGAAGCCCGATTCTAAATGACCAAAATTCTGCAAAATCGAACGCCGGGAGAGGACAAATTCCACGGCTTTTTAGGACGCAAAATGTCGGATTAGAGGCCCTCAATTGGATGAATTGAGTCCTCAAAAGCGCGTCCAAATTCGTGAAATTTGTCCGAAATTTTGCATTCTCAACCGCCGAAAATCAGTCGAAAACGAGCTGTTTTGAAGTCTGATTCGGGCGATAAACCGCCACTTTCCCACGCCAAAATGGCCGGATCTTCCCTGTTTTCTGGCGAAGGGGGTTTCGAAAATCCTTCGCCGGCCAAATTTCGGGTCGGGCCACCGTGGCCCCGGTAAAAAACGACGACTTCGGAGGAGTTTTCCACCCCCTTGCGGGCAAGCTGTTTTCTGTTACGAAATCTATTTCGCGTAACGGAAAACACAGCTTGCTGAGTCCCGAAACATATAATGTTCCGGGGACTCAAAAACGGGTCGAATATCACGCCCCGTTCCCGCTTGTTCGCCGGCCCATCTGAAGAGGCGAACCGCCCGTTCCCGAAGCCGACATCGGGAACAAAACCGATCAAAAAGGAAGGTTCGCAGGCGTCTTATTCAAAAAGGCAGACTGACTGATTGACGTCAGTACTGACTGAATTCAGTACTGACTGAAGCACTGACTGACTGAAGCACTGACTGACTGAAGTACTGACTGACTGAAGCACTGACTGACTGAAGTACTGACTGACTGAAGCACTGACTGACTGAAGTACTGACTGACTGAAGTCACGGTTTTGCTGTTTCGCTGTTGTGTTGACACACTGTTTTGTTGTTTTACTGACGTACTGTTTTGCAGGCTCTCTGTTTTGTTGTTTTGCGGACATATTGATTTGCGGATACCAGTTGGATACATAGGGCTGGAGCAACAACAAGACTTCGGCCGTTGCCCACATTCTTGCATCGGGGATGGTTGGGCGTCGCGCCAATGGCGGAAGCTCGATAAATACATGATAGAAGCCGCAGAAACAGGCCGCACATCTCAAAAACCACCGCGGAGCACAACTTACACCGCCAAGCTCCATCATGGCTTAAACGCGATAAAAATGGGCAACAAATTGATCTTAGGCGGACACAAGAATCAAGAAGGAAGGGCGAAAGATGGGGCGGGAAACGGGGGCCTCAACACCCAGCCGAAGCATGGTTTTTCTCCTTTCCATCGGTAGCATCTTCAAAAGCGGGCCGGAGCGAATACGACAACCTTTTCCGCGGGGAAAGGGCTCCACCGAAAGAGGCTTTTCTCTGCGGAAACCCCACCGGGGCCTGAGGTTGGCATTTCGCGCCGGGCCCTTACCTTGCTGCCGGATGAAAAGGAGCTGAACTCACAACCGTTCCCTTGACGATACTAATTCAGGGATGGGTTTAGAACGAAATAATTCAACAGCAAAGCATCAGGTTGAAAGACAAAAAGCTTTATTTTATATTGTAAAAACTCAACAAGACAAATAATAATCGAAACTAAAACCAAAATATAAAATTCAAAAAACCGGAATATATAATTTATGCCAACTCATTTTTTATGATTTTTCGTTACCTTTATTAGTCGTATTCACATGATTTGGAATTTCAAATGGCCTAATGATGGAATCAAAATATTACAAATATATTTTTGCAATCATTCTCGTTGCTCCTATTGTTGTAAATATAATACTATACTGCACCAATCCGATACCATGGTTAATTCCCATAGTTGGGGAATCCAGCGATTGGATTGGCTTTTGGGGCAGTTATGCAGGTGCCATTATAGGAGGGTTGATTACTCTTCTCGTATTGCACTATACGATAAAAGAAAACTCCCAGGTCAGAGATATACAAGTAAAAACCATTAAATACACACAACAACAAACATGGCTGGAGAGTCTGCGAAAACAACTCATAGACAATTATAGAATCCTTGATATCCAATCGTTTGTTATAGCGGTCAATGAAATGCAACGTGGGGCATACGATAAAGCCAGATCTATATTATTAGCAATAAATCAGAATATTGAGTCTCAATCCCAAGGTTCATCACTTTACTTTATCATCGAAAATCCGTCCGAAGAGGAAGAAGCATATAAAAATTGCATGTCCCTATTTTTAGCAGAATATGGGACATTGATAGCTGATTTGCTTTTTTTCTGCGGGATATTTTCAAATATCACACAAAAGACAACACCGGCAGATATTATTGAACAGGCTCAAATGTCTCAAAAAATTTTGCATGAAGCATATAAATTTTCGCCCATCCTTCTGGAATGTTACAACAAGAGAAGTGCTATACCTAAAATAATTTCTTTGCCAATAGACAGCCAATTTACGGATAAATTCCAATCCATCTATAATGATACGATAATATCCAGCACCCAAATACACAATCATAAATATGAGTTAATGGCACGCACAGAAGATGTTATACGATACGAAACCCGCCGTATCAATCAGATTATCGAATAGAATAATCAAAAACTTGGTCAATTTGCAGACTTTTGAGTTCTCTTATACTCCGCCGATGGAAGCACGGTGTCGAATAAACCGATCTCCTCGTCCGGGCGTTTGTTGATGCCGATATACTCGAGCGAAGCATCCTCATAACGCTTGAACTTATAGATAGCATCATTCATCAGCGCCGAGTTGAAGACATCGAGCGACACAAGCAGCTCGAAATCCGAGACCGATAGTCCCGTTACCTTCTTGAACAGTCCGGGTTCCAGTTGAGTGATGACATCATAGAGGCTCCGCTCGCGGAAATCCGTTAGATACATGAATATCGGTACGCGCGTAGCGAATTTGATCAGTTTCTCCTGAATCTGTTTCCGCAGACTCTTGTACTCCTTCTCCTCCTCGGTCAGTTCCCGTTTCTTCTGCGGGGTCATTGCCTCGTCCGGGGTCTCCTTTCGCGCCTTCTTGACTGCCTCTGATTTATTGATGATGGTCTCAATGTCCTGATTCAGGTTACGAAATCCCTCGATGCGCGTCAGCGCAGCCATTGCCTCGGCATTCCCCATCAACCTCCGCAGCGTTGCATTGTCAACATTGACCAGCAGTGCACTCTCCCAACGACGGGCCAGCAGGGTCGCCGTCGTTCCGCTCATGGCGATGTCGAGAATCCCGGCGGCATCAATCTGCTTCATTGAACTGCCGTCGTAGGCCAGCACCGGAAGAAACGAGATAAACTCCTCGACCTTGCGTTCGGGATTATTCTCCTCGACATTCAGCCGGCAGCTGTAATCCGCAATTTGCCGCAATGCCCGGTTGGGAGCAAAGTCGAATACGTAACACTCCTGTTTCAGAATATCCACCCGGTTGGGCGAAACGCCGTCGGCATTGCATACCGTCCAGGGTGTCTGCACGCGAAAGGCCGCCTGGAAGTAGGTCTCCGGACTCGATGAGTTGCGCAGCATGAAGATGCCCGACCAGGGCTTCACCGACACGCCTGTTGTCAGTTTGCCGCACGACAGCGTGATGGTCTTCGTCTCCAACGGATTGCCCATGGCCTTCAGCACGGGAGCCAGCGCATCGACACCGATCCCGGCACTGCTCCCTGCAGCTACGACCACCCGATAATCCTGATAGAAGCGGTTCTGACGCTCGGCAAGCAAATTCCGCATGGCGTAACACGACGCCACCGACGGCAGGAACCAGAACGTGTGTGTCAACACCGAGAGCAGCGGGGCGTGAGAGAAGGGCATCGGAGGCCGTGAATGCCCCAGCTTCAAATCGGAAACAATATTTTCGACATAGGCGCCGCGAATCAGATCCAGCCACTTCTGCACCTCGTTCTTGAAGACGAATCGGGCGTCGTCACCATTGCCTTCGGCCCGAAAGAAGAGATTGAGGTCGAATTCGTCGAACTCACCGTCGATGGCAACCTGCCGCAATTCGTCGGGCAGTTGATAGGTCATCATCACCATGCGCGGCAGGGCGGCGTAGGGGTTCGGCCCGTCGGCATCGTTCCACGACGCCTTGGCGCGTTGCTCGTCCGAGTAGGTCCAGTTGTAAACCTGCTCCTCGATAAACTCTCCCGAGCTGATGGCCCGAAACGGTGTCCCCGACAGATAGAGATAGGCTCCCGTGGTGATGGGCATCGCCTCCTCGTCAAACCAGTCGCGGCCTTCCCCTTCGGCAAAGGCCTGCTCGCGGCGGTCTTCGTTCTCGAAGAGATCCTTGGCATGGTCGCGCCAGGCGCCGTAGTGATATTCGTCGAGAATCACACAATCCCAGTTGATAGCATGTACCCATTCGTTCTTTAGCTTGATGCCGCCCGACTTGCTGCGTCCGAGAAAATCCTGAAACGACCCGAAGCAGACAATCGGACGGTTGTGGTCGGCCGTTTCGTAGTTCAGTTCCGAATTGCGCGACAGGAACTGCCACCCTTCGAAATCGACATGCGTGCGCAGATCCTCTTCCCAGGCACTCTGCACGGCGGGTTTGAAGGTTAGAACCAGTAGCCGTTTCCACCCCATGCGGCGCGCCAGCTGGTAGGCCGCAAAGGTCTTACCGAAGCGCATCTTGCAGTTCCAGAGGAAATGCGGCGTGCGGTTGTTGTCGGCACGGCAGGCACGGAAATATTCGCAGGTCTTCTCCACGGCAGCCTCCTGCTCGGGGCGCATGGCAAAATGCTCCGTGCGTTGAAACTCGGCTTCGCGCCGCTCCCGCACGGAGCGTACCGCCACCCGGACCTCGCGAACCGTACAACGGAACCACTCTCCCTCGGGATTCTCCACTCCCATTCGACGCAACACGCGGTGTACCTCATGGTCGGTAAACGAGGTGCCGTCGCCACGCATGGCCGACTCCTCGAAGACAATGCGGTAGGGGCGCGCTCCGGGCCGCAGCGTTGGATATTGCTGCGCCACGCGATGCTGCACATCGACGGAGGTGTATCCGACCTTCAGCAGCCCACGGTATTGCGGGTGGGTATCTTCGTAGGCATAGATGGTCGGATGCGCCGCCGGGCGGGGAGGGAAAAAGTTTGTCACTTATTTTTAATCCAATTGATTGTGCAAGAACGCAATAATAGATGTTAATTCGGGACTATGCTGGTCAAATAAATAATCAACTATGGTCTCAATTAATTCTGCTCTATCTTTATTCCTTTTCTGTAATTCATCATTTAATAAGCTATAAAATGTTTTTCCACTAGTGTCTTTCTCCCAATCATATCTTGATATACGTTTGTATTCATCAATTATTTCAGCAAGACTTTTTTGCTGAAAAATATAATCGGTTAGATGCCTATATAGCTTATGGTCAACAGATAAAACTAACTTAGAACGTAAATACTTTTCTAAACTTTTTATAGGCAAATAATTTGTTGGAATAGAATTATGGATTTTCTTTCTATACTTATCCGCTTGATCTTTTATATCCCCATCTAATATAATACAAATAGATGCTCTTTTCCCTAATAAATTATTTCGAACAACATCATCTGCCAGATCTAATACATTATTCCAACCTCCACAAGGAAGAACATGGACTAATTTATTATTCATCATAGATTCTTTTTTTAGAATTCGACGAATAATCTCTTTTGCTAAATCATCTTCTACTAATATGATCCTATCATAGCCTGAATGATCATATAGGAACTTTGTAGCATATGCCGGATAACAAGGATTTAATACTTCTAAACTATTATCAGAATGGCGCTCTATATAAAATATATTCTCCGGTTTTATTCCTCGAATTAATTCTATGGAATGAGTGGAAAAATATATAGCATAGTTATATTCGTCTGATACTTGTGTTAAAAGAGTCATCAATTTTTTTAGAGAAGAAGGATGTAATGCTAATTCAACTTCATCTAAAAAAAACATACAAGGTTTTTCAATATTATCTCGCTCTTTTTTTCTTATTGATATAGAGTTTAGAATGCTGATTAACAGATTTTCGCCAGTAGACATATGAAACTGGCTAATGCGCTTTCCCTTTTTTTCATAATAAAAAATATATCCACCTTTTAGACCAACATCTTCACCCTGTACATACCATATTTTTTCATAAAAATTCGAGTCTCCTTGAAGGATTTCTCCTAAATTTTGTCTAATGAATTCATCTGCTTCTTTTAACGTTTTTGGGTTGACATTCTCCAAATTTCGCATTTTTTCATAAGACGTATTTCGAAATCTATTCCCGAATATAAGGCTACCTTCGTAAAAACCGTTAATTTCCATTTTTCCATTACTACTATGCGCCCAATAATCAGTTGTATTTTTCGTATCACTTCGCTTTTTTTCCCATCTTCTGGTTATTCCATTTAGTTCACATTCAATAAAAGCATCATCCTCAATTGCCCCAAAATAATCCGCCATCTTCATTCTAAAGAAGGCTCTAGATGCGCACGCTACAATCGTACTTTTCCCTGATCCATTTTGCCCAGTTATAGCATACAAACCTTTATCAACAGGCAAAGCAATAGTAAGATCATCAATTGATTTAATCTTGTGAATATGAACATTTAATCTCATATAGGGGGGGGGTATTTTTGTTTAATACAAAAATAGTGTTTATTTCATGATCTTCACCATCGACTCGATGAATTTTATCTCCGCGTCGGTGATCCCATATTTGGCATAGAGCTTTTCATCCGTCCATGATTGGGAAAAGTCTTGGATGGGCACCAGTCGGTAGGCCTCTTTGGTAATGTGGTGCGAGTACATGCACTGGGCAACCAGAAACCGGAAGAACAACGTTTTCATATAGGCAACCAGTTTCTTTGCCTCCTGCTCCGTGTCGAAGTTGCCCACGACCAGATAGGTCTCCGTGCAAATGGTCCCGGGCGGAAGAATGTCTATTTTGGAAAAGACCCGACGTTTTCCATCCTTGCCCGGATTGCCGGCATGGTCATAGCCGACATAGGAGGTGATTACCTTCCATTTGTCAATCAACTCCCGGCCAACGGTAATCTCATCACGGCGATAGGGCCCCTCTCCGTTTTGCCACCTCAGAAGAATGTCTCCGGATTCCTGAGGCCGAGCGACCGTAGGCAATCCAAACGGTTTACGGCTGGATACCATATTGGACATCATGGGCTCTCCGAATGCGCAGACTTTTCTGATGATGGATGCAGCCTGGTCGTGACGGATGAAGGTGTCGAACTCGTTCAGCGCACGCACGGAGTGCATCGTTTCGTTATTTCGGATATTGACGACATCGCACAGTCCGGGATTATCCCGGTCCCACAAAAAATAACAGACACCGCCGGCTATATCGACACCGGGGAAACAATCGGAGGCATTTTCATAGTCCACGAGAATCCGGATGTGGTTGTCGTTTAACATCTCCCTGCGGAAGTCGTCCAGCCCTTTTCCGCCTCCGAACCACCGGGAGGGGATAATCATGGTCAAATAACGGGGTTTGAGTTTCTGCGCCTGCCGAACGAACCTGTGATAAAGCGGACTTGCGCTGGCGCCGTTTCCGCCATCGCTCAACTGATACGGCGGGTTGCCTATAATAACATCGAATTTCATATCGGGGAATATGGTTTCGGGATTCTCGGTGTGGATAAATTCGTAGGCGTGGCTCTCCAGCGTGTCGTCGCGGTCGTATACCTCCCGGCTCGCCCCGCAATAGCGGCATCGGCCGTTCTGCCAGGTGTGTTCCGTGGACCGGAAGCGGATATTTCCATCCGCATCGTGAAAGGCCGAGCAAACAGAATAGGGCCCGTTCGCCTGTTTGCTGCAATAGACCGAACGGCGTGACAGAAGGGCCGTCAGTTCGGTAATGGCAATGCCGAACAACTGCCGGGTGAAGATGTGGTCAGCCCGCTGCTGCCGATCGGGGATCCGCTCGCTCAACCCCTCCATCAACCGTTTGGCAATCTCGCGCTGGAAGACTCCCGTTTTGCTTACGGGGTCAAGGAAACGCGCATCGGGATTGCGCCACAACTCCGCAGGCAGTAGATCGAGCATGCGATTGACAACGACCGGAGGGGTGAACACCTCGTCGTTGCTCAGATTGGCTAGGCAGGTCAGCACATCGGGGTTATAGTTCTTCATCGGCTCCGAGTTTGAGGAAGTGAACAAGCGGATATTCGGCTACGGGGGTCGGAATAAAGGCGGCATCTCCGAGGTCGGAGAAGAGGTTGGGGCCCTCCATTGGCTGGCTTTGCAGCAGGTTGGCCAGCGTGAAATCGCGGCGTTTGAACGCCGCCAATGTCCGACCACTCGGCAAAGACAATCGGCCGCGCCGAATCGTCCGGGGTTTGGAGGGTCAGGGCATCACCCCACAGAATGTTGGTTGCAAGCAGATAGCGCACCGCACGGCAGCAGGCAGGCTTCATGCTCTTCGGGAAGAGAGCCCGGTATGCCGTCAGGAACGTATCGTAGAGATGATTGCGGCAGAGCGTCACGTTGTCTGCCAGAATGTCGATTCCGTAGAGACTCGATACGGCAATCGTGGCATGGCGTTCCCATTCGGATTGCGTCGCGGCATAACGAGACGACACGACGGAGAGTTTGCGACGCAGGATCTCGATCAGAAAAGCGCCCTGTCCGCAGGCGGGCTCGAGAAACCGGGATTCGATGCGCTCGGTCTCATTTTTCACAAGATCGCACATCGCCTTGACCTCACGCTCGGCGGTGAAGACCTCGCCGTGGTCGGCCACGCGCTGACGCGAGATGATTTGCGGTGTATGGGATTTGGTGGAGGGCATAGGCTTCTTTTATGGAGAGCCTTTGCCGTATTCGGACAGGCAAAAAAGAAGAGCGTGATACCGTTCGTTATTGCCTATCCAAATCCAAGGTCACGGCCAAGCAACCCAATGCACAGATAAGCACGAACGGTTCACGCCCAGACGGACGCGAACCTTCGCCGCTCATTCCCGTGCATTCAAAAAATTGGCCGTATTTTGGATTTGGGAATAAGAGCTAAAAGCTCAATTAGTTATATGTTGATATAGTCTTTTTCTCTTGTCGTTATTCTGTTTCTTGGTTTTACGGATTCAAAGATAGGAAAAACCCGGGATTTATATAGTTATCAAATTAATATTTTCAATACATTTGATTCCCTAATTCTAGCATTATGGTAATTCTATCTTATACCTCCAGATACGAGCAATACCATCAGAATTATCTACAATATATTGCTGACAATATGGATAAATTAAACTAATATTTTGATGGTTCAACATCTGCTCCCATAAAAAATAAAGAGCCATACCTATAGCATGTGGTTTCGTTGATAACGGAGCCAAATATATATTAGTAAAAGGGACTTGTACACTATGTCTGTTAATGTATTCACTAATCGTTTGCGCAGTTACAAATGGGTCATACGCAGGAGCATATATATTATAGTCCATATTCCTAAAGCACTCTGTTCCAATAGATGCTTCTGCCTCATAAACACGTAAAATATTCTCTTGAAACATACTCGGGCTTATAGAAGGGAATCCAAATAATAAAACTTTCTTACAATCCCTTTTTTTATTAGCAACATCAACAATTCGACTATGATCATATCCCGCAGCTATAATTAACAAATCTTTTTCATTTTTCGAGGTATGAAGCCCCGCCATTCCATTTATCTGCTTAACTTCATAAAATTGATCAGAAAATTGCGTATTACTAGCACAACGATACTTAGTAGGTTCTGTATAAATAATATCAAACTTTTTTGTAAAAATACCCATACATCGTATCAAATACATTAAATATGGGATCTTGAACCCAGTTGCATCTATGCAAACTCTTTCCCTCGTTATCTGCAACTCTCGAAGTTTATTTAATATCGGATCATTATCCTCATTTGCCTTTACAAGTACAATTTCTTTTCCTGCAAGATATAAGTCTAGATTATCACTCTCTGTTACAAACCAAATCTTTTTCTCTGCAGGCACGACTCCTGCTGGTCCCAGAACTCGTTCTGAATTAACATAGCTTGAGATAAAAAGATCATAATTAGGCAGCGAACTAAGTTCTTCAATATTTGAATAACAATATTTATAAAAGTAGGTATAATTCATTATTAAAATAGAGTTTGAGTCTTTTCCATTTTTAGGCCAAAGGGATAATTATATCCTTTTAGTTTATTCGTAACAAACGTCTCGTATTCATCACTTTTATCAAGATTAAAGAAAAGTTCTGCTTCTGCTGCAGAAAAATTAATCGCCCCTCTTTTACTTAATGCAAGCTCAAACTTGGGACATAAAATAGTATTCAGTCTATATACATGAGTTTTATTATCAGAGTTTATTTGCCTACGCTCATCTGTTTGAATAATATATGAATAACTAAGCAAAGCCTCAAATACTTCTCGTGCTTCAGGCGAAAGTTCGCTTGCATTAAGCGTAAAAATGTTAATACTACATTGAGGTGGTAAATCAGAAAAACGAATTTTTCTTAAATAATCCCCAACTCGCATGACCGCATCTGTCGCTTTACCATATTTAAATGATGGAATTCTATTTTCTTCATAAAACCATTCGTATGTACTCTCTATACCCACTTGCTGCGCTTTAATATTAAGTTTTCTACCGTCCTCAAAAGGCATTTGTCCGGTATTAAAATACTGATTATTAAAAGCAGCTTTAAGCAAACATAGTATTGTGCGCGGAGTACCGCAAGACAATTCAATTAATTTATTTAATCCATTATATGGGATATTTACTCGACCTTCACGTGCTATATTATCAATTATATCCTGCTTATATTTCTCTAATATGGTATTATGCATCGACTCTCTATTTTTGAATTGAGCATATGATTGAGCCGACTCAGCAATGTGGCGAGATGCTTCTAACCATATTTCTTTAGCTTGAACTTTCATCGCTCTATACATAAGCATTACGCTTGTACGCTCAATTAACAAGTCATCCGCATATGTAATATTGATAATTATTTCGTCTATTACATCTTCTTTTAAATGGGCACGTTCTAATTTTTTTTTCAAAGTCTGCATATAAGATCGACTTTGAGATTCCTTCTTTTTCCCTACCAACCTCAAAATATCTTCATTATTCTGCACTTCAAAAAGATCCTCTAGTTTACAGCCCCTCAAAAGAGACAAGCCGCTATTTTGAAGTCTATTTTCTAATATTTTTGTAATATATTCTGGATAATGTTGATAAGAACGTAAAAATTCATCCAAAATCACCCCTTCAAACTCGGCCCCATCATGATTTTCTTCTACACCCCTCAAGGTTTTCAGAGTTCTAATACCATAAGGCCGAGTCCCCACACGAAAAGTACACGCAGCAGGTTTTTCTCGAATAAGTGTTTGAATTAACTGTTGTTGCTCCGCTGAAAAGTTCTCCAGTTCATCAATTAAATATAATATGTATTTATCTTTAAAGAAAGGAACTTTTGTTTTTAATAGGGTCGGAATCTCATAGGTCAATCTAGTTGGAGGAAGTAAAATATCCACCATAGGCTTATCTTGTCCCCAAAAAATAAAATTGTGGACCTGATAGTCTACATTTTTTTGTAAAGACAAGAGATATTCATTTAGTCCTTCAAACGTAGTTATTTCTTCTTCACATTTTAAAAATAAATGCAAAATATCTGCGACAAGATCCGATTCACTACTTTCTTCTAATAATCCATTATTACGCAAGTCAATAAGAATATTAACAAGCCTCTCTCCAACCCATAATTCCCAAAAATATGCATGGAGTAGCGACCACACCTCATTATCCACGCCCTTCCCTGTGAATTTATCTGAATTGAAACCACTACAACGAATATAAACACCTATAAACTTCTCTTTGGCTAAGCCTTCTTGCATCGAATTATTTTGTGCTATACAACGAATTTTCTGCAACTCATAAGAGAAATATTTCATAATATGTGTTTTCCCACTACCTTTACTACCAACAATAATCATTGGCATCACGGTATTAGGCTTTATCACACCTTCTTCAAAACCTTGATTACCACCGCTAAGATCAACCCAATATTTATATATTTCAGCATCTGTATAATCAACAGCTTTAGTTATATCAAAAGGATTATTCATCATTTATATACTTTATTATAACGTTTAAAAATTGGCACCCAAACACCTTCCACCTCATCAAACCAAATAATGGGTAAAGTATTATCTGGGGTATTATGATGCATACTTATCAATAATTGACAGTTTCCAAAACCCAAAGCATGCTCCGAAGCTATTTTATCTTTATATTTATCTTCAACATTTAACGATTTACACATCTCAATCATTAATTTATAGCCATATTTAAAGGCTATTTGCCGCGCTCTATTTTTATCATGACTTCCATCTAAAAAGTATCGAGATGTCCCACTAAAACATTTATATGACTCATCCAATTCTATTACAGCCTGCACATGGTCATACAATCCGCTTTTTTTCACCACATTAATACCACTCGTCATTCCAAACAACATCAAATATGATATGTGGGCATCAGGCTTAATAGCTCTAAGTTCACTTACACACCTTCGAACATTAGTATCAGTAGTTGCTTGTGATCCTGACGCACAGATATCATCAATAAAAACAAATCTTGTCGCCCCTTCAAAGTCTTGGCGCAAAGATTTTGTTCCATCTGAGTGTCGCATTATTACATCATCTGTATTTACGAATAGATGCTTAGGAATCTTATTCTCTTGCCTAAAATAATATAAAAGATGTACGCCACTTTCCGAAGGATTACCTACTCCCAAAAAACGAGTAGATAATAACTCTATTCGAAAAGCATCTTCTATTATTTTCTCATCCAACGTATTTCCATTCGCCTCCCGAATGTGTTCAATAATAGGATATCGGAACAAATCTCTGTACAAAGCTCGTAGCAAAATACGGATATTTGATGAGCTATAATACATTAATTGAGATAGTAAAAATAAAGCATAATCTTTTTCTTCTTCAGTTTGAAAATTACTAAGCCATTCCTCTATGTACGGCCAAAGAGCTCTATTTTCCCATACAGTAGAGTTCAATACTTCAATTTGTTTCTCGTATTTATTATTAACCATATTCGTTTATTTTTTTAACACTAGAATCCACTCACAGGAAATTCTATTGGCCGTCTTGTTTCGTTTAGTCATTAGCCCATACGATTTGATATCATCAATTAATTTAAACTGGAGTTGCATGCCCTTTGATTGAAGATAAGTAGTTAAATAATCTTGTGTATCAAACGGTCTGTTACATACAGTGTTATTTCCAATTACAATTATCATATAGCCTCCTTTTTTCAAGACTCGCGAACTTTCATCCAATGCCATCTTCATCTCATTTAGATAGTTTCCTACAATATAAGCTCGTTCTTTTTTATCTTCATTATAAAGCGATTCCAAAACGATATCAGCAGCCTTAATACCTGTTTTAATTTTTTGTTGATATTCCGCTTTAAGGTAATCTTCTCGACCTATATTTTTTTTCTTTAGATTACGAATCTCCTCTGGATTCTTCTTTCCCAACCAGTATAAATTTAACCACGAAGATCGAATATATTTTTGTGCTCCTGCATATGGTGGAGATGTTAATATTAAATCAACACTTTCATCTGGCATAGGTTCATTCCCATTATAAGAATCCATAAGAAACCTAGCATCGTTTGATACAATTTCTGTTTTAACACCACTCGCTCCAATTTGGCGTAAAGATTCTAATCGTCTTATATTTAACTTACATATATCTTCAAACTTTTCGTAAACATCTATACATTGCAATGTGCGTATTTTAAATTCAACTTCTGTTCTACGTGCAGGATTATCAGCAAAACGGCTTGAGTTTAATTTTACTGGAACAGAAATACTCGGATCAGCAAAACTAACCTTCTTAATCATATTAGAGAAAGACACAAGAAAGAATCTACGAATATCTATAGATTTTATCTTATCAATCGATTCTTTTAATCTTGCTAATTGATGAATAGTACTTAATGAAAACCATCTTTTTATTAACTCAACATTAGTAGGAGTTTTGCATTTATTCTTACGAGCAGCTACAATAACTGAGTCAAGAGTATTTAATAATATATCTGATGATATATAAGTCGTTTTGACTTGTGCAATGAGGACAGCTAAAGGATTTGCATCTGCACCATACGCATTACGGCCAGAAATATTTGCTTCTAACATAACAGTACCACTTCCACAGAATGGATCAAGGACAACACCATTCTTAGGACAGAATAAATCCGATTGAAGAAAAAAATACGGTATATTACTTAATAATTTAGCTGGATACTGATGAATTAGATTTGTATAACGTTCATTATTATTAATTTCCGGGACCAATTGACGGAAATTAATTTGTATAGGTGTTTTTGTTTCAGAATATTCTGAAACAAAATAATCTATCAGTTTTTGTATTTCACTTCTTGTCATATTTGCAAACTATTTACATTGGCCACAACAAGCTGGATTTCAACAATATAAATAGCACAAACCATTTTGCCAATATAAATTGGAGAACCGTTCTTGTCAAACCTAAATGCCCTATCATAGTCTTTTATTTACAAAAATAAATATTTCCATGGAGATAGAAGAATAGTTATAATATATTTATCGATGCGAATTAAAATAAATCATAGGCAACATTCTATCATACAACTAATAACTTAAAAGATAAACAGGATAAATACACCTTAAAATGAAGATATGATACTAATATTGTTTCGACACAAATTAATGAAAATTGGAAGGAAAAATGATATATTTGTATAGTTAATAATTACCCAGAAGTATAGGTTCATCTTTACTTCGACAACTAAACCATGCAAGATAGCCCTATATTGAACCAACCGACTGAAATCGGAGCTGTCGAGCCGTCGAATACGACCCGCGCAAGCAGTCGCTCGTCGCTTCGGTATGGTCCGCTGCGTTATGCGGTTGTGGATGTTGAGATCGGGCTGACAGACCACCGGATCCACGACATCGGGGCACTCCGCTACGATGGGGCTATCTTTCATAAAGCCTCAAAAGAGGAGCTGCTACCCTTCCTTGAGCGAGTGGAGTATCTCTGCGGGCACAACATCATTCACCACGATGCCAAATACCTCTTCGAGGATCGACAACTTCCCTGGCGGCTGGTCGACACGCTTTACCTCTCGCCTCTGCTCTTTCCCGAACGTCCCTATCATCGACTCGTCAAGGATGATAAGTTGGTCAGCGATCAGATGAACAACCCGGTCAACGACTGCGAAAAGGCACGCGATCTGCTCCTGGACGAGATAGCCCGTTGGGATGCATGGCCCGAACAGAAACGAAGGCTCTTTGCCGCGCTGCTGAGGGGACAGCCGGAGTTCGACGGATTTCTCGATTTGATGGGAGCCGGCCCGAAAGATTGCAACCTCAACGAACAAATCGCCTCCGTCTACCGAGGCCGCATCTGCCAGAACGTCGAACTCGAACCATTGATCGAACACTATCCCTGCGAACTGGCCTATGCATTGGCGCTGATCGACACAACCGATCACCGCTCCATCACGCCGGGATGGGTATTGCACAACTACCCTAGTGTGGAGTTCGTCATCAAGAAGCTGCGCCACACCCCCTGCCTTACAGGCTGTGCCTACTGCAACGCCCAACTCGACGTCCATCGCAGCCTCAAGTCACTGTTCGGTTACGATGCCTTCCGCACCTACGAAGGTGAACCCCTCCAGGAGCGGGCGGCACAGGCGGCCGTCGAAGGACGTTCGCTGCTGGCGATCTTCCCGACCGGTGGCGGAAAATCACTCACCTTCCAGCTGCCGGCTCTTATGGCAGGACGCTCGGTCCACGGACTCACGGTGGTGATCTCACCCTTGCAGTCGCTGATGAAGGACCAGGTGGATAACCTCGCCGAACGGGGTATCACCGAGGCCGTCACCATCAACGGCATGCTGGATCCCATCACGCGGGCACTGGCCATCGAAAAGGTGCAGGATGGAACGGCCGCGCTGCTCTACATCTCACCCGAGATGCTCCGCTCGGCAACGATCGAACGCATCCTCCTCGCCCGCAACGTCGTCCGTTTCGTCATCGACGAGGCCCATTGCTTCTCGTCGTGGGGTCAGGACTTCCGGGTCGATTACCTCTATATCGGCCACTTCATCCGCAAATACCAGCAGAAAAAGGGAAGCAAACTTCCGATCCCGGTCTCCTGTTTCACCGCCACGGCCAAACAGAAGGTAATCCAGGACATCCGCGACTACTTCAAACAGACGCTGGATCTGAATCTGGAGCTCTTCGCCTCGAAGGCCACGCGAACGAACCTGAGCTACTCGGTGCTGCACGTCGACAACGACGAAGAGAAATACCAGCGGCTGCG